>Ga0207748_1000316_pt1 | contig 40840 bp, 37 predicted proteins | sample HigsolmetaGSP13D_FD_184841 | JGI IMG/M metagenome (GOLD analysis project Ga0207748, IMG submission 184841) | High solid enriched microbial communities from the Joint BioEnergy Institute, USA - SP1-3-D (SPAdes) | ecosystem: Engineered > Bioreactor > SSF (Solid state fermentation) > Aerobic >...
GACTTGCATGTATTAGGCACGCCGCCAGCGTTCGTCCTGAGCCAGGATCAAACTCTCAGTAAAGATGTTTGATAAAAGCTCAAAAAGAATTTGACGTTTCGTTTTGTCCAGTTTTCAAGGAACAATCCGTTTTGACAGTGACTAAATTATTATACCATCATAACGAAGTCTTTGTCAATAACTTTTTTCGTCTTTCGTCGTTGCTCTTTCATGTTCATCAGCGACGTATATAACTATACCAAGTTATTTATTATGCGTCAATACTAAATTTGATATTTTTTTATTGTTTTTTTGGAATCCGGTACCGTCTATGGAAGATTTCAGGCCCCTTTGTCGGCACTGTAATTTCCTCGATCATATTTTTTTCAATTAAAAATTCAAGCAGAACAGGCAAGTCAATACTGTACGATTGAAGGCCTGGATGGAAAAGCAGTTCGTCAATTGTCCATTCTTCCCGTTCTTCCATCAGTTCCAGTAAATGCTGCGCGCCAAACGATGTCTTCGAATAAATGTGGAATTCACTCGCAAGAAAGAGCAGTTCAAGGCGCTTTTCCAGCGACTCTTCACTTGTTACCAGTTCTTCGTACAACTTGAAGATTTGCAGATCAATTTGCTTTACCTGGTTCCAGACGGTTATTTCCGGGTGAAAGCCGTTTTCGATCACCGCGAGTCTGGCGAGATGGTGCAAGGCGTGAATGATGTGATTATAGGCATCGAGGTACTGGCGCTGTTTGAAGAAGTCTTTCCCGTTTAAATACCGACGGATCAATTTGGCAAATTCCGTGCCGATTTTGACCTTTCGTTCATGAAACGGAAAATCCCTTACTTCATCTTTTAAACGTGCCATGTACTCATTCCGGTCAAATAAGATCAGCCCTTCTGTAATCCATTCAAATATATTGCTGTTTGTCCCGTACAGCATCCACTCTTTCAACTGGTTCTCTGCCACGACATATAAGGCGGCTTTTTTGTCTTCATAGCGGTAATGCTTGACGTAGAGCGGCTGGTCCTGCTCTTTGACAATGATGAAGAGAATGGCGTCGAACAAATTGGTTGCGGCATCTTCATCCGGCTTTTTTTCAATATACAGGACAGAAAGGGTATTTGGAAGGCTTGCCCTTTCCTGGTAAATCGGCCTTAAAATGTCTCTCATGCGTCATTCCTCCATCATGCTTTCTATGAACGTATTTCTGCAAATCCCGGGAAATCCCCTGCAAATTTTCGAAACAAATTTCAGTATATTGCATTCCTTCCTTTTTCGCCAGTTATGTTATATTTAAAAGAAAGGGGGAATGGTATTGGCAAAGTATTCAAGCAAAATCAATAAAATTCGGACATTTGCCTTAAGCTTGATTTTTTCCGGATTTATCGTCATGTATATCGGGCTGTTTTTCCGGGCGCATCCGGTTGTTGTAACCCTTTTTATGCTGTTCGGCCTGTTCTTTATTTTATTGAGCACAGTGGTTTATTTCTGGATCGGCATGCTCTCGACGAAAGCGGTGCAGGTTGTATGCCCGGGCTGCGGCAAGCCGACAAAAATGCTGGGCCGGGTAGATATTTGCATGCATTGCAACGAGCCGCTGACACTGGATCCTGAGCTTGAGGGAAAAGCGTTTGACGAATCATATAATCGTAAGCGATTGCAGAAGTGACAGGCGGGGTGGAGATGAAAAAGCCTAGGTTGCCGGAGTCAGGCAAGCCCCGCCCAATTTGAAGAAACCCGCATCCGGTTTTCGCCGGATGCGGGCCGTCTTCGCCTTCGTTCAGCCTTCTGTCTTTTCCAGTTCCTCTGCCAAATTGGCGCGGGAAAGGTTCGCATTTAAAAAAGCGTCTGTTTCCGGAAGTTCCAGATGCATATGCGTTTTTTTGCTGATCCGGATCGTCCCGTAGTCAAGCACATAGTCAAAGACATGGCCGCCGCCGGTGCGTTTGTCGTCAATAAAATGGAGGTGGAAGCCGGCGACCGCGATTCCTTGTGCAAACATCGGCGTCCAAAAACCAGCAAGCGTTCCTTTTGTATTTTCAAACGAGTAAACCGGCTGGGATTTCACCGCTTCCGTCATGGGAACCGGTTTTTCCTGGTAGGAGACGGTTCTTGTGTTCATTTTTTTAAAAACACCGTCCACACGAATGGCATAAAATAAATTTTCGCTGCGGACGAGATCTTTGATCAAGTCTTCCAGTTCGGGTTTTGCTAGAGGACCTTCAGCTGTATAGGTGATATCCTCCGAAAAATGTGCAAGCGAGCAAAACGGTGACTTGTCTTCAGGCTGTACACGTTTTGCCGTCCCGTCCTTCAGCTGATAGAACGCATTGTCAAAGGCAATCAATTCCCCGTCCAAATGGTTGAAAGTGCCGATGCCGAAATCGCCGAACTTTTTTAATTCAGCAAACGTCTTGTCGCTTTCGTATACGCCGTCAAGAAGCGATGTCATCGTGGACAATTGGTATACTTCATCGGTCCGGCTTGTTAAAATTTGCTCTGTATTTTGATTTTCTGCAGCAGTACGCATGGTAAACCCCTTCTTTCTATCGTATCCTGAAAAATTTGTGCCGGCTGAGTCCAAGTTATAGCAGCTGCCCGCCGCAGTAAGTGATTATACCAATTGGTTAGGCAGCAGTTTTTTCGCCAGTTCCAGGTTGTCGCTATAATCAACCGGGACATCGACCACGACCGGGCCTTCTGAGTCCAGCGCTTCCTTCAGTACAGAAACCAGCTCATCAGGTGCATTCACCCGCAAGCCTTTTGCGCCGTAACTTTCCGCGTGTTTTACAATATCAACGGGGCCGAAGTCTGCTCCCGATGTGCGCCCGTATTTCATTTGCTGCTGGAACGCCACCATGTCATACGTGCCGTCGCGCCAGACGATATGCACAAGCGGTGATTTTAAACGGACGGCCGTTTCAAGTTCCATGGCGGAGAACAGGAAGCCGCCGTCTCCGGAGATCGATATTACTTTTTCATCCGGATTGACAAGCGTTGCGGCAATCGCCCACGGAAGCGCAACCCCGAGCGTCTGCATGCCATTTGAAAACAGCAGGCGGTTCGGTTCATATACCCTGAAATGGCGCGCCATCCAAATATAATGGGAACCGACATCGCATGTCACGGTCACATGGTCATCAATCAACGAACGCAAATCATGAATGAACTGGAGCGGATGCACAAGATTTTTATCCGCCTTTTCCGATGGTTCGTCGCGCAAATTCAGCTGGTTGCGGAGATGTTCCAAAAGTTCCATGGACTTACTGCTCATATTTAAACGGGCCAGCTGTTCTTTGATGCTGTCAACGCTCGCTGAAATGTCACCGACAAGTTCGATTTCCGGCTGGTAATCATGATCGATATCGGCGCGGATTTCATCGAGATGGATGATTTTTCTTTCCCCTTCGCTGTTCCAAAACTTCGGATCGTACTCAACAGAATCGTAACCGATCGCAAGCACCACATCCGCATGCTCAAGCAAAATATCGCCCGGCTGGTTGCGGAACAAGCCGATGCGGCCGAAGAAACGGTCTTCCAAATCTCTTGAAATCAAGCCTGCCGCCTGGAATGTTTCAACAACCGGCAATGCGATTTTTTTCAGGAGGGACCGGACCGCTTTCACGACTTTCGGGCGGCTCGCACGCATCCCGACCAGAATGACCGGCAATTTGGCATGCTGGATCGCTTTTACAGCTTCTTTAATCGCTTCTTCATTTGCTTTCCCGAGTTCCGGGCTTTCAAGCGGACCCAAAGCTTTGACAGACGCCGGCTCCATCAGCACATCCTGCGGGAAGCTGATAAAAGCTGCCCCTGCCTGTGCTGAAGCGGCAGAACGAAATGCATTTGTCATCACTTCCGGCACTGTATCCGGATGAACCACTTCCGCTGCGTATTTTGTAATCGGCTGAAACAGGGATACATTGTCCATCGACTGGTGCGTTTTTTTCAGTCTGTCTGCGCGCGGCACGTTTCCTGCGATTGCAACGACAGGATCGCACTCCGTATTCGCAGTGGCAAGCCCGGTGGCAAGGTTGGAAGCCCCCGGCCCGCTCGTTACCAGGCAGACACCCGGTTTTCCTGTTAAACGCCCGATAGCAGCGGCCATAAAAGCGGCATTTTGTTCGTGGCGGCATACAATCAATTCCGGGCCGCGTTCTTTTAGGACATCAAATACGGCATCGATTTTTGCGCCCGGAATGCCGAAAACGTACGGAACTTCCTGTTTTTCAAGGCAATCGACAACCAGGTCTGCAGCTGTTTTTTTCGTCGTATTGGTTGGATTTGAATTCTTTTTTTCCACAGTTCCCACTCCCAAGGACAGCCCTATTTTGAACTTTCCCCCGTTTATTACAGGGGAAAACGTTCATCTATAGGCTGAGCGAACTTGTTTCTATCTATACTTTACACCACACGAGGAAATGTTTAAAATATATTATTGTGCTATAAATAATATATAATAAATATTAATCCCAATGAGGGAGGAGGAAATACAGATGGAACTGCGCCATCTTCATTATTTTTTAACGGTCGCGGAAGAACTACATTTCGGAAAAGCAGCAGAGCGGCTGCAAATGACCCAGCCACCGCTTTCCCAGCAAATCCGGCAGCTGGAAGAAGAAATCGGGGTGGACCTTTTTATCCGCAATAAACGTCATGTTGAACTGACGATCCCGGGAAAAGTTTTTTTAAAAGAGGCCAAGCAGGTCCTTGAGCAGCTGGACAGGGCAGTGGAAAATGCACAGCGGGCTGAGCGGGGGGAATTCGGGAATGTGGTAGTCGGCTTTGTCGGTTCGGCGACTTATGACATTTTGCCGGCTATCGTCCGGGAATTCCGGCTGAAATATCCGAAAACGGCCGTTTCCCTTCATGAGTTGTCAACCCCGGACCAGATTCGGGCGCTGCATCGGAAAGAAATCGATGTCGGCCTGCTGCATCCGCCGATTCATGATCCTTTAATTGAAACGGCTGAGATCCAGACAGGTGCGGCTGCCCTTTCAATGCCGAAAAACCATCCGCTTGCCCAAAAGGAAAAAATCCGCATCGAGGATCTGGCGGACGTCCCGTTTGTCGTTGTGTCGCGTGATATTTGGCCGGGCCTTTATGATGAATTTCTGTCTCTTTTCAAGGACGCCGATTTCAGCCCGAAAATCGTCCAGGAAGCCACCGAGTACCAAATGGTCGTCGGTCTTGTGACAGCCGGAATTGGAATCGGGGTGCTACCACGGACAGCCGAAAAATTATTTAATCTCGATATTGTGTACAGGGAGATTGAAGGGCACCCGTTAAATGCCGTTTTGTCCATTGCGTACCGGAAGGAAGACCAAAACCCGGCCCTTGCCAATTTCTTAAACATCTCCGGCCGGGTGGCAGCAGAATTTTAATGGATTTTTGACCGATTGCATAAATACAATGAAAAATCCGGCCTCCCAACGAAAGAAGAGCCGGATTTATTGCATAAAAGTGTATAAAGTTGCACCGCTAAAACTTTTTAAAAACCTTGCTTGCGGTTTATCAGGTCCCGGTTTAAAGCCGCAAAAAAAGAACCGGACGAACCATTTCGCCGGCATTTGCGCTTTATTTTGCTTCCAGGTAACTGTGCTTTTTCATACATTCCGGACAGGTACCGTAAATTTCCATACGGTGATGGCTTACTTTAAAACCGGTCACATGCGCGGCAAGCTGTTCCACTTCATCCAGGCCAGGATAGTGAAAGTCGACAATCTTTCCGCAGTCTTCACAAATAATATGGTAATGGTTGGATGTGACAAAATCAAAACGGCTTGAAGCATCGCCATAGGTCAGTTCCTGCACCAATCCGATTTCCTTAAAAACGCGCAAGTTATTGTAAACGGTAGCCACACTCATATTCGGGAATTTTCCCTCAAGAGCCTTATATATTTCATCGGCGGTTGGATGTGACATGGATTCAATTAAGTATTCCAATATCGCATGACGTTGAGGGGTAATACGAACGCCCGACTGTTTCAAGGTTTCCAGTGCTTTATTCAACTGTTGCTCGGACACCGCCATGCACCTCTTTTCTAACAATTATCATTCTTAATTTATAATCTTTATAAAAAGTTTACAAAATAAACCCCTGTTTTGTCAAACAAATTAGCGAATCAATCCGCCGGTAATTTGCTTTTTCTGCGCTCTTTGGGGCTCAAAAAAGAAGGAAACCCGTTCATTAGGATGCCTTTTTTCAGTCGGGAGTATGTATAACCACACACCCTTGCTATTCCTCAAGCGGTTGGAGCGGGCGGTCTTTCACCCCAAGACAGTAATTGATATATCTTGCCGCAACGAACAGGAAATCGGACAGCCGGTTTAAAAACGACAGCACAAGCGGATTTACACCATTGACCGCAACACTTGCCCGCTCCGCCCTTCTTGCAACTGTGCGCGCCGCATGCATCGCCGCTGCTGCCGGATGCCCGCCCGGTAAAATAAAGGTTTTTAACGGTTCCAATTTTCCATCCCATTTGTCAATCAAAGCCTCAAGTTCATCGATATATGCCTGTTTCAATTTCCAGTGCACTTCTTTTCCCTCGGGCGTGGAAAGCTCCGCACCGGCATGGAACAGCATCGTCTGAACCCTGCTAAAACATTGTTCCATTTCTTCTTTTTCCGGAAATTGTTCGCCGTGCAAAAAACTGAGTGCAACGCCGATCGCCGAATTCGCCTCATCCACTGTTCCGTAAGCTTCCACGCGCGGATCGTTTTTCGCTGCTCTTATTCCGTAAACGAGCGATGTCGTCCCTTTATCCCCAGACCTTGTGTAAATTCTCATCTTGTCCCCTCCGCATCAATTTGATAGATCAGCCGTATATAAACGCAGCCACGCTATTTTTTCACTCTGCCCTTTCCCGTAAAACCATATATTAGTTTTGTATCACGAATTCGTAAAAATTGCCATAAAAAAAGAAACCGAACAAGTCGGCTCAAAGATATCGTTATTTTTTTGAGGAGGTAATATACACTATGAACCCACGGCAAATCCGCGTAGACAAAAGCCGCCCCGACCGCAAAAATAGGCACCGGCCACATTTTAATCTTCCCTGGCAGACAACTGCCGGCATGTGGGAATCCTCCTGCCAGGCTATTTTCTTTCCGAGTCAAAAGCAGATCTTACGACAAACGCCGCCGGGATGGTATAGCCGATTAACGCTTCAATGATAATAAGAATCCGCGCAGCCCCGATCGGCACAATATCCCCGTACCCGACGGAGAACAGCGTGACAGCACTCAAATACATATAATCGAGCAGCGTGTGAAAATCATGCCCTTCCAACAGCTTTCCGTGATGGAGCGCAATTTGAAATCCCATCATATCGAGCAGTAAAAACAACAACCCGAACCCGATCATGATATTGGTGTAGGTAAAAGCAAGAAAAAGGAAACGTTCAAATGAAAGCTGCTTCGCGCGCCAGGACGTCGGATAAAACAAGGTGCGCAGGCTCATTACAATACAAAGGACAACCAATATGCCGAGAAAATAAAACATGCCCGATACCCCCGGCGCCTTTCAAGTTTGTCCTTTCATTGTATGCCTCCGCCGACCGGGTTATGACAGTCTTTACGGGAAGAAAATGGAAGGCTACAATAGAATGGTGAAATTGGCCAATGCCAATGAGGAGGGAACGATAAATGGATTTTTCAAAATCTGAAATCTTGTATAAAGAAGCACTTGAGCATATTGTCGGCGGCGTAAACAGTCCGTCCCGCTCGTACAAGGCGGTGGGCGGCGGCGCCCCGGTTGCCATGGAAAGGGGAAAAGGCGCGTACTTTTATGACGTGGACGGCAACCGCTACATTGATTATCTGGCGGCATACGGTCCGATCATTACCGGCTTTGCCCATCCGCATATTGCTGCTGCGATTAAAAAAGCAGCCGACAACGGCGTTTTGTTCGGCACGCCGACCCCATATGAAGTGCAATTCGCGAAAATGCTGAAAGAAGCAATCCCGTCCCTGGACAAAGTCCGCTTTGTCAACTCGGGAACAGAGGCGGTCATGACAACGATCCGCGTTGCCCGCGCCTACACGGGCCGCGACAAAATCATTAAATTCGAAGGCTGTTACCACGGCCATTCCGACCTCGTGCTTGTCGCCGCCGGTTCCGGCCCGTCGCAACTCGGCATGCCGGACTCGGCAGGGGTCACAAAAGCGATCGCAAACGAAGTCATCACCGTCCCTTATAATGATGTGGAACCTTTTAAACAGGCACTTGAAAAATGGGGCGATGAAGTGGCAGCCGTACTGGTTGAACCGATTGTCGGCAACTTTGGCATTGTGCCGCCGAAACCGGGATTTTTGGAAGCCATTAATGAACTGTCGCACAAAGCCGGCGCCCTTGTCATTTACGATGAAGTGATCACCGCTTTCCGCTTTATGTACGGCGGCGCGCAAAACATGCTCGGTGTTACCCCGGATTTAACCGCCATGGGCAAAATCATCGGCGGCGGACTGCCGATCGGGGCATACGGCGGCCGTAAAGACATTATGGAAGAAGTCGCCCCGCTCGGCCCTGCTTACCAGGCCGGAACCATGGCCGGAAACCCGGCTTCGATGCTTGCCGGAATCGCCTGCCTAGAAGTGCTCCAGGAAAAGGGCGTGTACGAAAACCTCGATCGTCTCGGTGCCATGCTTGAAAAAGGCATTTTGGAAGCAGCCGAAAAACACGGCGTCACCATTACCATTAACCGCGTAGTCGGCGCCTTTACCGTTTACTTTACAGGCGAAAAAGTCGAAAACTACAAGCAGGCTGAAGCATCCGACGGCGAGTTGTTCGGGAAATTTTTCAAACTGATGTTGAAGCAAGGCATTAACCTTGCCCCGTCAAAATATGAAGCCTGGTTCCTCACAACTGCGCATACGGAAGAAGATATCACAGAAACCATAAAAGCCGTCGACCATGCTTTTTCACATTTAAAAGGATAATCCTTTAAAAATGACCCTGCCCCATTTCGGGACAGGGTCATTCTAACTACTACCGTGATAGATATGGGGAACTTTTTATAACGCTTATTATCTTTAAACAGAAGTTTTACTTTGTTATAATTTAAAAGATATAAACTATATAAAATGAACAAAATATCGCGGCTCTGTTGTCTGCTGTAAAAAGCTTCCATTATGCAATGGTGCCCGGGCTTGACGTAAAAACTTCAGTTCATTTTATATAATCATTTTTTTGGAAGGCGAGAACAATGGACTTAGTAATTTTTATATTAGCAATATGTATCATTGTATTTGGGATATCTGGATTTTGTTTTTGGATGGCTTATAGAAACCTAGTAAAACTATTAGACCAATGCAAAAAACTAAAATAACAGCCTCTCAGATGATGAGAGGCTGTTTTAAATCACCCGTGACCCGTAACTTTGTATGCGTTTTTAACCACGGCTGTTTAGGTCCCCATTTGTGACAGGCCTTATCCATTCCTAACGTGTAAGCATCTTTTAAACCTTATTCGCTAAGGTAATTTGCACTGCTCCCCAAAGCACTACATTAAAAATCGCCATCATTGTCTGTGCCGGTGTAGCAGCATTCCCGGCCTTCCCTTCTTAAATGATACCATTGGAACTTTATTCCTCATTTGATGATAATTGGGCTTTTTTGCTTTCAACCGTTTTTATGATTTTTTAACCGGGACAGGTACCTATTTAAAATTTGTGTATATGTTATAAAGAATATTGCGCAAGTTGTGAACAGCCAAAGAGAATATGGAATGAAGGGAAGTGTTTTTTCAATGATGAAAAATTTAAACAAACGCGTATGTTTCATGTTATTTAGTTTCATACTTGTTTTCGCCTTACTAGCAGCCTGTTCCAATCATGGAAAAAAAGAAAACAAAACTGCACAGACAGTGAAATCTGAAAATACAATTAAAATCGGCTATCAAAAAAACTGCCCGCTTTTGATTTTAAAAGCAAGCGGCACCTTGGAAAAAAGGCTGAAACCGCTCGGCGTAAAGGTGGAATGGTACGAATTCCAGTCCGGAACAGCGCTTCTCGAGTCCTTGAATTCCGGAAATATTGATTTTGGCAGGACGGGGGACTCGCCGCCGATTTTTGCACAAGCTTCCGGTTCCAATCTGAAATATGTCGGGGTCGGAAAATCAAAATACGAAGGTGCAGCCATCTTGGTGAAAAAGAATTCCACAATCCGTTCCGTGGCAGATCTGAAAGGAAAAAAAGTCGGGTTTGCAAAAGGAAGCAGTTCCCATTATTTTCTTGTCAAAGCACTCGAAAAAAACGGCCTTTCGTACAAGGATATCACGCCGGCTTACCTGCAACCGGGGGATGCCAGAGTCGCCTTTGAACAAGGCACAATCGATGCATGGGTCATATGGGATCCGTTTACCGCCGATGCCGAAGTAACAGGCCATGCACGGACACTTGTAACAGGAGAAGGATATACGACGGACCGCGATTATTTTCTCGCCACTCCGGCATATTTGAAAAAACATGAAAAAATCGTCCAAATCGTCCTCGATGAAGTAAAAAAATCGAGTGCCTGGGCAAATGAACACCCTGCCGAATTAACGGAATTACTTTCAAAAGCCCTCGGTATAGACCAAAAAGCGATCAAAATCGCAGTAGACAGAAGGGAATACGGCCTCGATCCGTTTACCCCGGCAATCATCCAAGAACAGCAACAGATCGCCGACAAATTTTACGAACTGAAATTGATCCCGAAAAAAGTGAATGTAAAAGACAATATTTACCATTTCAAAAAGGATGAAGGAAAGTGAAACATTTTACCGGCTTTTTCATCCAAAAACTGATTCCATGGGGCATCCCGGCCGTGATCATCATCATTTGGCAAATTTTTGCAAAAGAAGGCATCGTATCACCAAAAATTCTGCCGGCGCCTTCAGATGTCCTGATTGCGGCAGTGGAACTGGCAAAAAGCGGCGAGCTCGGGCATCATGTCTGGATCAGTCTGCTGCGGGCTGTGACCGGTTTTCTGATTGGCGGAAGCATCGGCTTTATCCTTGGTTTGGTGAACGGGCTGTTCCGCACAAGCGAATTATTGCTCGATACTTCTGTCCAAATGCTCCGTACCATTCCGCATCTGGCGTTAATTCCGCTTGTCATTTTGTGGTTTGGGATCGGGGAAGAAGCGAAAATATTCCTCGTTGCCCTGGGGGTGTTATTTCCGGTATACCTCAACACTTTCCACGGCATCAAGTCCGTTGATAATGGATTAATTGAGATGGGGAAAATTTACGGATTAAAGGGCTGGCGGATGTTTGCCCATGTCATTTTCCCGGGCTCCCTTTCCTCCATTTTGGTTGGCATTCGGTTTTCATTGGGCGTGATGTGGATTACATTAATCGTGGCCGAAACCATCTCTTCCACATCCGGTATCGGATACATGGCGATGACGGCAAGGGAATTTATGCAAATGGATGTCATTCTTTTAAGCATTCTACTGTATGCCCTTTTCGGGAAATTGTCCGATGCCATCGCCCGCTTTTTTGAAAAAAGATGCCTGAAATGGCATACAAGTTACCAGGAACAATCTTGAAATCGGAGGGACAAATATGGAGAGCTTCCTGCAATTCGACCATTTAGAAAAACGCTACGGAAACAGGGACGTTTTGAAAAATATTACATTCTCGGTCAAGAGGGGGGAGTTTATCGCCATTGTCGGGAAAAGCGGGTGCGGAAAAAGCACACTTTTGCGGCTCTTGTCCGGTTTGGAAAAGCCGAGCGGCGGGCGGATTCTGATCGACGGGAAACCGCTCGGAAGTCTGAACAGTAAATCGTGCATGGTCTTCCAGGACGGGCGGCTGTTACCGTGGAAGCGGGTGATCGACAATGTTGTCCTCGGCCTGGATGGCGACCACAAAAAAGAAGCAATCGAAGTATTAAAACATGTCGGGCTTGAAAACTATACCGATGAGTGGCCGGGCAAATTATCCGGCGGACAGAAACAGCGGGTGGCGCTGGCACGCGCGCTTATGCATCAGCCGGAACTGCTGTTGCTGGACGAACCGCTCGGCGCCCTCGATGCATTGACCCGGCTGGAAATGCAAAATCTGATCGAAGAAATCCGCAGATTAAACAGCTTTACCGCCCTGCTTGTGACCCATGATGTGGAAGAAGCCGTGGCTTTAGCCGACAGGGTCGTCCTGCTGTCGGATGGCGTCATTGCTGAAGATGTCCCGGTGAAACTGCCAAGGCCGCGGCAAAGAGACCGCGAATCTTTTGCCGCTCTCGTCAACAAAATCCGGAACCGGATTATGGGCGGCCCCGTGCAGGCACCGCCCAAACAAACGAACAGTTTTTCAGACAGCCGTTCTGTTTATCCCCTGCCCGGCACCCACTAACCCGGGGAATGGCGCTTTATGACCCGCGCCACTCCCCGTCTGCTGCTGCGTTTTTAACAGCCTCATAAAAAGCCGTAATAGCTGTAACTGAACGGCCTGGAGAGTTCAGCATGCTAAACGGCTAAATCCCGGTTCGGCACGGCAACACAACATCAGGAGTGGCCGTGTTTTTCTGCAGAGACAAGCGCCGGCCTTCTCTCACGTTTCAGAAAACTGGCATAGGATATCTGAGCGTGCGAGAGAGGCATTTACTCCTTCTCTCCCGTTTCAAAAGAGGTCCCTCCCGGCCGCATGACGCAAACCGCGCCCGCCAGTAAAAAAGAACCGGCTTTAGCTGCACAGTCAGAATCCCCCTCCACATACGGGGGGTTTTCTCTAAAGTGTGCTTTTCATCGGTAGCGGGTGAGCTTTCTCATGCACTCCCCCGCACTTTCTTGAAAGACCGGCATGTGGCCGATTGTACAAGCATATAGTAAATTGTAAGGCATTCTCATTCAGTTGAGGGATGATTTTCTTGAAAAAGCAACATAGCCGGAATGTAAAAAAATTGTTGATGATTATGGCCGGGGCTGCCCTTCAAGGCTACTCAATGGGTGTATTCTTATTCCCAAATGCCATCCCATCAGGCGGGGCCGGGGGGCTTACAGTGCTCTTCCACCACTGGTTCCACGTCCCTCTTAGCATTGCACTTTGGATGCTGAACTCCTCCATGCTTGTATTCGCCGTGTACTTTTTAAGTGCTGCCAGTGCAATGGGTACGCTTCTCGGGATTACGGTTACATCTGTTTCGGTCAATCTTTCTGCATTTTTATGGGAAACACCATTCCATAACGAATGGCTTGACCTAGCCTTAGGCTCCGTATTGCTTGGCATCGGCATCGGCATTCTGCTCCGGCAGGGTGTTTCCAACGGCGGGATCGGCATTGTTGCCCTCATCATTTCCAAATACAGGAGCGTCAATCCGGCCACCCCACTTTTTATCATCAACGGGCTCATTTTTATTCTGACGGCGTATGTGATCGACTGGGAAATTGTCGTACAAGCCGTCATTTGCCAATATGTGTCAACCAGAATTGTCGGCTGGATTTATCAATTTTCCTTTCAAGCCATTTACTTAAAGCTTCCCTTTCTTCCGTTAGGCTGGCGAAAAAAATAAACGGGCCAGGATCGATGCCGGCAATTCATGCACAAACCACTCTTATCATCCCAATTGAAAAAATTACCAGCATCCGGATTCCATCCCGTTCTTGAAAAATCCGTTTACCTGCCGCCCACCGGTTCCAAAATGGTGTGCCGGCTTCTTTTCTTTTTTTCTTCCCCGCCGGATGAGCCTTTTTCAGTCTGCGGGCGGATCAATAATAACGACAGTAACCCGACTGCAAATGTAAAGCAGGCAATCGAGATAAACATCCCCGGCCGCGACCACGCCATCAGCCTCCCGAACACCGGCGGCCCGACAGCCACCCCGAGAAACCGGACAGATCCGTACAGTGACGTGACAAATCCCCGTTTTTCTTTTCCAACGGCATTCGTAATAAAGCTGTTGACACACGGCAAAATCAACCCGGTGCCGAGGCTGCCAATGGCAAGGACCGGAATAAACAGAAAAAGCCCTCTGAAAAACGTAAGAAGCGCGTAAGAAAGGGTCATCAGGCAGAAGCCCGTGACAATCAGTTTTTTCATCAAGCGCTGGTTTTTCCCGATTTTGCTGCCGGTAATATAAGATGTGGTACACATGACAAGCAGCGGAATCGCCAGAATCAGCCCTTTCATCACACCGTCAATTTTATAACTTTTTTCCAACACATTGGATAGGAAAAAAAGAATACCAAAAAGGGTAAACAAGCATGTCGCGCCTGCAAGATAAGCAGTGCATAGCCACCGCCCGTCGTCTTTAAACACACCGGCAAGTCCTTTTACATATTTCCCGAGCCCAGGTGGTTCTTTCTTTTTTGGTTTTTCTTTAATAAAGACCCATGTTAAAAAAATGGAGACAGCGACCACTACCGGAAAAGCAAAAAACGTGCCGTACCATACGAGCAATGCGATCAGTGCCCCTAATATCGGAGACAGCACTTTTCCAAACCCGTTTGAGGCTTCCACAAGGCCGAGCACCCGGCTTTCTTTATCGCCTTTAAACAGATCCCCAGTGAGGGCCATGGCGATTGGTGCTGTACCGGCTGCCCCGATTCCCTGAAGCGTGCGGCCTGCCAGGATCCAGGCGAAAGCATGGGAAAACAAAGCGGCTGCGATTCCCGCCAGAATGCCGCCTGCCCCGTATAAAAACAATGCCGGCAAAATTACGGCTTTCCGGGAAAAGCGGTCGGAAAGATAGCCGAGCACCGGGATGAACACGGCCGCCACAATGGAGAAAACGGAGATCGTCAAGCTTGCCTGAAAGGAAGTCAAGTGAAGTTCAGACTGCATTTTCGGCAGGACAGGAATCAGCATCGAATTGCCAAGCGTCATAATTAATGGAATGGAGCCGATTGCTGCCACTGTCATTACAGAAGGTTGTTTGCTTGCCATAATATCCTCCCCGGATTTCAATTTTTGCTCTGTTAGATTATCCGGAAGCAAACATTTTATTCTTTTGCCCAAACGAATACTGCAGCCCATTACGGGAAGGATATGGTTACCTGTTACGCAAGGAGGAAAAAACGTGAAATTATTTATGGAATACATTTTGGAGGAAATCGAAAAGATCGGGGTGCAGCAAGGTTACAGGGTCTCTTTGTCGCAAAAGATAGACGAGCAGAATTATATTCGCGGTGTGATGCAATTTTTTGACAGCGGATTTGACATTTATTATGCTTTGATTTTCAGTTTCCCCGAAAGCCATCCGAAGCTGCAGTATACGTTCTGGGTGCTGAACCAAACCGGAAACCGGGCTGTGATCGAAAAAGACGGATCCGGGGAAAAGATGATGGAGACGGTCAAGGAAACGGCATTGAAAGAAATCCATGTCAACCTGATGGAAGGCGGCGAAATCCGGCATCTGCTTAAATAAAGCAAACGATCGGCACTTGCCCGCAATAAAAAGGGGTGCTGCTTAAAGGGTTTGAAAAACAGGGAGCTGCCGGGTTCCTCCCTCATTACGCTGCCAGTGGATGCAACAGGTTCCGGCCTAAAGGCATAGGGGTTTACGGCCTTCATGACAAAACGGGGCTTTCGATTGCGGAGATCCCCCACGGCAAACCGAGATCCCTACTGTAACCCGGCATTACCATCCCCCAACAAGCCGGCCGGTTGCTCACTCCAGCCCTAATCCGCTTTCTTTTCACAAAGCTTACCCGTTGCTTTTAATCCCGTACAAAATGCAGCCAACCCCGGCCAGAATCCACAGCATTTTGGCAAACGAGATTTTATCGGAAATTCCGATCACCCCGATCGCCGTTGTCGTAATTAAAACAACAGGCCCGACAATAGCAAGAGAACTGTTGATGAGAAGCGCTTTTTCCACTTGATTGTATTTGAGCATCAAAATGGCCGCGGAAATTTCGATCATTCCTGAGATCAGCCTGAGCGCAGCCATACTAAGCACATACTTTTCAATCAGCCACAACATCGTTTCCCCTCTTCATACGCGCATTTTGGATTCATTTACCTCATGTATATTCCGTGCCGAGCAAAATTAGGACAAATTCTCCGGTCTTATCCCACGCACGTCTTCCGGCAAACATGTTATAATGACAAAATCAAAGGGTCTGCCGGTTTAAAAAAATTTTTGGACGGAAATAGTTTAGTGCAGCCTTTTGGAACATATCATGTAAATATCTTTGCAAGGAAGAAAGGAATTGCCAATATGAGGGTTGGAGCCCGCATTGTCAAAACAGGAATTGCCATTACGATTGCGTTGTTTATCGCGCAATTATTAAAAATGCCGTCCCCGGTGTTTGCCGGGATCGCTGCCACTTTTGCGATTAAACCTACGATATACCGGTCTTACCGGTCCATTATCGATCAGGTCCAGGGCAATCTGATCGGCGCTTTGCTCGCGGTCATTTTTGTCATGGCCTTTGGCAACCATTTTTTAGTCGTCGGTCTCGGGTCTGTGTTGATCATCATTTTAATGTTGAAACTGAAGCTCGATGATACGGTCGGCCTCGCGCTTGTAACCATGATTGTCATTATGGAAACGCCAAGTGACAATTTTCTGCAGACGGCCGGCATCCGCTTTGCGACATTGTTTATCGGGATTTTCAGCTCGTTTCTTGTGAATTTGATTTTCCTGCCGCCGAAATACGAGGCCCGGCTGTATGTCCGTCTCACCCATGTGACAGAAGAACTGCTCAAATTCATCCGGATTGCAGCGCGCCAGGAAGCCGATTACCAGCTTTTAAAAGAAGAACTTCCCGACATTAAAGAGCGGGTGTACAAAGTAGAGCAGCTGTACACTTTATTTAAAGAGGAAAAAATCTACGGGAAAAGCAACAGGATCGAGCGGCAGCGGAAAGTGGTGCTGTATAAAGAAATGGTGGCCATTTTGAATTTAAGCTATATTATTTTAAAACGGCTGCACCAGTACAAAGCGGATATTGCCGGGCTGCCAGAAACATTCCGGAGCATGCTGCAGGAACAAATGGAATACCTTGTGAACGAACATGAAAAATTGCTGCTCATGTTTCTCGGAAAAGTCAAAGCCCATGCGCAAAAATGCGATACGGCTGACAAACAGCGGAATGAGCTGATGGACATTTTTCTGCAGAACTTAAAAGATGAGACTTTCCGCGCTGATCTCCAGTCCTATCACGTGATGAACTTGCTGGCGCTGCTTGTGGATTACCAGGAAGAGCTTGAACATCTGGAAAAATTGATCACCGTGTCCCAAACCTATCACCACGAACAATCAGAACTCAATCTTGACGAATTGGAAGACCAATAGGGGACGGCAGGCCAGCCGTCCCCTATTGGATGCACGGCCCTGTTTTCATCCCGAGCCGGTGCGCCTTAGATTTTGCACTTTTAGTAAAGATTTTCCGCTTTTCGAAACGGCCGCTTTATTTGCTGCGCTTTTCACGCCGGGCTTATGGGCCGGTTTTTAGTTGTTTTCTTTGCGGAAAAAAGTCTGGATATTGATTTTTGAGTTTTTTAAGCGGCCCATGATTTCATGGTAATGCTTTGCAACATAGGCGAAGTACAAAACATCAATCGTGAACAGTTGTGCAGCCAGGGATGTGGTTGCCGCGCTTCTCAGCAGGACCGCTTCCCCGCCATGGTGGATCAAAGGCGCATCCACGATACTGGCAAGCGTACTGTCCCGTTTTTGTGTGATGCCCACTGTAAAAAGCCCGTTCTGTTTGGCAATCTGCGTCAGCTTGATAGCTTCATTGGTTTCGCCTGAATTTGAAATCGCCACAAACATACAGTCTTTGGAGGCGTTGATCAAAGAAGAACCGAGCAGATGGTGATCCAGCGTGTGGACCACCGGCTTGCCAATTCTTGAAAACTTATGCGTGAAGTCTTCAGCTGCCACATGGGAGGCGCCAATTCCGTATACGTATATGGCCGGGCTTTTATCCACCATGGCCGTTATCTTTTCAATGCAGCTGGTCTCAAGAAGATTTGCGGTTTGTGTGATCGACTGATTAAACCGCAAAGCCAACTTATCAGCAATCATGGCAATATCTTCATTCGGTGTGATATCCGTATAAATTTCCCGATCCAGCCCCCCGGAGGCATCCGCATACAATCTGATTTTTAATTGTGAAAAGCCGGACAGCCCGATCGACCGGCAAAAACGCACAACGGTGGCCGGGCTGACACCTGCTTTTTTCGCAAGTTCGCTTGTATTGTCATTGACCGTTTCCACAGCATGGCTGAGAATATACTCGCCGAGCTTTTTTTCTGATTTTGACAGACTGGTTAATTTGGATTTAATTTGCAGAATAATATTCTTTTCCAATTCCATCACTCACGATCTGCGTCGGTCTCCTTCATCGCATCTTTCGGAATACCGAAGAAATAAGTGGCAACGAAGCCCCCAATATAACCGGCTACCAACCCGGCGATATAACCGAGCCAGCGTCCGTGCGCAATCAACGGAATTAAATCAATCCCGCTTGTGCCGATTGCGATCGCGCCGATATTACCGATGCCCGCGATCACTGCCCCGCCGATGCCGCCGCCGATACACGCGGTAATAAATGGGCGCCCAAGCGGCAAAGTCACACCGTAAATTAACGGTTCGCCAATGCCCATAATGCCAACCGGCAATGCCCCTTTAATCAACTGCACGAGTTTTTTATTTTTCCGGCACCTGATCCACAAAGCAATCGCCGCGCCGACCTGCCCTGCGCCTGCCATTGCAAGGATCGGCAACAGCGGTGTCATCCCTGTCTTATTGATCATTTCAATATGGATCGGGGTGAGGATCTGGTGCAGGCCGAACATGACCATCGGCAGGAAGAAAAGCCCCAGTATAAATCCTGAAAAAGCGCCGCCGACTTTCAACACCCACGTGATCGAGCCAACAAGAGCGCCTGATACCGCGCCTGCAACCGGCATGACGATGAAAATAGTAAAAAGTCCGATAACTAATAATGCAATTGTTGGCGTCACAATGATATCCACAGCATTTGGAACAATTTTATGCAGCCTTTTTTCAACAAGCGCTAAAATCCATACTGCAAAAATAACACCGATGATCCCGCCTTGTAAAGGGGAAAGGGCATCTCCGTTAAAAATATTCGGAAGCGGATTTTTCGGATCCATGCCGGTTAACATCGTCACAGCCCCGATGACCCCGCCAAGGCCCGGTGTCGCCCCGAACTCATTTGCACTATTAATTCCGACATAAATGACCAAATAGAGATACAATCCGTTTTTAATAATGTTTAATGTCGTAATAACGGACACCCAGTTCTGGCTGAGGGCTGAGGAGTCCGCAGCCATGATATTTTGGAAAATGGCAGCAACCCCGCCGATAATCCCGGCGCCGACAAAAGCCGGAATAAGCGGTACAAATATATTGGAAATCGATTTTAAAGCCCTTTTGAAACCGTTGCTTTTATGTTTCGCCTTTTCCCTTGCCTTTACTTCGGCCGCTTTGGCTTCCGCCATTTCGCGGTTTGACCGCCCGGCATCTTTATGGCCTGCTGACTTCGGAAAATTTTCCCCAAGTTTTACACCGGCCTCGTGCACCATGAGGTTGGCGACTTTGTTGACAATGCCGGGGCCAAGCACGACCTGGAGCGTTTCATCCTCCACGACGCCGAGCACGCCGTCAACCGCTTTCAGGCCTTCGATATTGACTTTACTGTAATCCGCTATGGTAAGCCGGACTCTTGTCATGCAATGGATGATCTTTTCGACATTTCCCATGCCGCCGACATTTTTGTAAATTTCCCTTGCCAGTCGTTGTTCTCTCGTTTCGGTCATTTTTTTCATCCCCCGATTTAAACGATTTTTCTAATAAAACCATTTGCCTGTGCCATTTTCTCCTCTGCCTCTTCCTTGGAAAGATGGGTTAACAACATGACAATAGCCAGCTTCACATTTTTGCCGGCTGCGTAAAAAGCCTGTTCAGCTGCTTCATAGCTGCATCCGGAAGCCTGCATAATAATCGATTTCGATCTCTCCACCAGTTTTGCGTTTGTCGGTTTGACATCCACCATTAAATTTTCATATACTTTTCCAATTCCAACCATTGCAGCGGTTGAAATCATATTCAATACGAGTTTCTGGGCGGTGCCCGCTTTTAGCCGGGTTGATCCCGTCAACACTTCAGGGCCGGTTTCCACTTCGATCGGAATATCGGCATGCCGGCTGATTTCAGCATTTTTATTGCAGGAAAGCGATGCCGTCACAGCTCCGGCTTTTTTCGCGTAGTCCAGCGCGCCAATCACATACGGTGTTCTGCCGCTTGCCGCAATGCCGATGACTGTATCCTTTTCTGATAAATGGATGTGCCTTAAATCTTCTTCCCCCATCTCTTTCGAATCCTCCGCCCCTTCAACGGCAACGGTCATGGCCGCAGTGCCGCCTGCAATCAGCCCCTGCACCATGGACGGGTCCGCACTGAATGTCGGCACGCATTCGACAGCATCGAGAACGCCGAGCCGCCCGCTTGTGCCTGCTCCGCAATAGATCAAACGTCCACCTTGGTTAAAAGAACGGATAACGGCTTTTACCACTTTTTCGATTTGTGCTAGTTCCTTCCCTACACGGATTGGAACCGTTTGGTCTTCCTCGTTCATCAATTGCAAAATTTCCTTTGTGGACAACGTATCGAGATTCATTGTCTTTTCGTTGCGCTGTTCTGTGGCGAGTTTTTCTAAGTCCATTCGTTTTCACCTTCATTGTCCGTCATTTTAAACTGTGTACCCGAACCAATAAAATCAAGGAGCGGCAAGTCGCGGCCGGCAATCTGCCCGATGACGTTTACTTTCGCATCGGCAGGCAGGTTCCGCTTTGTGATTTGCAATTCCCCTTTGTATCTTGCGTACAGGTTGTTGTCGAGCGTAATACTGCCTTTGTTGCGGGGAATGTTGTTTTCGGGCCCGATATCGTCCTTTTGGTTGCATGTTCTCGACTGCTCGCTGCGGATCGCGTCCCTTGCCACATCCATCCGGTTCCGGTGGTTTTTAAAAATATACGGGCGCCATTTCGGATCTGCAGCCGTTGCATGAAGCAGTATGGTATCATGGCAAAAAAATTCCCCGATCTGGCTGCGGGATTGCGGCGTTAACCCCGGATCCCCGATATAAGCATGGTCAACCGCATAATCCCTTAACAGCGAGCAGATGGCTGCCAGCGGATTTTGATGGCGGTGGATTTCTAATGTCGGCAGGGATTCGTATAAAGGAAATCGTAGCTTTCCATCGCCGGGCGCAAATGCCGTAATGCTGAATCCTTTGCTTTTCAGCCATTTGTTTTTTTCGTAAAACCAATTTTCATCCAGTCCGGTTCCGGGCCTCGGATAATAATTATGCCAGGCCTCAAGCCGTCTGAAATTAGCGCCGTGCTGTTTCAGCTGCTCATAATCCTGTTCCGTTAATGTGCTGGCGTTTAATCCGACCGTCATCGTGTTCGACAGGCGGGCAACCTGTTCCCAGCTGACACCGGCATCGATGCGCAGTACATTGATACCGCTTTCAATAATGCGTGCAGGATCATCAATGGACAGTCCGATATGGTGGAGCACGTTTCCAGAGATGTCGATCATGACTTTCATCCCGTTCCGTTTTGCAGCCTCCAAGAGCGGAGCAAGCCTTTTCCGATATTGGGACGGGTCATCTTCCGGTAGCTGTAAGGATGTAAATATCCCTTCCATTCCAATTGCTGCCATTCGGTGAATGCAGGCTTCCTTCTCTTCTGACCAGTCTTCATTCAAGTATATTGAAAATCCAAGCAATCATGCATCCCTCCTTTGATACTATTATATGCACTTTGAAACAATATTTCAACATATTTTTATTATTATATTTATAAAAGAAATTTTGTTTCATTTCCTGACAAAAAAACGGAGGCCCCGCGTTTTTAAACGGGATCTCCTCCATTTTTTGCCGACGAGCGAGCGCCCTCCGCTTTTCTTTGTCCAGCTCCGGCTCCTAGCGGCTAGCGGATTTTTACGTCTTCTCCTTTCGATAAGCGGGCATCGATTCGCCTATCGGCTCATCGTGTTTCCTTTATCTCGGTCGAAGACTACAAAATCCGTACGCCGCTGTACAGTCGCCTCCGCTTTTCTAATCATCCAGTTGTTGGATTTGGAATAGGTTGTAATAGAGCCCTTGTTTTGCCATTAATTGTTCGTGGGTGCCGGTTTCTTTGATCTCTCCGTTTTCAATTAAGACAATGCGGTCTGCGTGGGTAATGGTGGACAGCCTGTGGGCAACGATCAAGGTCGTCCTGTTGCGCGCCAGTTTTTCAATGGCTTCCTGAATCAAATGCTCGCTTTCTAAATCAAGCGCGGATGTCGCTTCGTCAAGAATGAGAATCGGCGGGTTTTTCAAAAATACACGCGCAATCGCAATCCGCTGCTTCTGCCCCCCGGACAATTTAACACCCCGCTCGCCCACCGTTGTTTCATATCCGTCGGCAAGATTCATAATAAACTCATGGGCGTTCGCTGCTTTTGCCGCCTGTACGACTTCCTCGTCCGTCGCCTGCGGATTGCCGAGCAAAATATTGGATTTCACCGACTCGCTAAACAAAATATTGTCCTGCAGCACCATCCCGATTTTATCGCGCAGGCTTCGCACTTTAAACGTGCGGATATCCTGGCCGTCCAGATAAACGGCCCCTTTTGTCACATCATAAAACCGGGGGATGAGGCTCACAAGGGAAGACTTACCTCCCCCGCTCATCCCGACAAAGGCAACCGTCTCCCCTGCCCTGATCTCAAGATTGATATTTTTCAGCACCGGCTCTTTTTCATCATCATACCGAAATTCGACACCATCAAACCGGATATTGCCGCGTACATTCCTGCACTCCACCGCGTCCGGCCGGTCATCAATATCATATTTTTCATCCAGCAGTTCAAACACCCGGTCCATTGAAGCGAACGCCTGCGTCAGCGTCGTGCCGGAATTGACGAGCCTTCTGAGCGGACTGTACAAATTATCAATATAAGCGATAAACGCCGCGAGCGTACCGACAGTAAGGCTGCCTTTAATCACGAGATAGCCGGATACAAAAATAATGAAAAGCGGCGCGATATCGGTAATGGTATTCACAACCGCAAACGATTTAGCTGTCCAGCTTGTGTGCGCTAATGCTTTTTCCAGAAAATTGTGGTTATGCTTGTCAAACTGCTTCTGCTCATGGTCTTCAATGGCAAAACTTTTAATAACAGCCATGCCTTGCACCCGCTCATGGAGATAGCCCTGCACCTCTGCGAGCGCTTGCGACCGTTTCCTCGTCAAAAAACGCAAATTGCCAAAAAAATATTTGACCGAAAAAATATAAAACGGAAAAACGGCGAGTGAAATTAAAGTCAGCCGGGCATCCATCATAAACATCATGACAATCGCAATCAGAACCGTTGTCATATCGAGCCAGACGTTCATCAGCCCCGTAATAACAAAATCTTTCGTCTGCTCGACATCATTCATCACCCGGGAAATGACTTCCCCTCCGCGCGTGTTGGCATAAAACCGGAAACTCAATTTTTGAAGATGGGTAAAAAAGCGGTCGCGGATATCATACAATATTTTACTTGCCGTCCACTGCGCAAAATATTGCCGGTAATATTCAACGGGTGGCCGGACGATAACAAAAATGGCAAGCATAAAAGACATCACCCAAACAAGCTTATGCAGCTTCTCGTCCGGTGAAAGCCCGTGGTTGCCGATAATATCATCGATCACATATTTAATCAAAAGCGGGATTAAAAGCGGGATCGTAAACTTGATGATCCCGATGATGATCGTCGCAACGATTTGAAACCAATACGGCTTTACAAATTTCATGTATCTTTTCACACTACCCATGCGATGAACCTCCTAAAGCAAACAAAACGTACCATTTATTTCCCTTATTTTTCAAATTTACGCATACAAAAAACCTGTTGGCGTTCAACAGGCGGTTTGCTTAACGCAAATAGGTCAGGTAGCGTTCGTACCAAATATCAATAAAATCGGGGCTGAACGGTCCCTTCCGCTGCCGGATCCAGTGAATGAGAATGTCCACGTTTCGCTTTAAAATATGGTCGATGACATCGGGATAGCCCATTTTTTTGCGATGGTATTCATATTCATCCTCATCCAGCAAAGTAAACGTCATATCCGGATAGACTTTGATGTCGAGATCATAATCAATATATTTTAACGCTTCACTGTCGTAAACAAACGGCGACCCCAAGTTACAATAGTAGTAGACGCCGTCTTCACGGATCATGCCGATAATATTGAACCAGTGGTCGGCATGAAAGTAGCAAATTGCAGGTTCTCTCGTAATCCATGTCCTGCCATCCGATTCGGTTACCAAAGTCCGGTCGTTTCCCCCGATCACTAGGCTTTTCGTGCCCTTCAAAACGGTTGTTTCTTCCCATATCCGGTGAATATGGCCGTTATGCTTATAGCTTTGAATTTGGATTTTATCACCTTCTGCCGGGATTCCCATCATCTCATGCCCACTTTCATGATTGTTTATATGTAAACCTGTGCCCACTACGTGCCGGAATAAAACTTATGTAATCAATCGATCTGTTTTCTATCTATTATAACGGTTTCTGAACGCGATTAAAACTAAACAATCCTATTTGAAATAGGATTGTTTATGTGCAAATTTTTGAACTGTGGTAAACTCGGATCAGTTCAACCGTCTGCGATTCAAAAACTTTTTCAATTTCCTGCAATTCTTTATTCATCCGGCCGATTTCATCAAGGATATCTTCCGCCATTGTTTCTTCCTGCAACTTCAATAGTTCGCTTTTCACTTCGTTGCATCTCTCCATTTCCGATTGCAAAAACAGCAGCCTATCCATCGTGTCCATTTGCTGTGCGACAAGCCGATTAAATTCTTCCATCAAAGTTTTTTACCCCCTAAAGGATGAATTGAACTTTTCATTTACACATATTCTCGATGGGAGGGCAAAATCCTTTGACTTCTTTTGTCGAACACCGCAGCCATAAAAAGAAAAAAGAGGCCCCCGTTCGGGAAACCTCTTTCTATCGGTTATTGCTGGCCGAATTGTCCAGCGTTTTGCGATTTTTTCGCTTCAGCTTTTTGGTTTTGTTTTCTTACTTCCTGTGCGTTCGTTTCGCTTGCAAATTCAGAACCGAAAGAACCTTGGCCGGAAGCAGACTTCGCGTTTTGCTTTCTTACTTCCTGCGCATTCGTTTCGCTGGCAAATTCAGAACCAAAATTTCCTTTGGCAGCCTTTTTGAAGTTGTTGTTGTTTGCCATCGTTATCACCTCCACGGGTATTAATGTAACCAGAGGTGCAACGATTTATCCTTATCATAAAAACTGGAAAATAAAGGAACTCAAGATTGGCGTACTCAACTTAAAAGAAGCGAGCGGCCGCCGTCCACGATTATCGTTTGGCCGCGGATCATAAATGCCTCATCCGAAATTAAAAAGCGTACGGCGTTCACCATATCCTCGACCTCGACCATTCTTCCTGCCGGCGTATGTTTCCGCGCGTCTTCCAGCAGTACTTCGCGGTTCGGGAAAGACTTGAGCGCATCCGTATTGAGGACCCCGCCCGAAACTGCATTCACGCAAATACTCGGCGCCAGCTCAACTGCCAAATAGCGGGTTAAAGCTTCAAGCGCTGCTTTCGACACACCGACCGCCGTATAATTTTCGATATAGCGGATCGAACCGAGCGAACTGAGGCTCACAATTTTCCCCCCGCCGTTTTCTTCCATGAGTTTAGCGGCTTCCTGTGCACAAAACAGGAGTGCCCTGCTGTTAATATTCATCGTCCAGTCCCAATGGCGATCTTCCAGCTCCATTGCTGGGCGTTCGACACCTGAAGCGGCATTATTGACAAGCACATCCAGCCTGCCGTATGTATCCCGGATTTGTGCGAACATTTCTTTTATTTTTTTCACGTCCCCGACATTTGCTTTAATCAGAAGCGCTTTTTGCCCCATTTTTTCAATTTCCGCGGCCACTTCTTCGGCTTTGGACCGGCTGCGCGCATAATTGATGACCAGATCATAGCCGTCCTTTGCAAGATCAAGCGCAATCGCCCGGCCCAGCCCCTTGCTTGACCCGGTTACAAGTGCCACCTTATTTGCCAATGATTCCACCTTCTCTGTTTTCTTATGATTTTTTGCAATGCTCTCCCTTTTTCAAAAAGCCGTCGTAACATTCCTGCTCTTTAACACCCGAGCCTAAAACGGCCGGAATGCGATATTTTTTACGCCTCAGTTTACAGAAACGGCGACTGTTCCTTGTTCCTGTATCCGCATCTCAGAACTGATTCAAATACCGCGGTCATGCGCACGCCTGCCTAAAAGCCCGGTTTACGGCGGCTGTCCCTTGTTCCGGAACCGGTTCAGATTGCGCGACGCTCCGCAAGCTTATCTTTGGAACCGGTTCAGCCTGTCATAAAATGATGTTAAAAATGTATAAAGGGCTTTTTCTGAAGCCGCCATTTCCCTTTTTTTCGGGATCATCACACCGACCGGGCGCATCAGTTCCATATCGCTGATTTCCGCTTTTACGATTTCTTCAGACAGATTAAATAATAGCGCAGGCTCAGGCAGAATTGCAACACCCGTTCCGCTTGCAACAAGGCCTTTAATCGTTTCCATGTCCTCGCCTTCAAATGCAATCGCAGGTTCAAAACCAGACTTCCGGCAGGCGGCGAAAAGAATTTCACGAATCGAAAAACCTTCCCGGAATGTAATGAAGCGTTCGTTTTTCAGCTGAGCGAGCCGGATCATTTTCTGCCCGGAAAGCGGGTGATCGCGGCGGAAAAGCAACATGAGTTTTTCCATATATAAAATTTCCCCGCTTACGGCAGGATGGTCATCCGGCACAGGAGAAGCAAGCGCCAGCTCAAGTTCTCCGTTTTCAATCAACCGGATTAAATAACCGGGCGTCCCTTGCACAAACTGGTACTCGAGGCCGGGATGTTTTTCGCGAAACTGTGCCAACAGGGAAGAAAAAGTCTGGACCGATAACCCGGTTGAAAAACCGAGGCGGACCGTCCCGTTATCCGGATCGAGAAATTCATGCATTCTTTGCTTCGCTTTATCAATTTCGAGCACAACTTTTTCAGCGTGTTCCAAAAAAACTTTTCCGATCGGCGTCAGCCTGACATTTCTTCCTTCACGCCAAAAAAGGGAAACGCCAAGCTCAGCTTCCAAAAGAGAAATTTGCCGGCTGATGGCGGATTGGGCGACATGCAGCTCATCTGCAGCATGCGTCACATGCTCCCTTTTTGCGACTTCAATAAAATAAATCAGCTGTCTTAACTCCATCCGAATCACACCATTCTCAATTTGAGATTAATTTCATCTTAACTATATATTGTAAGAAAGAGTCACAAGAGGGTAAAATTTAAAATAATCTTACTTTTCGGACTCGACCTGATGATGGAAGGAATGTGAAGCAATGAATAATCAACATTATGGACTTTACCGACCTGAATTTGAACATGATGCATGCGGCATCGGCTTTTACGCGGACATCAAGGGCCGCGCGTCTCATAAGATCATCACCACTGCTTTGGAAATGCTGAGAAGGCTGGACCACCGCGCCGGTAAAAATGCCGACGGGACAACGAGCGACGGCGCCGGTATTTCGATGCAAATCCCGCACGCGTTTTTTGAGGCCGTATGCTCCTTCACCCTTCCAAAAAAAGGGGAGTATGCAGTGGGAATGCTTTTTCTGCCGCATGATCCGGATGCTGCGGAGGAAATCCTGAATGAATTCCGCATCCAGGCTGCATCACTCGGCCTTTCAGTACCCGGTGTCCGTGAAGTTCCGGTAAACCCGGAAGTTCTTGGGCGCCAGGCGGAAGAATCGCGGCCGCACATCGTTCAGATTTTCGTTTCTTCTTCAAACGATAACACGGAAGAAGCAGTTTTTCAAAGAAAGATCTATATATTGCGGAAACTGGTTGAGAACAAATTCGGTTCCTCTTTTTATGCCGCCAGTTTTTCGAACCGGACAATTGTATATAAAGGCATGCTTTCGGCAGAACAGCTCCCTCTGTTCTACATTGATCTGCAAGACGAACGGTTTCAATCGGCCCTGGCGCTGATCCACTCGCGGTTCAGCACCAATACGTTCCCGAGCTGGGAGCGGGCCCACCCGAACCGGATGATCGCCCATAACGGGGAGATCAACACCATCAAAGGGAACGTCAACTGGTTCAATGCAAAAATCGAATTGTTTGCAAACGAACTGGGCCTTGACACATTGAAAAAAATCCAGCCTGTGATCAACGCAAACGGTTCGGATTCGGCGATTTTTGACAATGTCCTTGAATTTTTAACGACAAACGGCATCTCCCTTCCGCACGCGATCATGATGATGGTGCCGGAGCCATGGGAAGACAACGAAGACCTGCCGCCTTACTTAAAATCATTTTATGAATACCATAGCCAGATTATGGAACCGTGGGACGGACCGATGGCGCTCGAGTTTACGAACGGAAAGCAGATCGGGGCGGTGCTTGACAGAAACGGCTTGCGCCCGGCCCGTTACTACATTACCCATGATGATAAAATCATTTTTGCATCCGAAGTCGGCGTCGTCGATGTGGAACCGGAAAACGTCAAAGAACGGCGCCATTTAAAACCGGGTCAGCTTTTGTTCGTGGATCTTGAAAAAGGTGCCCTTATCCCAAGTGATGAACTAAAAGCACAGGTCAGCCTTGAAAAACCGTACGCCGAGCATCTCGAAGATTCAGTGATAGACCTGGAAGAAAGCCATTTTATCCCGGCTGCATCCAGTCTTGAAAAAAATGAATTGGCTTATCGGCAGACATTATTCGGCTACACTTATGAAGAATGCACAAAGTCCATCGTGCCAATGGCGCAGGAAAAGAATGAACCGATCGGGGCAATGGGCGTCGATACACCGATTGCAGTTTTATCGGAGCGCCCGCAGCTTTTGTTCCATTATTTCAAACAAAGCTTCTCGCAGGTCACGAACCCCCCGATTGATTCCATTCGCGAATCATACGTTATATCTACGGTTACCTGGCTCGGCCCGCAAGTATCGCTTGACGGTCATGACGATACCGCCCATAAAAAAATCCGGCTAGAACACCCGTTTTTAAGCACGGCCAAATTTAACGCCATTTTAAACCAGGGAATGAAAACCGCTTTTCTTCCCGCTTACCATTCGCCGGATGTCACCCTTGAAGAGGCGCTGGAACAATTGCTCAAGGAAGCGGACGAAAAAATCAGGGAAGGCGCGGAAATTTTAATCCTTTCCGACCGTGCGCAAGGGCATCGTGCCGTGCCGATTCCTTCCCTGCTTGCCGTATCAGCCCTGCACCAGCATATGATCCGCTTGGGCACAAGGCCGAAAGCAAGTATCGTGCTGGATTCCGGAGAACCGCGGGATTCACATCATATGGCCGCTCTTTTAGGTTACGGTGCCGATGCGGTACACCCGTATCTCGCGCTTGAAACGATTCAAAATTTAATCGATGAAGGGCATATTGATCTGCCGTATAAAAAAGCAAGTGAAAACTATTTAAGTACACTAAAGAAAAGCGTCGTCAAAATCATGTCGAAAGTCGGGATTACGACGATGCAAAGTTATCGCGGGGCGCAAACTTTTGAAGCGCTCGGCATTGCAGAAAGCGTCTGCGACCGCTATTTTACCGGTACCGTCTCGCAGCTTGGCGGGATCGGGCTCGCAGAAATCGGCCAAGAATCATTGAAACGTTATGAAAAAGCACAGGAGTTGCTTTTCCAGCACAACAAAGCGCTTGATCCGGGAAGCGAGCTGCAATGGCGGAAAGACGGCGAGTACCATTTGTTCAACCCGCAAATGATGTACACTTTGCAGCAGGCAGCCAGAACGAACAACAAGGAACTGTACCGCAAATTTTCGGAAACGTACCACCACGGGCCATACGCCACGATCCGGAGCTTGCTGGCAATTGAGAGCAACCGGAAACCTGTCCCGCTTGATGAAGTGGAACCGGTCGAATCGATTTGGAAAAGGTTTAAAACCGGCGCGATGTCGTACGGGGCATTAAGCAAAGAAGCGCACGAAGCACTCGCGATTGCGATGAACCGCATCGGCGGAAAAAGCAACAGCGGCGAGGGCGGCGAAGAAAAAGAACGTTACACGCCTGATGCAAACGGAGATTCAAGACGGAGCGCCATTAAACAGGTGGCATCCGGCCGTTTCGGTGTCACCAGCCTGTATTTAACAGATGCGGATGAAATCCAGATTAAAATGGCCCAAGGTGCGAAACCGGGCGAAGGCGGCCAGCTTCCAGGCTCGAAAGTTTATCCGTGGATTGCCGAAGTTCGTGGCTCCACTCCGGGCGTCGGTTTAATCTCGCCTCCTCCGCACCATGACATTTATTCGATTGAAGACCTGGCGCAGCTGATTTACGATTTGAAAAGCGCCAACCCGCGCGCCCGCATTTCGGTGAAACTAGTGGCAAAGTCAGGCGTCGGGACAATCGCGGCCGGTGTCGCAAAAGGCCTGGCCGACACGATATTAATCAGCGGCCATGACGGCGGCACCGGGGCGAGCCCGCAAACGAGCATCAAACATGCCGGCATGCCGTGGGAACTCGGCCTTGCGGAAACCCATCAGACGCTGACGTTGAACGGCTTGCGTAACCGTGTTGTCCTTGAAACAGACGGGAAACTGATGACCGGCCGGGATGTCGTCATCGCCGCCTGTCTCGGCGCCGAAGAATTCGGATTTTCCACTGCGCCACTTGTTGTGCTTGGCTGTATCATGATGCGTGCCTGTCATCTTGATACTTGCCCGGTCGGCGTGGCCACCCAAAATCCGAAGCTGCGCGCCAAATTCATGGGCAAACCGGAATATGTTGTTAACTATATGCGGTTCATCGCAGAAGAAGTCCGCGAAATCTTGGCTGAATGCGGCTACCGCAGCCTCGATGAACTTGTCGGCGAAACAGGTTTGCTGAAAGTGAAAGATGAGGTTAAAAACCATTGGAAAGCAAAACAGCTTCATTTCGATAAATTATTGTTTAAAGCGGATGAAACACCGTTTGCTGTGCAAGGCAAAACAGTTCAAAACCATAAACTGGAAGAACGCTTTGACAGCCGTGAATTGAACCATTTATCCGTATCCGTCCGAAACAGGCAGCAAACAGCGGTCACCTTGTCTGTACGCAATACGGACCGGGCAATCGGCACCACTTTGGGCCATATCATTACAAAAACATACGGTGACGAAGGACTGCCGGAAGATTTTATCCACATTCATCTGCACGGTTCAGCAGGGCAAAGCCTCGGCGCCTTTATCCCGAAAGGCCTGACACTGAACCTTGAAGGAGATGCCAATGACTACGTTGGAAAAGGATTATCGGGCGGAAAAATTGTTGTGAAGCCGGGTGCCGGATGGATCCGGGACGAAGAACAGGCCATCATCGGAAACATCGCCTTTTTCGGGGCCACATCGGGTGAAGCGTATATTCGCGGAACGGCCGGCCAGCGTTTCTGTGTTCGTAACAGCGGCGTACATGCCGTTGTCGAAGGCATCGGAGACCACGGCTGCGAATATATGACCGGCGGACGCGTTGCCGTGCTCGGTTCGATCGGCAAAAACTTTGCGGCCGGGATGTCCGGCGGGATTGCCTACATTTATACCGGCGCAATGGGCGAAGATGAAGTTTTGGCGCGGATTAACCAGGAACTTGTCAGCATTGAAGGTGTTGATGCTGATGAAGATATGCGCGAACTTTATCATATGATCCAGAAACATTATCAATACACCGGCAGCCCTGTTGCCAAACGGATTTTGAAAAATTGGGAACTGTCCCTGCATCAGTTTGTCAAGATTGTTCCACGCGAATACAAAGCGATGATGGAACTCATCCAGTACTTCCTGGATCAGCAAATGCCGCTTGATGAAGCCAGGCTTGCCGCTTTTGAATATAAAAAATCCGGAAAGCACCTGCCGGAAATTGAAAAGGAAAAAGCTTTTCCGACAGAAGTAAAGTAAACGGGTAAATCCATCCGGGCGCTTCCGGATGGATTTACAGGATTGTATGTGGGATAGATCGATCCACTTTTCCGTAAAGAAAACGGACACCTATTAGGCTTCCGGCAACAACCGGATAAGAAGCACAAGGATGCATCCCACGCAAGACGGAAATTTTTCCGGAAACAAGCCGGATTGTACGGAACCGGGCCATTTGTTTATCCAAACCAGAAACCTGAAATTGTACGACATCTATATCCCTCCGGCAGCGGCCGGGTGATTTGTGAGGAGTGTGAGACATGCGCGGAACGACAGATTTTATTGAACAGAAACGCGAAAAACCGAAAGAACTGGATGCCGCAAAGCGGGTGGCTACTTGGAAAGAATACGTGCAGGCTTTCCCGGAAGCAAAATTGAGGACACAGGCATCCCGCTGCATGGAGTGCGGCACCCCCTTCTGCCAGATGGGAGAACTGATCGGCAGGCAAACGAGCGGTTGCCCTTTATATAATTTAATTCCGGAATGGAACACCCTTGCTGCCCAGGGAAAATGGGAAGAGGCCTACCAGCGTCTCCTTTTAACCAATAATTTCCCTGAATTTACATCACGCGCCTGCCCGGCACCATGTGAAGGCTCGTGCACAGCCGGGCTGGTCAGTGAACCTGTCACCATTAAAAGCATTGAAAGAGCCATCATCGACCGTGCCTGGGAAGAAGGCTGGATCAAACCGAGAATACCGCTGAAACGAAACGGCTTAAAAGCAGCCGTTGTCGGAAGCGGGCCCGCCGGATTGACGGCAGCAGACGATTTAAACCAGGCGGGATACGATGTGACCGTCTTTGAAAAAGAAGACCGTTTTGGCGGGCTGCTCATGTACGGCATTCCGAATATGAAAATTGAAAAACAGTATGTAGAGCGCAGAGTAGACCTGTTGCAGGCAGAAGGGATCACGTTCAAAGCCAATACCGAAATTGGTAAAGACATCACGCTTGATGAACTCGAGTCTGCGTTTGACGCCGTCCTGCTTTGCATCGGTGCAGAAAAACAACGTGACATGGACATCCCGGGGCGCGATTTAAAAGGCATCTACCCGGCGATGGAATATTTGAAAGCCAATACGAAACACCTGCTTGACCATGGGGAAAACGGCGAACCGCAAATTTCAGCAAAAGGAAAAAAAGTGATTGTCATTGGTGGCGGCGATACCGGCGCGGACTGTGTGGCAACCGCGATCCGACAAGGGTGCAAGAGCGTTGTACAGTTCGGAAAGCACGGAGAACTGCCGAAAGAACGCCCGGAACACGAACCATGGCCGGTGAACCCTTCCCTATTCACATTAGATTATGCATATGAAGAATCATTTAAAGTGTTCGGGGAAGATCCGCGGCAATACTATATCCAAACCACAGCATTTCACGGCAATGAGAACGGCGAAGTAACAGGGCTTGTCACCGTGCCGTTTTCGGATCCTCGAGGAGCGGAACAGCAAGTATGGGAAGCAGATCTTGTGCTCATCGCCATCGGATTCCAGGGTGTCGATGATTCCAAGTCAGCTGGCATCGAACTTCAAAACGGGCTGATTCAAACCTTACCTGGAAGTTTCCAGACAAATCGGGAAGGCATTTTTGCCGCCGGCGATGCGAAACGCGGCGCAAGCCTGATTGTCTGGGCCATGCAGGAAGGCAAAAAAGCAGCAAAAGAAATAGACCTGTATCTCTCTCAAAAAGACAAAGCGACCTGCCAGCCGTCTGCATAAAAAACGGCCCAAAGCTTTTTGAAAAAGCTTTGGGCTTTTTTTGCGTTGCACGATGCCTTTATGGCTTGCGGTTCGCCCTTTTTTATCATGGTGAAGGTGGCACTTCATAAATCCGGTTTAATATGAACACTCATTGGGAGTAGCTGTGGCGCTTGGGCAACATTCTAATAAGACCATCTATGATGAAAATAGCCCCCCATATAACAAATATTAAGTTAAATTGCGGACTTTTATAAATTTGAAGCCAGTCATAAATCGGGCTTAGCGCGGATACAGCCCATTTTCCATAATCATTCAAGTTGAAAATATTTTTTGACGCGGAAACATTGTCAAAGATAAAGAAAACAAGCTGTGCAACGACAAATATCAAAAGATGAATATACCAACCGTACCGTTTTTTGGCTGCTTTCGCATGCCCATTTTTAACTGCTTTCGCCATTCTGCTTTCCCCTCCTTCTTTCCCCTTTAAACTATCAAAATTCTTTTTTTCGGTAGATGATCACCGAGGTAGCGTATGAGAGAATGAATAAAAAATGGATACCAATAAGAAACTTAAAGAAAAAATCTCCTCAACTCCCTTCATTTCCCCTATAAACACTTTCATTAAAAAGGATATGAAAAAGAACATTACAAAGGAGAAACCCATACTCCCCATTGTAATCATATCTGATTTTTCTATTCCAAATATATATGTCAGTGGATATACTAAAGAGGCAGCACAAAACATCAATCCCATCCCCCGTAATCCAATGTTAAAAAAATCATCCATAACGGTTGGTGAGATAAAAATACTTGCACAATAAAACAAAGCGAAAGTTAATAACAAACTCGTGAACAATAAAAGCAAGAATGTGATAAACTTACTTTGAATAATTTTGCTTTTTTTCAACGGAAGCGTGATTTCAAATTTATTCCAACTCGACATACTATCCTGTTTTAATACTTCAAATGCATTCATGGGTATAATTAAAAATGGTAATAATACAGCGATCTTCAACGCCGTGGGATTTCCACTTATAATAAGCGGAATGATAGCTGCTGTAGATATAAGCAATGAAAATTTAACACTTTTATCTATAGAATATAAATTATTTAAAATGAGTCCTTTCATAATTTTCTCCTTTCATTAATAATAAGGTAATATCATCAATGGAAAAATTCTTTTTATGAAATTTTGCAGGCAGCTCATTTTTATTTGAAACAAGCACATCCACATAATCTGTTTGGTTTTTATATGCAATAATGCCATTTAAACGCAAGTCATTTAACTCATGCTCTTTACATTGTATGATCGCATAGTTATTTAAAAGGTCATTCTTACTTGTTTTTAACACAATTTCACCTTTTTTTATGAAAACCAGGGTATCCGCAACCTTTTCAATATCACTGGTGATATGGGATGATAACAAAATAGCACCTTTCTGATCTCTTACAAATTTTAGCAGTGCTTCTAATACGTCTTCCCTTCCCACAGGATCTAGCCCTGATGTCGCTTCGTCTAATATTAACAATCTCGCACCATGTGAAAGAGCAACAGCGATCGAGAGCTTCATGGCCATTCCCCGAGAAAAACTATTTATTTTTTGCTTTTTAGGCAGCGAAAAAAGTTCAATATAATTAAAATATTCTTGGTTATCCCAATTATGATAAAGATAGCGAAATACTTTCGATAACTTTATCGCATCCAAATTACCGGAAAAATTCATGGCATCATACACTACGCCAATGTGATTGTTGATTTCTTTTTTGGCTTCAGCTATTCTCTCTCCAAAAATTTTTATGCTTCCGCTATCGATATGTAACGTTTGCAGGATTGCCCCCATTGTGGATGTTTTCCCCGCGCCATTTTCACCAATAAATCCTGTAATGGATCCATAGGGTACGGAGAAAGATATGTTCTTTAAAGCGAAGCGGGACTTGGAGAATGACTTGCACAACCCTTCAATTTCTAAAGCATATTCCAAAGTTACCCCTCCTCCAATCACAAAAAACGCGCTATTTTTTCCAATAATCATTATAGCAACAATTCTTCATATTTTCCAGCAAGCTTTCCATCATTATTTATTGATAATGCAAAAATTGAGATTATTGTGATGATCATCTATGTTGTAGCATACAGCGGAGGTAAAATGATGATGACCGCCTGTAACCGGCCAAAAAAATGAATAAATTTTCTTCCTCTGAGAGAACGATCTCTATTCGTACCATTACCTGCCTTGCTCTTAAAAGAAACCATTTTTATTCCTGCCGATGAAAATATAAGAGCTGCCGGTGTAATCCAGCAGCCCTTTCTGTTATGACTCGCCGCGGCGGCCGGATGCGTGCATGCGTTCTTGCGGGTGCGTGTTGGTTGTGCCGTCCGCGCGTTTCGAAGCATATTCAGCTTTTGCCCGCGGTTTGCCTTCATATACATTGTCATGATGGTACGGGAAACCTTTTTCTTTATTCCGCATGTTAACGCCCTCCTTAACAAAATAACCGGTGGGGAATGGCCCCCGCACCGGTTATTTTGCGCGTTTTCAGATGTAAAATCCGATCCTTATCTTGGTACAACATCAAGTTTTTTCTTTAGCTTTTTCTTATTAAAAATCCATCCGGTGTAAGAACCGGTTATTTCCAGATCTTCATTCAATTTCACAACAGCAACAAACGGATAATGCCCGTTTTTCCGGTAGCGGAGGTCGGTAAAACGGACCTCCCAGCCGTTATCAAGTTCTTTGACCTGCCAGTTATAGACAGGGGAAAAACTTAAGAAAGCTGACAAATTTTTATCCTGCTTTGCCGCTTCAATAATTTCATTTTCCGGTACCGGAAGCCGTTTGAATTTGTCCAGAATGGTGACCGCCGACTTAAATGCGGATGCAACATAGTAGGCATCTTTCGTTCTTACGGCAATCTTCCATTGGTGAAAACGGACAGTCGGGGAAATAATGATATTTTCCGCATCCGGAATCCTGGCCAGGACGGCTTTTTTTACATCGTGACGTGCCGCGAATCTGGCGATATAATATAAAAATATGAAGATGTACATGGCCAGGAAAGTTGGCCCCGGTTGTGCCCCGAACAGCCAGGCGGCAATGCCGATCACATGGATGGTGAAAATGAACGGGTCAAATGTATTGATCACGCCGAGCGCGACCCATTTATATGAGAACGGCCGCAATGCCTGTGTCCCGTACGCATTAAAGATATCGACGAACACATGCAAAAAAACAGCCAAAAAAGACCAAAGCCATAAATGAAGCGCATCCGTTCCAGGGAAAAAGATGCTGAGCACAGCTGTAATGGCAAGCGGCCACAGCAAGACGGCGGGAACAGAATGTGTAATGCCGCGGTGGTTGCGAATATAAACCGCATTATTTTTAAATTTAAGCAAAGTATCGATGTCTGGTGCCTGTGAACCTAAAACCGTGGCAATGAGAACGCTGTGAAAATGAACCGCATCTTGTGCGACCACAGGGTCCAACGTTGCCAAACCTCCAAGTGCAAATCCCATAACAACATGGGTTCCTGTATCCAATCTTATTCCTCCTAAAAATGGTTCTGGCTCCTTATTAAAGCGCTTATTTCTTTCATATGCCTTCATCATATGGTAAATTAAAAAGAATTGCAATAGACAGAAGCGGTCAATTCAGGATTTCCTGATTGTATTTTTCCCGTTTATAAAATGTATAGCAATCATTTGGGGGAGTTAAACATTGAAAAATTTGCCAATCGACGACTTTGATATAAAATCTTTTCAAGATGATCTGATTTCCTGGTTTGAAAGGGAACAGCGGAAACTTCCGTGGCGGGAGGACCGTGACCCGTATAAAATTTGGGTATCGGAAATCATGCTGCAACAGACAAGGGTGGACACCGTCATCCCCTATTTCCGGCGTTTTATGGAAAAATTCCCGACAATTGAAGCGCTGGCGGATGCCAGTGAAGATGAAGTGCTAAAAGCGTGGGAAGGACTCGGCTACTATTCGCGCGTCCGGAATTTGCACGCTGCTGTAAAAGAAGTGGAGGAACATTACGGCGGCACGGTTCCGGACACGCCGGAGGAGGTATCGAAGCTAAAAGGCGTAGGGCCATATACGGCCGGTGCGATTTTAAGCATTGCATACGGCCTGCCGGAACCGGCTGTGGACGGCAATGTGATGCGGGTGCTGGCAAGAATTTTATCCATATGGGAAGACATTGCAAAGCCTTCTGCAAGAAAGGTTTTTGAAGAAGTCGTCCGCAAGCTGATTTCCCGGGAGAATCCGTCTTTTTTTAATCAGGCTTTAATGGAACTCGGGGCGCTCGTTTGCACACCAAAATCGCCGTCATGCCTGCTTTGCCCGGTCCGGGAGCATTGCCGGGCGTTTAGAGAGGGAACCATTGATGAGCTGCCTGTGAAATCAAAAGGGAAAAAGCAGAAACAGATCCGGCTTCAGGCAGCCGTTTTGGAAGATGAAGACGGGCGCATTTTGATCCATAAGCGTCCGGATAAAGGGCTGCTTGCAAATATGTGGGAATTTGTACAAGTGGAAGAAAGCACCGTTTTGCCGGCAAGACAGGTGCTGAAGGACTATCTTGGAGAAATTTTTAAAATTGAAGCAGCGCTTGAAACCGAACATTTTACGGAAATACGCCATGTTTTCACCCATTTAATTTGGGATATCCGGGTATACCACGGGAAAATTTTAAATCAGGTACAGGAAACGAATGAATTAAAATGCGTGCCTCCTGATGAGATTGAAACGTTCGCATTTCCTGTCCCCCATCAAAAAATTTGGAAAGCCTTCCGGGAACAGGCAAAAAGTGAAAAGGTGAAGGACATTAAAGGATAGGCTTCGTTTCAAAATGTCTTTCATCACCAGGATGAAAGACAAAAAGGGGCGGACCGCGGGATGAAATGTCTTTCATAACTAGGATGAAGAACAAAAGGGAACGCACCCCAAGCTGAAATGTCTTTCATAAACAGGATGAAGGACAAAAGGAGACGCACCCCAAGCTGAAATGTCCTTCATAAACGGGATGAAAGACAAAAGGGAACGAACCGCGGGATGAAATGTCCTTCATAAACGGGATGAAGGACAAAAAGGGGCGAACTGCAAGCTGAAATGTCCTTCATAAACGGGATGAAAGACAAAAGGAGGCGATCCGCGGGATGAAATGTCCTTCATAACTGGGATGAAGGACAAAAGGGAACGAACCGCGGGATGAAATGTCCTTCATAAACGGGATGAAGGACAAAAAGGGGCGAACTGCAAGCTGAAATGTCCTTCATAAACAGGATGAAGGACAAAAGGGGACGATCCGCGGGATGAAATGTCTTTCATAACAGGGATGAAGGACAAAAGGAGACGCACCCCAAGCTGAAATGTCCTTCATAAACACGATGAAGGACAAAAGGGGACGATCCGCGGGATGAAATGTCTTTCATAACAGGGATGAAGGACAAATGGAGACGCACCCCAAGCTGAAATGTCCTTCATAAACACGATGAAGGACAAATGGAGACGATCCGCGGAATGAAATGTCTTTCATAAACAGGATGAAAGACAAAAGGAGGCGAATCCATTGTCTTTTTGAACCTCAGTAAAAGACATTTCAACATGGGACGGGCATGCTTTTGTCTTTTTGCGCCTTTGTAAAAGACATTTCAACCAGCATCGTGCACCCTTTTGTCCTTTTAAACCTCTATAAAAGACATTTCAACCGGCCACGTGCACCCTTTTGTCCTTTTGAACCTCTGTAAAAGACATTTCAACCGGCCACATGCACCCTTTTGTCCTTTTGAACCTCTGTAAAAGACATTTCAACCGGCCACATGCACCCTTTTGTCCTTTTAAACCTCTATAAAAGACATTTCGACCGGCATCGTGCACCCTTTTGTCCTTTTGTGCCCCTATAAAAAAGACATTTCGACCGGCCACGTGTCCCCTTTTGTCCTTTTGCGCCCCTCTAAAAGACATTTCAACCAGCTTCGTGCACCCTTTTGTCCTTTTGAGCCTCTATAAAAGACATTTCAACCAGCTTCGTGCACCCTTTTGTCCTTTTGAGCCTCTATAAAAGACATTTCAACCAGCTTCGTGCACCCTTTTGTCCTTTTGAGCCTCTATAAAAGACATTTCAACCGGCCACGTGTCCCCTTTTGTCCTTTTGCGCCTCTATAAAAGACATTTCAACCGGCCACATGCCCCCTTTTGTCCTTTTGAACCCTTGTAAAAGACATTTCAACCGGCAACGTGTCCCCTTTTGTCCTTTTGCACCTTTGTAAAAGACATTTCAACCAGCATCGTGCACCACTTTTGTCCTTTTGAGCCTCTATAAAAGACATTTCAACCAGCTTCGTGCACCCTTTTGTCCTTTTGAGCCTCTATAAAAGACATTTCAACCGGCCACGTGTCCCCTTTTGTCCTTTTGCGCCTCTATAAAAGACATTTCAACCGGCCACATGCCCCCTTTTGTCCTTTTGAACCCTTGTAAAAGACATTTCAACCGGCAACGTGTCCCCTTTTGTCCTTTTGCACCTTTGTAAAAGACATTTCAACCAGCATCGTGCACCACTTTTGTCCTTTTGAGCCCTATAAAAGACATTCCGACTGGCAACGTGCACCCCTTTTGAACCCCTATAAAAAACATGTCAACCCGCGACAAATCCGTCCTAACTTTCATTCAATCCACCTGTTTTAGCATCGAAATCGGGAGGGCTTCGATCGGTTTGCCCCCGCTAACCCGGTAACCCCAGGCAAAGACGCCGTCAATATAATCAATTTTAAAATAGACGCCGGGGTCTCCTTCAATTTCATAAATTTCCCCTTTTTGAAAAGAAGCCGGGTCCAGCAAATACGACTTTGCCATCGCAATTTTCCGCTCAAGCACGGCAAACTCATTCACAATACCAAGTTGTTCGGCCTTGCGCGCTTTTTCCGTCAATTGTGCAATTTCCTGCTTTAACTCATACTCGCTCATTTCACTGTATCTTTTTTCCATCTCCATCCTCCTCTCGTATAATAAGTTTAAATCCAAAGTGGATGTCAATTTCCAGTTCATTCTGCTGCTCATTGACAAGTGAATATAAGATTTTGTATTCCGGGCTCGCCCGGAATACAAGTTCGGACTTGGACGCTTCGCGATGTTCCCGGATAATGGTCTTAGGATCGTTTGGGTCAATGCTTCCCCTCCTTGTAGCCTGACTACTCGAAAAGTCTGCATCCCCAGGTTCTT
>Ga0207748_1000320_pt1 | contig 40385 bp, 15 predicted proteins | sample HigsolmetaGSP13D_FD_184841 | JGI IMG/M metagenome (GOLD analysis project Ga0207748, IMG submission 184841) | High solid enriched microbial communities from the Joint BioEnergy Institute, USA - SP1-3-D (SPAdes) | ecosystem: Engineered > Bioreactor > SSF (Solid state fermentation) > Aerobic >...
AGAAAATCTAGCTTGTCAATATAATTAATATTAAGTTGTATATTATCTTCAACTAAGTGGCCATATGTGTGCTTTAGAACAGCAAAACAGCCAACATCAAGAGGCTGCAGGAGATGAGATGAATGAGGTGGCATGCAAATTGATATAATATGATTTTGGGCACAGGCATGATTAAATTGAGGTGTTAAATGGCTTTTATACTTATTAAAAACCAGCATTCAATATTTTTCCTTTATTCAATTATTTATATATGGAATAAACAGATTTTGAAGCCATAATATACCAATTTTATCTGTAGTCCACTCATTAGGACTGATCTCAATCCTCCAGTTATGCAGTAAGATGTTATTCTTATATCAGGCCTGGAGTTGAGCCTTCTCTTTAAAAATGATATAAGGTAGTAGTGCCCATTCTACTAAATTGACTAATTCAATAACTGTTACCCATTCCCAATTTCCAGGCTGTAAAAGAGGTGGACAACCAGATGTTTCTGCTCTAGTGACTATCTTTGCAGTGGCAATCAAGCCCATTGCAAAGCCTGTCTCATCAAAATTGTAGATATCATCATCAAGAATTCTATATTGTTGAATAGCAGTTTATATACACTCAAATCATTTATGGATGACCTTCAGATTCTTGCACTTGGCATGCTCATAGTTATATCTTTATGAATATCACATTTTTAGGTCTTTATGGTGCTTGATAAAGTTGTAGACCCAATTCTTGCCAATATAATATTGAATATTGGATGGACTGCACTCAGAAAGAAGAATATTAGCCATATCCTATATAGAGGCTGGCTGAGGAGCTGCTCCACACTGATCCAGAGACAATATTCATTATAGAAGTGTATCCTCTTCAGTATCAGTCAATTTATGCCCATTGGCATATATATTGGTCCTGGCAACAGTGCTGTGGAGTCAGTCCTTTAGAGTAGAGAAAGGAACATCATAAAGATGTGCTACTTTGCAAATACTCAGCAGATTCTTATGATTTTTTATGGCAGATATAGCCAATAGGATTTGCCCCTCCTGATGAGCTGAATTTTTCAAATTTATACATGCTTTTGGTGGCATGGTGGTGTGTTGAATTTGATTGATTTCTGTATAGTATTCATGTGGGTGGGCGGGTGAGCGGTTCGGTTGGGTGAGCGGCTTGCTTGTGGGTTACATTATATTAATTATCTTAATAACTGTCACTTATTCTTAATTGCTTGACTATAAAGCTCTAATATAACTAAGAATATAATAAGAGTCAGTAACAATCTTTACTGTAGAGGTTATATCTATTTAAAAGTTAGTCTCATTAAATTGTAGATGTCTTGTTTTAGAATATTATATTTTCTATAATATTATAAACAAGCTGAAACCACTTTAATAATCTTTAGATATTTATATTGAGCTTGTTGATAATTATATTCGCAATTGTATTAAATCTTATTGTTTATTCTCTTGCTGACTGTTGAAGATTCATCTAAATTATTCTGAATTATTTTATTAACTTTAAATTTGAGAACATCTTACAGAATTTTTATTCTTAAATTATTTAATAGACGCTATATTAAAATAGATCTCTATTAAGACTATAGAGACAGATATATATTATCTACTATAAATCTCTATGAATCAGAAAACACTCTTAATATCTATATAGATCTATGTTAATAATCCGTTTTGTAGCTCTGGAAATATATAAGTAGTAATTTCACACCGTTACTGATAGTATCTTATATTCTATATAGGTTAAATAATATTAAAGATTCTCTATCAACTCAGTCAATCTTAATATAATCATATACTTAAAAATAAAGCCCCAGAAAATGTCTAGCAAACATTTATGTAAAGATGGCATTAATAGTAGTTTATCTCATGCAAGTCTTCAGACTATTAGTCTAAATATAATTATTAAAATTACTAAAAACCTTATTTTAATTAACAACAAAAGAAATTCAGTGCTGCATCAAAAATGAAGCTTGGTACACATTTTAAAATATTATAATATTAACTTTGTAATAGCTTATATAAATAATTAGAGAAGAGCCAAAATATAATAACTTTAAAAATGTCTGACCACCCTATTCTTTGAGGATTAAGAGATTAAAATATATTATTAATTTATATTTAGTTACCTATTTTAAAATTAAAATAATATTTTAAGCTTATTTTCTATTTTGCTCACCTGAAGTACTAATTCTTTATAAATTATATTATATTATTTGCTGTTTAACCGGCCTCATTAAATCAGAATTTAAAAGTTATAAATACTCTTATCTGCTCAGAACATCAATTACTATTATTTAAGTTTATTCTTATAAGAATTGCTAAGATTATAATAATTTAGCTTATAGAAAATCAATGTATCTTTATATTAATTTATTAATTAAGTAAGAATAATATATATTAAGCTGGAACATAATTAATTCTTTTAGCAGTTAAATATAATCTAACTGATAAAGATGTTTTATAAATTTAAAAAATATAATTCAAGCTTTTAATACTTTTATAATTTCTGAAGAAAAATATATTAAAATAATAATTAAGGTTATCAGTGATGCCAGTAGGAATAAAATCTTTATAAAATTATCTTTAATTATTTTTATTAATTCTCCTAATTATATAAGGTTATCAAGCAGAAGTTATTTAATATAAAATATTATTAATGTAGTTGACAAGCAAGCAAGCCACTTCCCCACCATGTAACACCTTTTTTTATAAGCTATATCATAATAAATAAATTAGATCATCTATATGCACTAGAAATCAGTTTTTTAGTGGCTAGGGCATGTTCTAATGAATTACATAACAGCGCTGCATCACAGTAGTGCCCACTTTGCTGGCCGTGGATCTGACTGCTCAACCATCTCTTCATATACTTGATCAGCTTGTTGTGCATGTTGCAGTTCCTCTGCAGCTGTTAGAATGCTCTTTGTAGCTATATAGAATCTGGATGCATTCCTTTTTGGCACTGATTAGCAGCTTGTAGCTCTATTTTTCTGTATAAAAAGAACAGTATTATATATTACAATCTAACAGCTCCTAACTAATTAAGAGCTTGATTTGATGAGCTTTATAAATAATATTTTAATAAATGCTTAAGAGCCCTGATCTGAAGCTTCTAATTTCTTAATATTATAAAATATCTTAGAGATCTAAGATGCTGACTGATCGCTGTAAGATATAGATAGTGATACAGATGTCTTTATCTAGATATAAAGTTGTAAAAGCACTTAATCTAATTAATATAGAACCAATTCAATAGCTGCAAATCTATTGCAAATATCAGATATAGATAGAGCTTTTTTATATGTTGACATGCAATCAAGAGTTCTTTATCAATATAATTAATGCTTAGCTGCATACTAGATTCAATCCTCTGACTATATATCTTAAAGAAAAAGCAGCCAATATCAAATGGTTGAAGAAGATAAGAGGAATATGCTAATATATATAATAAAATAATTAATTATATTCTGAATGCAGAACTGATCAAATTCAGATGTGATATAATTTCTACAATCATTAAAGATATTATAGCAACTTTAACATTTGCCAATTACACAGACATGAATATACTTATAAAATATCTCTTTTATTTAAAGTAAGTCAAGCTGATTATTTATTTAGTCATTCTTACTGACACTAATTATCCAGTATGATATAGATATCTCTATATTATAAATCTTGACGCATCTTTTCTATAAATATAATTATGAAAGATAAAGTTTATTTAGATAAATTAACTAATTTGATTATCGTTATTTATTTATGATTCTCTAACTGTATAGATTTCAAATAACTAAATTAATCTAAGCTGATGACAATCTTTAATGTTAATATCATATTTATTTGAAGATCAGTATTATCAAATTTATAGATAGCTTAATTAATTGTATTATATTGTTAAATAATATTATATATATATTGAAACCATTTATAATAATTGAATCTTTATATTGAGCCCATTAGTAATTACATTCGTAATTATATCTGGATTGTAAGCTCAGTATAACGTTTAATAAAGTTTTAAACCCAATTTTTGTCAACTGTACATAATATAACTTCTTCAATATCGAATTTTCTGTTCAAGTGAGATAATATTTATTTAAATAATGATTAATCCTTATTCAATGATTATAGAAAGTATAATTTATACTGTTATTAATTATACTATCAGAATAAATATCTAATTAAAGTTAATATCTAGAATCTGCATAAATTCTAGCTATCCATCTAGATTTATATTTCAGAATTTTATTTATTAGCTCTTATTTAATTCTATTAATCTATCTGCTGTTCAGCACTTTTCTGCTTGGTAATAAAAAATTCAGATCTTATCGGCCACTAGTCTGTCAAATTTGATCTTATACTTTCTTTTATTATTTGTATTAGAATGTTGAAGAACTTCTTTATAAATAGATAAATTATCTAGAATATTAAGAGCCTCTATGATCTTATTCTCTTATTTAGCTAGATATATATATCATTATGATAACTATTAATTTCTGTTGTGACTTTAGTAGTTCAGAAGGTAGCAATGGTTTAAATGATTTATTATTCTCTGTATTGCCTTTAGCAGCATATATGTTAATGATCTTATTTCTAAAGGCTTATTGAAAGTCAGGATTCTGATTCATATTCTTGTGTTCCTCGGTTTGATTATTTCTAACATCTTATAATCTATAATTAACTTCAGATTCTCATGAATTAATATTATATAATTGAATTTTTTTAAAGACTACATCACACGCAGTTGTAATTTAGTTTGTATCTGATTCTTAAATCACATTTTAATTTAATATAACTTAATTAATTAGATTATATCTTCTAATTAAGAATCAATTTTGATGATTTTTTAGCTGTTTAGATTTTCTCTAAAATATAAAAATATTCCCAGCTTCTAATAGCATATAGTCTCAAAGATTTAGCTATTCTTTCTTTAAAAGCTTTTATGATATCATATTCTTTTCTTTCTGCAGGCTGATATCAATTTTTTTAAAAATATAATAATATTAGAATTTGAAGGTTTATAAGATACGCTAATATTATATAGAATTGATCATACTCTTATTATCCATATTAATGAAATTCTTCAGAATTTATATAACTTCCAATTTATATTTCAAAAAGCAAATCTTCACAATAGTACTATAATTATTAATAATGAATAATCAATATTTTTCTTCAGACTTTCAATTATTAGGCATGTTTTTATACTCTCTGCCTAAATTAATATTGATATAAAAGTATGATTTTAATAACAGTATTATCAGCTCTTATCCTTACTATATTATTAAATTCTTTATTTAGTGTATTAAATAGATCTGTCTGAGCACTGACAGTCCTTTAATGTTTATTAATTAGCTTCACAAGTTAAAAAATACAGCAGATTGAAATATGGCTTAATTAGTATTATATTTGAAAATTAACTTATAATTTATTAATCTTTGTAATTATTTGCTGACTTACTTATTCTTGCTCTGTCTTATTTTTAAAGCTTATATAGCAGTTTAATATTTTATTAGTCTCAGCATTAGTTTATAGTTAAGAGTAAGCTTTTAAAGAGACTGTATATATTTAATCTTATTTATTTTAAAAGCATAATTTGTAGCAGATTAAACTGCAGCTTTATAAACTCAATTAAGGTTATTCTTAAAAGTCTTTAAAAATGCTTCTCTCTTTGTTGTTAGAGCCTCTAGAGGTCTTCTATATTACTATACTACTTAGTCTTTGCACAGATCTCTTCTTCTAAAATCTCTTCAGCATCTTAATATAAAGAGAGGCTATTAATTTATAGAGATTTAATCTGAGCCCGTCTCTGTAATCTTGACAGAACTATTTTTAACCATAGTGCTTATCTGATGATTTTCTGATTTAAATATTATATAGTATGTATAATTAATAATAATCTAAAAGCAAAGCTACTAATTAACATAAATATATTAGTATCTAAAGCTTTATATCACTCTAAATTTTATAGAGAAGCATATGTTCTAAGCTGTAACAATATTACAGAACTGACTTAAAATGCTACAAAAGTTAACTTTACCAATTTATGAGTAATAAGAAACAGGAATATAATAATTATAAAAATATCTGTCTTACTTAAAATTAAGTGTTAGACACAAGTATGTAGCAAGTGTCAAGTGTAACCAGCTCTAGGGCTAGTTGTGTTACTCTCATATATAATCTATAAGCAAGAGCCACATATAACAAAGCACTACACCATCCACTAGATGATGCCTTTATCATCAATTTCAACTGCCTTATTTAAATTAGAATATCTAAATCGACTAGATCTTGAATATCTTATCTAATGATCAGAGCATTGTCTAATAGTATGCTCTAGTATTTCATACTGATTTTTGATGATGCCTATTTTGCTGGCTGTGGATCTGATTTACAGTCTAGCTAGCTGAGCCATAAGAAGAAGTTGATAATATAGATGTCTTTAATTAAACATCAAGATATAATAGCAAACTATTTAGCTGATAAAGTACTAAACTAGTAGCAGCAAATTTATTTTTATATATTCAAATATAGATAGCACCTACATGTGTGTATATTAATATATAGCCAGAAAATCTGACTTGTTAATATGATTGATACTAAGCTGTGTGCTAGCTTGAATCTGCTGACCATATATTTACTTTAATAATGTAAAGCAGCCGATATCAAGAAGCTATAACTGATATAATAAATAAGATGGCATATAAAAAGATATAATTTGATGCTCCTTGCAGAAATAATCAAACTCTGCAGTTACATAACTCTTATGACTATTTAGAATCAGTAGATAATATCTTCTAATTATATATGGTGCTGTATGCTTGTCAAACATCTTTTTAATCAGATTATATATAATTTATTACTGGTTCATCTATTTTCACTTACATCAATTACTCAATTATGTGATATATCTTAATACCATATAGATTGATGGACCTTGCCAGTAAAGATAATTATTAAGGGTAGGACTCAGTTAGTTGTATTGATTGTCTTAATAACTATTATCTATTCTTGATTGTCTGGCTGCAGAACTCTAACACAACTAGTAATATAATAAGATTCAGTAACAATCTTTACTGTAGATGCCACACTTATTTAAAAATCAGGTTTATTGAAGTTATAGATATCTTATTCCAGAATATCATATTTTTTATAATATTATAAACAAGCTGAAATTATTTTTTGATAATTTTCAGATCTTTATATTGAGCTTGTTGATAATTATATTTGCAATTATATTTAGACTAAAGTTCTTTATGATATTTAATAAATCTTGTTATTTTCTTATTGTAACGTAATCCACTACCGAGCTGTGCAGACCACCAAGCTGCACAGCCACCACCTTGGCCACCCCCTATCATTGGATTTATTGCGATCTAATTTATCATTTGTCCAGCTATTCTCACTGGTGCTGATTTGGTAATCCTTTGGGACAATCTTATACCATTGGGATTAATGGTTCTTTGCAGCAAGAATAATCTGTGGAGGCAAGGCCCATTCAGTTGCATTCACTGCTATAATTGCAGTAACCCATTCATGGCTTTCAGGTTGTATAGTCTTTGCATGACTTTCTCTTGTCTCTGAACCACAGACAATTTTGGCAGTTGATATCACACTTATTTGAAAGCCAGTCTCATCCATATTATAGATATCTTGCTCAAGGATCCCATACTTCTGAATAGCATTATAAAACTGTGTAAACCAGCCCTTAATAAGCTCTGGATCTTTGCATTTAGCTTGCTGATAATTGTATATTCAGCTGTATTTAGAGCAAAGTTCTTTATAGTGCTTGATAAACCAGTTTATTCAGTTCTCCCCAATAAAAGCTTCTTGAGATGAAGATAACTGTGCAGAAAGCAACAATTGTGCTAGATAGTGTACTATTGATATTTGTGGAGATAAACCACATTGGTCCATATCAAGAATTCATACTAAAAGTGTAGATTCTTCAGTATCTATCAATTTGCAACAATTTGCAGTTGAATTTTTATGAGCAGTAGTCTTATTAACACATGTGATAAAGGTCCTTAGAGGCACATCAAAAGCTTTGGCAGCTGCAGTTTTTGATGGAAAAAGACCTTTCTTATAGGCTTTAAGTGCTAATTGCATACACCCTTCTTTTGATATATCAGCCATGACACAGTGTGTTGGTAAATCGCGATAAATCTGATGATAGGGGGTGGCTGAGGTGGTGGCCGCACAGCTTGGTAGTGGATTATGTTAACATAATCCACCACCAAGCAAGCCCCACTACTGAGCAAGCAGCAGTCTGAGCAAGCCGCGCTCAAATATCTGCCCTGAATGCCGCAACACCTATTATATTAAATATTCTATAAAAAAGCACCTATATACATGAAATTGAAGCTATTTACTAGGGCATCCAGTCCTAATATGTCCAATCTTATGACAGTTACTGTATTGTGGTGGTGCCTGCTTTTTTGGCTCCTGTACCTCACCTACTGCTTGATCAGCTTCTTGAATAAGCTGCTGGCCTTGAGCACCTGTTAGAATCCCCCCTGAAGCAATAAAGAATCTAGGGGCTTCTCTCTTTTGTCTTTGATGCTTATTGGCAGCTTAAAGCTCTTTCATCTGCTGCTGAAGCATGAGAATCTTATGTATAGTAGATTTGCATGCCTTTACTAGCTGACCAATTGCTTGATTTGAGGGGCTTTGAGAATACCAGTTAATAAGCTTCTTGATAAATTGCATCTGCTTTTGCACCTCTGCAGTAGAATAAGGAGTTTTTGCAGTCCAGAGACCATGAGAAGAAGAAGATAGTGTAATTTCTTTAGCCTGAATATCAAGTATATCCAGCACATGCTGTGGATTGAATGGCACTAGGCCTGTTGCCACAAATCCACTCTTTATATTGGCTTCCGAAAGTGCTTTTTATAAAGATTGATATAGTGATAAGAAGCCTTGCTTGTTAATATAATTAATACCAAGCTGCATGCTTTTCTGAACCCCCTGTCCATAGGCCTTCTTTAAGGGAGCAAAGCAAGAGACATCAAGAGGCTGCAGATAATAAGAAGAATGTGGTAGCATATAAAAAGAGATAATTTGCTGATTCTTGCAAAAGTAGTCAAATTCTGTAGTGGCATAGCTGCCATGGCTATCCAGAATAAGAAGATGATATTTCTTTATAATTTGCTAAATTATATGCTTCTCAAAAACCTCTTTTAGCTAAAGCAATCCCAGCTTATTATTGGTTCATTCATTCTCACTTAGGCCTATTGTCCAGTCTGGTGGCAGATCTTAATACCATGAAGATTGATAAACCTTGCCAGCAAAAATAATCAAAGAGGGTAGGGCCCAGCTTATAGCATTAATTAATTTAATAGCTGTCACCTATTTGTAATTTTCAGGCTGTATAGCTTGTACACAGCTTGTGGTATAATAAGATCTAGTAATAACTTTGGCTGTTGATGCCACACCTATTTAAAAGCCTGTTTCATTACAATTGTAGATATCTTATTTAAGAATACCATATTTTGCTATAGTATTTTGAACAAGATTAAACTAATTCCTGATAATCTCTGGATCCTCACATTGTGCCTGTTGATAGTCATACTTGTGATTATATTTAGAGGCAAGATCACTATACCACTTAATAAACTGGATCACCTAATTTGGACCAATTAATATATTGCCTTTGCAATCAGATAGCAATATAGTTGCTTTTTGTGTATTATATTATGAGATGGTGGCAGGCCTTGCTCATCTATATCAAGAATTTATTGCTTTAGTGAAGATTCCTCCAGCTTGGTAAGCTTTTAGCTATTTGCTGCAGTATCAACACAAGCAGTACACCCCTGAATGCAGTGTTTTAATGTAGAATATGGGACATAATAGGCATCAGCTACTGCTTTTGCAGAAGAGATTTGACCTTATTTAACTGCTTTAACTGCAAGCAGCATACAGCCTTCTATTTGCGCCTTCAATTCTGTGGTTTTTGGTGGCATATTTGATGTAGAAATAGATGTATTAGGTGATGTGGTTGAATAGGGGGTGGCTTGCTTGGATAACTGCTTGCTCAGTGGTAGGGCTCGCTTGGTGGTGGATTACATTAGTCAGCATTTTAAATCTCTGAAACATCTTATAATATTAAGAAATTGAAGCTTTTAAATCAGGGCTCTTAAGCATTTATTAAAATATTATTTATAAAGCCTGATTAAGAGTGTCAGATTACAATATATAATGCTGTTCTTTTTATATACAAAACAAGAAGCTACAAGCTGTCAACAATATTAAAAAAGAAAGAGAAATATATTTAAATTCTATATAGCTACTGAAAATATTTAACAGCTATAGAAAGACTGCATGCAATATGCACAGCAAGCTGATCAGATATATGAAAAGATAATTAAGCAGTTAGATTTATAATCAGCAAAGCAGGCATCACTGCAGTACAGTAAGTGCAATATAATTAATCATATTAAAGTTGAATATTTTAAAGATAGTCTATTATTTATGCTAGCATTAATTATTATGTGATGCTATTGATATCTAGTTTTCTAATATATTGATGTTAATGTGGTGCAAATATGGCTTGCTCAGTATTTGAGCTTGCTTGATATCTTAAGTGCATTAACATAATTGGACACCAAGCAGGCCACATAACCAACCAACACAATATATTCATCAACTTCAACTACAAATATGCCACCAAAACAAGCAAAACAAGCAGATTCAGCAGTTCAGCAAGAGAGCTGTATCTTGCTTGCTATTAAAGCAATTCAATTAGGTCAAATAAAAAGCATTCAAGCAGCTGCAAAAGCATATAATATAAAGCAATCTATATTGATCTACTGCATATATAGGTGTTCTGCATGTGTTGATGCAGAGCCTAATAATTAAAAGCTTATTGCAACTGAAGAATCTACACTTATAAAATAGATCTTATCTATGAACCAACAGAGTCTACCATCAAGAATCAGCACTATATAAGATATGATTAGTCTTCTACTATTAAGCTGATTGAAATCCCCAAGCCTTCTTAGCAAGAAATAAGTGCAATAATTTATTAATTATTATAATAAGCTTAAATCAAAATACAGCTGCAGATATAATTATTAATAGGCTCTATATAAGGATCTAAAGATTATTAGAGAATAATTTCAGTATATTCTTAAAATTGTATAGTAATATAACATCACTGAACAGAATATCTACAATTTTGATATTTTCAATGAGATTGATAGCAACTGCAAAAATTATTACTGGCTCTAAGATAAGAACCAGCCTAAAGCAATTCAATTAGAGAATTAAGAATAGATAACTATAATTAAGAGAATCAATTTAATTGGCTGAATTCTACCCTCAATAATTATCTTTACAGCCCAGAATCACCAATCTAATTGGTGTACAGAACTACCAAAAGGCTAGATAATTAAGACCAGTAAAAATAGCTGAACCATTAATAAGCTTAAGATGTGTTGGCTGAAGAATATTTTTAATAAATATATTAAAGCCTACACAGCAGAGAGATATCATCTGCTAATTCTTAATAATTATAGCAGTTATGCATTTGCTGAATTTGATCAATTCTGATTAAAAATATGATTATTTCTCTATATATTCCACCATATTCATTATATCTATTATAGCTGCTTGATATTGCTTGCTTTGGGCTATTGAAACACATATATGAGCAGGAAATATAGATCTATATGCAGCATAGTATCAATTATATTAACAAGAAAGATTTTATTATAATTTATTAATAAGTGCACCTGCATGCACTGACAATATTTAATATATATAATGGATTTGCTGCAGAAGGCCTAATTTTATATAAACCAGAGCAGGTGCTTTTAGCTTTATATTTAGTTGAAAACATCTACTCTGCCAGACACATTCTATAGCAATTAATCATCTAGCTGGACTGCTGAAACACCAAAGAATGCTAGAGAGCTAGAGAAGCAGGCAAAGCTTATTAAAAATCTCTAACAAGAATATACATATAGTCCTTCTAGCTCAATCAGTGAAGCAGTTGATTAAGTGATTAAAAACTGCCAAATTGCAATAAATAATGCAGTGCTTTTAGAGCATAAAATCAAATAGCTATATACAGCAAATCAACATTAAAAATATAAGTAAAAGATAACTAGATCCTATATTGATATAGAGAGTATTTTGACTGCTAAAGAAGATCAGCAGCTCACTCAGCAAGCTGCAGAGCTGCAAGCAGAGGGGGTAGTAAAAGATAATAAGCAGCCTAGAAAACATGCACCACTGCAGTGCAGCAACTGCAATATTCAAGGTCATACTAGAATCAGCTGCTCAAACAGATAGGCAATTATTTTATGTGTATATAGCTTCAATTTAGAAATGTTGTGGTGAGATAACTAGATATTTAATATAATAGGTGTTGGTTATGTGGCCCACTTGATGTCCTGGCCTGCTCAGTGTCCAATTACATTAGTTATCTTGATTAGTCAAGAGACTATCTCTTATACAGAAACCATTATCATTATGAACACTGACCAGAGCTTAAATCTATATTATATAAATGGATACAACAAGCAGAGAATTACACAACTATTATTAGAGATATTCTCAAAGAGAAGGCAAGTTCTTTTGAAAAAATCTATCAGTTTATAAAGAAAGAGAGATGCCTACTTTCAGTAATAACTGGCTACAAAACTTTTAATCCCAACAGTCAATAAAATACTGTATTTAGTATGATGACCTAGGAAGTGTTTTACAAGATGCTACACAGAATGTGTTCAACTATTATAAAATAGGTCTCTTTTGAAAGATAATTTTAGATTAAAGTCTTTCAACACAATCCCTTCCTGAACAAAAAAAGAGAAAGCACAAATTACTGTACATTTCTGTTACAATATAGATAGATCTGAACAGCTTTATACTTAAGCTATATTCTGTAACGACAGGCCTAGATAACTAGACCTAAAGGGGTTGTTGGTTTATCTTGAAGACAAGAAACAAGGGGGTGAGCAATATAATAGCAAGAATAGACCTGTGTTACTAGCAATGCCTATATGACAGGTTGCTATGTAAGTCGACCACGAAGGTCGGAATCTGTCTGAAAGGAACATTGTTATATACATGCCTGTCTGCCTGGATCAATGAGTTGTTTGGATCATTCTGGGTGTTGGATCATGGGGCTCGTTGGATCATAGGGCTCCTTGGATCAAGATGTCAGATAGATCATCTTGATTCATTGTCACGTGACCTCCACATGACATACCCCTCCTTTATGCTAATTCCGGCTATAACATATTCTATATCTAATTTATATAATTATTTGCAGAATAATTATCCAAAATCTATAATTAAAAATATTAATAAATTTAAGACTATATTTTTAATATATATATATGTAAATCTGCAGTAAAGATATAGTTAAGTATTTAATCTAATAAAAAATTATAGATTTAAGTATAATATATACAGTCGAACCTCCCTATAGCAAATCATTTAAAACAAGGGGCTTCATTTGTTATATCAAGAGATCTGTTATATTGAATTCACTACCTAAAATAACTTCTAATATCTTGCTGTTGCTAACCTTCCACCTTTCTTGTCATAAAACTCACTGTACCTGTATAATTGCTGAATTAGACTGCAATTCCCAACATTTTGCTGCTCCTGATATAAATGAAGCTTGTTTAGAGCTTTGATTGATTCAGAAACAGATATTCTAAAAAGATCTCTAACTCTTTATCTGATTCCTTCTCAATATCAGGTTCAAACTGAGCAAGAATATATTCATTAATCTTATCAGGGTCATCCTGAATAGTCTTGTCTGCAGGATTTAAAAAGTTATTGATATCCATCAAATCCTGGATAATAGGAATCTATTGAAGTTGCTAAAAATTGTATAAGATCTCTCTTGAGATAGCTTGAGTATCTTGTATTTCTGTAGCATTATATAATGCCCTTTGAAAGCAATTTATTATAATGGTGTCAACCAAATATCAAGCTCCCATGCTTATATGCCTCAGCAAATTGCTTTCAGAATATTTATAATTGAAAGAGGATCTTGTCTGGTGTTGTATTTTTAAAGTATATAGTAGATCCATTATTATCTTCAGTAATGCTTCTATTAATTAAGAGGTTGATATTAGCTTATAGCATTGTGTGAAAGTCAAGATATTTCATAAAGAATATGGACTAGAATTGAGAGAAATCGTTTATAAGAAGTATGACTTTTTGTTCAGTCATCCAGAGATTAAACCACCGTAGTCATTCTTTCATGATTGTACTAGTTATTCATGCCTTCTCATTATGACATTATATAATATTAAGATTGTTGATATTGATGCCAGCGGCTTGAAAAGCATGAGATGATTTTGCTCCTTTAATATATCATATTAATGGAAAATACTAAATATATATATTTATTATATATAATATGCTATAGAATCTTCAGCTTATAGACTAATTTTCTAACTTAATATATTATCCTAAATAGGCCAGCAACTGGAGACTATATCTCTTATAAAGCTGTATAAGAATATAATTCTTAGAAGCAAAATAAATTAGCTTATACTTTATATTATAGTCTTTTAAATATTATAGCTGCTATTGCTATAGCTTTAATTTATAAAGTTTTATATATTGCTGTGAGATGAAGACTATACTGTTTCTATAATAATTTTATTAATTTCTGGGCTAATTAGTCTATTAAAATTTTTATAAATTTTGATAGTGTTTATAGTTATAGCAGGACTTGTAATTAGATTTTTACATGATCTAGACAGACAAGTATATAACATGGCAATTTCTATAGTTTAATTTTTGTCTAACTGATTGTCAGACTATAAATAATATACCATTAAACAAAGCAGTTTAACTTTAAGACCTTTAAATATATACAGCTATTAAGTAGTTGGATAGAAACTCCTTATCCTGATGTAAAATAATGCTTTCAAGAATTTCTTAGTTATTTATTGCAAGATATCTTATTATTAAAGCAAGCTATAAAGCTAACAATTTTATAATTGATTCAGAAAGCATTAGAGTAGTAATAGATATATTCTCTATCTTTCTTATATAGTAAATAGTCTCTTAGATAATTTATTGTTTAGTTAACTCCAGAGTGTCTATTTTAATTATAGACTAAATACAAGATTGCTAATTATACTGATTAGAAAATGTGGAGCTGCATATTATTATTAATTATTAGATATAATAAATTATTAATTAGCTGATGGAGCAGCTTTATCAGTGCTAATTCTTAGTTTTCTATAAAAGTTTAATAATTTTTAAGTTATCTTTGCTAATAGATGTTAAGCAGCTTCTTTTTGAAAGTTAGACTTATTTAAATCAGTAATGCAGTATAAATTATAGTAACACAGATCAGTTAAGTTTTGTTATAGTTTTTTAACAACTTGCCGCACACAGTATTCAGAATATTAATTTTATCTTAAGTATAATTTTTATTTATACTGGGCAGTCTGAACAGCATATTAAAAACCATATAATATTATTTTTCTATTTTTAACATATTTTTATATTATAATAATCTCTAAATAATTCTGATGCTCTTATTAAATAAAGATTTAGTTTATCTATGGAAGAAGATTTTCAAGGATATCTATTTTATTATAATAATATTTGCAGTATAGTGCAAAATAATAGCTGACTTTTCTATAGATTAAACTATATAATCTATCCTTCACTTATATTAGACAGGCCGCTTCTAATTCTATAGACCAGTACTTTTTAATCTAATTAAAAGATTGACTTATAAATAGTATTAATTATATGAAATTCTTAAGAATTTACAGATTTCTAACTTTCTTATTAAATAATAGATTATAACTGCACACTCGTGCTTCTTAAATAAATTGAGATTTAATATAGAATTTATAATTTCATAAAATATATACGAAATTCTTAGTAGATTTAACCTGAAGGTCTAAAAATCTTAAGCTTATTTCTTAAGAATTTTTTTAAAATAATTTACTGTATGAATTTCTTTGTGAATTGCTCTTCTAGAAAAATATATTTTATAAAAATAGCTGCTTTCTCTCTTATAATAACTTAATATAGCTATAGTTATGATTAGAGACATAATTATAAAGCCGCTATTAAATTAAAATAATCCTTAAAATCTTTTAATATTTCAGAAAATTGAAGCTAAAGTATAGCTTTAATCTTCTTGTTGATAGTAGCCAAGTCTAAAGGATCTTTTTTTAATTAATTTCATTATAAAAAACTAACAAAAATTTTTGTAGATAATAGATATATATATATTTTTCAAGATGTAAAAGAATTGTATTAAGATATTAACAGTGCTTCTTCAATATATAAATTATTAATATATCTCTGATATAACTGACGTAATTATAAAATCAATTTAGTGCTAAATTTTAATATTTAATAAAGTTATAAACTTTATTACTGCCATATTTAAAACTTTCTAATCTTTATATAATATAACTGTCAATCAGTGGTGGTCATTACAATGAACTGATTATTAATAAAAGAATATAACTATATTAAGTATTAAGATAAATAGCTTATTAACTACTAAGAAATTATAATATCTGATTAAAGAAATGTAAAGTAGATATTATAATAGATAATTTTATTAAGTTCTTAAATATTAATTACTGCTATAATCTTAAGATCTGTACAATGTATTTTAATAAATATTAAAAAGACGAATAGTATAGCTCTATTGTTTAACTTATCCTTTTTATATATAATTAGTTAAATGTTTATAATTCGCTATCTTTTTCATTAAGAGAGTAAAGTTAAGAATAATATAATTTTATTATACTTTCTTAGTCGTTAAGAGAATACAATATTATTAATAACATTTCTGTAATTATTCAAATATTGTATTTTAGTAATATATTTTTAGTCTAATAGCGGTATTCTCAGATTTGTAAATAATATTATTATTTTCAAAACTGTTTTTAAGTGTATCTAGATTGGGGTTTATTATTTTATACTAAAGGATCTAAGAGCTACATCTACTCCTAAATTATTGACTTGCAGAATCTGAGCATTATTAAAGTCTTATATCTTATTAAATATACTTTTCTGTATTAGCTGCTAGAAGGCATGTATTCTTTATATTTAATATTCTGACTAAACAGGCTAATGCTAGTATTATTTAATTTAAAAAGTTAGTTATAATTCTGTTACAGTCTGCTCTTAATTAAGATAATTGGATAAAATCTAATAGAGTATTATTTTTAATAATATAAATTTTATGCATTAAGTACAATTTCTCTTCAGTATGATTTACATTAATTATCTCTAATCTTCTGCCAGAAAGTATTGCAGTACACTCAGGTTTAAGTTAATTAATTAGAAAGTAGATTAACATTATAAAGCTAAGAATACTTAAATATAATATTATACTCAGTCATATTTATAACTTTATAGTAATATAATTTCTGTCCATAGTGGTAAATCTACATTATAATTTTCTTTAACTATAAAAGATTATATAATATCTATTTATAGCTCAGATTTCTCTTAGCAGATTCTTAATATTAAACAGATAATGGTAATCAGACACTGAGCAGACCACATAACCAATGCCTATTATATCAAATATCTAGTTATCTCACCACAACATCCCAAATTGAAGCTATATACACATAAAATAATTGCCTATCTGTTTAGGCAGCTGACCCTAGTATGATCTTGAATATTGCAGTTGCTGCACTGCAGTGATACATGTTTTCTAGGCTGCTCATTATCTTCTACTATCCCCTCTGCTTGCAGCTCTGCAGCTTGCTGAGCAAGCTGCTGATTTTCTTCAGCAGTCAAAATATCTTCTGTATTAATATAGGATCTAGTTATTTCTTATTTATATTTTTGATATTAATTTGCTGCATGTAACTGCTTGATTTCATGCTCTAAAAGCACTGTATTATTTATTGCAATTTGGCAGTCCTTAGTCACTTGATTAACTGCTTTATTGATTGAGCTAGGAGAACTGTGTGTATATTATTGTTAGGTTTTTAATAAGCTTTGTTTGCTTCTCTAGCTCTCTAGTATTCTTTGGTGTTTCAGCAGTCCAGCTAGATGATTGATTGCTATAGGATGTGCCTGGCAGAGTAGATGTTTTTAACTGAATATAAAGCTGATTAAGCATTTATTCTGGTTTATATAAAACTAGGCCTCCTGCAGCAAATCTATTATATATATTGGATGCTATTAGTGCATGCAGATGCACTTGCTAATAGATTATAATAAAATCTTTCTTGTTAATATAATCAATGTTGTGTTATATATAGATCTATGTTTCCTGCTCATATATATGTTTCAATAGCCCAAAGCAGGCAATATTAAGCAGCTGTAATAGATATAATGAATGTGGTGGAAGATATAGAGAAATAATCATATTCTTAATGCAGAATTAACCAAATTCAGCAGATATATAGCTGCTATAGCTATTAAGAATTAACAGGTGATATCTCCCTGCTGTACAGACTTTGGTATGTTTAAAAACATCCTTCAGCCAACACATCTCAAGCTTATTAATGGTTCAGCTATTTTTACTGGTCTCAATTATCTAGCCTTTTAGTAGTTCTGTATACCAATTAGATTGCTGGCCTCTTATCTTAGAGCCAGTAAGTTGCTATTAATTCTATTGAAAAGCCAGTCTCATCAAAGTTGTAGATATTCTGTTCAGTGATGCCATATTGCTGTACAATCTTAAGAATATACTAAAACCACTTTCTGATAATCTTTGAATCCTCATATAAAGCCTGTTGATGATCATATCTGCAGCTGTATTTTGATTTGAGCTTACTGTAGTGGTTGACAAATTGTTGCACCCATTTCTCACTAAAAGGGCTTAAGGATTTTAATCAGCTTGATAGTAAGAGACTGGCCATATCTTGTACAGTGCTGATTCTTGGTAGTAGGCCCTGTTTGTCCATAAATAAGATCCATTTTATAAGTGTAAATTCTTCAGTTGCAGTAAGCTTTCAACCATTAGGCTCTGCATCAACATGTGATAGCACTCAGTCATAGTATTATTAGCTAGAACTATGGTAGCTTGTCATACAGAATTGAAAGCATGAGGGGAAAGGAAAGAATCTGCAGGGCTTTGTGTAGTGTGATATATGTAGGCAAGTAGAACCGGCAGTATCCCAGAGACAAAGGGATGCTCAACACTGCCTACCTTACTGCCTAGGTGTGCCGCGCTGTCACACAACACATGCAGAACACCCACATATGCAATAGGTCAATGTAGATCACTTCACATTATATGCTTTTGCAGCTGCTTGAATGCTTTTTATTTGACCTGATTGAATTGCTTTGATAGCAAGCAAGATACAGCCCTCTTGCTGAACTGCTGAATCTGCTTGTTTTGCTTGTCTTGGCAGCATATTTGTAGTTGAAGTTGATGAATATATCCTGTTGGTTGGTTATGTGGCCTGCTCGGTGTCCTGGCCCGCTCGGTGTCCAATTATGTTATATCACAAAGAAAGGATCTTAATGTAGAGAAGAGTAAGATATTTTGATCATATATCTCTAGAAACAATTGCTGGAGGTGTTGCTGATATTTGGCTGTAGTTATTGTTGAGTACAAAAAGCAATCTTCTGTTCAATTAAGATAGGTGTACAGCAGAGCATCTTGACAATTTTGGAATCTTAATATAACAAATATTATATAGGATATCTGAAGGAAGTTAACATTTGTTGTATTAAGGATTAACAAATTTTTGGTGGTAGTTGATCTTTGACAAAAGATTTGGTTTGTTATATCAAGGATTTTGTAATAGCAAAGTTATAGCTAGGAGGTTCGACTGTAATTATATAAAAAGCACCTATAAATATAAAAGATCTTAATAAGTATAACAGGCTACAGAAATTTTATAGAATATTTATATTTAGGAATTTACTAGATCTGTATTCTCGGCAGAGCAGAAATACATCAGTAATACTATTATTAATAAAAATGCTGAAGAAATTAACATAACCCACAAGCAAGCTGCTCACTCAACTGAACCGCTCACCTGCCCACCTGCGCGAATACTATACAGAAATCAATCAAATTCAACACACCACCATGCCACCAAAAGCATGTATAAATTTGAAAAATTCAGCATATCAGGAGGGGCAAATCCTATTGGCTATATCTGCCATAAAAAATCATAAGAATCTGCTGAGTATTTGCAAAGCAGCACATCTTTATGATGTTTCTTTCTCTACTCTAAAGGACTGACTCCATGGTACTGTTGCCAGGACCAATATATATATATCAATGGGCATAAATTGACTAATACTAAAGAGAATACACTTCTACAATGAATATTATTTTTAGATCAGTGTGGAGCAGCTCCTCAGCCAGCCTCTATATAGAATATGGCCAATATTCTTCTTTCTAAGTGCAGTCCATCCAATATTCAATATCATGTTGGCAAGAATTGGGTCTACAACTTTATCAAGCATTATAAAGACCTAAAAACATGATATTCACAAAGATATAAATGTGTCAAGTGCAAGAATCTAAAAATCATCTATAAATGGTTTAAGTATATACAAACTGCTATTCAACAATATGGAATCCTTGATGATGATATCTATAATTTTGATAAGACAGGCTTTGTAATGAGCTTAATTGCCACTGCAAAGATAGTTATTAGAGCAGAGACATCTGATTGTCTACCTCTTTTACAGCCTGAGAATCAGGAATAGGTAACAGTTATTAAATCAGTTAATTCAGCAGGATAGGCACTACCACCTTATATTATTTTTAAAGAGAAGGCTCAACTCTAGGCCTAATATAAAAATAACATCTTGCTGTATAACTAGAGGATTGAGATCAGTTCTAATAGATAGACTACAAATAAGATTGATATATTATAGCTTCAAAATCTGTTTATTCTATATACAAATAATCAGACAAAGAGAAAATATCAGATGCTGGTTCTTAATAAGTATAAAAGCCATCTAACACCTTAATTTGATCACATCTGTGCCTAAAATTATATTATACTAATTTGTATACCATTTTATTCATCTCATCTTCTGCAGCCTCTTGATGTTGGCTGTTTTGCTGTTCTAAAGCACACATATGACCACTTAGTTAAGGATAATATGCAACTTGATATTAATTATATTGACAAGCTAGATTTCCTCATAGCCTATCTCAAAGCTTGTATAGAAGCCTTTAAATCAGAGAATATCAAAAACAGCTTTACAGCAGCCAGATTGGTACCATTCTGCCCAGATCAGGTGCTTATACAGCTCAATATATAGCTTAAGACCTCTACATCCTCTGGAAGCTGTGCTGGCAGTATCCTAACCAATTAGATGCCAGAGACACCTCATAATATTCTTGAATTACAGCATCAGGCAACTACAATTAAGGCCTTACTCAAACAGTACATGCAGAGCCCATCAAGCCCTACAAATGCTGCTCTGGATCAGCTTATCAAGGGCTGTCAGTTGGCCATGAATAATGCTGCCATCCTTGCAAAGGAAAATTGTGATCTATAGGCTGCAAATAAAAAGCAGAAGCAGAAGCACAAGCAATCAATAAACCAGCTATTATATAGAGAAGGCCTTTCAGTTCAGGAAGCACAGAAGCTCATACAAAGTCAAATTTTGGATGAGAATCAGGCACTGAAGGATATAACTGCTCAGACTGTGAAAGCAGCTTCTTCACCCCATATATGCACACTGCCAAGGTGTAGTGACTGCAATACTGTTGGGCATATACAGACTTGATGCCCAAATTGCTCTAATTCTTGATTTTGTAAATAATTGCTGTTTTGGGTCAATAATAAAGCTTCGGATTCTATATAGTATTCGCGCGGGTGGGCGGGTGAGCGGTTCAGTTGGGTGAGCGGCTCGCTTGTGGGTTATGTTAGTAAAGCACTTTTAAAAGATACAAAAGATACTATTTAAGAAGATCTGTAACTAGACTCCTTTATAATAATATTACTATAATCACATCTGCTATATAGCAACCAGATTATGGTATATTAAATTTATATAAATATTTCTTCTCTTACTAATTATTTTTGTTTTTATTATTTTCTTATATTGTTTATATTGCATTACATATCTCTTATAATAATATTATAGGTGAGGAAGTTCAGCATTATAAACAGTATCTTTTATACTTACAATCTTATAAATTTATTAGTTAGATAACATAATCTATAGATGAGCAAGACACATAAGCAAGCAAGACACCAGGTCCCCACCACTAAATACACTTAATAATAAACTAGAGAACAAGACCCCCATTATTGAAGCTATATACAGTAGAAATCAATTGCTTAATGATTAGGCCATTACACTCTAATATGATCTACTATATTGTATGTGCCGCATCACAGTAGCAGTGCCTATTTTACTGACTGTGGATCTAACTGCTCAATTATCTCTTTATATACTTGATCAGCTTGCTGAGCATATTGCAATCTTTTTATAGCTATTGAAATATTCTTAAAAGCTATATAAGATCTTTTTTGATGTTGATTTCTAGCTTGCAGCTTCTTATTTTCTTATATAAAAAACTGCATTATATATTATAATTTAATAGCCCTTAATTAATTAAGAGCTTGATTTGCTGGACATGATAGACTTTCATGATTTAAAGCCCTAACTTCTTAATGTTGTAAGACGTTTCAGAGATTTTAGAATGCTGATCAGTCACTACAAAATATAAAAAAGACATAAATGTATTTAAATATAAAGTTGTAAAAGCATTTAATTAATATAAGATTAATTTAATAGCTGCAAATCTACTGCAGATATTAAATATAAATAGAGCTTTTTCTATATATATTAATATGCACTCAGAAAATCTTATTAATATAATTAATGTTTAGCTATATACTAGATTCAACTCTCTGACTGTAAATTTTTTTCAATAATAAAAAACAGACATCATCAAGTAGTTAAAGAAGATATAAGGAATGTAACAATATATATAGTGAAATAATCATATTTTGAGTGCGAAATTAATTAAAGTCAGAAATAATATATCTTTTCAAAGCAAGCTAAGCTGATTATTTATTTAGTCATTCTTACTGATATTAATCACGTAGATAATATATCTCTATATTATAAAGCTTGATGCATCTTTCCCCCAAATGTAATTATTAGTGATAAAGCCTATCTAATTAAATTAATAACTATTACATAGTCACCCATTCATAATTTTCTGACTATATAAATCTAGCATGGCTAGATTGATCTAATTCAGTCATAATTTTTAATAGTTGATAATTAGTCTTATAAGTTGGAAGATATCTTAATCACATTGTACTGTTAGATATATCTTGTATATTTAAAACCATTCATGAATAATTTTAAATCTTTATATCAAGCTCTTTAATAATTATATTTTCAGCTGTATTTCAGCTGGCTTGATGTGTTATGCCAATTAATGAAGTTTCAAATCCAGCATTTACTGATAGTGGATAGATTTAATCCATCTTACTTTACAAATAATAAATTAGCCATTTACTTGATATTGAAGCTCTAAGAGGTATGCTATATTGATTTATAAGAGTAGAGTCTTCAGTACAAGTTAATTTTTATTATTTAATATAAAATTAATATGCGCAGTATAGCCACAAAGACAATAAGAAATAATTAAATAAGAATGATTATATGCACACATGGCAGTTTTAGTATTTAAATTTATTATTTTCAATCTTAATGGTAAGGAGAATGCTTCCTTTATAAGCATAAGATCTGATCAGCTTGTTTCTGTGGCATCTTAATGATTGGAGTCAACAAGACATGTTGTGTGGTGGGGTGTCTCTTGCTTTATATCTCACTTGCATATAGATTATGTTAATGTAATCTATAAGCAAGCTGGCCACCTACTCCAACATGCAATGCATTCAACCAATTTTAAAATGTCATCATCATAAAGTGATCAAAATGCCTTTAAAAGAAGACAGAATTTTTCTTACTTACTATTATAATAAACTTTAAAATAATCAATTTTTTAGTACTAGAGCTGCTACTTATGCATATAATATCTTAAAATCAACTTTAATTATTTGTTTTTAAGATTGTTCTGCACATGCTAATTTGATACTAAACAATTAAAAGCTTATCTTTATTAAAGAATCTTCTCTTATAAAATAAATATTATCTGTAAACAAGATATCAGCAATTAATCAGCATTCTAAATCTCTAAAACACCTTATAGTTTTAACGAATTAGAGTTTTAAATTTAGGCTCTTAACTGTCTTCTAAAGCATTATTTATAAAGCTCATCAAGTCCAACAAAGCAAGCTCTTAATTAAAGTTAAGTACTGTCAGATTGCAATTAGTTTTTTATATAGCAAAATATAGAGCTGCAACTGTTAATCTATAAAGAAAAAGAAATACTTCTAGATCTTGTATTGCTAATAAAAATATTTTAACAAATGCAGAAGAACTGCAATGTGCTTAACAAGCTGATTAAGTGCACTTATGAAGAGATGATTGAGCAGTCAGATTCATAATCAATAAAATGAGCATACTGCAGTGCAGTATATGCAATATATTAGATTATATTGAGGTTTAATGTTCTAGCTGCTAATTAATTAATATCTAATATATATATATATATATAGTTTCAATTTTTGAATTTGTTATTAAACAATTAGTTATAGAATATGTTTGGCGGTGAGTAGATAGCCAGCTTGCTTATAGATTATGTTAATGTAATTAGATACTGAGCAAGCCCAGACACCAAGTGAGTCACAGAACCCTCTAACATAATCAATCACCAAGCAAAACAAATCACAGAGCAAAACACTCACCAACACCATTATTATTAGATATCTAATTATCTCACCACACCACCCCTGTATTGAAGCTATTTACATGTAAATTAATTGCCTATTTACTAGGGCAGCTGACCCTAGTATGACCTTGAATACAGTGAGTTGCAGTCTATCTGAAAAACTGATTAAACTGATCATTGATGGAGCACTACTACTAAGTCCTAAAGAAGTTAAGAACAGACTTATAATCCAAGAAAACTTCAAAAACCTCAACATACTTATTGCAATGGCTATTAAGATCAATAATCATTTTTAAATGCTGCACTAAATAATGGCAAACCTCTTCTTAGCACACTAAGAATGAAGAAGATGCTATAAAATTAAATAGCACAAATTAGAAGGACAGACAGAAGAGCATTCAGAAAAATAGACAGAAACAATTCAATAAAAGCCTCAGAGGATCTAATTTTAACTAGACAGAAAAAAACAAAAAATAAGCCTAAAGATATTCTGATAAATGTATAATTCAGATTGACTAAATAACAGAATAAGTACAGTTTGCAGAAGAATTCAACAGCAGTGTAAGATCTAAAAACAGTCTAAGAGAGCAGATTCAAGCAACTAAAAAATCTATTGAAGTCAAGAAATTTCTAAGTCTTAAAGTGCATATATACAGAGAAAAACAAGTTAATCTATTATATGTTTATCTTTTAGAAGTCGAGAAAGCGAGAGCTCTGTCAGAGAGACAGAAAGCAATCAATCTATTTATTTAGAAAATGAAGATAGTTTCATAAAAATACTGAGATTTTCAGGATGTTTTTTTTTAGAAATGAGATAAACTATTAGAGCATTAATTATGAGACCATGAAAAGATGCTTCAGATCATATATGCTATAATGTAATCAGACACCAAGCGAGCCCAGATTATTATGCTTCAGCAGCAGATTTAAAAGCTTTATATAGTCAATTAACATCAGAAAAGAAAGTAAGAGACAGTCAGATTCTAAAGATACTCTAACAAATATTGAAGGCCAGAAATATGCTTAGAAAGCTGAGCAGATGCAGATAATTGAACAACAGAATTTAAAGCATAAAAAAAACTACTGAGTGCAGTAACTGCAATATGATTAATTAAACCCTAATTGAATCATCTAATATTCAATTGCTATGGTGCTGTTAGTTTTCTAATATATTGGTGTTGATGTGGTGCAAATGCAGCTTGCTTGGTGTCCAGACTTGCTCAGTGTCTGAGTGTGTTAGACATATATCTTAGTCAATCAGGATGCATCTTATTGTTTATTACTTGTGAAAGTTAACTTTATCAGAACTTAATTATAACATTCACAATAAGAAATTATTAGTGATTGTTGCAGCACTAAAAGAATGAAGACATTATTTAAAAAAAGCTAAGCATCAGATCCTGATATATTACAATTATAAAAACTTATTTTGCTATTGTTAAAGAATTAATATGGAGGCAGGCTTGATGGACAGAAAAATCAACATATTATAATATCAGAATCACTTACTAGAAGAGAACAGAAAATATCAGAGCAGATATATTTAGCTGAAGACCAGACTTATAATAGTTTTATTCAAGATTCAGTCAGCAATTTTCATTAATGTAGTCAACCACTGAGCAGGCCACACCACCAAACAGGCCACCCAACCACTACCAAATATTTTCAAATTGCAATTAGACTATCAACACTGCAAGTATTGAAGCTATATACACTATATATCAATTGCTTAGTGCCTAGAGCATTGCACCCTAGTATGGCCTACTATATTACATGTGCTGCATGTTGATGGTGCCCATTTTTGTGGCTGTAGATTTGGCTGTGCAACCACCTTTTCCTGCCTTTGATCAGCTTCTTGAGCACATTGCAGTCCTTTCATGCCTGTTAGAATACCTCCAATGGCTATATAAGATCTAGGTGCATTCCTCTTTCTTTTTGGCACTGATTGACAGCTTGTAACTTTTTGTTTTCCTGTGCCAGAAGGACTGTATTATGCATTGCAATCTGACAGCCCTTGACTAGTTGATTAAGAGCTTTATTTGCAGGACTTGGTGGGATTTGAGAATGGTGTCTCAATAGGCACTTAAGAGCCCAGGTCTGAAACTCTAATTCCTTGATATTATGAGATGTCTCAGGGACCCAGAATGCTGATTGATTGCTGTGAAATATAGTAGGTGGTGTTGGTGTCTTCATCTGAATATAAAGTTGCAAAAGCACTTGATCAGGCTGATATAGAACTAAGTCAGTAGCTGTAAATCCACTGCAGATATTGAATGTGGATAAGGCTTCTGTTTGTGCAGATTAATATACAATCAAGAAGTCTTGTTTATTAATATGATTGATGCCAAGATACATGCTTTTTTAACCTTTTGCCTATATGCCTTTTTCAGAGGTGCAAAGCAGCCAACATCAAGTGGTTGAAGAAGATGTGAAGAATGAAATAGCATATATAATAGAATAATTATATTCTGGGTGCAGAACTGATTAAATTCAGGTGTGATATGACTTTTATAGTCATCAAGAATCAACAATCAATATTTTTCAATTGCACAGGCATGAGTATGCTTATAGAATATTTCTTTAACTCAAAATAAGCTAAGTTGATCATTTGTCCAGCCATTCTCACTGACCCCAATTATCCAGTCAGATGGTATATCCCTATATCATGAAGCTTGGTGCATCTTTTCTGCAAATATGATTATAGAAGGTAAGGCTCATCTAGATGAATTGATTAATTTAATAATAATCACCTATTTGCAATTTCCAGGCTGTATAGATCTGGCACAGCTAGATCAATCTGAGCCAGTGATAACTTTGACAGTTGATATCATACCCATTTGAAAGCCAGTCTCATCAAAGTTATAGATATCTTGATTAACCACATCATATTGTTGAATAATATCTCACACATGTTGAAACCATTTATGGATGATCTTTAGATCTTCACACTGAGCCTGTTGATAATTATATTTGTGGTTATATCTTGATTGAAGTTCCTTATAGTGTTTAATAAATTGTTGTATCTAGTTCCTGCCAATAGTGGTTGATATAGATGCTGATTTTGAATGCTCAGCTAGTAGTAGATTGGCCATCTTCTGTACAGTGGCAGCATGAGGTGGCATACCATGTTTATCCATGGATAATATCTATTCCACAAGGGTAGATTCTTCAATAGATGTGAGTTTTTGGTAATTTGGTGCTAAATCTGCACACAAAGTGCAGCCACAAAGACACACTGTCAAGATAGATTTTGACACATCATATGCTTTAGCAGCAGCTCTAATACTAGAAAATTGACCATTTTGATAGGCTCTAATTGCCAGAAGAAATCTGCCTTCTTTAGAGCTATCTTGATCACTCTACAGTGCTGACATCTTGATTTGAATTTGTTGAGTATATTGTGTCGCGTGTTGGGTGGCCTGTTCGGTGGTGTGGCCCGCTTGGTGGTTGACTATGTTAAAGAAGCAAATGGCATTCTTACTCTGATCTAATAGCTAGTGCCTGTATTCCAAATCTTGAGCAAATAAATAAAAGAAATTAAAAAGACTTGTAAAAGAAACTCAATAAGTAAAAAGCTAAGAGATATTGAGAATGATTCTAATTAGCATAATTAAAGAAAAAGAAGATATTATTCTTTTTAAGAATTGATTTATATCTCTGTCAAGCTCAGAGAACAATTGGTTAAAAACATTTATAAAGCCTCAGTATATAATCATCAGAGAATAAACAAAATCATTAAATGCATTATTAAAAACTTCTACTTCTCAGGACTTAAAAGAATAATGTGATAGGTTGTAAAACAATGTCATATAATCTTTACATCTAAAGCAAAGAAGTCAGACATGCATCTTATAAATATTTATAGAGTGAGAGCACTTAAAAGATTATAACAATTTATATCTTTGGACTTTATCACAGATCTATCAGAATTACAGAAACTATTAATGAAAATAAAATATAATTTCATTCTGATTATTGTGGACAGATTTATTAAATATATCTACATTCTATTAGAAAATGTTTAATGCAGAAGATCTGGCTTATACATTTCTGTGTGTTATTCTGAGAAATTATAAGTTATCTAAGAAAACTATATTAGATAGAGACAAGCTCTTCTTTTTATGCTTCTGGTAAATTCTAATATAATAACTTAAAGTATGAACTCTTAATAATTACATATCTTCAAACAGATAAGCAGATTAAGTAGATCAATCAAACTCTAGAGCAATATCCGTGCTGCTATATTAATTATTAACAGAATAATTGAGTTGAACTTTTTATTTTTTTGTCTACAACAGTGCAAAAATTAAATTCATTTAAGAATCTTTATTTTATATTAACTATAGGTTTAAGCCAATAGCTATTAGAAACTCATTCTCAATCAGATCTTAATCCAAAAAGAAATTCTTAAAAGTAGATCAGCTAAGAGAGCTATATTAATAATTGAGCTTGAACATTTAATTTATTATTTATTAAGCCACAAAATACTTCAATTAATGACATCAAGAGGCATCAAAGCTTAAGAAAGAGAATAAAGTATATCTTTTCAAAAGAACATTAAAACACAGAAACTAAACAACAAATTGAATTTAAAAAATTAATAGCCTTTAAATTATCTAAAAATATGCAGAAATACCCAGATTTTTATAATTCTTTATTAGAATCAGCATCAAAAAACACCACAGTTATTATAGAAACTGAGGAAATCCTGTCTGAAAACTTAGATGCCAATCAAGAATATAAAATGAAAAAGTATTGAACAGTAACTATATAGATGATTAGTTCAGATACTTAACTAAATAAGCTGACTATAATGACTTTGAAAATATCTGAGAAATATCTGAGAACTATGAAGATTGCAAAAAAATTCTATTAAGAAATTTTATTTTCTAGATTGCCCAAAGTCAGAGAATCCATTATCTTAAAAGAAAAGAGATTTAATCAGTCAAGAAAGGGTTTCAAGACAAACATGAATAGTCTATAGGCAAATTAAGCCTTGATGCTTGATTTAAAGCCACTGCTTGATCACTGATAGAAGAGATAGAGTCAGAACCTAAACTATTCTGATATAATTATTATGCAAAAATGAAGGACTGACGGAAGCAGATAAAGACAAGCTGATGCTTAAACTCTTATATATGTAGCTGAGCATTAATCATAATAAGCAGAACTTTCTGATTATATATCAATATATAAAAAAGAGGTTTTAGATATCTATATTTAATATCTGCAGCTGCTAAACTTATATTAATTAGATTAAATACTTTCATAATTTTATATTTAAAGATATTTATACTATCTTCAATGTTTTACAGCAATAAATCAGCATCTTAAATCCTTAAAACTTCTTATAATATCAAGAAATTAGAGCTTCAGATTCAGGCTCTTAAGCATCTTTTTTTTAATTTTTAATATCTGTTAGAATATTTTCAATAGTAATATAAAATCTAATTATTTCTTAATTTCTTTTTTAATATTAATTAATTGTATAAAGCTCCTGAATTTGCTGCTAAAATATAACAACTTTATATATTATCATATATTCTTTGCTAGTTGACTGATTGCTTAATTTAATAAGCTCTAAGAATAGCAGTTAATTAGTATTTAATTAACTATATCTAATATTGCAGATTCTAATTATAGTTTAGCTAGCTGAGTCATAAAAATAATAATATTAATGTCTTTAATTAAATATTAAGATATATTAGATATAGATAGCATGTATATATATATACATTGATATATAGCTAGAAAGTCTATTTATTAATATAATTGATATTAAGCTGTATAATAATTTGGATATGCTGATTATATATCTGTTTTAATAATATATAAAAAAATTAACATTAAGTGATTGAAATCAATATAAAGAATATAACAAAATATAAAGAGATATAATTTAATGTTTTTTATAGAAATAATTAACCTCTGCAGTTATATAGCTATTAAAATCATCTAAACTTAATAGTCAATATTTCTTAACTATATATACTGCTGTATAGATATCTATTAAACATCTTTTTTAATTAAAATTATCTAGTTTATCATTAATTTATTTATTTTTCACATCAATCACTTAATTATATGATATCTTAATATTATATAGATTGATAGATTTCGTTAATAAAATAATTATTAGAAATAAAGCTCAGCCGGTTAATGTAATCAACCACTGAGTGGATCACCTCACTGAATGGTGATATCAGCCACCCACTACACGATGCGTTCAACAGCTTCAACCACCAAGATGCACTAAAACAAGCAGATTCCAATGCTCATAAAGAAGACAGAATTATTCTAGCCATTGATGCTATTTAAAAAGGTCAAAATCAAGCATACAAGCAGCTGCACAGATATTTGATGTGAATTATTCAATACTTGATCACTGTCTCCATGGTTATACTGTATGCACAAATTCAACATCAAATTATCAGAAGCTCACATCTATTGAAGAATCTACTCTTATGAAATGGATATTATCTATAGATCAGCGTAGCATGCTATTTCAGGCTGCTACTGTGCAGCAAGGCCAATTTACTACTATCTAAGCAATCAACATCTATATCTCTTGTTGGCAAGAACTGAATATATAGGTTTATTAATTATCACGGACCTCAATCAAAATATAATCACAAATATGACTATCAATGGGCTCAATGTGAAGATCCAAAGATTATTTATAAATGATTTCAACAGATGCAGAATATTATTCAACAATATAATGTTGTTGATCAAGATATCTACAACTTTGATGAGACTAGCCTTTAAATGAGTGTGATATCAACATTAAAGATTGTCACCAGCTCAGATCAATCTAGTTGTCTAAGATCTATACAGCCAGGAAATTGCAAATGGGTGATTGTGATTGAATTAATCGATTTATCTGAATAGATCTTATCACTCATAATTATATTTGCAGGAAAGACACATCAAGCTTCATGGTATAGAAATATACCATCTGACTAGGTAATTGGTATCAGAAAAAAATAATTAAATAAATGATCAGCTTGGCTTGCTTTGGATGAGAGAGGTATTTTATAAGCATATTTATACCTATGCAATTAGCAAATGTCAATTATTGATCTTTAATGATGATAAAAGTTATATCACATCTGAATTTGATCAGTTCTGCATGTAGAATATGATTATCTTATTATATATGTTATCATATTCCTCTCATCTTCTTCAATCACTTGATGTTGGCTGCTTTCCATCCTTAAAGATATATGGTCACGGAGGGTTAAATCTAGTATGTGACTGGACATCAATTATATTGATAGACAGGATTTTCTGATTGCATATCAATATGCAAGAAAGGAAGCTCTATCTATATCTAATATCTGCAGTAGATTTGCAGCTACTAAACTGGTCTTATATTAGTCAGATCAAGTACTTCCACAACTTTACATTCAGAAGACATCTACATCATCTTCTATATCTCAAAGCAATTAATCTGCATCCTAGATCCCTGAAACATCTTATAATATCAGGGAATTAGAGCTTCAGATCAATCTTAAGTGCTTATTAAAACACTATTTATAAAGCTCATCAAGTCCAGCAAAGCAAGCTCTTAATCAACTAATTAAGAATTATCAGATTGTAATATATAATGCTGTCCTTCTTGCACAGGAAAATAGGGAGCTACAAGCTGTCAATAAACATCAAAAAAGAAAGAGGAATGCATCTAAATCCTATATAGCTACTGAAAGCATTCTAACAGATGCAGAGAAACTGCAACATACACAGCAAGCTGATCAAGTATATGAAGAGATGGTTGAGCAATTAGATCCACAATCAGCAAGTAAGCAACACCACAGTGCAGCACATGCAATATACTAGATCATACCAGAGTTCAATATTATAATTGCTCAACAATTGATTTCTACTGTATATAGCTTCAATTTTTGGGGTTGCTGTTATATAATTAGTTATTGAATATAGTAGGTGGTATGTGGGTGATTCATTTGGTGGGGTGATTCACTCAGTGGTTGATTATATTATATTAATTATCTTAATAGTTATTATTTATTCCTGATTATCTGGCCGCGGAGCTCTAATATAATCAATAATCTTCACTATAAATATTATACTTATTTAAAAATCAGTTTTATTAAAGTTGTAAATATCTTGTTCCGGAATATTATATTATTGTATAATATTTATTATAAATAAGCTAGAATTATTTTTGATAATTTTTAGATCTTTATATTAAGCTTATTAATGTGACTTCCTGAAGCTTTCAGGGCGGCCCACTGTTCCTGTTCTTCCCGTCTTCTGCCCCCTGCCATTGGCCGCCCCGGGTACCATATTTGTGATTGTATTTAGACTGAAGTTCTTTATAATATTCAATAAATCTTTTTATCCATTCCTTACTGACTGTTGAAGATGGCTTCTTTTTAATTAAATAATATTAAATTGACTTTATTGTATATAGTAACTTGATATAATAATAGGCTCTATTAATCTATATTTAATATCTATTTAATAAGTAAAGATTCTTCAGTAGTAGTAAGCTTTTAACTATTTAGTATTAAACCTACATGTGCAGTATACCTATAAATATAATATTTTAAGTGTTAAAAGTAGTATATCATATATAGCTGCAGCTGCTTTTATACTTGTATTTGATCATTTTTAATAGTCTTAATGGAAGCAAAATACAGCCTTCTTTATAAGGCAGAATCTGCTGTTTTAGGAGGCATGTTAATAATAGATTAAAGTGTTGAGTTGTAGCCAGGAGCAAATAACATAATCAATCACCAAGCAAAACAGATCACTGAGTGAAACACCTCACCAAATTACATGATGCACTCATCAACTTCAACCACCAAAATGCCACACAAAACAGCAGATTCAGCAGTTCATCAAGAGGGCCATATCTTGCTTGCAATTAAAGCTTTCAATGATGGTCAATTTAAAAGCATACAAGCTGCTGCACAGTCATATAATGTGCCATATTCAATACTCTACAACTGCCTATACAGGCATACTGCATGTGTAGATGCAATGCCAAATAGCAAAAAGCTCACCACCACTAAAGAATCTATACTTGTCAAATGAATATTATTGATAAACCAACAAAAACTACTACCATAAATCATCATTGTACAAGATATGGCCAGTCTATTACTATCTAGCCAGTTGAATGCACCAGCTACTGTTGGCCAATATTGGGTTTGAAAATTTATTAATCACCACCATGAGCTCAAATCCAAATATAGCCACAGATATGATCATCAACAGGCTCTATGTGAAGATCCAAAGCTTATTAAAGAGTGGTTTCAGTGTGTTCTGGAGGCTGTACAAAAATATGGCATTACTAAACAGGATATCTATAACTTTGATAAGACTAGCTTTTTAATAGATATAATATCAACAGCAAAAGTTGTTACTGGCTCTGAATCTAAAAGCCAGCCTAAAGCAATACAATCAGAGAATTGAGAATGGGTAATATTATGGATCTTGCCATACAAAGACTGGATAATTATAGGACCGAGAGAAGGAACTGATCAGCATGTGACTAACTGCAATCACCTTGATCACCATAATCACCATGATCACTATAATCACCAAGACTTGGGGAAGAGGCATGTATACAATGATGCTCCTTTCAGACAGAATCTGACCCTTGTGGTCGACTCACATAGCAACCTGTTATATAGACATTGCTAGTAACACAGGTCTATTCTTGCTATTATATTGCTCACCCCCTTGTTTCTTGTCTTCAAGATAAACCAACAACCCCTCTTTGGTCTAGTTATCTAGGCCTGTTATTACAGGTAACTGTGATTGAGATAATCAATATAGCTGGCTGGGCCCTGTCCTCAATGATCATCTTTGCTAGCAAGAATCACCAATCTAATTGGTATCCAGATCTACTAAAGGGCTGGGCAATTGGGACTAGCAATAATAAATGGACTACTAATAAGCTAGGGATGCTTTGACTAAGAAATGTCTTTAATAAGCATACTAAAGCTTGTACAGCAGGCAGATATTGCCTGCTAATTCTTGATAGCTATGGCAGCTATACATCTGCTGAATTTGATCAATTCTACACTGAGAACATGATCATTCCTCTATATTTATCACCACATTCTTCACATCTATTACAATCACTTGATGTTGCCTGCTTTGAGCCATTAAAACATGCATATAGGCAGCAAACCCAGATCTATATGCAGCATAGCATCAATTATATTAACAAGGAGGATTTCATTACTATCTACCAGCAAGTACACCCACAAGTTCTGACTGCATCTAATATATGCAGTGGATTTGCTGCATCAGGCCTGGTTCCATATAAGCCAGAGCAGGTGCTTGACCAGCTTCATATTCAATTGAAAACACCTACACCACCAGGCACATCTCATAGCAATCAGTCATCTAGCTGAATTGCTGAGACACCAAAGAATGCTAGGGAGCTTGCAGCAACTGCAAATTCTGTGGTGTAATTAATAATTGAGGTTCTTTGTCAAAGAATCATGACTATATAAATAGTCTTTCACTTTATTAAGGTCTCTGAAGTTCTGCTTTATTTTGGCAATAAAATGATAAAGCTTTCAAACATTATATTGGTTTCAAATTATCATTTCTCCAGAAGTTTCTTTATGCAATCCTTAATATAGAATTTAAACCACTAAGCTGTCATGCTATAAAAATAGATTTCTGCAAATATAATTTTTCATTTTTATCTAAGAAGTCCTGAGGATTAGAAAAGTAATTTTAATTGCAATATAAATATCTGAAGCTTCTCTATCTCCATAATAGAGATCAGGTTTTACAATCTTAGTTTAATAAGCTAGATTAAGATTAAAAGCTGTTTTCACTGTTGATGCCAAGGCATTAATAATATTCCAATGTGCTCACTGCTTTAAGAAGCTAATCTAGTTCTAAAGTTGCATATTTTTATTGATCTGTCTCTGTAACTGCTTCTGCAATTATTTGATCTGTTTTTAAAGTTCTTTTATTGTCTAGCCAAGCTTTTATATTTGTTCTATTTCTTTTATCTCTGAAGCTTATCTTGCCTCTCATAAAAATAGCGGTTAAAGTATTGTTAACAACAGGCCTAGAATGGTCCTTAGATTATAGAGTTTATCTTAAGAACAAGAGATAAGAATATCAGATATGGATAAATAACAGAGTGCTATTGCTATCTTGAGGTGTCCTATTGCTTGCATGAATTGATCACAAGGGTCTGATTCTATCTAGAACAAGCATTATTATATACATGGTTGTCTGTTTGGATTAATAGGTTATTTGGATTATTCTGAGAGTTAGATCAAAGATCTTGTTAGGATTGAGGTGCTGGATAGATTCATTTAATCTATGTGAGCCTTCCCTGTATGTTATACCCCTCTTTTCCTTTATACTAGGTTTGCGCTGTAACATTGATCTTTTTTAAAAGCTTAAATAACTAAAAGAATTTTATTTTTTGAAGTATCTTGATTGTATTGTAATATTGACATCTTGATCTAAATCTATTGAACATGTTATAGGTTGAGGATTGTGTGGCACTTGGTTATATATGGCTCTTGCTTATAGATTACATTAAAAATTTAAAGATTATTTGTCCGATGATTTTGATATATGTGAAATATTATTTAATAATATAATGTGATTAATTAAAGTATCTACAATTTTGATTAAGACAGATTTTCAAATAAATATAATATCAATTATTAAAATCGTTATTGATTTAGATCAATCAGCTAGCTGTGCTAGATTTATATAAAAAATTATAAATGACTATAATTAAATTAATTAACTTATCTGAATAAGCTTTGTCTTTTATAATTATATTTCCAGAAAAGATACATTAAGCTTTATAATATAAAAATATATTATTACATTAAATGATCAATGTCAATAAAAATAACTAAACAAATAATCAACATTAATTAATTTACGGTAAATAAAAAATATTTTATAAGCATATTTATATCTGTGCAATTGATAAGTATTAATTATTGATCTTTAATAATATAAAAATCATATTATATCTAAATTTGAATCAAACACTGCATTCAGAATATGATTATTTTATTATATATTATTGCATTCCTCTCATCTTCAATCACATAATGTTGGCTATTTTTCATTTTAAAGATATCTAATTAAAGCATTGAATCTAGTCTATGACTGAGCATCAATTATATTAATAAACAGAACTTTTATATTTATATTACGCAAGAAAAAGGTTTATTTATATTTAACATCTGTAGTAGATTTGCAGCTACTGAACTAATCTTATATTAATTAAGTGCTTTTGCAACTTTATGTTTAAATAAAATATTTATAATATTTTTTCCATCTCACAGCAATCAACCAGCATCTTAATTAAGTCTCTAAAACCTTTTATAATACTAAGAAATTGAAGCTTCAGATCTGGACTTTAAATGTTTTCTGAAGCATTATTTATAAAGCTTATTAAATCCAGCAAAATAAGTTTTAATCAACTAGTTAAGAGCTCTCAAATTGTAATATGTAGTGCTGTTTTTCATGCAGAAAAATGAAAAGCTACAAGCTGTTAATCAATATTAAAAAAGAGAAATATATCTAGATTTTATATGTAAAGAGACTGCATCGTGCACTGCAAGTTGATTAAGTAATATAAAGAGATGGTTGAGCTGATACTACTATATTCAACTCAGAATCTGCAGTATCAGATGCAGTTAATTAAATATCTAGCTAACTGTAATTCTTAGAGCCTATTAAGTCAAGCAATCAGTCAACTAGCAAAAAAATAATGCATAAAGTTATTATGCTTTAGCAGCAGGTTCAGAAGCTTTATACAGCTAATTAATATTAGAAAAGAAAGTAAGAGACAGCTAGATTCTATATTGCTATTAAAAATATTCTAACAGATGCTGAGGACAAGAAACATGCTCAGGAAGCTAAATAAATACAGATGAGAGTAGTTGAGTAACAGGATTCAGAGCCTTTTTTAAAAAATAAGTCACAATATAGTAACTGCAACGTGATTGGCCATACTAGAATTAAATGTCCTAGAAAATAGCTTATAATTATATGGCTTCAATTTTGGGTAGTGCTGTTAGATATCTAATTTTTCAATATATTGGCATTGATGAGTGAGTTTGCTATCTGGCTTGGTGTCCTGTCTGGGTCAGTGTCTGATTACATTATTCTTATTAAATAAAATCAGCTAAATCCAATTATTATTAATAAATATTGAGTACAAAACCTTGTCAAACATTATTTTAAGCTTCAATTAAAATATAACTGCAAATATAATTATTGACAGACTTAATATAAAGATTTAAAGATCATCTATAAATGATTTCAATGTGTGTGGGTTATTATTTAACAATATAATATAATTGATTAAGATATTTATAACTTTGATGAGACTGACTTTTTGTCAGAAGATAAAAGAAACCCTGGTGAGCGGGGTTGGCGCAAAGAGTCAATGAAAGGATGAACAAGGAAGGACTGTTGCACAACCAGCTGTATACCATCAGGAAGTCATGTGGAAAGGTATGAGTATGCCATCCAAGTATACTGATGGAAGGTATATAAAATGGTATACCAGGAGGAAGGCATAAATAGAACTGTTTACTCAAGCATGTATCTAATCTACTGTGTCTTATTTTCAAGCAGATCTTAGAATCTATAGAAAATCAACTAGTTCTTTCATGGCTTCTACCTACTTTGCTCACATTAAGAAGACCTTTATCAGCTATTACCCAGTTGATACCCCTATAATTTGACACTTAAATATGATATTAATTGTCAAAAATAATTACTAGATTAAATTAATCAACTAGCTATATTAAATTTATATAGCTAAAAAATTACAAATATTTGTAATTAAATTAATTAATTCATCTAAATAGGCCTTATCTCTTAATATAGAGATATATCATCAGACTAGATAATTAAAATCAATAACTGAATAAATAATCAACTTAACTTGCTTTAAGTAAAAGAGACATCTTATAAGCATATTTAGATTTATATTATTGGCAAATATTAATTAACTTTAATTCTTGATAGTCATTAAAGTTATATTATATTAGAATTTAGTTAATTCTGCATTTAGAATATGATTATTCCACTATATATACTGTCCTATTTCTTACATCTTTTTTAATGACTTAATATTGACTGTTTTGTATCTTTAAAAAGATATATGAGCAGAGAGTTAAATCTAATCTTTAGCAAAGCATCAATATATTAATGAGTAAGACTTTTTATTATATATCAATCTGTATGAGCAGAAGCTCTATCTATATTTAATATTTGTAGCAGATTTGTAGCTACTAAACTGGTTTTATATCAGTTAGATTAAGTGCTTTTATGACTTCATATTCAGATAAAGATACTATTATCTATATCTTACAGTAATTAGTCAGCTCTTAGATCTCTGAAGCATCTTATAATATTAAGGAATTAGAGCTTCAGATCAGGGCTCTTAAGCATTTATTAAAATATTGTTCATAAAGTTTATTAAGTCCAGTAAATTAAGCTCTTAATTTCTTAGCTGATGAGTTTTCTATTATAGTATATTTTATAAATCTTCTGTATATACATTAACTTCATAAGGTATATATTGTAGAAGTATTCATTTTTGGAATAGCTTAATTAGATAGCTATAATTAGATATATAGTTATAAAACTAACTAATTAAACTAATATCGATAATGTTTAAGATCAATTAATATATATAAAAATTTAAACTTAAGAATAATTTTAATTTTGTCTCTTGCTGTAGCTAGGTCCAATATATTAATCTCTTAAGAAGTTCAACTGTGAAAAAGCTAGTAAATATTTTAATTAATAATAAGTAGATATTAATATAATCAACTACCAAGGAAGCCGCACAACTGAGTGGGCCACTTTACGCCACTAAATACATTAAATAATAAGTTATGCAACAACAAATTCAAAATTGATGCTGTATATACTAGATATTAATTGCTTAACAGTTAGGACTTTAATATGATTTAATATATTATATGTGCTGTATTGTGATAGTGCCTATTTTGCTAATTGTTGATCTAACTACTCAATCATCTTTTTATACACTTAATCAGCTTGCTAAGCACAATATAGTCTCTTGGCAGCTATTAAAATGTTCTCAATAGATGCATTTCTCTTTTTAATGCTGGTTGACAGCTTGTAGAACAGCATTTTATGAAAGACAAGGCTTAATGTAACCCATAAGCAAGCCGCTCACCCAACCGAACCGCTCACCCGCCCACCCATGCGAATACTATATAGAATCTGAAGCTTTATTATTGACCCAAAACAGCAATTATTTACAAAATCAAGAATTAGAGTGATTCAGGCATCAAGTCTGTATATGCCCAACAGTATTGCAGTCACTACACCTTGGCAGTGTATATATATAGGGTGCAGAAGCTGTCTTCACAGCCTGAGCAGTTATACCCTTCAGTATCTGATTCTTATCCAAAATTTGACTTTGTATGAGCTCCTGTGCTTCCTGAACTGAAAGGCCTTCTCTATATAATAGCTGATTTGTTGATTGCTTGTGCTTCTGCTTCTGCTTCTTATTTGCAGCTCATAGATCACAATTTTCCTTTGCAAGGATGGCAGCATTATTCATGGCCAACTGACAGCCCTTGATAAGCTGATCCAGAGCAGCATTTGTAGGGCTTGGTGAGCTCTGCATATGCTGTTTGAGTAAGGCC
>Ga0207748_1000326_pt1 | contig 39822 bp, 44 predicted proteins | sample HigsolmetaGSP13D_FD_184841 | JGI IMG/M metagenome (GOLD analysis project Ga0207748, IMG submission 184841) | High solid enriched microbial communities from the Joint BioEnergy Institute, USA - SP1-3-D (SPAdes) | ecosystem: Engineered > Bioreactor > SSF (Solid state fermentation) > Aerobic >...
AATCTGGTTGTTTTGATGTCATATTGGATGGAAAATTGGGTTTGATGATGATCCAATGGATGCAAGGTTTAGGGGTTCTGAGGTGGCTCGCTCGGTTGGGTGGCTCGCTCGGTTGTGGATTACGTTATCTATCGTATCTGATCTAAGCTAAGATAAACGTGATATGATAGTATAGTTGGACGACGATGAAGAATAATCATGCATCGATCCATCGATCAAAACTGATCACCCCCATTCAAAGACTCACAAGAGTCAAAAAAATCTCTCTAAGAGTGACGTCCCACAACCATTTTCAGACGTTCCATGTCTAAATCTAATCTAAGGCGAGGAAGATTGGAAAAAAGAGAAAGGAGGAATGACATAGTGGATGACATTTTTTTTTTACAGCAGCGGGTTCGACTTGTACTCCGGAACGGCGCCGCTCGAGTCCTTCTGCGACTCGGTGGTCTGCTCCTGCGCGGCCGGTGCGATGCTGGAGTTGTCGGCGGCCTTGGTGGCCGGGGCCTCTTCGACCGTCTCGGCTTCCTGGAGGTACTTCTCGGCCTCGAGGGCGGCGATACAGCCGGAGCCTGCGTGTGGTCAGTTTTGCTCGGTACAATTTTGGCGGAATTTGGGACGGTTATCAACTTACCTGCGCTGGTGATGGCCTGCCTGTACCGCTTGTCCTGCACGTCACCGGCCGCGAAGACGCCCTCGACGCTGGTGTAGCTGGTGCCGGGCTTGGTCTTGATGTAGCCGTCCTCGTCGAGCTCGAGCTGGCCCTTGACCAGGGCGGTGGCCGGGTCGTGGCCGACGGCGTAGAAGAGGCCGTTGGCCTCGACGACCTCCTCCTTGCCCGTGACGGTGTCCTTAATGCGCAGGTGGGTCATCAGGCCGTTGGGCTTGTCCTCGCCGAGCACCTCGACGGCGACGGTGTTGAAGCGGACCGTGACCTTGGGGTGCGACAGCAGGCGCTTGGCCATGGCCTTGCTGGCGCGCAGCTTGTCGCGGCGGACGAGGACGGTGACGCTGCTGCCGTACTTGGCCAGGAACATGGCCTCCTCGGCCGCCGAGTCACCGCCGCCGATGACGTACAGCGGCTTGTTGCGGAAGATGGGCACGGCACCGTCGCAGACGGCGCAGGCGCTGATCCCGTTCTGCCAGTACTTCTCCTCGCCGGGGAGGTTGAGGCGGCGGGCGTTGGCGCCCGTCGCGATGATGATGGCGTCGGCGGTGCGGGCGGGCTCCGCGTCCGGGCCGTCCGCCCACTCCGTCCACAGCTTGAAGGGCCGCGACGACAGGTCGACCCGGGAGATGGTCTCCGTGATGATCTCCGTGCCGAAGCGCAGGGACTGCTTGCGCATGTTCTCCATCAACTCGGGGCCCCCGATGCCGTTGGGGAAGCCCGGGAAGTTCTCGACCTCGGTGGTGGTGGTGAGCTGGCCGCCGGCGGCGGTGCCGTTGGCGAGCATGCCCTCATAGAGCACCGGTTTGAGCTCCGCGCGGGAGAGGTAGATGGCGGCCGTGTGGGCGGCGGGGCCGGAGCCGATAACTGCACGGTGGCAACGCGGTCAGTCGGGGAACCAGGACGGGCGGAAAACATCTCCGGGGAGACGTACTGACTACCTTGCTGTGCGGCATCTTCGTGGAGGTCGAGGAGGAGCTGACGCGCAGCGTCGAGGAGGGCAGAGAGAGGGCCGCGGCGGAGGGAGAGGACTTCTGTTGCAGGGAGACAGCGGCTGCGGCCGAGAGTCCGAGGGAGGATCGAAGCGAGGAGAGAGGGGCGCGACGAAACGCTGAGGAAAACAGCTTGGCGGTGGGAGTCGAGGTACGCGGAGGTAGAGATACCGGGGAGGAGGGGGGTATTCTATTATCGAGGCGATGAGGAGGGGCTGGACGTCGGAGAGCTCAGGTGGGGACCGGACAGCAACAACGTCGGGATGCAGCCGGGACAGCGACAGCAGAAGACGCAGCAGAGAGCAGAGAGAAGTCCCGAGGAACACGGTGTCTATTATTCTCGACGGCAGACGGGCGCAAGTCCTGTTCGATCCGGAGATATTTATCTGGCGCGGGCGGCGTGCGTCTTGGAAATCAGGCGTTTCGAGACCGCGTCACGTGGCATCCCGCCCGCGGTGATTAGAAAGCGACGCCGGCCTCGACCGCGGAGAGGCGACACAAGAGACGACATGAGGCCAACACAGACCAACATGCTGACGATCGTCGGCCTCCACGATCTCAGCAGCAGGCGCTCCACCACAGGCACCACGTCACGCCAGACGCATGTCAGGGCCAAGACCGATCATCATACAGGGTGCCTTGCGCTACAGGCCAAGTGGCTAGCTCCAACGCCTACGTAACAGGTATCCAGCCAGATGCAGAACGGCCACAGAACAAGATAAGATCAGATAAGCAGCAAGGGTATATACTCCATACATGATGATCCCACTCCCCGCCGACATGCGCGCCATCGCCAGAGCATCCGACCTAGCCCCGGCCAAACCACCGCTTCTTCGGTCGGCTGCCGCTGGCCTCCCCCCCGTCTTCGCCGTCGCCGGTGCTCCCGTCACCTTGGCCGACATCACCACCGGCTTGCGCCTGGCCCTGCGTCTGCGTCTGCGGTGACGGCGGCCCCCCGTCGCTCCCCTGGTTCTCCTCGTCCTCTCCGTCCTCATAGTCATAGTACTTCTCCTCGGGGTAGCCGTTCTTCTTCTTCATCCGCCGGCTGAACCACTTCTTCCACCCCTTGCGCGCCGGCTCCGGGTTCGGGTCGTACCCGCCCTCGTACCACAGTGCCGGCACCAGCAGCTTGTACGGCGTCGTGATGCCCGCCGGGTCCTGCGGGCTGACCTCCAGGTTCAGCGTGATGTCCAGCCCGCCCTCCAGGTTCACGAAAGCTCCCGCGCCATCCTCGCCCTCCTTGGCCCCCTTCTTTGCGGCCTTCTGGCTCAGGTTCGTCGGGCGCCGTTGGAAAGCCCCCGGGCGAGGAGCTGCCTGCGCAGGGGAATGGCTCTCTCCCGTCTCCGAAGGTCGGCGGGACCCGTCCAGACTCACGGGCCGGCGGGCTGACCCCCCCAGGTTGAAGTCCCTGGTCGGTGGCGGACCGCGTAGGGAGAGTCTGCGTAGCAAGCCGCCCGGGGGTTTGTCGCCTTTTGTCAGCGAGAGCGTTCCCTTCAGTTTGCCGGGTCCATTTTCGGACGTAGGAGACGCTTCCGACTCCTCTGGCGTCCCCGGAGGCGTTGACCCTGCAGTATGTCAGAATAAGCCCAGTCCAGCGTTTCATCGGCGGCCTCAGCCTTCTACTCACCAGGTTGATACTCTCTGATGGAGCACCAGTTCCGCCTGGGCAACAGCCGCTTGTTGTTCCTCGGCTTGCCGTCCACATCGTGCGTGAAGATGGGGATCATGTCCTCGTCGGTATTCGAGTCGAAGTGGTGGAGCTTGTTACGCTTGTTGAGCATATCCGACAGCATCTCGGGCGACGGCGTGTTGACGATCGCCGACGAGATGATGTTGGGCATGTATCTGTAGTCCTTGTCCTTGGCAAGGTTCAGGCTGGGATTCGAGTAGAACTGCCCAATCGCTGCCAAGTGCACGTCGCCGCTGTGCACACACACACACACACGCGCGCGCAAGTCAGCAGAAGCTCACACTCATCCCATGTTGTCTGGTGACTTGCCTCAGGATTGTAACGCGCACGGATTTCTCCGCTGCAAGGTCCTGGAGGTCCTCGATCAACCACGTCCGTTCGAGCTTGTGGTGCTTGGCGGTCCAGTGGTCGTCCAGGTCATCCACGATCTCGACGCTGCCGTCAAATTTGTTGAGGAGGCGGGTGTTGAACATCCCGGCTCGTCCCAGGGCCTTGACAGGATCCAGCACCCGACTGGTCAGGATATTCTCAAGCCACGCCTGGGAGCCAGTCAGAATTTCCGATCACTAAGCCACGACCTCCGGGGCAGGGACGAATAAGAGTCACTTACAAGTCTGGGGTAGGCGATAGGAACACCCAAAAGCACGATCAGATGCTTTGTCTCGCCCTTGACGATTTCGCGGTGGCATCGATCCCAGATGAGATCATACGTCTGCTCACTCAGAACCTCTTCCCTCTGTAGGACATTAGGACTGGCCGTGCGACTCTGTCTATGGTACCAACTTACCATCCGTTCAGTCCGGCAATCCAATCCGAGGAAGGCGATGCTCTTCCCGAGGAACATGAAGAGACTTCTGCTCCTCTGCTTGATATACGGGCCCGGCGCGGCCCCGAGGAGCCAGCTGGGCTCGTCCGCTTCGGTCTCCTCCGGCACGCTCTGGTGCTGGAACAGCAGGTAGTATTTGAACGCAATGTTCCCCAGGCCGGAGAACACGGGCGTCCTCATGAAATGGTCAGGGTACGAGCCGTAGCCGTCGATAATGTCATGGTCATCCCAGATGTTGATCATCGGTATCTGCGAATTGGCCAGGCTGAACAGTCCCTGGGAGAACCACGTGCAGTACCGTTCCAGGTAGAAGGACTCCAGCTCCGCCCTCAACTCCGGGTGGAACGGCGTGTGGTGCTTCTCATGCGGACTCTTGATCCGCGTCCACTCCTGGAACGACTTCGACTCCAAGATGACCTTGTCGTTGTAGATCTGGTCGCCGCCGCCGATCATCACATGGAACGGGCGGAACTGATGCTCGGTGAGAACGTCTCGCCAGAGGGGATCCGGACCGCTGAATTTGTTAGGATCTACGGACAGGCTGAAGCCATTGCAGGTGTGGAACATGATGTTCATCGACTGTCCCCTGGCAGGCACCCAGAACCCAATCGCAGGTCCGTTGTTGATGCGGTACGCGATCCTCTCCTGCTTGTCACTGAGCTCCACCTCGACGTTGAATCGCCAGAAGGTCACATCCCTGGCTTCATCGGCATACAGTCGAACACCCTTGATCTCCTTGTACTTTCCAGCGGTCTCTCCATCCGTTGGATGGATCCTATTGGTCGGAACCGGCTGGCCTGGCCCATCAGCGCTGTAGTCGATCGGACTGGGAGACTGCTCAAAGAGTCCGTCATCATTCTCGATGGACGAATAATCGACGCCCTGCTCCAGATGCTCGACGGGCTTGACGTATAACGGTCGCCCATCCCTTCCAACCTTGATGAGGCCAGCTGTCGGGTCGACATACTCGGGCGCCAGCTGCGCGCCCTCCTCGCCACTGACCTGAGCTGGAGGAGGTGGGAGAAGATCCATTGGCTGGGAAAACAGTCGCAAGGTAGGAGGCGTCTCATAAGAAGATTTGGAGTCTTGAGTGACTATCATGACACTGCCTCTCCAAGTCTCTACCTCAACGGGTCCGCTAGGCCCATCTATCTTTTCTCTCCTCAGGCCAGTGTAACGGAGCAGAGGACCACATTTTAAGTATAAAGGAGGCTGGAAGCCAGTGTTTGCTGCATAGATTTTATATGGTTAGTAGAGCAGAGAAATAGAAACCCCGTTTCAGGGGTCGCACTTCAAAGCAATGCCTTCTGATCAGGCATTGCCATATATGGAGACAAAAGAAAACGACTTACATTTTATTTTCGGTACTTGCTTCTGCTGATAGTCACTAGGGAGCGCTCTGCTCTCTCTGCGGTTTTTGGTTCCACCACCTCCCCACCATGCTCTGCCTTTATCAACGTCAAAGTCTCCAAAGTCCAAGTCCTCGACACGGAGCTTAGCCACGGGAGCTCGCTTCCATTCCGACAGCGGCGGAGGCGTTGGCGGGGGCATATTGAAAGAAACAGTCTGTTTCTTCGGCTTGGACTGCGGAGCCTTGTTGACTTGGACGTTGCGATTCATAGAAGGTAGTCCACTATCCTGCTGGTCCTGCGTCACGCCGAGTCCGATTGGCGCGGGATTGGCTTCCGCCGCATTCGGTCCCGGAGGGATCTCCTGCTCCTGGGACTGGGAGACAGCTCCCGTAGCACCATATCCATATCCTCCTCCCTGTTCATATTGTTCTCTGGGTATGCTTCGAAGATCCCCGTACTCGGCACGGCGCTCATACTCGCAGGCACGTGGCGGCGACTTTTGCAGCCTCTTGCCATTCGCCTTTCCCACAGTAGCCGCTTCGACGGGTTCTGGGAAGGAAGAATCGGATATAGGAGCTTTATTAGAAGATCTTGGTTCCGGGAGTGGTCGTCGATTCGAAGGTCTGTGTACACTCTGCGCTCGAGGCTGGTAGTCTTGTTGAGACCGCTCCGCGTCACGACGACCATTTCTAGCAGACTCCTGGTTATAGTTTCCAGCGGAAGCAAACTGGGGCTCCTTGGCGGGCTGTACTGCAGCATTCTGAACGTTTCCAGGGAGCGGTTTGCTGGTAGTAGCCGTTGCCCTCGCCGCATCCTGCGACTCCTGGTACTCGCCACGGCCTCCCGCAGAAACCCGTCGTGACTCTTGCCGCCTCGTGTCCATTGTAGCACTCCGCTGCGGCATATCTCGCTGCCGGCTGCTCCAGCTTTGAGCAGCCTTGGCCGCTTCGACAGATGCAGGTTCGGCCTTGGAACCCCTGCGGGAATCTGACTTGGGCAATGGTGTCGGGGAATTATCCTGACCACTACCACGTCCACGCGCGCTTTCGCGGCGCGCTATCTGTTCTTTAAGTCGCATTTCGGCTTCTTGAACCCTTGCGCGCTTTTCCTCCTTGCTAATGCCTTGCAGTGCAACTTCAAGCTGTTGGAGGGGTGAGCGGTCCGGAGCCCAGTTATGTCGCTGTTCCTTCGCGGAACGTATCGTACTGGATCGACTGATTGGTGATGCCTGACTGCTAGAATCAAGGGTAGACACGGTCTCTGAGGCTCTCCGCTGGTACTGCTGTTGGATAGAAGCAGTCTGCGGAATAGATTTGGAAGAAGAACTTTTGTATGATGCGGTCGTATATGACCTTTTTGGCATCTCGCGTCTGGGCTCTGGGAAGCTCGCGTTTCGCGGTGTTCCATAATTGTCAAAGTCATCCTCAGAGCCATCCCCAGAGAGCGCGAACCCGCGTTCAGTCGGCAGATCTTTTGCTCTTGCAGAAAACGAACGATCTTCGCGGTAACGGTACACTGTAGACGTGCTGTCCCTGGACGAGACTGGAGGGGCTCGAGGAGCTTCTGGAGTCGGTGGTGGGTACGACGGTCCATCTTGAGAGTCCACGACGGGCCGACTGCCGCTCACACTGCCCCGCCGTCTTGTCGAAGGCGCCCGCGTTATGCCATTATTGATTGCTCCTTGTTGATGACGGGCAGAGTCGCCGTTTGTGGGGCCGGAAGGCAGGCGAGACGTGGCTGTCGCCATCGCGCTGTGATTATTGACCCCAAGGATTCGAGAAAAAGTGAGCTCGAGCTAATCCTACGCTGGTGTGCTGGTGGAGAAGTGAACTGCGAAGAGGGATGTGTTGCCAGGGAGGGGCTGCGCAATAGAACACCAATGTGATTCTTCAAACACAGTCAGTGAATGAGTTTCTCCAGAATCAGAGACAACAAGACAGCTGCATGAATGACTTTTCTAGAACAATGGCAGACATACGTCAATGAAGAAGTCAGCTAGGTACTTAGTTAGCTACAAGCCCTCACACAGTTAACCGGTGAATTGCAGTCAAGCTTTGAGATGCGCCTTGAGAACGAGTCATGCCACTGGTCGCGGGGGAGATACTTCTAATCGGGAACAAGCATCACACAGATATTTGCAATGCAGGCGTCATTGCGGCGGGTGCTGAAGTCCAGCTCAGCTCAGAAAGTAGGGTTGTGCCGAGTTTGCTGGCATCCGCTGGCAGCCGACGCATGTATATACAACGCTGCAGCGATGCGCCAGAGAAGCGGGACACCAGCTAAGTCATCTGGGATGGCCAAGGAGAGACGCTCTCTCAACGCAGGGGAGATGGAAGAGAGGCAGATGGATGCCGTGAAGGCAACGCGAGGAACAGCTCTTTTGCACGACAGTGGGCAGCCGTTGGATATCTGGTGGCTGGTCGGGAGAGCTGTCAAGCGTTGGCTGCCCGCGGCCGCTGACGCGGGGCCTTGTGAACTTTCGCTGTCCGCCCACCACTGAGGCATAAGGCTTTATCTTCTACCTACAGATCTCGAGCCAGACCCTGACGGTCGGCTTCCCTGACCGCATCTTCGCGCGCGAGGCCTGTTCCGCAGACTGCAGCTGTCCGATGTCGACGTCCATGGATGCGAGGGGCTCCAGCACGGCGGCCCGCGAAAGCTTCGATGGGCGCATCCATGGGCACGAAGAACGAGGGACGATGGGGAGCAGAGGATGCGTTGCCAACATGTGCCATAGCGCGGGCTTACGATGCCGCTGACGATCGCTGTGACAGGGCTGAAGGAGTGATTGATCATGTTGATGCCTTGGGGTCGCGGAGTCCAGGCCCACCCTCGTCGTAAGCGCTGGTGGACGGTGTCGCCGTTCCCTATGCAGCCTCTAGAGGAAACGTGGTCTCTGGCCCTGCAGATCGCGCGCAGTGCTTTCTCGCCCGCTTCCTGCATGGGAAAAACAAACGGGTCGAAACCGCGCTGAGTCCTCCGGTGCACCTCCATCGCCGCTCCAGGGCTGCTTGGCGTTCTGGACGCGTGGCAGTGATCGGTCGCTCCGCCAGGCGATCTCCGCCTTGAGCCTCCTGAAGCCCGCGCCGTCCTACCCAAAGCCGCCTCCGCAGCGCCGGCGAGTTCTCTGTCCTCTACAACATCCACGACGGCTTCGGAGCAACGAACACTGCTCCGGACCAGTCCAGCTTTGCGCGATTACTGTCCTGTCCTTTGGAGGAGGTGAATCGACGTTTGTTCTGCCATCGAAGATCCGGTATCGTTGATGGCCGCCATTTGTCTGTCATAATTCTGCCGCCTTCCCAGGCGCCCTCTTCGCAGACACCACTCCCCTCCGGATATCTCCTCAACATGCGATTTTTTCGTGCAGCGGCTGTCTGCGCCCTGGTTTGTACGTCGTTTGCAAACCTGATCCCTCGTACCCATGATACCCACGATTTCTTCGCCCTGCACCTCGACCCTTCGACGTCCCCCGAGCATGTCGCACGGGTTCTCGGTGCCCGCCATGAAGGCCAGATCGGAGAGCTAGCCGACCACCACACATTCTCATTGCCCAAAGAGAGAAGCGCTGAGGTAGAGGCGTTGTTGGAGGACCTACGAGCCACCAGAAGGCTGCGGCGGCGTGCCGGGGACAACGCTGCCGCGCTGGGCAAGAGGTCAGATGGTCTAGATGGGATACTTTGGTCACAGAAGCTGGCTCTGAGGCAGAGATTGCAGAAGAGGATACCGCCGCCTGTGAAGTCTCAGGAGCCTTGGGGGTCGGCCAAAAGGAGTGTGCAGGAGGATCCTGCGGCTGCTCAAGCCCGCAAGGAAATAGCCGCCACTCTGGGGATCAAGGATCCCATCTTCAACCAACAATGGCACTTGTTTAACGCAGCGCAACCTGGGCATGATCTGAATGTGACCGGTGTCTGGCTGGAAGGGATTACGGGCAAGGGCGTCACCACGGCAATCGTCGATGACGGGTTGGACATGTACAGCAACGACCTCAGTGACAACTACTACGCCCAAGGGTCATACGACTTCAACGACAAGACGGAGGAGCCGAGGCCGCGACTCTTCGATGACAAACACGGCACGAGGTGCGCCGGCGAGGTTGCCGCGTCCAGGAACGATGTATGCGGAGTCGGGATAGCATATGACAGCAAGGTCGCTGGCATCCGTATTCTATCCAAGCCGATCAATGATGTGGATGAGGCTTCCGCTGTGAACTATGGTTATCAGCACAATGATATCTACTCCTGCTCTTGGGGGCCCCCCGACGACGGACAGACCATGGACGCTCCGGGTCTCCTCATCCAACGGGCGATAGTCAACGGCGTGCAGAAGGGCCGGCAAGGAAAGGGATCGATATTTGTTTTCGCGGCTGGCAATGGAGCTATGAGCGATGACAACTGCAATTTCGACGGCTACACCAACAGTATCTACAGCATCACGGTTGGTGCGATCGACAGAGAGGGCAATCACCCCAGTTATTCGGAATCATGCTCTGCTCAGCTGGTGGTTGCCTACAGTAGTGGCGGAGGCGATGCCATCCATACTACGGACGTGGGTCCCAACAAATGTTATGCGGGCCATGGAGGTACTTCAGCGGCGGGTCCACTGGCCGCAGGTGCTTTGGCTCTTGCTTTGAGCGTCCGGCCGGAACTGACCTGGCGCGACGCCCAGTATCTCTTGCTGGAGACTGCTGTTCCAGTTCACGAAGATGACGGGAGCTGGCAAGTCACGAAAATCGGAAAGAAGTTCAGCCATGACTGGGGATACGGCAAAGTGGACACGTATGCCTTGGTACAGAAGGCAAAGGAGTGGACTCTGGTCAAGCCGCAAGCGTGGTATCATTCGCCATGGTTGAGAGTGCTACACGATATCCCCCAGGGGGACCATGGTCTCGCAAGCACGTTTGAAGTGACCGCAGACATGATGAAGAAGGCCAATATTGCGAGGCTTGAGCATGTCACTGTGACCATGAACGTCAACCACACCCGCCGCGGCGATCTCAGCGTCGAGTTACGCAGTCCGGAGGGAATCGTGAGCCACCTGAGCACTCCACGGCGGCTCGATAACGAAGCTGCGGGTTACGTCGATTGGACGTTTATGTCTGTGGCTCACTGGTGAGTGACTTTGTAGCAATTTGATTCCCGGATTCGGATGCTGACATCTCCACAGGGGTGAATCCGGAATTGGCAACTGGACGGTGGTCGTCAAGGACGTTAAAGTCAATGAGTTCACCGGCGTCTTTATCGACTGGCGACTAAATCTGTGGGGAGAGGCGATTGACGGGACGAACCAGCCACTCCATCCTCTCCCGGATGAGCACGACGATGACCACAACGTCGAAGACGCCGTGGTGGCTACGGTCGGCATAGATACCGGGGTGACCAAGACCGAGCCAGCTACCACTCCAACGGATCATATATCACGGCCCGTGAACCAGAAGCCATCCCAGAAGCCTTCTTCCGTAGAAGCATCGCCGACAGCCACAGCCCCTGCGGCAACGGCGACTGCAAGTACGACTGCAAGTACGGCTCCTACGGAGTCTGCTTCCGCCGAGCCTGCTGCCTCTGACAGCTTCCTCCCGTCGTTCTTCCCAACATTTGGCGCGTCCAAACGGACGCAGGTCTGGATATATGCGTCTTTGGCACTGATCATCCTCTTTTGCATTGGCCTTGGTATCTACTTCTTCGTCCAGCGGCGGAAGCGGCTACGCAACAACCCCCACGACGGCTACGAGTTCGAGATGATCGACGACGAGGAGGAAGGCCAGGCACTGAACGGCCAGGGCGGCGCCAAGAGACGCCGGGGTGGTGAGCTGTACAATGCCTTTGCCGGGGAGAGCGACGAAGAACTGCTCAGTAGTGACGAGGAGGATGATGAGCCTTACCGAGACCGGCCGGGGAGCGACGGAGAGGACTTACCGGAGAAGCCGAGAGACCCAGAGAAGCATGGGGGATCCTGATATTGTGCATTCTGTGCAAGTCTTGTAGCGACACATTTTCCTTTGGTTCTGTATTCTGCATAGCCTTTGGGAGCCAAGGCGGGGGCGTCTATCGGAGACTGGGCTTGTCTTTATATATTAGTGCATTATTAGGTAATTAATCTCGGGAAATCCGGAGAATACAGTGGTTAGACGTGTTTCGCGCCTTTGTGTGGCATCTCCAAGCATCCTCCAGCAGAATGTTGAGAGGTAGACATATACATTCCATCGCCCCAGAGTCGCTCGCGCGCGCCCGGCGGGACGGTGATGACGCTGCTTGGCCGGACCGCGCCCTGCGTCTCCAACCTCCACGCCCGCCGAACCACGACGCTCTCCCTCCGCAACTCACCCGCCTTCACCAGCTCCGAATTCCCTGCTGCTGCATCCGGGTATCATCTGGACTTGTTCGAGGACACCCTTCGATCGCTCAGCCTGCGTTTCCGCCGTTGTCCGTCCCTCTGGAGCTGACCAGCTCCCCCGCTCTCGGTGCGTCCTGTGATCCCGCTCCCCACGGCACCCCCGTACGGGACGACCTTCCCATGGATCATCACGACGACTTTGACAGCGTCTCCTGGAGGAACGATCCCGAGAGCGACCTCTCGCGACCGACGACTGCAGGCACGGATGCCGATGATGCCCACAGCAGACCGGACCGCGACATCAATGGCAAACGGAGGATGAGCTCGACGCAGGAAGAGCCCCAGGCTGGCCCGCTGGCGGACGCCGTCGACCTCGCTGGCATCGGGGACGGCGTGCTCGAGGTGACTGTGGACTCGCCCTTGAAGGAGAATGACGGGACCAAAGATGCATATGTTTCATACCTAGTCACTACACATGTGGGTGGTTTATCTCTTTCGCCGTCCTTGATGTTCCCAATACAGCTGCCTGCTTGATCTCCCCATGTTCTTTCTCTGTCCGTGATGTTGACTGGACCACAAAAAACCCAGACCGACTTCAAAACCTTCCAGAAGCCCGATTTCGCCGTTCGTCGACGGTTCACGGACTTCTATTTCCTCTGGAAGACCCTGTTTCGCGAGTATCCCGCCTGCGCCGTGCCACCGCTGCCGGACAAGCACAAGATGGAGTACGTGCGCGGAGACAGGTTTGGCGCGGACTTCACCCACCGGCGCGCGTGGTCGCTACATCGATTCCTCAAGCGGCTGACGCTGCATCCTGTGCTCCGTCGGGCTCCGCTGCTCGCGATCTTCCTCGAGTCGCCCGACTGGAATGCCCACATGCGGCTGCGGTCGGCGCGCGCCTCGAATAGCACCTCCGACGGCGGCGCCGCCGGCCTCTTCGACAACTTCACGGACACGTTCGTGAACGCATTCACCAAGGTCCACAAGCCGGACCGGCGGTTCATCGAGGTCCGCGAGAAGGCGGACAAGCTGGACGAGGACCTGAACCACGTGGAGAAGATCGTGGCGCGGGTCGCCCGGCGAGAGGCTGACCTCGAGGCCGACTACATGGAGCTGGCGACGCAGTTCCGCAAGCTGGTGCCCCTCGAGCCGGACGTCGAGGTGCCTCTCCAGATCTTCGCCGCGTCGGTGGAGGAGACGGCGCGTGGGTTCAAGGCCCTCAAGGAGCACACGGACCAGAACTACCTCGGCTCGCTCCGCGATATGGAATCGTACATCGTGTCCCTGAAGACCCTGCTGAAGACGCGCGAGCAGAAGCAACTCGACTATGAGGCCCTCGTCGAGTACCGCAACAAGGCGGTAGCGGACCGCGACGCCCTCGCCAACAATCCCTCGTCCTACTACGCCTCCAACCCGCTCACCTCGTCCCCGGCCTCCTTCATCCGCTCCAAGATGGAGGACATGCGCGGCGTCGACCACGAGCAGTCGCGGCGCGAGCGCATCCGCAAGCTCGAGCTGCGCATCGACGAGCTCACGCGCGAGGTCGAGTCGGCGCGCACCACGTCGGAGATGTTCGACGAGGAGGTCGTGCGCGAGGTCGCCGACTTTGAGCGCATCAAGGCCATCGAGTTCCGCGACACCCTGGGCGCCCTGGCCGAGAAGCACATCGAGTTCTACCAGGGCGTCATCAACACGTGGGAGCGGTTCATCGCGGAGATGGAGGGCGAGATTGAGCCTGAAGGTGCAGGTGCAGGTCAGGGTAGTAGTGGCAACGGGTCGGAGGGCAGATAGATGAAGGACGTTGTTTGAATGCTCATGAAACGAGGTAGTAAGCTCAGCTCTGGTCCTCGGTCGGGTCCTACTTTTGCTTCCCGAACTTAGGTAGGTCCATGGGTATGACTCCGTAAGTAACAAACAAACTACCTTAGGTATACTATCTGTGGTCCATGGCATGGTCCGGGGTTATTTGTTCTTTGTTATTTGTCGCTTATTGTCTGCTTGCTTGGAATGAAAGGAAAGGAACACAATCAAGGGAAGTAAGAAAGAACAAAAGTTCACTGTAATGTCGATATCAATGTCGTCGGTCGGGCTTTTTGTTTTTTTTTATCAGATCAGATTCCCCCCACCCCAACGCCTGCAATCCATTTCTTAACCTCCCTCGCAGATTTTTTTCCTGTCTGGCCTGTTTCTGACTTGTTTTTGTTGCTTATGCTCCGGAGGCGTTCTGCTATGCTATGCTATTGCTATTGCTATGCTACGCTATGGTCTTGTTGCTACTGTCGTGTCTACGCTGGCTGCATGTCGTTGAACAACAAACACAACCTACATAGCTACTCTATGTATGTATGTATGTATACGTTTACGTTTTACGTCTATGTTGATGTCTATGCTATCATTCCAGTTCAGTGGACGTGGCCGAATGAAATGCATGATCTGAATGAACGAATGAATGGAATATCAATCACATTGATAATAATGGTATGATATGATATGTCTACGCATCCCACATCTAGTCCGAGTGTGAAAAGGGAGGCAAGCCGCCGTTGTAATAATAAATACCTGTAATATCACAAAAAAGTTGCAAACAAAAAAAAACGCAGTTAGATTGGTTTGATATCGAGATCGAGACTCAAAGACCATAGCCATAGATAGATAGCATCATGATGGTTCTATTTTCTTTGCTTTTTCTTCCCGGCACACTTTCAGAGAAGTCGGAGGAGTACAATTAAGAGAGAAAGTAGTGCCGAGTTGTCAAAATGATGTAAAAGAGTAAGCAGAAGGGCAAAGGGAATGTAAGAAAGCTGTTGCAAGACTTGAAAGTGGGGGTAAAAAAACACTCCTCCATACGGAAAAAAGACTCCTCGCTAAGTGCATGTCAATTGATCGATAAACGAGCCAAGTTGATCGGATTAAATCAAGTTCAAGTCAAGGAAACAAAAGAAAAGGAAAGAGAAAAAGAAAGAAAGAGACCTATGAGTGAACTTCGTCTTGTTCCCTTCCCACTGGCAGGCATGGCACGAATGCACTGTAGTAGTACTAGTCCAACCTCCATCCAATGCCTGGAGCACAACCAACGGGAGCGGGAGATATTTTGCAATGCATTTGATTCCTCATTTCGAGCCAGAACCTCCTCCCTCACCCTTCAACTTCCCGTCGGCGTTATTATTATTCTGCTTCAGCAGGATTTCCGCGCACTCAAAGTCGATAGGGCTCGGACCTGGTTGGGGGCCGGAAACGGCGGGGTCTTGCGCGCGGAGCTGGAGACGGCGGGCCCGTTCCTATTATCTCCAGGCGTGAATACTAGGCAGACTCTTGCGTGGTTTCAGGAAGAAAATAGACTGGAGAATGATGAATGGGTTTTGACCTCTCATGCTATCACCCAGCCTTGCCTGGCGCGTAAGGATTCGAAAAGAGAAACCCAGGAACATACCTCCAGGTATATCTGGTTTACCGTCTTCTCCACGGCCTTATCACCCGCGGTTAACTCAAGGTAGACTTCGTGGTCAAACCCGATAGACAACCGGTTGGACGAAGAGGACTTTGGCTGAGCGAAATTCGGACTGAGAAGCTCCTCGGAATCCATGCTCTCTGAGGTATTTTTATTGACAGGGGTTGGATCAGATGTAGTAGATGCCATCTGGCTCAAAGTTTGTTTCTCTATTCCAAGCTCGTATCGCGGGGCTTCAGCTAAACGAGACCTGAACTGAGCAGATAAAATGGCGTTCTTCTCAGAGGAAGTAATCTAAAAAGCAACGGTGTAGTAAAGAATGCTCAGTAGAATAGATACCTTTAATTGCAAGGAAGAAGGCAAAAGAGGGCGATCAATCGGCAAGGAGAGATAACGCCCAAGGACAGCTGTATGCGGCGGCAAGAAGCAGTCAGTAGGCCTTCCTGAATTCACTCCGCGGTTTAGGACGAGGAGTGGCGTCGTCTGGCGGCAGGCTATCGCAAGGCTGTGAATTAGACGAAACACGAAAAGATGAAGCTGTGCAAGAACAAGTAGTCTCCAGCCCAGACCTAGGGTGCACTACTGGACAGGATTCATAACCTAGAGGTTATTCATGCCGGGCCCCGTTCGCCGTACGCAGCGGGCATCCTGGCCTTCTGGCAGACCTTATTTAATAGTTGCAAATCAGAGGAGACAGGACCCTCTGGACTGGAGTCTAAGGGGGCAAAGAGCAAAGCCCCGTTTATCATCCATAGACAAGAACGCTCCAGGGATGCGCAGGACGTATGCAGGGAAGCCGGCGTTGTACCTGCGGTGGCTGAGCCTCTGCAGCAGCGGTTGTGACCAATGGCCATGACGACGACGCCGCCAAAGGCGATATCGAGAAATCTGGTGGTCACACTGGATGGCAATCAAGCATCTTCTTGCAATGTCCTGCCCAAGCAGTCCCCGGCTGACGTGGGTTGACGCTCCTTGCAGCCCTCGTCAGAGAACGGGCACTCCGTGATGGTTCCCTTGGCGTATTGGACAGGTCAGACACTGGACATCGTTTTCTGCAGATAGACTAGTCAGTCCAATCATGAGGCATAAGCATAACGCGTTTCTTCACAAGCATTATTATTAGAAAATGCATCTTTTGGCTTGTTTCCAAGAAAGTCGCTGTCTGATATCGAGGGGTGGAGGAGAGTGAGACCACAAGTTTGCTCTGTTTGCAGGGTCCCTGCCTGCCGCCGCGGGTCGGACGACGCGGAGACATGAAGTCGCGATATCGATATCTGCGAGCCTCCAATGCGCAGAAACCGCAGAGATGAGGCTGCTCGCTCGTTCTGCGCTTCGTCCATACGTCTGCCCGTCGTGTCAGCGCGGGGCATTTCCAGCACGGAGGAGGTTCGCATCCTCGAAGACTGATGTCCCCGAGATCTACGATGTAGTCTGCGTCGGAGGCGGTCCCGCTGGTCTGGGACTTTTGGCAGCGCTCAGTATGCACACATCGCTCCAATTGCTGCTATTGAATGAATTAATGACGCTGACGAAAGTGGATAGGAGCGTCGCCTGTCACGTCCAAGCTCAAGGTGGCCCTCGTTGAGAGCCAGGACCTCAATAAAGCCCGCACATGGTCTCTCGAGCCGCACCTGTACTCCAACCGAGTCAGCAGCCTCACGCCGTCATCGGTCGCGTTTCTAGAGCGAATTGGGGCCTGGCAGCATGTGGACAGCTCTCGCACGCAGCCCTACCACGAGATGCAGGTGTGGGATGGCGAGACAGGCTCTCGAATATCCTTCGACTGGTCCGTCGAGACCTCCCCGTTCGAGGACCCCCGGACAGTCGCAACGATGACGGAGAACGCGAATCTTGTTCGCGCGCTTCTGACCCGTATCTCCTCCCTCGGTGGCGAGGGTGTCTCGATCTTCTCCAACACCACCGTGTCGTCGATCGAGAATGGCACCGACTACGCAGACGGACCTGACCTGTCCGCCTGGCCGGTACTCTCCCTTTCTCCCTCTGCCTCAGCAACATCCCAGCCGCCATCCCGTATCGCAGCCCGTCTCCTGATCGGTGCCGATGGAATCAACAGCCCGGTGCGCGAGTTCGCAGGCATCTCTACGGATGGGTGGGACTACAACAGGCACGGCGTCGTGGCCACGCTTTCACTAGCTGAACCGGCGACCCAGCCCTTTTCAACGGGCATAAGGACGGCCTACCAGCGCTTTCTGCCTGCCCTTGGAGGTCCTATTGCTCTGCTTCCACTTCCTAACAACTATGCGACGCTGGTATGGTCTACGACGGTAGAAAACGCCGCATATCTGAAGTCTCTGTCTCCGAATGCCTTCATCGCCATGGTCAACGCTGCCTTCCGTCTCTCAATGGTGGATCTAAAGTATATGTTCCGCCTTCAGCCCACCGCTACGACTACTTCTCCAACTTCGCCCACAGAAACAATAAGCCAGCACGAGGACGAGCTCGCCTGGAGACTCAAACACACCCCTTTGCCCCCGCAGATCCCGCCCTCCGTCACAGCCGTGCAGGAGCGCAGCGTTGCCTCCTTCCCGCTGCGCTTCCGGCACGCGTCCACCTACATCTCGCCCCGGGTCGCCCTCATCGGCGACGCGGCCCATGTAGTCCACCCGCTGGCCGGCCAGGGGCTCAACCTGGGCCTCGGCGACGTCGCGTCGCTCTCCGGCGCGATCGAGTACGCCGTCCGCCATGGCATGGACATCGGCGACATCCTCAGCCTGGAGCGGTACCCCTACGAGCGGTGGGCCGTCAACGCCAAGGTCGGGGCCGTCTGCGATCTGCTGCACAAGCTCTACAACGTCCCTGGCCAGGGACCCGTGACGTGGGCGCGGAGCTTGGGGTTGGATCTGATCGATAAGTTACCGTTCGCGAAGGGGTTCCTGATGAGGCAGGCGGAAGGTTGAAGAAACCCTTGTTTCTCCTTGGCGATATGATGGGTAAGGAGTTAAGCTGTATGGTCTGGCTGGCCTTCTCCTCTTCCCATTTTCCTACTTCCTTATAGCACTTTTTTCGGATGTATTATTAAACCAGTAATGTAGAAGTGCTAAACCCACTCAATCTAACGAACTTTCGGGACATGTGATAGATATGCTTCGTTCAAGAACACTATGCTTCATTTCTACAATCTGCATCAAGAACTTGCATAGACAAGACTTATATATCTCATCTAAGACCGTTAATTTAATGCCCTGACTTGCTCTAAAACGGGGGTATTCTCATCGCTCTCGCTTTTTTTATTTCCATTCATATACGTGTCTGGTAAATTCATGTAAGACACTGCATTCTATATCGCCAGAGGGGAGGGGGAGAAAGAGGAAAGAAAAGGTTCATTTCATTTCATTTCATTTCACCTGCTCATGCTCAAACGCCGGCATTCTCGGTCTTCGGGACGGCCTCTTGGGCCGACAGACTTTCAATCTGCTCCGTGAGCTCCGTCACCCCGGCGGCAGCGGCGGCGACAGCACCCTTTTGGCTCTTCTTTGCCAGTCTGGCTTTCACTTCCTCGGTGAGCGCGTTCAGGTCAACCAGCACTCCTTCCTTCTCCGGGTGACCTTCCGGCAAGCCCATCTCCTTGATTCGGACCTTGCCTGCGGCGAGCTCGTCTTCACCCAGGATGACGGCGTAGGGGACTCCGCTGGTCTCGGCGGCCTTGAATTGTGCGGGGAGTTTGGGTTTGATCTTGTAGGAGAATTCGGTCTGGATGCGGTTTCACATGTAATTAGCTTGGTTCTGGGTATTGGTAGATAAGTAAAACTGCAATATATAGCTCACCTTGATTCCAGCAGCCCACAGCTTGTTACAAACTTCCATACGCTCCTTCAGCATGCCGTTGAAACCCTTTCCACCAAAGGCCATCACGTAAACGTCAACCTCGCTGGCGCGCAGTGACTCTGCACCCTTTTCGCGCTCCATGCGGGCCTTGGTGATGGAGAAAATGCGGTCGACACCGAAGGAAATGCCAACGCAGGGGATCTGCGCCTTGCTCGAGAACATGCCCACCAGGTCGTCGTAGCGGCCACCGGCAGCGACACTGCCAACGCCCACGGACGGGTCGTTTGACCGGTCGTCATCGTCGATGTTGGCACCCGTGGCCTTGTCCTTCTTCCCGGCCTTCTGCAGGTTCTGCGCCTCCGGGTTCCCTGTGGCGATGGCAGGCGCGGAGCCTTCCGTGACGACCTCGTAGATGACGCCCGTGTAGTAGTCCAGTCCTCGGGCTAGGGACAGGTCGAAGGAGATCTTGTCTAGCACTTGGAAGGCCTCCAGGTACTCCATGAGTAGGCCCATCTCGTCCAGACCCTGCTTGGCGGACGCGTTGGCCGTCAGGACCTCGTCTTTCAGAAGCTCCTCGAGCAGATCCCGTCCTCCCTTCCTGACGACGTAGGTCTCGATCTTGTCCGCCACCGCTCCATCGAGGCCTTTCTCTTCGGTCATTTCCCTCCGTACGTCTGACCACGGCATTTTGTCCAGCTTATCGACAGCGCTGGAGATGGGACGAATCTTCTCCGGTGGCACGCCGCAGACCGCAAAGATACCATCCAGGATCTTCCGGTGGTTCAGCTTGATCGTGTACCGTCCGTGCCATCCGAGCTCCTCAAACACCTCCGATGCGATCTTCAGAACCTCCGCGTCCGGGACCATGGGATCGAAATTGGCTCCCGCGATATCGAAATCGCACTGGTAGAACTCCCTCATCCGTCCCTTAGAAATGGCCGGCTGATCTCGCCGGTACACCTTGGCGATGTGGTACCGCTTCATGCTGCGGACGTCCGGGTTCATGGCGAGCCACCGCGCGAAGGGGACGGTCAGGTCGTAGCGGAGCGAGCACAGCTCGCCGCCCTGGTCCTGGAGGTCGTAGATGAGCTTCGAGTCCTCGCCGTACTTGCCCGCGAGGATCTCGCGCAGCTCGAAGACGGGCGTGTCGAGCGCCGTCGCGCCATGGCGCTTGAAGACCTCCGCGATGGTGTTGAAGATGCGGTCGCGGAGAAGGACGTCCGAGCCGGCCCAGTCCTTGGTCCCCTTCGGGGTCTTGAGATTGAAGGTCGGCTTCTCCTTGGGCATCGTGTTTATTTGATGATGATCGTGGTTGTAGGAGAGGCGGCGACGGTGGGGGATGGTGGGGTCATAGGAATCGAGAGTTGTTTGGCGGAAGGCCGCTCTGACTGTACTGGTCGGGCTCCGGTCGCGGTAGAGGGGAGCGACGACAGCGGAACGGCCAGCAATTGCTCGTCGTAGAAGGCCGGGATGCACAAAGGCCTCCATACACGGAGCCGAGAATGAGATGCGGGAGAAAAGGGAGGCGAATCTCTTGCTGCAGCTTCGGGTATTATCGGCGTCCCTTTCGATGCCCTTGCTCGCATTTTTTTTTTTTGATACAGAGCCGAGAGCGGCAAGTTTCCCCGTCGCTCGATTAGGAAGTTAGGGTTTGGGGCTTGTGGAGGGGTCATCATCTACCATTCGATGCCTTAGGTATCTAACCGTCCATGGTGACTTGCATATCTTTACTGAGCACTTTCTGGATCTGACATTCTATTTCTTGAAAGCACCAGCTGAAAGATGTCATCTAGTGGCCAAAGTATCCATGCGCAGCCGTCTTCATTTGGCACTGTCTCGCTGTATATCACGAAGACAGCGAATCGGCGTTGGCCTACCCAAGGTACCTACAAGCCTCATAGGTTGCTAGGCTCAGCCTCGAGGTGATCGACTGCTTCAGACGATGCTATCGTATTCAACCCTTCAGCCTAAAAGTTGGCGTCTAGCCTCGAGCCCCCTCGGACGGCTGGGAAATGCAGGTGTATCAATCAGAGGAATGCTAGGAGGCTATCAATATCTAATCACTCTGCATCGCCATCATTTGTACTCCTTGTTCGTATTCAGCGTTTTACATCTCTCTTTGCGTGACATACCGGTTCTTAATTTACAACAGTCTCTGCATTATCACGATGGTCCCGACTCTTTTGACTGCTCCGTTACCTCGAAAGCACCAAATCGACGTCAACAGGAAAAAGGAGCGACAGCGTCATCTCAAGAATGCTCTCATCGCACTTCCATCTGCTAGGAAACGAGCCCTGACCATTCCACTCCCAGAGGGGCCGCAAGCCGTAGTGGTGTCCAAGGGCAAAGAGCAACAGCAGCGAACGGGAGACCAGTTGCAGTCTCCTTTCTTCGCCAAGCTTCCTCCAGAGATTCGTACAAAGATTTACATATACGTACTTGGGGGTAACGTTTGTAAAATCCTCAAGGATGAAACGGCAAGATATGTCAAATGGATACCACAGGGAAGGTCGCTGTTATCTTTACCTAAGACTTGTCGTAGAATGTATGTTTCATATCCCGGCTTCTTCATTCTAATACAGAAAATTTTGTATTGTCCAAGTTTATATACGCTGACCGACGACAGATACTCTGAAACAATCGATCTTCTCTACAGCCAAAATACCTTCTTTTTCTGTGACTACGATACCATTCTCTGGTTTGCATCTACCATCCTGCCGCATCGCCTGGCTGTCGTCCGCAGCCTCAACATCGAATGGGACTGTGTGTGCTTCTTCAACACGCGCATCCGGCCTCCCCCTCCTTACGACAGGGACACTTGGTTCAAAGTCTGGACGACCATTCAGGCCATGCCAGGTCTCCGTGACTTGACTGTGCGGATCTGGAACGGTCCGAAGATGAGCGCCGAAACGGAGGCTGAGGTATTCAAACCCCTGACGGCGATCAAGGGGCTGGAGAAGTTCGAATTGGAGCTGCCTTGGAGGTGGCAGGGTGAAGGGGACGAAGGCCACCAGGATGCGCCGTTTAAAATCAGACGGGTCCGCAGAGGATATGCCCGAGATTTTGACTGGCCATGAGGGTTGAGGGGATCAAAATGCCGGTGCTTCTAGTCCTCAGGAACTAGGAATTTTTGTATGCTACTTCTGTATTTCTGTTCTTGTGATAGTTATGCTTCATCATAAAACTACTTACTTTAATGTAATTGATATAAAGGATAGGTTAAATGCTAACACTCCACCGTCTGATAGTATGCATCTCTTGGACGAGGGATGCTCGTTCCGTTTAAAGTATGACATCCCATCAATATCAATGCTGTCCACACCTATTCTACGAGTTCAAGATTTTGTGCAAAAAGACGCTGGGCGTGGTGAAGGTCCCGTTGAGTAGAGGTCCATCAAAGACTCTCTAGGAGTAAACATGGGCTAAGATCGAGATGACGCTCTGTTGATGAAACATGTATCATCTTTTTTGGAATAAGAAATTGAATGACAATTAGTCCCTTCACAAAAGTGTTATCCTGTTGATGGTAACTCTTTTTTTGTAGTTACCTAACTAAACACAGTGTTTGATATTCAAGACCGGCTTGTTGTGATGTATGTAATAATCTCAGGAGCTTACCTGACCACTTATGGACGATTATTACCTATACAAAAATCTCAATGCACATGTTTTATCCAGATCTTGAGCCTTAGAACTTCTCTGTATTGTCAATAATAGGAAGGCCTGGTGTTCTCCGAACACAATCTCGACAGTAATCTTTGGTATCCTTATTGTAAGCATATTTCTGCTACAGGGGACGACTAGCAGAATTAATTTGATTACTATCATTACAATCCCATTCGAGCCTTGCGAAAGATTGTAGCTTCTGGTCCGGATACGTCGTTTATGTACGGAAGAAAAAGCGAGGTTGCACAGAAGAATGTGTGCATGGACCTTAATGCCCATATTTCTATCCCTAAGGAATTGACAAGTTCGACCACAAATACGAACTTGGTTCATGGCTCCAAGTCGTAGCAAAACTGGGGAAGGCGCAACCCCAGCCCTCCGACTCGCAAGACCCGCACCTGACCAGTGTTCGCTCATCCAAATTGTCCACTACACCACGGCACATCTCGTGATCAACTGAATTATGTGCGAACGTCCTGCTGATGGTCCTCTTGCGTTGTTATTAGAAGTCTTTCTTCAGTTGACAGCAATTCTGCGGGGCGTCCTGCTCCTTCATGAACGCATCAATCCTTTCGATGAGAAATGCCACGCTGAGGAGGGCGGGGAAATTAGAGACTCGACGTTCACGAAGAATCAGGGTCTTGACATCAATGACGGAACCATTGCATTCGTAATGCCAAGGGTTGCCTTTCATAATGGCTGACGGGGACAAAGCTAATAGACTAATCCTACAAGCTTTGGGATATGACTCGCCAAAAGCTCGGTGAGAGGCTGCGCATCCAAAAGACCAACTCTCCTATTGGACTGTCAATTCCGAATATGCATAATGATCGTGTCGTAAGACGCCTTGATGAATGCCAGATATGTGAGATGAAAGGCAAGTCGGTATCAGCGCACATGGGAACCCACGTTGCTTGCTTTTCTGGAAATACGCATGGCACTGAACCGATCACATTCGACAAGGAGAAATATATGGCGAGAGAACAACGCAAAAGGAAAGCGCGTCACTGACCGTGACATCCACATTGGGGCGCTTGGGATAGCATTATTATTGATGAGCTTGATCACATAAGGCGTCTCTCCCCTCCCTACCTCGGGATGTCTCTACAATAATGGCGCAGCCCGGGCGTTCGAGCTTTGCCCCACGAACCGTGCTGGAGGTCTCAGACGAGGAAATTGACACTGCTACTACTCCAGACTACTTTCGTGTCCCACGCGGAAGGACACATGGCCCAAAGCATGACATACGGATTACGGAGTTAGCCGCCGCGCTCTTCCCCGCGACTCACAGGCTCGAAGCCTCGACCAATCCCCGCCATGCCCGCTAGGAATAACCCCATTCGTCTCAGATCTGTAAGTTTAGCTCGACGGACAGACCAGACCCACGAATCATGAGAAGGGATCATGTTGTTGCCCGGCTGGGCTCGAGTAGCTTGGAAGGCAATTAATATTCTTCCAGCTTGGCGGAAAGAGCTTTGACCGTTCCACAGTTACAACGTACATACACACTCCCGCACAGACGAGAACGATGTTCTGTTCTCATAGAACTGGCTGAAGAGAGGAGCTGAGCTCTCCTGGTCTGTGCGGTCATGCGTGAAAGATAAATATGGAATGTCAATACATCCATGATCCTTGCGCTCCACGTGGTCACCGCATACCATACTAATCTTCCACTGTGTCACCATCACTGCTTAAGGCTGTGTCTTTGGCGCGCGGTCGAAAAGGCAAAGGCATCGAAATGCGGTTTACTCCGTACAGTGGTGATGTCTATGCTGAGAGACTTAATCAAGCCAGATCGTCTGCAATCTGGAGGCCGGAGCACGGTCTGCCTTCGCCACACTACCATGGCGGTATACTTTCCCCTCATTTGTTTCTGGAGAAATACCACCTGGACTAGGTGCATGGCTACCTTTCGATGCGTCCGAGCCTACTCCGTACAGTACATGAACGCCGTACGAGTACAACAAGCGACGTCAAGAGTGCCGCCTAAGCAGGGTAAAAGGTCACGATGGTTGACGGGCTGCGGGAATAACACTTTCCAAATCTCCTTCTGTCAAGCAAGGAGGCAACATAGAATGGGACACTCCAACAGCAATTTTCTACAACCAACAAGTGAGAAGAAGGACCATCACGTGTGGCATCTTTCCAGAAAGATGGTGGACGGCAAGACTCCAACAGAGGGGGTGGACGAGGGGGAGGGTGCACAGAGGATGGAAGAACAGACTCGAATAAGATTCCCACGTTCTTTGCGGAATCCCGATCGGTCGCGGGGCGTGGCAGGACCAGACTATGGGAGCGGCTAAGGGCAATGCCAACCGGCTGGCAGCAAATCACATTCCCTGTATGGATGTGCATCCATGCTATGCAACTGCAAACCCTTGTCAGCTTGGAAGTGAGCTTGGATGCCTGGAACGACGCCTGAATCGTTGATGACATATTGTCAGAGATCCGGGAAAATAGAAGGGACGGAGACGACGTCTTCGTGTGCAGCCACGATTTCCAAGACCTTTGCCGAAGCTAAACCAACTGTCACCGACACGAGCAGCCACAGAGATCGTGAAAGGGTGGGTGGCTGACGCCAATCGAGGAGGTCCAAGGTTCTACGGCATCTCACCAGGCGACGATTGTTCATTGCTACCATGCCACCTGCGGGCCTGTGCATGGGATCCCGCAGCGACTCCACCGGAGATAGGCACACGTTCGGATATGTGGACCGCGCGAGTCTAAAAGACGCCGCCCCTGCAATAATCGTTCAGCCGGCACTTACTACTGCTAGGTACTTAGTCGCACGGCGTCTAGAGTGCAGACAGGGCCAGTAACGGCGTTGGCCGAGCGCCTACTTGTACGACCTTGGTCTACTCCGTCTTGTCCCCGGGTACTACGTACCTCGAGTCATCTGCGAGCCGATTAGCGATCTGACGCGCGACAGGGCGGCGCAGCCAACGGACGCCGCTGTAAATCATCACCCCATGTCATAATGTAGCCGGAATCTGTCGCCGGGCTTGAAGACGCAGAGAGAGGCCCGGTGGCAGGTGAGGCTCTTCTTCTAGCTGACTGCTGTTCATAGAATAATTCCATTTGTAGTGATTATACGCAGTACAGCCTAGTAGTCGGGGACAGTCGTGCGGCGCCCCAGGACTTCCCCGTCAGCACCAGCCCGCGGTCTTAAGGCCGGGGGCGTGTCAACCGCCGACTTCCCCAAAATAACTCCAGCCCGGGGCCGTCGTTCTCCGTCATACACCTGCTACTACTCGCCTCCCTCTCTCCCTCCTCTTTCCTCTCGCTTTTGTCAGCCTCCTTACTCCTTGTCAATTCCCTTCTTGTTATCCATATTACTTTCGCGGCGTCCCTCATTGTATGCGGACTGGCCCTTTGTCCTATGATCCATTCCAGCTGGCACTCTCGAAATTCACCGGGACGGCTTTGCGCGCGCTGAACTCTCTCCAGCACGTTTTCTTGGAAACCTACGGCGAACTACTTGCATGCTCGACCGATTCCGCATCCCCAATAATCGCCGCCAGTAGACCGCTCGGTCGCCAGACCGCTGGTTAATCTTTTTGCTTTTCTCCCCGCAGACGTACCGCGGTTTTACTACACGGACATCTCCAGGCAGAGTGTCCCGGCAGCACATCCTGGGGCTGACCGTCGGTTCCAGTTACTCCAGCGCGGTGGTTGCCAGATGACGTTGCATGTCAACTCTCTTGTGATGCTATCAGTATGGGGTCATTCTTCCGAAACCTGAGAGGAAATGCTGTAAGTCCTCCATCACCCAACGAATCTAGACCGCAGTCGCTTCCGTACAAATACATGAGAGAGTAGCTAATCCCTCTATTCCTGGTGTAGGGAGCCTCCAGCCCCGCCTCCGGAACGACTCCGACCAAGAAAGATCCCCATGCGCCGCAGATGACGCCTCTGGAGAGAATGCTACAAGATGCTGGCCCCGTGCGAAGTGACGGCAGCGACAAGTTCTATGGAATGGAAAACGTGAGTTCCCACGCTGCTTGGACGTTGGAAATATGTTGCTAATATCTTGCGGCCTCAGTACGGTAACACATGGTACGTTCGCTCGGAACCTTTCTGCCGCTGAAGATATTCACTCATGAACTTTATCCACAGCTACTGCAATTCGATTTTACAATGTCTATACTATTCTGTTCCTTTCCGAGAATCAGTCATCAACTATCCGAGGCGCACGCCCATAGAAACCCTGGAAGCTGCCCTTGCTAAGAATCTCCGCTATCAGAATCCCGAGGCTCATCTCGAGGCAGACGCGTCAGGAGCAAAACAGAAAGCGGCAAATGGAACGTCTACCGCAAGGACCGCTGGTGTACCCCCAAATCAACCGCAGAAGCCCGAGGACAAAGACTCCCCAGAGTACAAGAAAAAGATGGCAATGCAAACCCTTCCTCTCTTGGAGACTAAGGATAACGCAGCGAGCTACGGGATGTCAGAGTCACTGTTCACATCTCTAAAGGATATCTTCGAGTCTGTTGTCGCAAGCCAATCAAGGACGGGGATCATCCGACCACAACACTTTTTGGACGTTCTAAGGCGCGAATATGAGATGTTCAGGACGGCGATGCATCAAGATGCCCATGAGTTCTTGAACATACTCCTGAATGAAGTTGTTGCTAATGTCGAAGCGGAGGCGGCAAAGCAACGTGAAGCGGATCGGGATTCATCAAATACGGAAAACGGAGACTCCGAACGTGGTACAGCGACCACAGGATCAGGAGCATTATCGAACGGTTCGAAAACACCGAACACGACGCGATGGGTGCACGAACTTTTCGAAGGAACGTTAACCTCGGAAACCCAGTGTCTGACTTGTGAGAAGGTCTCACAAAAGGACGAGGTCTTCTTGGACCTCTCTGTTGACCTCGAGCAGCACTCATCGGTGACATCGTGCCTGAGAAAATTTTCAGCCGAAGAGATGCTTTGCGAAAGGAACAAGTTTCACTGCGATAACTGTGGCGGACTTCAGGAGGCCGAGAAGAGAATGAAGATCAAACGTCTGCCTAGGATATTGGCCCTGCATCTCAAGCGTTTCAAGTATACCGAGGATCTGCAGAAACTGCAGAAACTGTTTCACCGAGTCGTATATCCTTACCACCTACGCCTCTTCAATACCACGGACGATGCTGAAGACCCTGATCGTCTCTACGAATTATATGCAGTTGTTGTACACATTGGGGGTGGGCCATATCACGGACATTATGTTGCCATTATAAAGACCGAAGATCGAGGCTGGCTGTTGTTTGACGATGAGATGGTGGAACCTGTGGACAAGAACTATGTTCGAAACTTCTTCGGTGATCGACCTGGGCTGGCGTGTGCCTACGTTCTCTTCTACCAAGAAACAACCCTCGAAGCGGTGCAGAGAGAGCAGGAGCAGGAGAGTATGGCCGCGATGGAAAGCTGTCCAGAGCTGAAGGATCTGTCGGCAAAGCAGAATGGTACTCCGGTCTCGCCGGGCTTAGGTGATGAAGCTAGTCGATTCAGCCCCCTTAAACATGCGCACACTGCTCCAGCGCTTTCGACGCAGCCAGAAAATACTCTGCCAGCTAGCGATGTCCCTATTTCTCCGGTACCAGTTAGCTCCTCGGCCCCTGACTCCGCCCCTCTGGCACCCAAGAAGAGTGATATCCAATCGAAAAAGGAGCGGAAGGCTGCGGAAAAGGAGAAAGAGAAGGCAAAGAAGCAGAAGAGGAAAGAGCTTGAAGCGAAACTCAGGGAGGACTACAAAGACTATAAGCGCGAACACGCAGAACTGCAGGCCGAACTCGACGCTAGCAGGGCCTCCAAGGTCGAGGAGGATCGCCGCAATGCCACTGAAGACGAGAAGAATAAGGAGGAACCTTCCCCGAAGACCTTGACCGGCAGCCTAGGGCGGTTCAAACTTAGCAGCAAGAGCGTTAATCAAAAGCTTGCGAGGAGGAAAGCGAAAAGAACATTTTCTGAGGGGCAGGCACCGTTGCCTGAGCGCGAGCAAGTTGTATCCGATGCTGACATACCCGAAAAGCCTCCACGGCGATCAATGCAACTTGTGAATGACTTGGTCCGTGAAGAGGATCGTGAGGTCCCCAAAATTGGATCAACCAAGGCCAAACACGACGTGTCGGGACACGGAAAATGGAAGAGCTTCGTTCTGAGGAAGAAGTCCTTCAACATATCTTAATAATATTGCTCCATCTCACGTTTTTTGATTCTTTTGGCTCCAGACACGCGGGAGAAACTGTTCTGGTTGGTCTTTCTTTGCACATACTTCTTACCATTTCAGCCATACATATCGCTTTCGCATATTAGTACCCTTTGGGTTCTATTTGCACATCCGTCCGGCATGTTTGCTTTTGGCCGTACACTTGCAATATTCTCATGTGGTAATCTATCCGATGCCACCCTTTGTTTGTCTGTTTTTTCAATACCAGAGTCAGGGTCCAATGGCGCTAGAGGCGTTCTCATCATCGAGCAACCTAAAGAACATCAGCATCTGGGGAAATCAAAGGGGGAAAAAGGGGGTATGGAACTAGCTTTATTTTTATGTGGATATGGAATTGAGGAAAGGGCTGTTCTTGCTAATAATAAACCTTGGAAAAGTACTGTACATGTCCATGTACACGGCATCGCAACTTGATCTTTTGCACACACAGACACACACAGGTGTTTTGGTTATTTATCAACCGAATAAATGCGGGATGTATGTGGTTGGAAAACGGAATATATTATCTCCATTTTTTATAACAGCTCACTTGAGAGAATTTTAGTACCGGCTTTATAATGCTATCCCATAGAATTGACCATCTTGTATCATGTGAAATCCAGTCCTCACCAGTAAGATTAGTGGATGTCCTAACTAGATTATGGAATGCTTGCTGCATAGAAGCTTCTTTAAATGTGGCCGTGTAAAACTTCTGGTTTGCATGCTAGCACGTGGATAATCTGCCAAAAGTCCTCAATCAGGCGTCCAGCAACAACATCCATGCGTAGAACAGGGACCGGTCGCTGTTGACCTGTACTGTACATAGAACATGCACCACGTGATCACGATCATGGTCTTTCCCCTGGCGCCTGCTCCTGATGACGGCCAAAGACCGGGTCTGATTTGAAAACTGCACTTCCATCAATAGGAGGGAGACAGAAATTCCTCTCTTCAGCCTTCGCGCCAAAGCGCACTGGTTGACTCGATGGACAGTTAAAGCAGGTAGTCAGACTGCCGCCCCTTGCTCCATGGCAGTTCAAGGTCACGGGGTTTGTTTTCTAGTGCATAGGAAGTCTCTCTCTTTCTTCCTTTCCTAAGTTTCTTTTAGAAGATGGATTTCGATGATATAAGCCTCAATGCTTTTGAAGAGCTGAAAAAGGAATGGATAAATCGTTGCTCCAAATCATCGAAGGGTATCTGCGAACTGGCAGGCCGCTATCGGAAACGCGACGACTGCTTCCTCCGTTCTATGCATGCGGGTCGTTCAACTTCAGCTTCCGTCTTCACTGGGATGATGGGGAGAAGACTGGTTGATTCGATTCCCGCTGCCGGGAAAATCCATGTTCTCTTTCGTGAAGGTGTAGGGCGAAGCTATTTTGATGAAGTACATTGAGCAGAACACCAAGATTCCCGTTCCGCATGTCATCGGGTATGGGGACGCGTGCGATAATCCGATTGGTCTGGGCCCATTCATCATCCTGACCTGGGTCGAAGGGAAGAAAATGTCAGATATACCGCGGAGAGATGGCGCGCCAGGCAAGGAGGACATTTTTGATCCCGGAATTGAAGAGAAAACACTGAGAATTCTATATGGACACATGGCGGATATCTTGCTGGAGCTTTAGAAAATCGAATTCGATCGCATTGGCTGTCTTGTTATAGACGAAGCGACAAACTCCTATATACCTCGTTCACGGCCACTGACTCTGGACGCGAATGAACTAATCAGGACATGTGGTTTAGAGGCGGAAGATTGTGCTCCCTCACGGACCTTCTCGAGCTCTACAGACTACACTTTGTCACTTATTCAACTGCAATGGACACACCTTCGGCAGCAACGAAACAGTGTATATGACTCGACAGACTGTCGAGAGAAATATGCCTGTCGTTACTTGATGCAAGCTGTCGCGCCGCATTTACCCTCTCAGAGTGACAACTATGGTCCCTTCAAATTATTCTCTGATGACCTGCGTCCCGGGAATGTGCTTGTGGATGATTCTCTCCAGCTCAAAGCAGTTATTGACTGGGAATTTTGCTATACGGCTCCAGCGCAATTCGCGGGCAGTCTTCCCTGGTGGTTGATCCTAGAACGACCCCATAAAGTGTTAAATAATCAAGGACCGGAGGCGTTCCTCGATGCGTACATTCCGAAGGTGAATCTCTTTTTGCAGGCCATGGAGCAAAGAGAGAAAGCCAAGGGCATGGACGCCATGTCGGATCGACTTTCAGCACGCATGCGCCAGTCTCTTGAGAACAAGAGCGTTTGGTTCAACCTGGTCTGCCGCATGGTGTCGTCCGTGGACCTGATTTACTGGGATTTACTCGACGAGTTTTGCTGGGGCCCGAGATCGTCTATAGCTGAAAGGGTTCATAACTTCACCTCGAATGTTGAAATGCACAGATGTCGGTAGGACTTTGTCCGCCTCAAGGATCCAACAGCTTCGCGAGTACCACATAGAACTGGGCAAGGATGAAGGGATTCGATACAAGGAGGAAGATTACTCTCGCTCAGGCTTGGAAAATGAAAATCCACAGCTATGTCAGGCAATGGGACGCTCCAACCATTCACTGTTCGGCCATCTCCCCGTCTTTGTCGCTGGAACCGTGGGTCTTCTTTCGTTTGTTTTTGCTGCCACATTCGTCATGAAGCGCCATCTTTCATGACAGCAAAGACTTCTTGAACTAAGAACAGAGATTGCGAGAATGACGCTACGAGGATCTTCAACTTTTGTCACTCAGCAAAGGAGAATGGAACGGCACACTTTCAGCAATTTTATGTTTCTGTGGCGCTGCTTGTCGTCAACAGTCAACAGCCAGGAAGATGAACGACAAAATTTCTCGGGATCATGGCAGGAATTCCTTCAGCTCGACGGCAAGGGCCGATGATAGTCCCGTCTAGGTTAGTTGGAGGATCATGACTTAGTTACTTGGGAGAACCCTTCACGGGTATCGGCAAAGGAAGCCTAATAGGCAATGTGCTGTATTCCATATTAATGGAACCGGAAGGGGTCTGTCCACGGACAGCAGTCTCCGTTATAGCATAGAGGTAGGCTTCACAGAGTCACACACCCCACATGATTGCACCCATCTGTCTCTGTCTGACTATTAATTGGCAACCACCACCTCCAATATTGTCCTGGATCGTCCTCCAGCTGGCTTTAAGACCGACCGAACTGATCCTTGAATGATAAGACTGGGGTCAGAACCTTTTACTACCGCATGGTGTGTACAGTAGAAGAGATTATGCACTTCACACATAATAACCAGAAGTTCCCTCACTTACTAGCGGGGAATTTGCTTCTCTCCTTCTCTCTATCTCTCTGAGAGGATCGCCCCTGCTCGGTCAGTGATCACCGTGATATTTGTTTTGATCGGTCAACGCCTCATTAAGGGCTTCACGGTCCTGCGGATCGATGGTTTTGGGCTCGCTGTCAACACCTTCGAGCTGAGACTGGCCTGGCGCTCATGTTCAGGGTTATCTTGCGAATTCGAACTCATTGTGGAATCGGATGCGACAAGGCTATTGAATATAGTATAGAGTATCAACAGATAGCTGGATGCGTGCTTATCAGACGATATTGAAACACGGCTGTCCCATATGATGTAGAGGGACTATTATCTTTGCTGCGGTTCGACAGAAGATAAGAGACTGTATTGATGGAGGAGTGTGAACATGGATCATGAGGGGAAAACGGCTGCTCCCTCACATTGCTGATGCTGGTCCTGCTGCATACCCCGCACGGTCACCTAAGAAGAACATTGACAGCGGACGGCCGCCACGGCGTGGGGGAGGTGCATGATTACGGTCCTAAATCACAGGGTGACAACTTGGAGGCCGCGCGAGCTTAGGTAGCTTCCACGACATCAGGAGCGCACATTGACCTTGGCTCCATATAACCCTGATATGCATTCCTCAAGTGAGGCTCTAGATTGAGAGATCAATCGATACATACGCTTTAAGAGGTCACTGATCCCTTGCCCCATATATAGGCAATCGGACCCCTTTGGATCATGCTGTGTCCGGATATATATCACCTTAAGGAGTTGAACAGGCTTCCCCTTGAGTGATACCTTAGTCGTCTTTGGGTTTCCAGCCCCGTTGGAGCATTCAGAATAGAAGGTATGGATTTAGTCGTTAGTAAAACATTAGTTACAAAAACAAAGGGCTCCATTTCCACTCATGCTTGAGTTATAATCCCTAACCCCCCTTTCAAAGATCGATTCTAAACCTGACAACAGAACGCCGGACTGTTTCTGAGACACTGATTACAAAAGACCAGAGGGGGAATGTGTGCAGATGAAGCCGTTCTCGAAGAATGGACAGGGAGTCGTGCTCTGATTTCAGTCAAGTGTACTCTCCACTCGAGCTGGTGTTCGCTGCTTCAGGCGGAGAGGCCGTGTTAAAAGTCGAGTTATAATAGATAACCACCGTAGACTGTCCAGTTCCTTCGGCTGCCTTATCCACGACGAAGCAACATTCCGTGTAGATAAATTGCTGTCCATTTTTTTCCATGGACACTGTGGAGATTTCTTCTCTCCTCCGCGCTCACCCGGCGGGGATCATCCCAGGATCAGCTCATATATGATGATTATGGTGTTGATCACGATCAGAGGTACTGTTTGGGTTGAGAAAAAAACATCGCAACGTCAGCCGTCATTTGTCCTTCTGTACCAGCGACGCACATGGGCCTATATTTATTTTTCACATGGAGAAAGCAGGTGACTGGAGGGAAGACGTACTTCGCATAACGGTCCGCACGCTCGCGATCAGGTTTATCGACTTGGCTTTGATGCTCGTGCTGTCGTAGGTTGCGCCGAACGCCGGGTCGACCTGTGTACGGCCCCAGCCGACTGTATCCAGGTTAGACGATCCGTCTGTGGAAATAACTAGGGTAAGGACTGAACATACTCCTGGCTAGGAAGCGGTCCTCGGAGAGGACGGCGATAGCGTTGATGATGAGGACGACCACTGCGCGCGCGGTCAAGGTTAGTCAAAGGAACGGGGATGCAGCAAGACGGGGAGAGGAGCGCACCGTATACGAGTCTCCCCAGGCCGAAGAGCAGCATCTTGAGCGGTCGTGATGAGGATGGACACTTGCGGCGAGAAGGGGAGAAGCAGGGGGTGCGGCGGCGGAGGTTCTGGTGATGCTGCTCGAAGCAGCCAGCTCGGACAGTAAGGTTGCTCCGCGGGCGGCGCGTCCGCCGTGTGGGGAAAGCTGCGGCCGCAGCGGAGCTCCTCGACGACAGTGCTGTTTAATATACTTCTAATGATCCAGCACGACGCAGCATGACAAGATGATGAGGGCGTCCGGTACGTGGTCGAAGAATAAGAAAATTAATAGTAAGCTACGAATGCTGACGTCCTACAGATTTCCTGCTCCTCTCGAGCATCCCCGCCCTGATCGCCATCCATGCCGTCGTCTCCCCGTACACCAAGGTCGAGGAGTCCTTCCACATCCAAGCTATTCATGACATCGAGACCTACGGGATCCCCTTTAAGAATATCCCAGACACATTCCGGGCCCAGTATGACCACTTCTCGTTTCCCGGGGCCGTGCCGCGGACGTTTATCGGAGCGCTTATCCTCTCGGGGATCTCGCGGCCGTTTCTATGGCTGAATGGCGCGTTGAATAGGCAATTGCTAGGTATGGAGTTTAATACATATACTCTAGATCCAGAGTGCATATAGTTAACGCGGATTTTGCAAGCGCGATTGATCCTGGGTCTCTTCAATGCATACGCCTTGCTTTCATACGCCGCGGGGATCCGAAGAGCCTTTGGCAGGACGACGTCCACCTGGTTTTTACTGTTCCTGGCGAGCCAGTTCCATGTGATATACTATGCGTCCCGGACGCTTTCGAACATGTTTGTGTTTGGCATCAGTAAGTCTTCTCTCTTTTGGCCTTGGTGAAATGAATGCCTGCTAAAGATTACTTCTAGCCACACTGGCGTTGCGATGCCTGCTCCCGGAGTCCATTGATCCAGAGAGATACAGCAAACGGTGCCGTCTTTCTCTCTACCTGATGACCATTGCAGGCATCATTTTCCGGTCTGAAATCGCGCTCCTGCTTGCTGCGCATACGATATTCCTCTTCATCGTGAGGCGCATCAGCATCCGAAGAGTGATCATCCCCGCCGGGGTGTCCGGCCTCCTGGTAGGTCTGACGCTCACAGTGACAGTCGACTCGTTCTTCTGGCAGCAGTTCCCGCTGTGGCCGGAGCTGGCGGCCTTCAAGTTCAACGTCATCTCCGGCAATGCCGCGGCCTGGGGCACGCACCCGTGGCACTTTTATTTCCTGAACGCCATCCCGCGCCTGCTTCTGAACCCCCTGACATATCTGGTCGGCGTCCCGTCTTCTCTCCTGCATATTTCCACTCGCCGTTCCGCCCTCCACATCCTCATTCCGACCCTGGCCTACGTCGCCATCTACAGCTTCCAGCCTCACAAGGAATGGCGCTTCATCATCTACACCGTCCCGCCTCTGACCGCCGTCTCCGCCCTAGGAACGGCTTACATCTGGACGCACCGCATGAAATCCATCCTCCACCGCCTTCTTTCCCTCATCTTCATCCTCTCCACCCTCCTCAGCTTCCTCCTCTCCACCTTCGTCCTCCTCCCCATCTCCGCAGCCAACTACCCGGGTGCACACGCCCTGAACGCCCTGCATGCCTACGCCAACAACAATGACCCCAAACCCACCATCTTCGTACACCTGGGCAACCTCGCCTGCCAGACGGGCGTGACGCGGTTCCTGCAGCTGCCCCCGCCGGAGAAGCCCCTCGTCTACCTCCCCGGCTCGCCGGACGGGTCGGTCCCCGCCCTCAGGAGCGGCAGCCCGCTGTGGAGGTACGACAAGACGGAGAACGAGACGCTCAAGGCGACGCCGGCGTTCTGGGCCCAGTTCGACTACGTCCTCGCCGAGCCGGGCGAGGAGACCGACAGGATCCGCTCCATAGTTCAACCTGAAGACTCCGACTCGGACGCGCACGACCGCTGGGAGGTCGTCGATGTCGCGGAGGGGTTCGCTGGGATCAGGGTCTTGCGGCCTCAGGAGGAGAGAGAGAAGGAACCTGGGCCGACGGGTGGTGCTGGTGGTGGGAAGTTCGAGGAGGAGCTGGTCGGAAAGGTTCTGGGCTCGAAGGGCGTCGAGTTGTGGCGGTTAGGGGTGGCGATGCTGAGGAGGTACGTGACGAGGGGGTGGTGGGCGGAGGTGAGGATGGAGCCGAAGATTCAGATATTGAAGCATGTGCGATGATAGACAGATAGATTTTGGTAACTACGTAAACTACCTGATGTAGACGCTATGGGTATCAGTACCTTGGGAGTATTGTGCATGTGCAATATATACGGCATCCAGTGTACGATTTAAGCCCTTTTTGTGTTTGGTATGCCATCTCACATTCTCTATCTATGTACTACGTACTCTGCACTCATTTCATCTGGAATCTAGGGTATTACATAGATCCATTCATCCAGAGATTCATTCAACTCAATTGATATGGGTATTCGCTCGTTCTCAATTAAAGTAAGCATGAAGCAAGAAGAAAAAGTGAAACAGGTAAAAAAAAGTCCTGACGTCTCCCCAACGAATCAATCAATCAATCAACTCGAATCCTTCTGCCCCTCCAACCGCGCCAGCTTGCTCTCCAGATCCTTGACCCACGGCCCGACCACGTCGAGATTACTTTTCAGGGCGGCCTCGCCCTCCTTCATCTTCTCCTCGACGACCCGGAGCCCCTCGCGCCACTGCTCGATCTCGCGCCTCATCTCCGCCTGGCGCTTCTCCAGCGCGTCAAGCGTCTCGCTCGCCTGCGCCGCGCCGGCGTGGATGGCGCGCAGCGAGCGCAGCCGCTCCAGCACCGACGGGAGCAGCGGGTGCAACGACTGGATCGTCGGCAGGGTCGCGTACAGCGCCTGGATCTTGGCCGCCTGCTCGTCGCGCTGCGTCGCGGCGGGGTCGGCCTCGGTGGCCGAGGACGTGTCGACGTCCACGTCCGAGGCGTAGTCGATGGCGGCGGCCGCGATGCGGGCCGCCTGCGCGGCCTTGGCGGCGTCGACGGCGCGTTTGCGCGCCGCCGCGAGCGCCTCGGCATCCGCGGTGAGCTTCTTGATCCGCGCCGTCAGGGCCTCGACGTGCGTGCTGGTGACGGTCGTCGCGGGGGGGCCGGAGCCCGTGGTCGGGACGGCGGATACGGGCGCGGGACCGGTCAGGGTGCTTGTCAGCGTGGAGAGGCGGGAGGTGAGGTTGTCAAGGGCGGGCAGGACGGGCTGGAGGATCTGCGAGTTGTCCTCGGTCATGTAGGGGTTGGCGGAGCTGGAGATTCCCATTGCGGCCTCGACGGCGGCGAGACGGGCCTCGAAGGAGGCGGCGTGCGCGAGAAGTCCGGAGGAGGTAGATGTAGTCGAATCCGTGGTGCCTTCAGAGATGCTATTCTTCTGCGGCCCCTTGGCGGCAGCCGTAGCAGCAGTAGAATCTATCTGAGACCCGGCCGCAAGCTTCTGCGATAGAATCACGTCCGCAGAATGCGGTGCTGAAACACCTCGCATAGACGCATGCAGGTTGTCCAACGCGCGGCTCAGCTCCAGCAACCCGTCACCAAGCTGCTCATCCTGTTGCTCCTTCGTCGTCGTCTTCTCTCCCTCACCCTGGCCCTGACCGGACGATTCCCTCTTCTCCGCCTGCCTCTTCGCCAGCTCATCCTTCAATTCCTCCGCCTCCCTCCGCAGACGGGCCAGCTTCCTCTCGAGACTCTCGGGCTCGCTGTCGCTGAGATCGCCCAGCTCCTCCGTGCCGTCTGCGCGCCTCCGTCTCCGGCGGCTCTTGCTTCGGTAGGACTTCCGCTTGGCGGAGATGCTGTCGGAGAAGTTGACATCGCGGGCGTCGAGCTCGGCCCCGAGGAAGCGTGCGCGTGCCTCGTCGGCGTTGACGCCGCGCCGGTCGATGTCTGAGTTGGCGCCGACGTCGTCATCGGAGTCAGCTGTGCGGACGGTAGCGGTCTGTACTATCAGTTAGACGATTTGTTGGTGTATCGTATAAAGGATCTCTGCCTCAAGACTTACCGGTAGCGTCGACGCTTCGTCCGTCAGATCTGGAGTCTCGTAGATGTCGGGCGAGGTGTCCTGTCCGAATCAATGGTGTTAGCAAGCAGTACAGCAGATCGTCGACGTAGGATCGACCGCACAACGCACCAGGTCTGGGAGACCGGCGTATTTCTTGCTGAGTGCCATTTTCCAGGAAGAGGATCCCCCGCAGTCCTCTCTCTTGCCCCTCTCTCCTGTCCGGTGAGGATGTGGGGAGGAGCTGCTCGTCCGTCCCCTGTGTTGTTGGAGCGAAACGTCCGTGCACGTGCTGCTGTACGGGGTCAACTCCGCGACCCGCCGCGTTCGACGTCTCAAAAGTTCGTCCTCTCCGCAACTAGATGGTGAGATTATCACTGCCATTGAGCCCGATCCAATCCTCATTTGCTAGCATGCTACATACCTACGTACTCGTATCCAGCTGCACCAGTCCCCTTGATTTTTGCAGGTTCAATGGCAGTTGATTGCTCCTGAAAATGAATATCCCTAGACCAGACGATTCTCACAAATTCCTCCTAACTGGATCTCCAGGGCTAGCTACCTAAATGCATCCATTTCAGACATAAAGCATCTACCTACATCTGCATGAGATTTGGACTGCTTTGACATCTGGAACACCTCATTGAGGCTCCTTACGCTGGAAGCACATTGAATTCCACAATCAGGGCGTTAATACGATGAGTACTTCACTCGTACCTTCCGTCAAATCTAGACTCAATCCGCGCTCTGCTCAACCCGTCGATGGATGAGAGCGTTTGACAATGAGATGGTGATGATACCTCCCCTCTGTTCTCCTGCTCTCTTGTCTTCTTGAGCTCCCAGCCATTTTTCTCCTCGTCAGCCTTCATCTGAGAGGCTGCCTCTTCGTTGACTTTTTTTTCGTTCCGCAGTTCCTCTTCAGCTCCACGCGACGCCTCTTCCCATCTAGCCCTTTCTCAGGGCGAGATCTCGTCGTGCAAGGTGACCACCTCCGCGCCATTATTGCCATTGCCATTGCCCAACAGCATCCGGATGGCCGGATCCTCCGCGACGTCTACCGGCCGCTTGCCTCGATGGTCTTCAGCATTCCTGTCCGCGTTCCTCTCTAGAAGACACATGACCGTCCTCACGTCCCCGCCCCTGGCCGCAACATGCAATAAGGTCTGGGTCCCGCGGTCCCGATGCTCCAGAAGCTCCGCGTCTCTATCCAAGAGCACCTGCACCGTGTCCGCGAGCCCCAGCCAGCACGCGGCGTGGATGGATCCGATCCCCACGGGCCAGGACAGCGTCCTGATGTCCGCCCCGTGCTTGATCAGCACCCGCGCCACGGCCTCTGACATAAAGTGTATGGCGAGCCAGAGCGGCGTGAGCGGTTGCAGGTCGACTTGCCAGTCCTGCCACTTGCCGCGTCGATGTTTCTTCCAGGCGAGAAGGTCAAAGGGGTTGCGCTCCTTCTTGCTGTAAGAATTACTTCCCTTGGCCTCGATGTCCGCCCCCGCGGCGAGGGACAGCAGGGCGGTGCGTTCCCGGTTCCGGATCTCCGCCCAGCGCAGCGCCAGGGTCCCGCTCTGACGATGCTGCGCGTTGCGGCGGTACAGGTAGCCGTTGAGGAGGGCGTGGAGGCGTCTGTTCGTCCTTGTGAGAGCGTTGAGGTCGCTCTCGCTGGGGATGGCATCCGCCAAGCAGAGGAGCAGCTCGTTGGGGAGGTCGAGCGGTGAGTGTGGCGGTGATGGTGGCATGGTGTGATTAGGATATGGATGTCGTAGTAGGTGCTAGTTAGTACCCCCTCCCCCCCCCCCCCCCCCCCC
>Ga0207748_1000327_pt1 | contig 39659 bp, 36 predicted proteins | sample HigsolmetaGSP13D_FD_184841 | JGI IMG/M metagenome (GOLD analysis project Ga0207748, IMG submission 184841) | High solid enriched microbial communities from the Joint BioEnergy Institute, USA - SP1-3-D (SPAdes) | ecosystem: Engineered > Bioreactor > SSF (Solid state fermentation) > Aerobic >...
CCCCCCCCAAATCTCAACAGTCTGGCCCCCGGGTTTTAGCTTCCTCCATCTGCTTATCAATAATATCTTCCTTGTAGGGAATCTACGGCTATCTGCCTTGGTCGGAGGCACATCTATACCGCTCTACCGCCTTGGGCCAACGACTTGTTTACCTTGCGGATGCGATTCAGCTCCCTCACTTCTCACGCTCGATCTCTCATTCTCACCGCCGCGGCAGTTCCTGATGGGATGATATTCACACGCTCCTCCCTCGAGGTTCATGCGCTGTCGACTCTCATTGACGACGTTTACAACGACTCCGTCGACGCTGGGACTATCGACTCTTCGTCTGATTCTGCCAGTGGGAGAATAGTCTTTAGCGGAGCCATTGCCAATTCTCGGCGCCATTGAAGCTGTCTGGATCCGACCTCGGCGTCTGAATTCTGGCGGGATTTATGCGCCAACTTTAGGCCTTCCACTTGGATAGACAATTGTTTTGCAGACGCGCTAATTCGGGTCAAGGAACTCTGGTCACCTTGTGGGTACCGAGAAGGCTCCGTGCTTACCAAGTTGAGTAGAAGACGGCCGTCTCTTCCTGCTTTACATACGCGACTTTGCAGTTGTCCTAAACTATATCCCAAAATGTCTTCTACGTCGACTAGTCCTGGTCCTGCTATGCCTACCAACACTAGCGGGAGTGGGAATGATGGAGGTGGTGGCCCGACCAGTTCACCTCTCCTCTTCTTTGTGGCACTTGGTTTCGGTGTCGTCTTCACCAATCTGTGGTATGTCTCGATATATACTTTTCACTACTACCTCCCTCCCCCTTGCCAATCGTTTGTTATTTGCGCCTAACACTAATTCAATTTCTAGGATTATCGTTGGTGTAAAGTACTGTTTTCGTTATAATCAACGGAATCGACAATTACGCAACGAAGAAACAGGGGAACCTATAGACCTGATGAATGTACCGAGGAGCCACAGGAGAAGGAGAGAGAAAAAGTTGATGACGATGGATGAAGTGAATGAGCGGTTTCCGCTTGTCAAATATAAAGTTTGGAGGTCAACACGTGCGGACAAAGGCCTTCCGCCTGCAGGTGGAATAGCGGCGCCAAGCAGCAGACCTGCGAGTTTAAAAAACGAAGATAGCGTGCCCTCCGCAATTGTTGATGCTACTCTCTCGACAACTGCAACCGCGTCCACTCCAACAAAGGGTCACCTACGACTTGATTCCAACACATCGGAGCCAGCGAGTTCTGTCCAGCACAACGAGCATGTGTTGGCTCAATCGGACGAGAAGATTTCTAGAGACACAAGTCCTTTAGATGATGGCGTCCGCCCTCAAAGTTCAAATTCCATTGACGTTTCTGGAAAAGATCCTCATAGCCGGTCAATTGAACAGTCGCACGCTGTAGAAGATGATGAAGAAGATGATCAAATTCGGACAGCATTACCTGCTGAATTGTCGACTAATCCTGGGGATGTATGTGCCATTTGTCTCGATACAATCGAGGACGACGATGATATCCGTGGCCTTACATGCGGCCACGCATTTCATGCTTCCTGTGTGGATCCATGGTTAACGAGCCGACGGGCATGCTGCCCTCTCTGCAAAGCGGATTATTATGTTCCAAAACAACGACCAGAAGGTTCAGAACCTATGGCGGAGGCTGATCAGCTGGGATCTCGTCCTGAGGGTCGAACGAATATACCCAGCCAGCCACAGGCTGTCTTTATTGGTGACCGTGTGAGTCCATTCCGAACAAGAATGGTGCTCCCCGGTCGGTTTATGGCTGTAGTCCCTTCAGACGACAGACGTGGGCCACTGCGCCAGGCTGATGAGACTCGACGTACCTGGCGTGCGTCGAATAACAGCCCTGATGGGACCAACGCTGTCAGAAATACACCTCTGGATCCTAATGAGCCACGAGGCTGGGAGTCAAGGCTAGCAAACGTTCGTTTTCCCAGACTCTCACTTCCTTCATTCAATTTTACCGGCCGCCGACGTCCCAGCGGGAGAGTTGTTGCATCGTCAAGAGTTGCTCCCGTATATTCTCAAGGAGTCCCTACCCCGCGTCAACTCGAAGCAGGATCCGCCACATGATGATTCTATACTGGAAGTCTATCAAACTTGAGACTAGCGTAGAGTCGCACGGCCTCGTCATGTATACCTCGACATCCGGAATGTCGAATACGCCGCGCGTACACGATCATCGGCAGCTGGCGTGCGCGATGCACTCGTCATTTTTCATTACGCAGATAATGTACAGCAAGCAGGTTCTCCCTTCATCCATCAGTGCATATCAGCATTTTAATGAACATATCATGAGCATGGTAATTTATAATAATGGCTTCTATTTGTAATTGCTTGCTGTGTTGAGATTTATCATGACTGTTCCCCTTACTGGCGTTGGTGGCTCAAGGATTCCTCCAGGTTCTGCATTAGGTTGAGGATTATCGGATCGGAACCCGGGATTCAGAATGCAAAGGAGGAGAGAGTATGGATATGGGTATGAATTGTACTGGCGCTGGCGTGTTACAAGTCGGTTCGGTGGTTGGGTGTGGGTAGGCTGATACCACTTTATTTTGTACTGTAAGAGGTTGTTGAATAGGCTTCAGCCTAGGTGTAAATATTATGAGCTTTGCCGACCTGCCAATTAGTTTCAAGAGGCATCATACTTCCAAAGAATACATTAAAATCAATGACTCGAGATAAGAGTAGAGCGTGATGCGCGAAATTCCTGTTAACAGTAATTTCATAATTTCAGAGAGCACTGAAGTTTGCGGCTATAGAGAAACCAAGACCAAACACTCCAAATAAGCTGCATAAGACCAACGCAATAATATATAAAGGAGAAGTCGGACGGTTGTTCACCTTTGCGCTCTGGGAGCTGCAACTCCAGCGCCTATGACGCTCGGCAGCTCTTCTTGTCCGACACTAAACAGCATCCCTATCCCACTGCTCACTGCAACCACAATCATCACTGCAATCCCAGCCAACAAGAAAAACGGAGTGCTGACATCCCTCTTCTGACATGCCGGCCCACCCCATTGGATCCTCTTGATAGTGCCATCCTTATTTCTTACCACTGTATCCACACACTTGCATGCGTAGCAGTCACTACTGACAGCTTCATGTTTTGACGCATATTTCCGGTAGCAATACCCGTGTCCCGAACAATTGTTGGTCGCATCGACACATGATGAATTGGAGGCGTAACAAACAGGCATCAGGGTCGAGGGTACAGATGCACGTAGCTCGGTTGGGAGATTATGAGATTCGAGTGAATCAAAAATTGAACTAGAGGACTTTGATAGAATTTCCTCGCTCGAATCGTATCGAGGTCTGAGGTTCAGCCTCGTTTTCCGATCTTTCGGTGGCGAAGGCAAGAGCAGCACAGTAGTTTCCTGCTGAGATTCTGAAGCTAACATCTCTAGGTTCTTGAAAAGTGAGTCAAGCATTTTCGAGACCAGTGTTTGATCTATATAACCATTCTGTTGCTGAGTTTCGGTGAATCAGTTGGCATGTCATTGTCTGCGCGTCTTGGTTATATGGAAATACCTCGAGTCCGAGCTTCAACACGGCCACTGTTTCAGTTTCTCTCACCCAAGAGTCCACCGCTATAGAAGAAAATTGGGCGAGCCAGTCCTCATCGAGAACGGCAAGGGCCCCACGGAAGATAGAATCCCGGGAGAGGCATTCCCGAGCCTCCTAGAACAGAGGCGCTCGTGAGTTAGAAACACTTGACGTTGAGAGGCTATACTCGTCCATCAAAGAAGCTGCACATGGCATCCTTACCGACAAGCTTGACCTCAAGGCCCCAGATAAACCACCTTCGATATCGAAGTTGAAGGCGCACATCCTGGAGTCACCTTGAAGGGTTGGACCTATGCCTAGAAGAGTCTCCAAGAAGCTGTCACTGACGAAATTGGAAGATACATAAGGCACATAGAATTGATTTGAAAACGTCTTTCGAACAGGTGAAACTGTTGAGTAAATATTGTCAGCTGTGTTGTTCATATCATTTTCGTAATCGTATTGGCAACCTCCCACAACGTACTGGCTTTGGAGTCCACTCCTTCACAGACAACAAGCAATCTCCGTCGATTCCCATGTTCCTCAGTAGAACCAAAGAGTGGTAGTTCCTGCCCTCCAAACTGATTCAGGCGCTCCACGACATCCTCATTCACAGACCCTAGCACAGACGATTGAGACGAGCCCATCCGCCGCTCCAATACAAGCCTGGCTGTATCTTCTGGTACGCTTCCGCCATGAGATGAGGGTGATTCCTGATGTAAATCGAAAGTGTATGCAAAAGCTTCATAAGCACTTGCTCGGAATGCAATTGAGAAGGTCAGAGCCAGAAAGCTCGATATCTGCCACATGCTGCGAGAGATTCCGGAGGGGGGAAAGTGCCAGCATAAAATTCGATCACTTCAGATCCCGATAACTAGCGGGGAGAACTGCGCACCAGATATATTAAAGATCTGAATAACTTGGTAGTTGGAACGCACCAGGCAACCCTGGTGACTGGCGACGGTCGCGATGACTGACTTGGATGGACTGTAGAGCTGGTCGAGGGAACCTCTACTATCACGTGCAAACGAGCGAGCCATCTTCAGAAAGCACCGAGCAGAAAGACTACAGATAGCACGTGCTGCGGCGCCTTCGTATTACCTGTTCATCCCTTCAGTTACCTACCTAGGTTATACACCACAGGTTGTTCATTTCATAAATATTGTCTGGCTTTATTTGGTTCATATCCCGCGGCAAACTGCCTCGGCTGACTGTCCTCCAGCTCTAACTAAGCATGCAAATCCAATAGACGGACTCACCCAATGCTCCTTTTCAGGCGGCTGCTCCACGGTCCTCAGTTTTCCTTTCGACATAGTCGACCTTTCTCTCAGCGTTCGGGACATATAAATATCCAGCATGTAAGGTTCAAGAGACCATGGGTGAGGTAAAATCATTACGTTTTGGGTAATCACACATCTGGCTTGGATGTTGGCTGATGTGACTTTAAGGAGGCTTGTCACGACATGTCTGCTTTATGGCGTAGCATTTCACGTCTGGAGTTCATTTATTCTCCTTCGTTTCGACGGTGCAAGTGAAGATCTCGATCCTCTGGAGGAAATGGGTGCGGAGACTGGTGAAGACATGTCTGACGATGAGGTGAATGAAGTGAACGAGGAGGATCCAATATTTATCCCCATAGGTTGGCCACGCATGCGACAGGGCGAGCTCTATGCTCCGTCCGACGCTGAATGGCAGGAGTTCGTCAAGGTCGCTCGCGACAAGCAGCGCCTTCATGCTTTACGAGGTATCATTGTGGCCTTTTCTCTTTCCAGGAGCACAGATACTTACGTGCACAGATGAATTAGCAACTATTGTCTGGAGGAGGGCATCTCAGTCGAGTCAGATTGGACGAGTGCTAGGGAGTCCCCTCACCTTGACTGGATCTTGGCTTGTCCATCGCTTCCCATATCGAGCGCCACCCGAGTATGAATTATCTGGGTATGTCCCCACTTGTTAAATAGATTGCTATATCGCTAAACAGCTATATAGTTTAGAAATTAGTGATTCTGGTATTTCTTGGGTCTCGAAGCCAATTGCACCTGAGCAAGGGGACCAGTTGCGGAAATTCATACGACCCCTCGCTGTGACTCTCGCCATTAGAGATGCTTATCTGGTTCTCTGGAGGAGACAACTTGAGCGAATAAGGAATTTTTTGAGTCCCCACGAGAGCCAACCCACCAGGAAGTCAAATATACCCATAGCCCCCCAGACGTACCCGCCAGATTCCAGCATTCCGGACGGAAAAAACCAGGTCTCTCAAGTAGAGAGACAGCTATCGACTCCAGGTACTCTGAAAGGAGATATTTCACGGGGCGATGATTCAATTCGCCTACATCCATCACTTATTATTTCCACTCTGCAGCGGCTGCCTATGCCCAAATTTGGACCTGGGTCGGATCTTTACCAAGCCTCGATAGCATTCAAATCGCGTCTGAAGGAATCGTGGGCTCGAGATCCTCCGACCCCTCGACGAGGAGTTTTCTATGTCTCTGGTCCTGTTGGACTAAAAGGTCCCAGGGGTTACTGCAGGATCGAGGTGCGAGGTGAATATGATCCAACGGCAGGAAACTGGACAGCAATATCAATGCATCTGAAAGATCTGAACCTGTATAACCAACGGGCTCTAGGCGGCCGAGTTTGATAAGGTTCGATTTTCATAGGTTACCTTCGCGGCTGCCTTTGCTACTGAGCGCAGGAGTTCTGGTGCAAAGAGAGCTGGAGAGATTTGTATCATGCAAGTTATAATGTGACTATAATGGTAGTCACCATGTATATGGGTACCCGGAGACTTGGTTGTTCTATTTGAGAAGATACCAGCTGTTAGCAAATTGATCATTTTTGCAGCCTTTTCTTTGTATCTCTCGCGCCGGTCATGGGTGTTGATGTTATGGTTCTCCAAGAGCGCTGGTGCCTCGAAAATAAGCAGAGAGCGGAAAAGAAGAGGGGAACGCTGCGTCGGTTCCGGCAGGCATGTCAGGCCAGTGCATGCCCTTTGCTAAGTTACATATATATTTGTATTTATCTGAACTGACTTCCCGGTTCCTCGGCCTGTACATACACTTCTCAGCCGAGAGACCAGGGGCAACAATTATGGCTCTTTCGAGCAACACATGTGGAATGCTATGTCGTTCTGCTACCTTGACTAATTTTCTATTTATAGGAAGTATTAATGTCCAAAACTCAACCGGGCCGATCTACCGTCAACGATGAAGAGCATTGCCTAATAGGCCCATTCATAATGCCCAGTTTGCCCTATTGTATGGATTCACATGGCCCAGAAGATTGCTCCATCTTACTGCGGTTGATCCCGGTCTGATTCTCTGGTGCCCCTCTCAGTGATCCTGGCTAGCATCAAATGTTTCGACTCTGCCTTTGAGATTGCTGCTTGCGATCCTCGCTGCCTATATCCCTTTGACAGGCAGAGAGTTGAAGTAGGGCTCTTTATATAGTCCTTAGGACTGCTTGACAGGATTCTTAGACCTTTATAAGAAACTGCCTAGATATATAGTAAATATAGATACCAAGAAGATGATTTCAGTGCTGATTCAGAATGCTTTTATCTCAGCAGCTAGAGGTTCTTAAGGAGTTGGGCAGTGAGGGTGCAGCTGTTGGCTGAACATGAGCTCCAAGGGAAGTTCGATCCCTGTCAGTCTGTCCGTGGGGCGCACCGGGAACGATGGAATCCCACGGGGGTCACCTCCGTACTCCGTGCATCAATCGCACTACCATGATGACGCCATCGTCCCTACGTATACCCCGTACTCGACATTCATTTGACTCAAGCAACGATTCGAAAGCGGGTTTGACAATAAGCATTTGTTGAAGTCGATTCCTATAGTGCCTGTGCTACCTCGAGTCCAAAGCAGCTTTCGCTCTGCGTTCAGAAACATCGAAACTCAGTACCTCCGTACCTCCATTACAGGCTATGGCACTACCACCGAAATTCGCGGGGCAGAAGCTGTTTGCCGCTACGGCTCACGAACAACACACGCTTGAACTGTGTATGTCGCTCTCTGGTGGCATCTTGTATGATGCACAGACAAGGCTAAGTGTCAATTTATGAAACAGATCTTGATTATGTTTGTCCGGTTAGTCTTCTGCGTATCTGAGTTTAGCAACTCCACTAAAGCACTTGCACGCAGTTTTCTGCCAAGTTATTCAACACTGTGTACAACTCGGTCAGGCCTATTATCCTTGAAAAATATCAATCTAAGCTCCAAGTTATATTTCGCCAGCATATCCAACCTTGGCACCCATCATCGACGTTGACGCATGAGGCCGCAGCTGCCGTCTTGAAGATATCCCCGAACAAGTTCTGGGACTTTAGCGCCGCCCTGTTCAAACAGCAAACTGAGTTCTTTGACGCCAATACCGTCAACGAAACGCGGAACAAGACGTATGAGCGGCTGGCAAGGATTGCAGGAAGCGTTGGTGTAGACGAGGACCAGGTCCTCAAGTTATTGATTATCAGCGACAAGCCTGGTGAGGACGGAAGCTTGAACAGCGGAAATGGCGTCACAAATGATATTAAGCTAATGACGAAGGTGGGGAGAATTGTTCTCTTTACTATTATTTGGTTGGCAGGTCGGGCCGGCTAATACAATGTAGGCGAATCGTGTGGTAGGGGTTCATGTTTCCCCCACTGTATTCTTCAATGTAAGTTATTCCCGCCAAAAAATGAATACATGGCCAAGGCACACTGACTGCGGTCGGACACTAGGGAGTCGAGGAGCGAAGTATTAGCAGCAGTTTTACAGCTGCTCAGTGGGAAGAGTGGCTGCGGAAAAATGTGGTCTGAATGCTCTGGGTGCAAGATGAGAATTGCTGCGTGACTGCACATGATGTTCTAGTCTCAATGGAAACCGGAGAGAACTGGAGAGAACCATATGACTATGTTATCTCAGGCAGACATTGATAGGTAAACGCACACTGGAAAGGAGAGTATCATATTTCAGAGACTTCAATGAAGCAACTGATGCTGGTTATCATTTCGCCAGGTATGTTTGGACACATATGGTCACTAGCTGTATCTCTATGTTGTGAGAGGAAAGGGGAGGGAACGCCAAACACGTATTATGAAAACCAAATTGAAAGACTGAGCCGTTACTGTGACACAGGAGGTTGGTAGTTGAGCGGACGCCTATGACCGCTGGTCAGTCATCGAAATGGGATGTAGCATACCAGGAGGACCATACTTGAATAGCAGAATGTGGGGTTCTGGTTCATGCACCTCGTAGTGTTCCCATCCCAAGCTCTGTTTAGTACAGTTAGTCATGCTGAAAGAGTCCTCTTATAGTTAAGAGGACATACCTGAGTGATGCCCAGACCCCGCCACTCTTCTTCCCAGAGCAACTTCAATGTTCCCTTCGAGCTGTCAAAGTAGTCCGCGGGTATCTTCTTTAGCATGTTTTTGGGAAGCTGTACATGTCGATACTCGAACTGGTCGTCGGAATATCTACTCTTGCTCAGCAGGCCACCACGTTCACTGAGAGGGTAAAGTAACCCACATACCTGGCCGAATAGTGGATGGAGTCGATGAACTCTTCCAGTTTCTCCCGCTCGGACTCAAGCAGGAGACGGGGCTTCTTGTTCCTCCTGCTGAGGTCGATGTCGACCATCTTGAAGGCGCCAAAGTGTGAATATGCCGCTCTCAATGAGACAAGAAGAAGAGTTATTTGTGCGCGATGCGTCGAGCGATTAACACGAAGTGGGCACGTCAAACTAGAAGGCGGACAAGAAGAGCGGAGGGCGCGAGGCTCTTTATGTACAGGATCGCTAGACAGTCCCAGGAAGCACTGGGTGCGCACAGGGAAGAAGGCTACTTGGCCGTGGTCCCCAAGGAATCGGAATTGTCCTTGTCCAACTCAGAGACGGGGATGTGGACGGATGGACCCGTCTGGAGTCCTCTTCAGGAAAAAGGCCTTATGAGCCAAAAACTAGACACAAGCGGGTTCAATGCTTGCACAAGACTGGTTGGCTCGACAATAACTGATGGCGAAACACAATACAGGAGAAAGCAGAAAGCAGGAATTAAGTGTGTTGGTGCTACGGGAGGTACAGTACCTGCTTTCTTAGGCACCGCGCAGAGGGGTAGAACCACCGTGCAATTGTACTAGTAGTTTCCACAACTAACCCTAGAAGGTATTGACAACTAGGTACTACTACTATCCAGTCCGGGACGTGCCCGGATACTCCAGGGAATCAGGGACGGCCTGGTCCTGGTGACCTGCTGTCCCCACTAGTACTCCATACATGTCCGGCCGCCCGGTGGACCTGCGTACTACTTAACTATCTACGAGTAGTAGGGTACCTACGGAGTGTGCGATATGAACCACAGAGATTACTTCACCTGTGGTGGCCTGTAGAGATTCAGTAGAGAATCTAATGGCAATCGACAGTGTAATGGACAGCAAATATGGTCTGGAGCTCAGAACAATGAACAGGAGGGTAAAAAGAACTCGAGACTCGAGACTGCAGAGAAACAACCGCCGGACAGGGTTTACTAGTGATCACTTCCTCTATGCGATAATAATAGTACGCAGTAGATGAATCTATGGATTCGAAACCGACTGCCTGGCTGCCAGTTGACAACAGACGACGACCCTTGGGGTTTGCGGCCGGCCGGCAACTTTGTCGACCGAGGCCGCTTAAGAAAGCACTCTGGACTCCGGACGCAGAACCCCGTGACTGGCACGTGAGTGTGCAGAGGGAGGAGGACAGTGTTATGTCAAAACGCGGGATATCATGTAATTAAAAGTAAAAGAATCCTGCTGAAAAGTTCTCTCAACGCCGAGTCTGGCGGACATTGCTTTGCTACGTTCATGAGTTACCATCCAAGTTCCATCGGTTCCTCGTCTTGCGGCTTTTGCCCAGTGAATTTGCACCGCCCCGGCCACTCTGCCGTCAACGCCACACTGATTACCACCTCCAATTGTGAACCTGCCGTGGGAACGCGACTCCGGGCAGGCAGCGAGAGTCAGACGGGCACCGCCAGTAGAGCCCCCGTGGTCAACACTGATTCTTGACATAAAGGTATTTCAATTGACCTGGATATTTCTCCCTCCGCACTGGCCGTTCTGGTCGCAAAAGCCTCGTGCCCCAGCGTGCACAGATCCACCAGCCCGTCCCTGCAGTGAGCGGCGAACGCGTTGCAGTCTTGCTTGGGGAGTCCTCCAGCTCGTAGAACCATGAGCACCAAACGGCGAGTGGCCGCTGCAGCCTCTTCGGAGGCGACACGCCATGGGCAGAAACGGCGGAAGATCTCTGTAAGTAAAGTACCCCCCTCGGCTTCTGCAGGGTGTCGCAATCGTCTTGTCCTCCACCGCATGCGCATCTTAGCGGTTCTCATTGCGGGATGGGAGCTCTTCCTCGAACAGAGCGCGTACGAACCGACAGACCCGACATCTGAAGCTCTGCAGCATGAGCCACGGGAAACCACCGTCGCCCCGACTGACTTCCAGCGTCGGAACCACACTGCACAACTCCTGCTGCGAGGAAGTCCACCCCCCGCAATCTGTGCTCATCGCAGTCTGCCCAGGATGCTCGATATCTCCATAAATGATTTTCGGTTGTTATTTACTAATAGGATTATTGCACCGACCGTAGGGTGATTTTTCCCCAGAAATTATTGAAACACCTCAGACGACCACGGAGGTCGGCCTGAAGCTCCTTTCGCATATCAAGCAGTCTACCGACAAGAAGTATGCGCTGACCTCTGCTTGCCCTTCTTTCTCTTTCATATACGTTGGGACTAAACAAGCTGTTTGCTTCGGATAACAGTGGACGACAGATTGCGACCAGCTTTCTCCATCTTCCTGATAGGGTAGGTTTCCCAATTCTCCTTCTTGGTCTTTATATTTTCTTTCGGCGCACATTCATGTATCTGACCATCTGGTTAGAAAGAAAACCCGGGCTATTATAAAGCTATTCTGCTTCCAATTGCAATAGATACCGTTGAAGTAAGTCAACAGCTCCTGGTTCCAACGATGGAGAGAAGTCTACCGTGGAGTTCGCACACGGCTATTGCTCGCGTGGATTGTGATGAGTTTACCGTTCGATCGAATTTTATCGGACTTCATCTACGGGGCGGATACCTTCGATTTCATGCCGTCTTTCTCGCTGACTGAACATCAATTGTCTGTAGGATAAGCTGAACCGTTACCAATATCCTAACGTTACAGCTCTCGAAAGCGATCTCAAACGCATGGTCAGCAATGCAAAGTTCTACAATGACAAGTCTTCGCTGATCTTCGCCGATGCTGAGCGAATTCGCAAAATCCTCTCGAACAACATGCCCAAGATCAACCCAGCATACAAAGATCCTAACTATGTGGCCGTCCCAACGCCCATTCCGAACGAAGTATCAAACGACTACGCGAATGAAGATGCGGAAAATCAAGAGCTTGAAGATGCGGGGCGGGCAGAGTCCTCGTCAACGTCTCGCAGGCAGACACCGAGATCTGGAAATGGCCGACTTTCGAGCTCTGTTGATGATTATAGTCAGTCGGAAGCAAGCTTTGAGGGTGACAGTCTTCAAACCGCTCAAGATAAGATCATTACAGAATTGATGCGCTTGAAGGACGCAGAGTGAGTTTACCTTGGGCGTTCTAGTTAATTTTTGGGCATCTCCTAACATCCCAATAGTGGTCGGCAGGTTGGACTGCCATTCATCAATAAGCCAGATCGTAATCTATACAAGGATTATTACGAAATCATTCAGCACCCTGTGTCCTTACGAGGAATTCAGAAGCAGGTTCGTGGTACAGATGGGAAAAAGAACACACCTAAAACAACAGCTTTTCCGACGTGGCAGTCGTTTGAGGAAGAAGTGGAATACATATGGCGCAATGCCCGGGAATTTAACGAAGATGGCAGTGAAATATTTGTTTTTGCTGGTATCCTTGAAGTAAGAGATTTTATGCAGACAAAGTTAGCGCTCCCTTGTTCTCACTAATTACTTGTGCAGGATTATTTCAAACGCCGCGTTGCGGAGGCAAGAAAATTTGTCCCAGACTCAACCCAAGCGAATGAAGATGGAGGAGCTCCTCGCCTCAAATTGAAGATGGGAGCTGCCAAAACGCCAGAGCCGTCTTCCCAGAGATTAACCTTGAGACTTCCTGGGCAGAAGCCTGACACAGTTCCCAGAGAGGAGAGAGGACAGCCTGGTGTGACAGTGGATAGTGAAGCTCTGAGAAGACAACAGGAACTTGTTAGGGCAGGATCGAACGGGCAAGATCTCCATGCTCGCTCAACACCGCCAACGACAAGGAATCTGAGGAAGCCACCTGGAAGTCCAAGATCCAGCTCGGGGAAGGGCCAGGTTTCGCAGGAGCACCAGAGAAGCAGTTCTGCAACTTCGCTGGCACGCTCATCTACCGCGGCAGTCAAAAGCGAGGCTCAGGCTGTGCCTTCACCAGGTTCAGCAGCAGTGATCTCGCGCGAGGATAGCCAGGATTCCGCTAGACATACTGGTGGATCTCCTGGGGCTGCTGCGTCTCCGATTCCCCCTGCTGCAGGGTCCGAAATGCCCCGTCCTCCGAGTGCCACACCACGCCAGTCTAGCGGTAGCCCATGGCCACCTTCCAATCCTGTCAGCCACCCCGTGCATGCTTTTTCATTGCAGAATGTTTCACCTCTGGACTCATTAATGAGGCAACCTGGTAAAGGTACGCATCATCCTGGATCTTGATGGTCATATGATCACTGATCGTCTGTAGATGCCAGTCATGCTCTTATCTCCAATGTGAGCATTGTTACCCATCCGAGCTTGACTCTTCGTCAAGGTTTCCACCTAGACATACCGTCTTCACCCACAGCGTCTCAGCAGTCTGTGACGATAAATCTACCTTCGACTCACAACTTTATTTCAATACGTCCTTCTGTTGCAGCGAGCACACCTCAGCGACAGACAAAGCTCGTGGTCTCCTTGGGAATGCAGAAGGTTCAGGTGACTTCACAGGAAGGGTCGAGTGATCCGACCAAGCCAATTTACAACATACGACTTAACACTGGCGTGACGAAAGTCGACTTGGAAATGATTGCTGCTCCGTCCAGAGGAGTACCAAAGTCCGGACCGCCAGGCTCAGATCTTGAGTATGAACGTGTGACAATTTACTTCAATCTCTTGCGACAATAATAGACGTCCTACGGATCTTGCCACCTCTCGCAATTCTGCCCGGCGCAGTGGCTCGGCGATATCTCGAAGACCAGGGTCTTCAAATAACCGGAAGATCTTGTTGCTGTCAATGGCGAAGTTCCTTTTTTGTTCATCTTTATCCACAATTACCGTTTACAACTATGATCTGCAGTGGGGTAATAGTGTATGGTGTATTCGCATTAGGGGGCAACAAGGGCGAATGCTTATCTCCTGTGGTTTTTCTGCCATGGTAGATATAGTCCAGTCAAGACAGAGTAACCAGATAAGATGCTTATGTCTTGTGCTACGTAATTTTCGGCTAATGCATTGAACTCGTAGGAGCAGGTGAGACGAGAAGTTTCATTATTTATCTGTTGTGCTGTCCCAGCTTAACATCAGGGAAACTCTACAGGAGGGGGATTCAAGGCTAACAATGCAGTCATCTTTTGGTCTTTGCAGCGTCGGTGATACGAAAATCAAGAACCTTTTCGATCGATGAAGGAGCGGTACGCGCAAGGTACGCCAGCCTGAGGCCGGAAATGGAAGTTCTAGAAAAAATCTGCACACTATAACATACTACCTACTACCTACCTACCTAGTTAGGTACCTAGGTACCTAGCCACTTTCTGTTTTAGTTTAGTGCAGTATATGTACGCTAAGGGGCTTACTTACCTAGGGGCTAGTTGGAAGACTGTACTGTAACTTTGCAGTTATCATCCTTTTCTAAGATAAGAAACACTCTCAGTGAGACAGTATATGACTAGACCGGATATATGCATTTTCACACTTGGTAATCTAGATGCGTTCAAATTTTGGTAATTCAAAATTCAATAAATTCAACGATGATAATGATAATGCTGGGGTTCCAAGGTTCCAGAAAGTTCAAGTGATCCACAACCGTCCTGAGAGGAAACTAGCGCTCATCGCACATAGGCATTTTGGTCGGTTGAGCAGCTTAGCTAAGGCAAACACCCAAGCAATTGTGGCCCAGCATTTGTTTCCACCCGAAACTTTTTGCCAGAGCCGAAAAAAAATTTCGGGTGGGTTTACTTCTCCTATAAAGCTGAACTACTCCCACCTCGGTCTGTATAGTGTTTTTATCAGCATTCTCATCGCCTCAGCGCCATCTTCCGCTTTCTATCGATCTAGATTTATCTTGTTCCTCGCACTTCCGTGATAATGTCTGACGAAGTGTACGATGGTGCCATTGGCATCGATCTCGGTGAGTCCCGATCTTTGAGCAATTATATCTTACGTGACAGAAGTTGACGCTTCTCCAATAGGTACTACTTACTCCTGTGTTGCAAATTATGATGGCACCAATGTCGAGATCAGTAAGTCCCTCAGCGCGCGAGCCTTTCTTTTTAACGACTTGACCAGAAACTCAACGTACGTCCGTTACTAGTTGCCAACGAGCAGGGTAGCTACACTACCCCTTCCTACGTCTCCTTTACCGAAAAAGAGCGTTTGATTGGAGAGGCTGCGAAGAACCAGGCTGCAATGAACCCGAAGAACACCATCTTCGACATCAAGTAAGTTCGCTGCTCTATTCCACCGGCACCTGTTTGCGTGGGGCGTGGTTCTCACTGGGAGTTAGACGTCTGATCGGGCGACGGTTCGACGACCCTGTTGTCCAGAAGGATATCGAGTCGTGGCCCTTCAAGGTTGTTGATCAGGGAGGCAACCCGGTTGTCGAGGTTGAGTACTTGGGTGAAACCAGGACTTTCTCTCCTCAGGAGATTTCATCTATGGTTCTCATGAAGGTATGATTTCACGGCAAATTCGCTCCCTCACCGACCAACGCTGACAGTGTTTGACAGATGAAAGAAGTGGCGGAGACTAAGCTTGGAAAGAAAGTCTCCAAGGCTGTTATCACTGTGCCGGCATATTTCAATGACAACCAGCGTCAGGCTACAAAGGACGCTGGCGCCATTGCTGGGCTCAATGTTCTCCGTATTATAAATGAGCCAACCGCTGCCGCCATCGCCTATGGTCTGGGCTCCGGAAAGTCCGACAAGGAGCGGAATGTTTTGATCTACGATCTCGGAGGTGGTACTTTTGATGTCTCCCTGTTGAACATCCAGGGAGGCGTCTTTACTGTCAAGGCCACCGCCGGTGACACGCATCTTGGGGGTCAAGACTTCGACACCAACCTTTTGGAATATTTCAAGAAGGAGTTCCAACGGAAGACCAATAAGGACCTTTCCGGCGACTCCAGAGCTCTTCGCCGTTTGCGCACGGCCTGTGAACGTGCCAAGCGTACTTTGTCGAATGCTACTCAGACCACTGTCGAGATTGACTCGCTGTTCGATGGGGAGGATTTCAACGCTCAGATCACTCGTGCCCGTTTCGAGGATCTAAATGCCAAGGCATTCGCTAGCACTCTGGAGCCTGTTCAGCAAGTGCTCAAGGATGCTGGTCTTGACAAGAGCGATGTCGATGAGATTGTTCTTGTTGGCGGTTCTACTCGTATTCCACGAATCCAGAAACTCCTCAGTGACTTCTTTGATGGCAAGAAGCTCGAAAAGGTGAGATAGCACGTATTCTCTCCAATCAGGTATGATGCTGACATGATATCAAAGAGCATCAACCCAGACGAAGCAGTTGCTTATGGTGCTGCTGTCCAAGCTGGTATCCTCTCTGGCAAGGCCACCTCCGCTGACACGTCAGACCTCTTGCTTCTCGACGTTGTACCTCTCTCCCTTGGAGTTGCCATGGAGGGTAATATTTTTGCACCTGTCGTCCCTCGCGGCCAGACTGTTCCCACCATTAAGAAGCGCACCTTCACGACTGTTGTAGACAACCAAACAACTGTACAGTTCCCTGTCTACCAAGGTGAGCGTACTAACTGCGACGACAACACTCTTCTGGGAGAATTTACTCTCTCTCCAATACCGCCTATGAAGGCTGGTGAGGCTGCTCTTGAAGTTGTTTTCGAGGTCGATGTCAATGGCATTCTTAAGGTTACCGCTACCGAGAAGTCCTCCGGTCGTAGCGCGAACATCACAATTTCCAACGCTGTTGGCAAGCTGTCAAGCACTGAGATCGAAAAGATGATTAGCGGTAAGTATCTGGCCTTTTTGACGATGCCGTAGTATAAGCTTTCCATGGCTGATCCGGCTTTCGCAGACGCTGCCAAATTCAAGTCAAGCGACGAAGCGTTTGCCAAGAAATTCGAAGCCCGTCAGCAGCTCGAATCTTATATTTCCCGTGTCGAGGAGATTATCTCCGACCCGACTATGTCATTGAAGCTAAAGCGCGGCAACAAGGAGAAGATTGAATCCGCCCTTAGCGATGCCATGGCCCAGCTGGAGATTGAAGACTCCACCCCTGATGATCTTAAGAAGAAGGAACTCGCTCTTAAGAGGCTAATCACTAAGGCGATGGCCACCCGGTAGGTGTGGCGTCGAGTTAGATCCTCTAGGTACAAGCGGTCGGCTGGAAGACGATTATTAGATCTGGTTCACTAAGAGGAAATTACTTTTTTCTCGTCTGTTACATTCAAAAGTTTATTTGGAGAATCCCGTTATCCACTTGCGCCATGTTTGTGCGTCTTGGGCAATGGGCACGGTTGTGGTTCCAAAGTACGATGTTGCTCAAGATGGTATGGCCTAGTAGTTTCACGATTCTTTGATGGGCCGGACATACTAGCGGACGTGCTTGCTTTTGTATTCATCCAACTTTATCATCGATTTTTTTTATTTGAATCGTTTCTTCTGTATGACTCTGAAGCCCACGGTGTCTTCAAGTCTTGCATCCTTTCCGTCTGTAACAGGTCCTTACGTTGAAATGTTGACCATTTGGTCGATATAGTAGTCATTGTCAACCCGAGGACTGTATTGGTAACAATATGCCGTTCTAACGATGGTGTCTGATTCTCACCAGTTCTGGGGGTCCGCTCATGCTGAAGATGGTAGTCTCCAGATCGCCAGGTCGCCAATTACTGGCATATGCCAATAGCTACCATTCTATTGGTAGTGTTAATTATGATTTACTTAACTCGAAGTAGTTGTCAGGTCACCGGATGGTAAAGCTGTATTTTTGACTTCCCAGTCAAGTATTGGTAGCTACTAGCTACATCTATTTGTACATTGTACTACAGTGTACTAAGTCTGAATTTATGCTATCTGATGAACTTCAGTAAATTATGCAAGTAATAAATGTAAAAATTTACCAGTATTTACTAGACGACAGAAGCTACCAATAAGGATTAAATTTTCTATAACCATTGTGAGGCCCTTCGGCCACTACTAGGGTGAAGAGCTCTAGGGTGCGGCAGTAATACTGTGGATTCAGAGCTGAACGCTGGATTCGAGTAGGAAGCCTGAAGGGACGGTACTTAATATACAGTTGCGGGTCATGTTAGAATCACATGGTTGGGGTTATGCCCTAGCTGCAGTCCCCGAACCTCCTGTGCAAGTGCGGTATTGCGCCTAGCAACTATACGGTACTATTTATTATTATATTTTAATAAATTACATTGTATTGCATCTTTACTACTTTTATAATTTACTAAAGCTCATCAAGTAGCATTGATTTAGGGTTATAGATCACCTTATGTCAAAATATATGGGTATCAACTAAGAGTTGATATAAGCTTCTTAAGCGAGAGATGTAGGTAGAAGCCACGGAAGTACTAGTTGATTCCCTATAGACTCTAGGGTCTACTTTGTAAATAAGACGCGGTAGACTAGATACATGCTTGGATATACAGCCCTATTTATGTCCATCCTGTCCTGTCCTTTGTCCTGTAATATCATGTCCCTAGACCTGCTCGGCTCGGTATTTCTTTTTTCCTCATGTCCTCGGACATGATCGGTCGGGATTATCTTTTCTCCTTCAAGTTGCCTTGTTTCGTTTCAACCCTTGTCCTGGGGTTCTGCTGACACCTTAGCTGTTAGTGTTTTTTTTTCCAAAATTTTCCATTAGAGTGCTTATTGGCATAATACTCACCGCCTTTCAGTAGAATGCACGCAATTGCCTAAATCAGTTATATTGTCAGTAAGGAGTCTGTCCGATGAGCGCCAATAACCCAAAACATGCTAATTTGCACATTTTGGCAGCAAAGGGAATAATATTAAATAGATGCAATTGGTAGCAACTAATACTTAATTGAGAAAGTTAAAAAAGCGTTACCACCTGGAAACCTGGCTACATGTAATCTTCAGGGCTTGTCAACTTCTTAACTCATTTCACCATAGATATAACTATTATAGTATGGAATGGAAATTGTAATTACCAATAAATCAGCAATCTGGAGACCTGGTAAGCGTCCTTGTAGTTATGGTGGAGCCGTTAGTACCGCAAAATGGCTACGCCGTAATTAAAATAATAAAACAACAGAGGACACTTGTGGTATGTACTCCGTACATTCAGAGCCCTAACTATCGAATGAGTTGGCAACCCACGACCATGCTAGTCCGTGTCCTGTCACAGCGTGTTGGGACGACGCGGCGAAGCACTTTAATCTCTGCGGCAGCAAACGTGAATTGGCAAGTCACCACCGCTTCCATTCATCGATGCTCTATCTCGACTTTGCGTCTCCATCCTTCTCGATGCCAACGCTACGAACCTGCAAAGGCACATAACCTCTTAGGCAGACTGCGATACTTCACAAGCTCTGCTATTCTGAACAAGAAGAAAGACAAGGGAAAAAAGGGCTCCGACACCGACGTCACCTCCAAGTCCTCCAAAGCAGACACAGCCTCTGACGATCCTCTCGACCTCTCGGAACTGCACAACGGCATTGCGGAGGCCATCAATCGACTTAAAGATGACATTTCTAAGCTTCGAGCAGGGGGAAGATTCAACCCGGAAGTCATTGAGAATCTCCGGGTGCACCTAACCAAAAGGAATAAAGAAGCTGTTAAATTGGGAGAGTTGGCGCAGGTCATACCCAGAGGGGGTCGGATGGTCTCAGTCCTTGTTGGCGAGGAAGATGTAAGCGATTATTTTTATTTATTTATCTTTATTTTTTATTTATTTATTATTTTTTTTTAAATGAACCGCAAGGCTAACGCACGACTCTTGTGACTATTGGAAATCCTTGCAGCATGTAAAACCTACGAATTCAGCCATCATAGCGTCCAATCTGTCCCTGACACCGCAGCAAGACCCACACAACCCTCTTCAGCTCAACATCCCTATACCTCCGCCGACAAAAGAGTCCCGGGATCGGACAGTTCAGATCGCCAAGGCTGCAATGGAAAAGGCTGCCAACGCGGTGCGCAATACGCGGAGCGTGGTACACAGAAGGCTGCAAGAAATACAAAAAAAGAAGATAGCCACGCCGGATGAGGTACGAAAGGCGCATGACCAGATGGAGAAAGCAGTCGAGAAGGGACAGAAGGAAGTAAAGGATATGTTCGAAGCAGCGAAGAAGGCCCTTGAACAGGGATAAGTATGGTGACCTGCATCTATTTTAATGATTACATCAAAACTCTCAGCTTCGGCAGTCCCCTCTTCACATTTGTGCCATTTCCAGCAGAGCATGAGAAGGGCAGTACTCGAACTGTCAACAATAAAATATTCCGAATCCATATTGTACAATAGCTTGCCGTGATACATCATAGGAGAAAAAAGGGATAGAAAAATCCTTGACGCGTCGTCTTCCCATTCGCAGCAGCCCGGAACCTTATGCTCGCTTTGAACGTTGGCCCGAAGCAAGGAGTGATTCCAACTTGGCAAGAAATTGTGAGCTCTTGCCAGCTGTCCGGTACGTCTCGTTGTTTCTGAGATTCCTGAGCACGTCACCCACCACAGACGGCTTTCCAGCTGGCAGAGGCTCTAGCGTCGGGTATTTTCCTTGGACAAGACTCTCAATCAGTGCTTTGCGTTCCTCCATACTGATTGACATAAAGCTCGCATCTTCTGGCTCAACAAGATCCCCTTTCCGCTGTGACAATTTATCCGCCCGCTCCTGCGCCATCTTCTTGACTTCTTCCATGACCTGAACCTTCTCCTCCTCGCTTGTGAACAGAACCCGTTTCCCCTCAAACAATCTCTTTGCCAATTCATGGGGCGGCTCATATCCGTTTGGGAAGCGGTTGCTCATCCAAGACAGCTTTTCTAAGACGCTGCTTGTACGTGCCATCTCACCCACGGGTAAAGAGGGCCAAGTCTCTCTGAGCATGGAAATGTTGTAGTCTTGAGGAGGATCGTAGCGAACGGGTTTCGGCTTTTTTGCCTCTGCTTGCTCGCGATAGAAATCCTCTATCTGCTCTGCCCGGATGTCCTCTCCTTCTTCCTCCTCAGTCTGTCTCTTCACATCTTTAGGCCTGACCCCTCTACCGGCTGAGCGGGCCTTCGCGTTAACAGCCATATTTGTAGGTCCGGCTCTACGACCGCGGATCAACTGCCCACTTCGGAGTTTCCAAAGTCTAGGTGCTCGAAGAAGATTGTCTGGCTGGCCACCAGCTCGGGGGGCGGCGAGCGACCTCGCATCAATCGCACGTTGAGGGCGAATGTAATCGGCATTAGGTGGTCTGGCATTCGACTTGACCCAGGCAATTTTTCCCCTATTATCCACCGGGCGAGAACTCGGAGTTGAATTTTCACGGGGAATAGCAGACTGTGCTGGGCCTGGTGTATATGAAAATCGGAGGTCAATTGAGCTCACAAACAGTCACATAGAGGTGGTCGAAAGGTTGCAGATTAGCATACGTGATGGCTTACTGGAGCCTTCATCCGCCTGCACGGAGGTGATGGAAAATAGTCTGGAGGATGCGATAGCTCCCTCACTCAGTTTGGTGTAGTCATAATACGACAATGGTTGCCGTAACTGGGGTCGGCGTGGCCGAAGCATCTTGACCTGGTCAATTTCCTGACGGCAGTTATCACGAGAGATCTTTGAATGATTTGCTTCGCTAAAGAACCTGAACTTCCTGAAGACTGTTGAACTCGGAAAAATCACGTGCACAGAACCAACACCTGTGACCAGTCGGAAGACAGGCAGAAGACAGCTTGCACCATCGGAAACACGAAGGCGAATCTTTCATTTATATGTACCAGAACTACTTGGGGCAGCTAGCTAACTCGCAACTGTTTTTTCCCCGCTCTCCTCATTTCAGGCGCTATTTTGCCTTTTTTTTTTCAAGTCTCGTCATGCTTCGCCGCAAACCCACCGCAATTACAATATCTTCTGAGGACCTCGCCGCTTTTGAGGATGCGCGCCTTCGTCATAAAGCTAAGGAGAACAACGGCCAAGACGCCGAAGCTATCAGCGACAATTCCAAAGCCAACGCATTTGACCCTAATGATGAGCTGAAGCCACTACCTGGGGATAAAGCGAGAATTGTGCGGTCCCGCGAAGAGAGGATTGGCGTAAGCCGGAGGGGTTGAACTTCTGAGGATGTTCAACAGGCAGCTGGTTTCTCACGCTCAACTTGGACCTTTGGAACAATCTTCAAAAGTGCACAGAGGAGGATCAGGTGCAAAGTGTTATTACTCTATTTCTCCCGATATCAGCCGGATTCACAGTTGCCCAAATTGCTTGATACCTGCATAATAACAGTCATCCTTATAGAGGAGCTTTTGTGCCCGAATGAGTAATAATAAATGGTTCGTTACCAGGTCATTCTGATTTTGCAGTAAAAATCAAAGAAAAGTCAAGGGTATCCCATTCCAAACGATCTAGAACCCTGAAGACAATAATGTCATCAACAAAGGGGATATCAACATGAACTGGAAAGTCAGATACTAATGTACACAACACACCTATGACGATTTTTTTTGCTCATACCAAACCATGCTCTGTCTTGGAAAAGACGTGTACTGCATCTTAAAAGAGAATCATCCCAGAATATACATAAAAATATGCAAGCATAAAAGACCTAAACATCATGCCAGAGCCGGTGAGAAGATTCAAAACCACTATCGCCATCCGATTTTGTGCACACCTGCCCCTATTTGGACCGAGATAAAATATTAGAAAGCAATGAAGGATAACGTTGAGCGAAGAACATTGAATGAGAGGGTGTCACAAGGGTAGTACAGGGGGTGGCAATGCAAAAATGAGGACCAACTCCAAGGCTGCTTATAGAGGACATAACCTCTAGCAAGGGTACTCAAACTCCGTAACGGTCGCACAATAGACACACTTGGTGGTAAATACGAAAATGATCCGTTACATGTAAGTAGCGGCGGTGCGTCGAACGGTCATTTCGCTTGGTCAAGGCTTAAAGATGTCCGCGTGAGTATGTATAGGTAAGCTACGATCAAATATATTGATCGATTTTATCGCGGTCTTTTGGAAGCATTCTCTGAACTTACGTCCGTGGAATAATTCCATCTCCGTTTCAAACCTTGAGGATCGTACACACTGGCAACAGAATGTTGCCAGTCTCGTGCCGTTATCAAAACATTTTGTGCGCCAAAAGCAGGTTGAGGCACAGACTGTGTTTGAGTGACAGATGCCGGCTTTCCAGGAGGCACGTATTGCACAGGGTACTGGTTCGTTATGGAGTTGGAAACTCCTTGTGTGGGATCGTTCATGGTCATGGGAGGCGAGCTTGTACTAGCGCTCGAATGAGCAACGGAAAACGCCATATCCCATTGACTGAAAAGAAATGTTAGCGACGTGCGGAGAACAGGTCATTCTTAATGCTATCGTACTTGATAATTCTGGTAGGATCCCAACTATTTTCATCAACCAAAGGAACACCAAGCGAGTGACTGGAAGGCTGGCTATGTGGTACCATGCCTAAAGTCTGTAGCTGAGAAGAATCTGACTTGGAATCCTCTGCAGTCGCAGATATTGGCGGGGTGATTGGATGCGTGCTAAAACCCAGTCTGTTTTGGCTGGCGTCCGAAACCTGGCTGAAGTGAGAATCAAATTGGGTATCGAGCGGTGGGCTTGGTTGATATGAGTCCGAGGGACTTCCATAGGGGAACGTGGGTTTGAGCTCAAAAGGACGGTTTATGTCCGCGGAAAACGCCAGTCTTAGAGCGTCGATCTGCGCCTGTATCTCCGGCATCGGCCAAGAGGAGGAGCATTGTTCAAGTATTCGCATGTGCCGAGTAAAGAATTCGCGAGCGTCCGAGTGGAATTCCGGGTCAGGGGATGTTATTGCGACCTACGAGACATCTTAGAAAGGGTCTTGTCAAGTCTGGGTTGCAGTTGCTACTCACAAGGTGCAGCATCGTGCATGTCAAGATGCAATATATTGTGAAGTTGATGCCCCGTTGCATGTAAAGCAACCCTGACAACCCAAAACGAGCCAGAATTGCCTCTTGCAGTCGGCAGAGACTCTTCGCAGACGAACAACATAGAGCCATATGGGTTTTCCATTCTCCTCCTGCTGCAAAGGACTTGGACGCAAGAAGCTGTGGCCGATGCAGCATTATGATTCCTAGATGACAATGGGAATGCATATTGCCCACAAAGTGCGAAGGTAGCCAAGGCGGGGATCCATCCGCAGGATAATTTACCTGTAGATCCGGCGGAAGGTTCCTGAGCCAGTCAGTAAATAAGGGATTTTTCTCTACTAACCGAGGGTCAGCGCCCCAGTCCTTTTGTTTCTTGATCTTGTGGTAAATATCGGCGATGATACGGATATGATGCGCGTTTTGAACAAAATATGCAAACTGTCGCGAACGTTCTATCTCAAACTGGTCGAGACCAGGGATATCCAGTGTTGGATGCATATCCACTGTTTCAGGATCTACACCATAGTCTGAACGTCCTGCAAAGATACATTCAGGTAAGCAAAGAGGCCGCTGCATGATCAGAGTCTGCCTATACACACCTTGCGGCGCTCCAACCATTACTTCAACAACCAGGAGGGTCTGCCAGACCCGCGTCTGTACCAGACACTCAACGGGATCAAGATCGCAAGGCTTGCCCTCTGCATGAATGCCGTAATGCTCATGGAGATCCAAATCTTTGGCCATAGAGACAATTGTCTTTACAGTTTGCCAGGATCGATAATAGTAGCCCTTCTTTGGCGCGGATTCTCTAGCTTTTAGCAATAGAAGCAATGCTTGAACTGTGCTCAAACGTGGTACATCCATGAAACTTGGCTCGTGTTCTGTCCGAGATTGCAATCAGTATATAGAGCTTGGAACCGAAAGAAAATTAAACGGCTTACTATTCGCCAGTGCAAGCCACTGAGCTCCTTGAGCTGGATCGTTGGACATTCTGCCTGCGCATGCGAAGAGGGCCTCGAGTAAAAGTGGAGAGACCGAGGCTGGATCATTTTGCCATTGTTTATACAAATGAGAACGATGGACTACTGGAACATAGGGATGTATATCGGTGAAGTATATCTTGAAATAATACATAGCCTCGTCATGAGAGGGCATAAGCTCCGGTGGAATACGGACTGTTGAGCCTGCTGTTGTACTGAGAGGCGGAAGTTTCTCATCGATATCATCCTGAACAGGAGCTTCTGGTTCAGTCATGCCTTTCTTTTGCTGTCTAATGTATGGTGCTTTGATGACTTTTAGCGCTCATTCCAACATGGAACCAAGATCTGCGTTCTGGTCGGAAACACTCACCAATGCCAGTCTCATCAATTTTGAGCTCACCAAGAGCCTCACTGAGGTTTTCTGCGGTCGACTGATCCTGTTCAACAAATACACTACTATCCGCACTGGCAAGTGGCTGAGCTGCTGGTGTTTGAAACAAGGGTTGTTGATGAAATGGATGGTGTGAGACAGCGATTTGTGGAGGGGCAACTTCACTGTATATACTGTGTTGGTCGTGAGACGGAACATATTGTGAATATATTCCAATTCCGCCACTGTACGGTCCGACATTCCCCAAGGCATTTGGATTTCTATCTTCAAAGCTCTGCTGCACAGGAAGATGGTGACGTGAGGTATCCGATGGATTCGAAGCATCGAACGACCCAGACAGATTCGCATTTGACGGCTGCCGGGTAGAGATGAAGTCACTGTCTTGACCAATTGCTGGAGGAACACACACTAATTTCAAGCGGGTACATGCAGAGCACGGCCAGGTGTTTGTCGTGGCAGCATCGCATTTTATCTTTCGTCTCCGACAACCATTGCAGGCCCGCATCACTGCACAGTAAGGTGAGTTTAGCAATAGTGTACCAAAAGAAAAAACTGGAGAGTGGGCGCTTTCATACCCTTCAGTCTCTTATGTCTGTTATGTTCGTCGACGAAGACATAATCTGTGCTGAGTATTAGCACTTACAGAGGTACACTTAATTTTAACCCTGAATTTTGAGGACAAATGCGCTGAGATATTGAATTTCCATTGAAAGAAATACTTACTTTTATGTCCCTCCCGTGGAGGTCCAGCCGGCGGTGTAAAAGAATAGCCCTGCATTGTTGAGCTCGAGAGGCGGTCGGCGTCAATATGAGAGTGGGAAAATCAGTGGGGGCTTAGAAACGGGTGGCCAGCAGACCGAGTATGTCACGTTATTATGCCCCTGCGTCCTACTCACGAGGCCCGCCCCTTCGAGAGGATGTGGGAAGAATTAGTATGATCTTCGATTGATACAATTGAACAGCGGTTCCAAGTTCTGGAAACGAGAGGTGCGAGTCTTATGTCGTCGCCCGTGAAAGATCCATATAAACTTGGTCTTCGCATGCAGTAGGTTGAATAATTTGATAGTCCCCAAATAGCCAGTATATGGCGCGGTGACGGATATATCGACTCAATGTGTTGGTAAGGAACCTGCACAAGCAGAAACTACTGTAAGGAGGTGCGAGGTCTCTTGCTCAATGAAGAGGGTCTGGAGGATCTGCACCAGAAAATCAGGACAACGCATCTGCCGCTCGTGCATGAAAAGAAACAGGGAGGTGAAGATAAAACACGAGGAAGACACCCCGCAGTGAGATTCTATTGAGCGCAGCGAAGGTCTAGATATTCCTGTGCAGGATCGCAGGGTGGTGCCGAATTCATTTGAACGTTGAGAAGATCAAAAGAGTTATCCGGACCGACAACAGACAGGCTATAACTAAAAGAACAGCCTGATGATTGAGGTGTACCGATGAGCGGTCGGACGTGGGTCCGAGACGGGCGTGAAGCAGAAACAAGAAACTGCGCAATGCGACAAGAGATCCAGAGTCTCTAATCTCCCGGGCAAAGGAAATCAATGGTAATCTGTGGATCAAGATCATGCAAGCATCGTTTATATTGAATGTGAGGTAAAGGAGAGCAGAAAGGATAGGACAAGATGGCCCGGATTGATGGTAGACGGATCTAACACGCGACTTAAGGAATGGTCGGAGCTCCTTTCAACCTGCATTGAAAATTAAGATCAGTTAGTATGGTACGACTCTGGCAATTTTGGGTTGAAAGAGGTGAATTGGGCCAGCGCTCTGCACCTCCAATGACAGTTGCCTGGCAAGGGCGCCGAAAGGCCTCGGGGAGCAAATGGTGGAATGCAAGGTGAAGACAATAGATCCCCAGACCCAAGGACAAAGTCACAGCGCAGCCCAAGGAAGCATCCAAGGATAGATACTGGAGATGGTACTGCATCAGGGGAGTTGAGAGCCCACCAGCGCGATTCTTGTATCTTGTAGAGAGAGATGAACAACCTTGTGCACACCCAATGTGACGAGGATGGAAACAAAAAGCTGATTGATCCTGTCTTGTTCAGGACAATATTACTGCTGTGCAAGCGAACGCTCATCAGTTCACGCGATGCGATGTGATGGTGGTTATGCAAGGACCGATCAGATAGAGCGTCGCGGGCGGAGGCGGCAGGCAGACTGCAGGGTGGACGAATGACAGAGAGGTGGGCTCGTGCAAAGAACTGGACGGGAGGGGTGGCTATTATTGTTCGGGGTAAGAGCCTGAGGGGAGTCTGCTATTGTTGCAGCAGCACCGGTAGCGTCCAATAGCGCCAGCGGCGCACAGCCGTCTGGACAGTGGCCCGCCGAAGACTGCTTGTGATCGGTGATGGGGAGACTCGAAGAGGCCTTCCTACGTCGGTCTAGGGACGGGGAAGCCAGTTCCCGGCGATCGTCCTGGTGGTTCGGGCAAAAGCTCAGACATGGGTCGCAAAAGTGGGCTTTCCAGGAGGTTGACCTCAAGAGTTCTCGCCAGACAAGATGTTGCGATATTATTGCTACAGATCTAACTGCGCCGTACCTGTTATCACCACTCCCCAAACCCTGATTCAGGGGCCTTCTGTTCGGGGCAAAGGGACCGATACTACCCCGTACGTAGGACCTTCTTAGGTAGCTGAAGTTACTAACCCGTCCTCAACGAGGCCACCGTCCAAAGTGCGACCTCGACCCGCGCAAAGATCAAGGCGGGCGCGGTGGAGACGAGCGGTCACGGCTCACGAGGAAAGCATATCATATATAATATAAACTTGCAGAACTGTGTACTCGGTACTCTTCCTCTGTTGCCGGTTGGAGCCGGAACACCTGGCATCGTCTTGAAACAACTATCTTTCGCATCCCTGCATACATTCTCTGTGCCTAGCCGTCCGATGATAATGGCATATGATTACTTCATATGTACTCTGTGCTGTGAACTCCATTCTGGTACGCTTGAATCTCACAGTAGACACATCTGTCGTTGTAGACCCCTCACGCATTTGAAATGCCTGGACAAAAAACCGTGACGGCTAAGAGCCATCTGGAACTGGAGCCATTCTCCAGGATGCTTGACATTCCCAATTCTGGCGGCTAGCGCCTCCAAAGTCGCGGCGGGCCCGTCAGGTGGCAATTGTCATGACAACGCATCTCGATCACAAAGCTGATGTCGAGAGTTGAGGTCCTAGCAGGAGAATCTCCCGGTTACTATGCGCTCTAGATTAACGAGGTCCTCATACTTTTACGGAGTAGACTGGACCGATTCACAGTTGAGCCGGGTTATCCCTGCCCCAGGTGCCGCCTGGAGCTTTTTTCATTTTTCATGAAGAAAATAAAATTAAAAAAAGAAAAAAAAGCTTAGACGTCGGCCTTGCAATAATAATTGATTTTGTGGTGCAAAAAAGGAACGATACAACCATGGAGGGACAATCCAACCGTCAACAGAAACTCAACATTATTGGGGGTCTTGTGTATAACAGGATCAACATTAGTAAGAATGTGAGGATAAGTACAGTTTGTGAGTTAGCTGGCTGCATGGATGGATCAAGTGCCAATACTTACAGGGCATAGTAGTTATACAAATTGAGGACTCCCTCCTATGCATCACTGTATCTTCAAGGCACAGATATTGTCTGACATGCTGTGCCAAAAGAGAAAAGCCCTTTGTTGAGAGGAGATGTCTAATCCTTTATCTGAATGAGACAAGTAGTATGACAAGGATATGCAAAATAATAATATACTGTAGGCAGTGGAATATAAAGGATCCACCGATAGATAGATAGCTCGCTGCTACACCATACATTGTACATGTACCAAAACACCACATCGTATGGATATACTGCATATAGATAATAATTATTGATTCTTGTATGGATCCAACTGCCGATATACTATGTTGCCTAGAACCTATGTAGCCCGTTAAACTTGAACAAGACAATGTTGGGTCGGCCGGGTTTTCAGGTCGAAGTCATCACAGAGACCCTGGAACCACTGCGTGGGTACGTAGTAGCCATCCGGGCTGGGGAGGTTATTTCTGTATCGTACGGAGTGTACACTATTTCTTCATGCACATATGTTACCGGAACCACCTGTTATCTGCAGGCCCCCAGCTCTAAAAGCATTCATTGCCCAGACTTCAAGAAAAAAAAAGCGAGAGACATGGAACAGCGTCAAAAGTTGTTCCAAGGTATTACCAAATTACTCGGCTACACAGTCTAAGCCAAGCTTTCTAAATACAGTACAGTAGGTTGCTAGACTTTCGTTAACAAGGGTCCCTTACCTAGCAGCTTTGGCAGCTTGCTATTTTATATCCACCGGATTTTGAACCCATTGAAGTGTAATTAGACACTATGATAGGTAACAGACCTTAAGCTAAGTCAGCCCGGATCATAATAGAGTAAAAGCAGCGATGTAGGTGGCTTCGGCCGAGGACCCTTGTTTAACAAAAGTTTTGGCAACCTACTGTAGTAACCGCTCACGATGGCTACGATACCACTGCCAACGAAAGATCCAGCAGATAATGTTTTGGCGAATCCGGAATTCTCAAACAGGTGAATATTCTATTCTTAGGCCTGCGTCAGTGGTGCTCCTGTCCGCCATTGATGGGTCAGGTTAGCGTCTCAGGATAGATAAGACAGAGAAGCAAGCGGCCGAATTTGATAACAGGCCATCGAATAATGTGACAGGAGAGATACTGAGAGCACAATGCTGTTAAATAGTGCATCATCGACAGCTCAACAGAGTAGGTACTTCAATATTGAAGAGTACAGAAAACTTGGTCATTACTACTCTTACGGTCGCGTGAGTGTGAGCTTACATAGTCATGCTGAGCCTGGTGCCTATGCTGTAACAGTAATGTTATATGGGTATCTGCGATCATCACACAAGGCAAATGAAGTATTCCAGTGATTCTGAAATGGTAACCAGAAGACGACAGTATACCAGCCTGCCTACTGCGCCACAAAGGGCTATCCCTGCCTGTATTTCTAAGGTACAGTAGTATCTACCTAAACCTCTTAGGTAGGTAATTGTGAGCCTCCAGCAGGGCCCCACCAGGTGCCGCCACATAACACAGCCATGTGATTGGAAAAATAGAAATTCCGCGAAAGGTTGAGGGCGCTGCTGAGTCAGCGCCCCGCTAGATCTTGGACAATGGTAGGTACCGAGTACAAGTGGCTCCTATCTATCTCCATTCCTGTTTCTATGAGTACCGTGGTCGTAACGAGGTAGAGACGGTGACTGTCTCTTGGATATCTACAATGGCTGCAGAAATACAGAACTCTAATCCCACAATCCTGAACGTGGCAGACCTCCCGACCCGGCAACGGCCGGCGCCCTCTCGCAAGCCTGGAGTATATGACAGTGGGATATTTGCCTCACCCTTTTCCTCTCTTACGCACTTTAGCGATCCCATTGCTGTCGGCCCCTATTCCTCTGCCGAGTCGGATAGTGATGGTGATTTAATGGAAGAACCGATAGATGAACAAGAGATATATGGTATGATAGAGCCCATCGGCTTTGAGGGCCGATCAGGATGCTTCTATATGTCTCTACCACCGGTACTTGTGTTAGCAACTGGGACTGACGGGCTCAGACCTTGTATCTACGATTTCGGATCCAGAACATCCAATATCCCTTGGATCACTTGCTGTTGTCTCCCTTCCGGACATCTCAATCAAACCCTCTCTTCCAAACGACCCCAATTCACCTCTTCGAACCGTTACAGTTCTCATCACGCCCACAATCACGCACTGTAGCCTGGCCACGGTAATAGGGCTGGGTGTGCGTGTCCGTCTCGAACAGTCGCTCCCGCCTCGGTTCCGTGTTGACGTGCGCATCAAAGAAGGCACTCATAGCACAGCCGAGGAGGTTAACAAGCAGCTAGCGGACAAGGAGAGGGTAGCTGCAGCGTTGGAGAATGGAACCTTGATGGGCGTCATCGGAAAGATGTTGGAGACCTGCCAATGATGGCTTGTCTGCCTGTATACGAACTCGGGAAATCTTGGTTGCTTGGGCTCTCAACCCAAGTGATGAGCACGCGTGGCTCGGGAACGATGCCATTGTCACAGCGGCATCTTGGGGGCCACAATTTGCTGGCCGACACGAAGGAAGTTATGATACCATTTGTTGATTAAACGCCGTACAGCAGTTCGTTAGAACTTTGGATGCCCATATTCCCCCTCCCGTGATTCATCCACAGACTACAAATACATGGAAAGCGAGAAGTACCCTCTGATAGCAGCCATTGAACCCTTCCGCTAGATCGCTGAAAGCAGAATGATCTATTTATCCTTCCAGGACGCCGCTCTCCTTGAGACCCTTCCAAAGCTCCGGTTCCAAAAATTTACTGACTGTTATATCCTCCGCCAGACCTTTTCTTCTTCTTGTCTTTAGCACGAAATCTCTAGCAGTGGCCATCGCACTAGCCATCTCCAACGGCCTAAGTTTGACTTCACGGTCAAGGGGATCTCCGGGGACGACACTCCACTTGTCGAATACTAGGCTGACAGTGGCTTGACCTTGGGTATGGATTCGAAGGTCCGTCTCGAAACCAAAAGAGTCAATTACTGGAATCAAGCCACGGACCGCGTATAGAGGCGTCCCAGCGATCGGTCCATCGGAAAGGACGTGTCCTCTTCTGCGCGAGAGAACAGTATAAATTGATGCAACGGCGTCTGCGGGTCCAATCATAGCGCAGGAGTAGATGGGTTCCATCAAGCGAGGAGACGCCATCAGGAAGGAGGAATAGACAGCACGGCGGGCGGTTGGAATAATCTGACCTCCTCCTCTGTAAATAGCTTGGTCGGCGAGGGAAACGTCTGTCAGCCTGAATTTTGTGTTTCGTATCGCTAGAGACAAGTCAGTCATGCATTCCGTGACAGCATACCGTGTTTTCAGAGTTATTCGCTGAGATTGGATGAATCGTTAACTTACGCTCTTCACACAGTGGGCCTTCCCTTGTGCCCCAGCTGAAGCCTTGCGTGATGGAATCCCTCACTGTCCCGAGAAGCTTTTTGTCAACCTGAGATGGCAAGGTATCGTCTTGAAGAATGTTTGGTCCCGTTTCGTCTGGACCAAACGCCCATATGCTTCTGGCAGCCAGTTTATCCCAGTCATATTTCTCCTCAAAGAACTGGGCCACTTTCCGGATAGGATCCTTAATGCTGACCCGGCCGCTCTCGATATCTTCCGCAATACCATCATCTAAGGGTTCTGCGATCATGGTAATCTTGTTCTTCTTGTTAGGTGTGATTGAGTAACACATGATCGCGGATGTTTCGACAACCGTCTCACAAAATCTCGTGACAGGATCCGAGACCTTTATTTCCATCTCTGCGTAGAGCCTGCGAAGATCATGAAGAACACAGTCCATATAAAGCTCACCTGTTCCCAGAACTACATGCTCGCCGGATTCTTCAACCTTCGTCGAGATTAGGGGGTAGCTCTTGTTGATTTTGCGCAGACCTTCAAGCATCTTCGGAAGTTCGGACGGGTTGACAGGTTCGACAGCGACCTTGAACACTGACTCAGTCATGTGACGGATGGGTTTGAAGATATATGCATCTTCATCATCCTCTAATTTAAGCGGCACAAGTGTCGCGGTCTTCACGATAGAATTGTCCACACCACCAAGAAGCACCCAATTTCCGGCAGGGACGCCGCTGGTTGGTATGTTATAGCGCGTCTCAGCAATCCAAGTGTCTGAAATGGTGGCAATGACCATGTCTTCCTCGTCGTCGACAGTATAACCTTCGCCCAGGACACGAACTTGTTGTCCCGGACGAGCAGTTCCGCTCATTATTCTCCCAAACGCATTAAATCTAGCAGCGTCGGCAGTGCTGAAGAGCTTTGTGACATGTATAACCAGAGGCCCGTCTTGGTCACAAGAAGCCATGGCTGAAGCCACCTTGGTGTCGAGAGGGCCTGTGTAATATCTTTCCAGCTTCTTCCGGGCGCCCTCTACCGGAGAAGGGATATGCTGAACCACCATGTCCACGAATCCAGTAGCTAGACCAAAGAATTGCTCACAGACGAGGTTAAGCAGCACCTTTGCGTCAGACTTAAGCTGAGAAGGTTTCAAGTTGATACCCAGGGTTGCTAGTGTCTCTTTCAGGTCGTCTGGACTCTCGCTGATAGTGTGGGAATAAAGCTTATATATAGGCTCCAAGACGAAGTTGACGAACGTTCGTTTTGACCTCTCTTCTATTCCTTTCCGTGTGAACTTCCGACTCTTGGGGTTGAAGAAAATGTCACCCCATAGCCGCACTGCGAACTCTGCGGAATCGAGCTTGGGGTAGGTTTCGGCATACATCTTTGCAAATGACTGCAAAGTAAAGCACCAGCCCATCGAGGTACATGCAAAAGCGACATTTCCCTTTTCTGGACTGAGGCGTCTTTTCTCTCCCTGCCCAGGCAAGGTTTTCTCAATAACGGTATTAACTTCTTCCACCACATGCTTCAATTTGAAGTATGCGTCATTTGGTGGAAGCTTCAGCTCGAGTATCAGTCTATCCATCTTGTTCACAACCAGTGTCAGAGGGAGGTCTTCTAGCACGGCGTGTTTGATTATCTGCTCCGTGTTTGCCTGGACACCTTCAACAACATCCACCACTAGCACGACACCATCAGCCAATCGCAAGGATGCAGCCACTTCGTCCACGAAATTCACATGTCCAGGAGTATCGAGAATATTGAAAAGATACGACTTTCCCTTTGTCCCCTGAAGTACCAGACTCATGGGCGCTGCTTTAATGGAGAGACCGCGCTCTCTCTCCAAAAAGTGTACGTCAGTGTAACGAAGCTGCTCATCTCTTCGCTTTCCCGTTCTTTTCTCTAGCCGTTCAGAAAGGTCGTGGGTCTGCATCACCAGCATGTCCATGAAGGCGGTCTTGCCGTGATGCAAGTGACCAGCCAGGGCAATATTCCTTATCTGTTCTGGGAAGTTAAGCAAGTCGCTCATGAACTCACGAGAGTAAAAAACGGGCGGCAGGTCAGCCTCCTGAACAGCGAACTTTTTCTGTTGTACAGGGGCGATGATGGGCTCAGAGAGGGGCTGCGCATCTTCCTCTTGAACCAATGTCTCGACTTCCTCACCATACACTTGCTGCGCTGTAGGATAGTACTGTTTGTCTTCGTGCAGGACAACGGCATTTGAAGGGCCCTCTGTCGAGACGTCAGTATTGACAACCGATACCGGTCCTCGACGGGGAGGGTGGCGCCGTTGGAGAGCAGAGAACTAACCGTCTACTTCCATCAGCTGTTGCTCATCGACTTCCTCCTCCTCCTCTGCCTCCTCATCGTAAGCGTAAATTTGTGGCCTGACTTCTCCATGCTGCGATTCCTCCTCCGACTCTCCAGCCTCTCCGATATAGTTGCCAAACCTAGGGGTGCAAAGTCAGCTGCAGGCCGTTGAGAGTCGCAAAAACGACAAGCGTACTCATCATATAGATCGTCCATGGCGCCGTGTAGAGATCAGCGGCCGTGGTGGGATTATCACCTGTATTGGGGCAGCTGGCGCATTTCTGTTGGAGCTGCGTGAAGTTCTTTCGATCTCGCGCGGTAAATGCGCAAAGCTGTCTCAGTCCCACCGCCCGCGACCTGGTCCAAGCTCTTGGGGTTCACTAGAGAGGCCGCCCTACACAACCCACCGCCTGGAACAATCTCAACAGCCAACCCGCCGTCAAGACCTGGGCAAGCATCTTTCCATCTGCTTGCCTGACCCTCAGTTGTTCGGATCTGTCTCCTTGTCTCGGCTGTAAGTCGTTCGCATTAGTCTTCTGCTGCCTTTTGTCTAACCCCTCTGACCCCTCAGAACCCCTATTCGACAACCCAAGCCATCATGTCTTCTCGTCCTCCAGTCTACATTGTCTCTGCCGCCCGCACTCCTGTGGGCTCTTTCTTGGGGTGAGAATTTTCCAAACCTTGCAGTTTTCCATGCAATAGGCCTGACCCTACCCCTCGACAGCTCCCTCTCGAGTCTCTCTGCTACACAGCTTGGCGCCCATGCGATTAAAGGTACGATGATCCTTAGCCAATGGCTTCTGTATAACACAGACTGACACATGCTTTTTTTTCTTTTTCAGCTGCCATCGAGAGGGCTGAGGGGATCAAACCGGCTGACGTCCAGGAGGTCTTCTTTGGAAACGTCCTCTCAGCGAAGTGAGCTTCCCACTGGCTTCTCTCTAAGTCACGCATACCAGGCCTCGTGCTCACCTCTGCCATCAGTGTCGGACAGAATCCTGCGAGACAATGCGCCCTCGGCGCTGGCCTCGAAGAATCCACTGTGTGCACTACTGTCAACAAGGTCTGCGCCTCTGGTTTAAAGGCAATCATTCTGGGAGCGCAGACGATAATGACTGGTAATGCGGACATCGTCGTGGCCGGTGGCACGGAATCCATGTCGAACACTCCCCATTACCTTCCTAACATGCGCACTGGTGCCAAGTATGGCCACCAGAGCCTGGTGGACGGTATAATGAAGGATGGCCTGACTGACGCCTATGGAAAGAAGGAACTCATGGGTCTACAGGCAGAGGAGTGTGCTCGGGATCATGGTATCACTCGTGAGCAGCAGGATGACTACGCCATTCGCACTTACGAACGGGCTCAGGCTGCCCAGAAAAACGGTCTCTTTGATGCGGAAATTGCTCCTATTGAGCTACCCGGCTCCAAGGGCAAACCAGGTGTAACGGTGTCGCAGGACGAAGAGCCAAAGAACGTAAGCATACAAAGCCTTCATTTTGTCTTGCGACTCATGTGCTGATGCTTTCGTCAATAGCTGAACCCTGAGAAGCTTCGAGCCATCAAGCCAGCTTTTCTTCCCGACTCAGGCACAGTTACGGCACCTAACTCATCTCCCTTGAACGATGGTGCCGCCGCCGTTGTTCTTGTCTCAGAGGCTAAGCTGAAGGAGCTTAACATTAAACCAATCGCTAAGATCCTCGGCTGGGCAGATGCAGCCCAGGCACCCAGCAAGTTCACCACCGCTCCATCGCTCGCCATTCCCAAGGCCCTCAAGCAGGCCGGAGTGTCTCAGGACTCCATTGATGCATTTGAAATAAACGAGGCTTTCAGTGTTGTCGCCCTTGCGAACATGAAGTTGCTCGGTCTCTCCGAGGACAAGGTCAATCTTCATGGGGGTGCCGTCGCCATCGGTCACCCTCTCGGAGCTAGTGGTGCCCGTATCCTGGTAACTTTGCTGGGGGTTTTGAAGGCGAAGCAGGGAAAACTCGGCTGTGTTGGCATCTGCAACGGAGGTGGCGGTGCTAGCGCCATGGTGGTTGAGTCGTTACAATGATAAACAAGTGACCGTCTGGCTTTACTACTTCGGTTAAGATGTGTTACACTTCTCCGAAGAGAGATGTGAAGCACGAATGGATGCGATTAAACGGCAGATACGACCGGTTGATAGCTGTATCGATTCTGGTGTTTTATACCACTTAAGCATGGCGTGGCACGGTATCAGCGCTGTGTTTTAGCATATCCTAGAGCACAGCTGTCGTTAATCTTAGACTTTTAGCGTTCATATGAACATAGAACCACTCAGCATTCTCTGTATACTTTTAGTAGTTGTTGCTGGGACACTTTAATATGCTTGACACGTCCACTTCAATGGTGATTTATAAGAATCGGAGCTTCCCGCATGAAGTTGTATTCTTCTACCGGAAAGAGAGACATTTGTGGTTTTTTTTTCAGTTCAAATTTTAGGTGAGCAGTTTTCAGCAGCTCTGATCAACACGAATATCCCTTTTTGATGATATCTATCACCTTTGACAACTTTACCGTGCAAAATGTGAATAATGGCCTTCTTACGGCACAGAAGAATCTGTAACATCTACTGTGTAGTTAGCCAAATACATTGAATAATGTATGAGACGTTGAAGGCAGCAATTATAAAGCATGGCTTAGGTTTGTCAATGAACACTTTCTTCATTAGCCATCCAGACAGACTAGATAAAGCAATTGTACCTGTTCAGATTGTCCGAATGTAATACTATGCGACTGTGCCTGTATACCTCGCCCACCGCCAGGCCAGGCAGCGCCCTAATGCAGGGCCGCCCGATATTGTTATCGTATCGATTTGATGTTCACCTATTTTTCTGAGAATACTAGAAGGCACAAGGTAGTCCTTTATAATAAAGACAGATCTCCATTGGAAATCTGGACCACTTCCAATTTGTGAAAGAATTGTCACCGTAAAAAGACCAAGAATCTACAATATAATATATATTATGTACAACTGTGAAGTGATCAAGTGAACTTCCATGTCAACAAAAAAAGATTCATATACTTATGCCCAAGCACCGACCAACGCCATAAGCGCCGCTCCGCAAGCGACTGCCACACAAGCTTCAATCCTCCGTTTACCCTTGAGTGTCTTGTAGCTCGAATCACTGAGGAAATCTTCAGCCAAGAGTTCTACGAGCCCAGCGAAAAGTAGTAGTCCGCTGCTGATAGCATTTGTAAAACCGACCATGAGCAGGCCAATCGTGCTCGCCGGGTCGTAAAGGTTATGTAATACTAGACCGATAACCTGGCCAATGGGAGTCGTAGTTCCGTACGCGAGGGACATAAGCCATGGTTTTGCTGATGACGTGGAGAACAGGCCCGGGATGAGCGAGGCGATGCGTGACCCGAGCGCGAAACCTTCGAAGGTCTGGTGGAAGGAGATGGCGACGAGAAGGACAATGAAAGACGTTCCTGTCGCAACACTGAGAGCCATACCGATGAATATGCTGTGGAAAAGGATGCCGGCCTCAAGAAGAAGACACTGGAGGAGTTGCTTCTGTGGGTTCTGGAGCAAGATGTCGGATCCGGCCCGGCGGTGTTCACCATAGGTGTGTGAGTGAGCATGACTGTAAGGCGAAGAAGAAGCATGTTCCTGTCCACCAGCATTGAGATAGGCTTCTCTAGCGGTGTACGGATCCAGCTCATCGAGATCGAGATGGTCGTCATTCTTGTTCTCATCTGGACTTCCTGCGGATCCAGTACTAGGCCCATTGATCAGATTCTCCAATGCGCCCCTGTCGTGAGATTGTGAACTTAAATGGCCAATTTCTGGCATCTTTGCAAGATGGATCATATCTTGACTATCCTGTTCACCCAATATCGAGTACTCATCCTCTCCATGTCTCTCCTCATCGATGATTCCATCCTCGGCATTGAGGATAAGATTATCGTATTCCCTGCCATGCACATGTCCTGCTCCTTTCATGGTGAAGAACATCTCCACTGTGACGACAACAAAAACGGCGGTCATGGCTACAAGCCCCGCCATGGCAGGGTAGCCTTTGTTCCAGAAACTAGGAAGGCATGGATCAGTAAGGGAAACGAACGCGGTAGGAAGCAGGTGAACAAAGGCTGTCGCGATTAAAACTCCAGTTCCAAAGTGTCTAGAGAGGAAGAGGAATCGACGTGGTATTGGGAGACGTGGAAATCGACGTGCGATAACTGGGAAGGAGCATGCTAAATAGAAAACAGGTTAACTCGTCACGTATCAACGACGATGCAAAGGAGTAACCCACCAAAAGTGCTCAGCCCAAGGATGAGAAATACCGCTACAACATGCAACGGGGTATTGTAAGAACCTTGTTTGGTCGAGCCGCAGGTCGACCTATTGATGCCGTCTGCATCTACATCTTCGACTTCAGCCCGCCGCACAAGCTCTGCTCTCAGAATGGCGAGTGGAATATCTGACAATGCTTGGATGCTGCCTTCGAAGCCTGCGGAGGATGATAGGTCAGTCAGATACCGATCCTAGAGTAACAAAAACACCTGGAGTCCGTGGGTCGATCAGCGCAGTAATTACAGGCTTCGGCTCATCTCTAAAGAATACTACCTCTGTAACAAGATGTAGATGCCGCGAAGGAAGTGGTGAATAACAAAAGCAGGCTCTTACCAGACGCCCCTATGCTAACATCTTGTCGCCTGTCAACCCCGCTTATCGTCATTTCAATGTTAGGTAACCCTGTATTCTCACCACATACATGGCCCAATCCTGGTATTACAAATGCACAGCTCGTTCAGAGCGAACTGTCTTGGTGTTCGTCAAGATCACAGAATGCCTTCTGCCGGAGATTGGAGGCAGGAATGTGGAGAGGGTGGACAGTTGTGGGGAGCTATACAACCCAAGACTAACAAATCGGTGGATTGGCTATATGAAAAGGGCTTGCAACCAGAGGGATAGTGGTGATGCTGGAAGGCGGAGTTGCAGGCTGTATGGTTGTCAGGAGAATGCAGACCAGGCTGCCTCTTGACAATCGGATGCGGTCATTCGACCGGTCCATGCACTTGGCGCTTGAGAGTCGTGACGGACCCCGGCGTAACGTAATCCACAACCGAGCGAGCCACCCAACCGAGCGAGCCACCTCAGAACCCCTAAACCTTGCATCCATTGGATCATCATCAAACCCAATTTTCCATCCAATATGACATCAAAACAACCAGATT
>Ga0207748_1000333_pt1 | contig 38394 bp, 41 predicted proteins | sample HigsolmetaGSP13D_FD_184841 | JGI IMG/M metagenome (GOLD analysis project Ga0207748, IMG submission 184841) | High solid enriched microbial communities from the Joint BioEnergy Institute, USA - SP1-3-D (SPAdes) | ecosystem: Engineered > Bioreactor > SSF (Solid state fermentation) > Aerobic >...
CCCCCCCCCAGTTGTCCCAGCCGGTTGGTGCAGCGCAGCATCAGGTACATGTACATATGCAGGCAGGACCCACGGACTAAAGCTAAAAGATGAGGTCATATCACATAACTGCTACTGCTAAGTAGGTATCCAAGGCAAGGCAAGGCAAGGACTGGGCTACAACCTGAGGTGTGGGATGCTTTTGGTTTTGTTTGCTATCTATTTCGATACACTGGAGGTACCTTTGGTACTTATCTAGGGTCTGGCCAGGATAAGAATATGGGATGGGCGAACAGTGTTAACAGACGGTTCGGTTCTATCAGGAAAAGACAAGTGAGGAGATGCGATGCTATACCAGACAATGACATTCGTGCGCTTCCCCCGCTTTTCAGGCGAGTCCTGTCCGCAGTTACAAAGGGATTGGATTATTATTGCCTACTATCAGTACGCATGCATGCATGGTTTTGGATAGATCAGGTACTGTACAGTACATAGATAGGATAATCCCAAGACTGTTAGATTGGGTCTACATACAGACAGAGGTCAGTCAGATTTTGGATAATGCAGTCCTGAGTGGTAAACTAGCTGCTGAAAATGGATGGTGCTATTCTCACCACGTTATTCCTAAGAGCTGGGTATTCTGATTTGATAGGCAGAAGGTACTGTACTAAAGTTCGTCTAGAAGATTACTGCGTACGGAGTGTTACAGTGCATATACAGTACATCCAGTATTATCATGCGCGGATGCAGTTCCACGAACTGGTTTAACTAAGTTCTCGTTCGTTCTTTCTCTCTACAGTCCAGCATATACCAGTATCAAATTTATACCCATACAAATAAGGGAGGGAAAAAAACCGATTACTTACGTACGCAGTTAAGGCTTTTCTTCTTCCTTATCTCGAGAGAATAACATACCAGAGTAATCCCGATTCCTCGGCAACAATACACCAAAATCAAGCGTTCATGTAAGAGCTTATCTGTCCCACTGGTAAGGGCCCCCAGACATCGGCAATGTCAGTACGTACCTAAAATCTGACCCAATCATTGTCATTTAGGCGGCGCCTTCCTAACGGTCTTACGGGGGACTGCAGTCTGCAGTAGTAGTCTGGGGACAGTCCTGAGGCGCAGGGCAGAAGACGAACGGCAGATTGTTCCAGCAAATTGGCAACGGACCGGTTCGCGGATAACTACGTAGTACGGAGTACTTAGTACGTATACTGCAGACTTGTGGAGGAGGGGAAGGATGGGTAGTTCAATTGTTGATTGTAGTAGTGTAGGGGCCGTTGTTACTGTGCAATGGTTAATTAATGGAATTTCACTATGTACTACTGTACTTGAACTAGAATGCTGTATGCATCAGCATGTGATATGGATTCGAGGGGAAAAAAAAAATAATAGATTGATTTCCATTTTCGATGTTTGGCAAACCGTCAGTGCTCAGCTTCCTTCCTTTCTAACGGTGGTTGAATGCCATATTTTATCTTTTTTTGGAATAGGAGATTCGCTTGAATTAATTTACTCCCTGGCGGTGATCTTCACTACTCATCCCATGGAAGAGCTATTTATCTTCGTGGTGTGTAGAAGTACGCCGTATCTAGTCATGACCAAATCTCAGGCATGAAGAAGACTCGTAGGCCTTTCTAGCTACTTAAGTACCTACTCAGTACGGTATCTTTAAACGACCTGTTGCAGTCTGCAGCTCTAACTCCATCAACCTAGGTACCTGCCTAGATAGGTAATTAGTTGCAAAATGGCCCGAAGGCGACACACAAGCACATACCTAAGGCAGGTACCCGTGGACATACAGTACCTAGGACTCTAACCGATGGAACCAGATAGAAAGGAAAAGGAAGCAGCACAGGCCACACCCCTAAAATACAATGGCAAACAAACAAAGGATGGGTTCAACTAAAGTCGTGACGTGAGGTGACAATGTGGAACATCAAAGTTCAGCCTGCTGTCTGCAGCCGCAGCTGAAACAGACACAGAAAGTACAGTACATGCATGCATGTACCTTGCGACAATAGGTACCTGGTAGGTACAGTACATAGCCACATCACCAGTCTTCAATTAGGAACAGTACAAAGATCGTTCGAAGTGTCCAATTTTGGGACCCGAACCCTAGGGGGATACGATACTGAGTACTTTTGTCCCACAGGGTACCGAGTACTTTTTAAACAGATCGCGGAATTTTTGAAACATGCCGCGTAATTATCTGTTAGTATTCGGCATCTCATCTAGACCAGGTTCCCTCGACTTTCAGCTTGGCAGGGATACCATGACTATATACTGTACATGTACTGCACAGGAGTGTACAGTACATATCGCCGAGCGCGCGGAGAGATGCAGATTGGATCAGGAGCCGGTTCCGTTCTTCCGATTGCCAGCTCGTGGAAGGTATGAATAATCGCAGGATCATATCTCAGGTCTCTCTCGGCGGGGTTCCCTGAGACCATGGGGGGTAACCTGTTACGATTTAAGCGCAGGCGTGCTCTACGTAGTGATGAGGTTCATACTGGACTCCCAAAGTAAAATATTCGAGATCGAGAGTCAAATCCTACCGGGGAAAACGTGTTCTGAGTTTCTAGTATACCGGGAAAAAGGCTGTAAGTACTTAGAAGATTGGCTCAAGCAAATGTATTATCGGACGGCATTAGGCATATGTACGCAGTAGCATCTGCGCTGAGCGCAGCTATCATTGTCTCCCTACTCTAGCGGTGGGACCCAGCTCGTCGCTCTTAGCAACCCTAATGTAGGCATGTACAGCTGTATGTGTTCAGTTGCACAATTGCAATTAGAATTATATTATAATGCTCTGAATATTGCAAGAACAAGAGTTTCAATTAATCGAGAGGAGAACATGCCGCCAGGGCGGAGAGCAGAAGAGCTGAGAAATTGAAGACCCACGACAGGAAGAGGTGTAGAACTCTCTTCCTCATCACCGTAAGCATTGACTACACTATCTCTTGGGGTAAACATCCTGCAGGCAGAAGCTGGAAGCTCATGAGCTCATTTTCTTGCTTAAATGGATGGACAAGACCCCAGTCAAGGCACGTAAGGCTCTAGGTACCGTCTTACCCAGGCAACCTTGCCCTCTGTCGGATCCATAATAACAGCAAAGTGAGTCGTCTCGTTCGTGACGGGATAGGTGCTCAGCCACTGAATGGCCTCGCAATCGGTGGCAGCGACATCGTCAGGGTCGACGTCATTAGAGGCATCCCCCTTCGACTTGACAGTATCGTCCGTGGACAGGGGTCTATTTGACTTCTGGTCAAGCTCGTCTTCTGTCATCCTAGCTGATGCGCGTGTCCGCTTCGCAGGATCGTGACGGTGTTGTATCCCCTGGGAGACGTCATGATCCCGCCTTCGAGCCCTTTCGGCCTTGCGAACTTTTTTGTCCCAATTGGCTTGCATGCATTCTCGGCGCAAGTTGCTATCCTCGATGATATCCGCCACGCTCTCTATTTCGCCCGAGATCACACCAAGTCCTGCATGTGATTGTCGCTTGCCTTCCGCGACCTCTTCAGTAGGGGGTGCATCGGGCTCTAGGTCGTTATTTGTGGCCACGATGAAGGCTGAAGAAGAACGGACGACTGCAGTCCTGTAGTCTTTTTCCATCGTCACGGTAGAGGCTCCATCGCTGAAAATTAGGTACGCCGCAGTTGTCGGCAACGAAGGAAAATAAGCCTCGATATACGCCAAGGAGGGCGGCTGCGACTCAGAGGGACTGCTCCGTCGTCGATACCATGACAATGATCGAGAGGAGCGGTCCGACTGCCGGGGCGGCGCAGGCATGATGCATTGGCGGAGAAGTGATGAGATGGAACGACGAACCCCAAGAAGAACGAGGAGGTGATTGAAATAGAACGAGCAATTCGCAGACCAGCTGCTTGCATTGTGCGTGGGACGGAAATTAAGGGACACACTGAGGGTCTTTCTCACCCCCGTCAGGACACCCACAAAACCGACATATGTGATACTGGTGGCCAGCACCTTCTCCGTCTCTGGGCTCCTGATATATTCCAGCTGCACCAAAAGACTTCTCAGAGCATCCATTCCCCAGTCGAGGGTGCGGAAGTGCAGCATCTTCGTCTGCATATCCTCGCCCGCCTTCACTCGTACCCCGCCACTGGTGCACCCCATGAGCAGATCGAGAAGCACATTGAAGGAGACCAGGAGGTACATTTCAATGCCGGTGGCTCGACTGATGCCTCTGATCTCCTCCGTCTCCTCTGCAGTATAGAGTCGACGCAAACAGAGTCTGGCCAGCCCCCGAACTAGCCCTAGTGGTATGTTAGGGTAGATGGCTTGGACCAGAGCGTCGAACAGCGCGGTAAGAGACCGCAGCTGATCCCAATAAAGTGTGGCCAGCTCGACGTACCGTAGCGACGGGGGACGGGAGAGGTCGATCTTGTAGACCGGGGGTATATCCCCAAAAGAGTCCGGGACCACAGGGCGTGTCGTCATGTGTTCTGAGGGCACTAGTTCAACCAGTGTAATAATGCAGATGAGATTTTGCCAGGCATATATGGAGTAGGATCATCTAGGACATACTGAGGCAGATAGCAGTTACAAGTAAGCAACGTGCAGACACATGATCAAAAAGAATCAGTGCAATGAGGCTGAAGGCAACCATGTCAACCTGTGACGCAGCGCTGGTCTCCTGCTGCGCAGGGTTGGAATACAGCCTGCAGCCTGTAGCGCCAGGGGCAAGGCTGAGACAGCTGTTCATGAAACCTATGCCATGACAGACTGACAGCAACCTGCCATCGCTGCGAAGGATGCGATATCCGACGGGGTGGAGTGTTGAAGAAGCACGGCGGCGGAGCGTGGGCGCCCCGCCGGTTCCGCCCTGGTGGCGGGGCCGATCTTTTTCCGCCCGCGTCATACCCGCAAAAGCGCGAGCGTCGGCCGCGGGACAAAAAGAATGCTTTTCGTGCCCTCGATCTCCGCGCGCGCGACGGCGACCCTGCCATAAACATCAGAAGATGGAACGCTGGCCACTAACCCGTTTGTAGAACACTGACAAGAGAGTGTACAGGAGCAGGGATGCCGCCATATCCCCATGACGAGCAAAATCGCGGTTCGACCTCTGCAGGCCGATATGGACCTGCTAATGGCACCCCCCGCGGTCCGGACGGCCTAGACAGGTCCAGGTCTTCCTACAGTCGCAATGGCGCTGCGGATTTTACGGGAGACGATGCGTCAGACGCAGATTTCTCCCGATTGATGGAATATCCGGAAGATGTCGATTACTACAGCTTGTTGGGTCTGTCGCGCAGTCCCCCTCCTTCGGAAGCTGATATTCGATCCGCATATCGAACTCTGACGCTGAGCTTCCACCCTGACAAGCAGCCATCACACTTGCGCGAGGCCGCAGAACGTCACTTTGACAAGATCCGTGAGGCGTATGAGACCCTCATCGACCCGAAGAAGCGTATTGTATACGATATGTTGGGAGCGGAAGGCGTCCAAAGAGAATGGAGTGCTGGCGGTGCCATGGGCCGCGGCGGAGTGGCCGAACGCCAACAGATCGGAGTCAGGGCTATGACTCCCGAGGAGTTTCGTCGCTGGTTCTTGGACACGATGAAAACGCGCGAGAGGCAGGTTGTGAATAGTCTGGTGCAGAGTAAGGTAGGTGATCGACTGTCGCCGTTGATGCCCTACGGAGGTCTACCCCGTTGAGATTCCTAGGACGGTCCCACTGCCAACGGGTCAGATTTTGATGCCGTCTCATATGTTGCCTGTTGAGTAGCTATATCGGATGCAGCAAGGTCCTAGTTCCTAGGCCTTAACTAGGCCAGTCAGGCGCGATTGCTAGCAGTGAAATTGAAGGGCATCATCAATTCAACACCCCTGGCGGTGGGACCGCACTAGCACTCCTTCTGGGATTAACTGGCCTGCTATTTATGACGCTCAATGTGTTTCTATCCCAGTCAGAGTTTACTTTGTTCAGACTCCATTTTTGGTTAACGTTCCGTGGAATTTGTGACCTAAGAGAAGTATGTTACTGACTCTGAAAGGGAGCCATCTCGCTTGGGATTGATGCTAGTTCAATGATATCCTCCGACTTCGAGGACAATATATATATCAACATTCCCACGTTACGGCCGTCCACTTATTCTATTGCATACACCTTCAAGGCACCTCTTCTGGCCCTTCAAGATCTCTGGACCAGTGTAGACGAAGAGAACGAGGAGTCCAATGGAACAGAGAGCTCGGCTCAAGACAGCAAGGCTCCATCTGGACAACAAGGCAACACGGAGATTGCGTTCACCGCAAGCATCGCTGGAAAACTGCAGCGTCCTATGCGACAAGCCAGATTAGAATATGCGGATGGAACTGCGGAGAACAAAGAGGTATTTCGCATCTTCAGTTACTTCAGGTCCATTGCTGACCCGTCATAGCTTCCAATGCCTCTGATTATTGTTGCAAAAAACATATCCCTGGGGGCAAGTGCCAATCACTCATTCCGAAACGTGGCATCTCATAAGGGGATTTTGAGCAGATTTCCTTTCTCGCTGCTTGAGGGTACGGAAGTTGGTGTCAGTGGCCTGCTGTTGCCCACTCCGGCGGTGGAGACGGTCATCGCGAAACCGGTGACCCTATTTCCAGGGACAAGACCGCTGAATTTCAGTCTCCGCACCACGTTCAATAGGTCGCTGCTCGAAACACCGCCGATGATCGGACTCCAAGTGTCCCGACAGCTCGGTGAAAGGCAGTACGTGTTCTGCAATTACTCGAGCGGCACTCTAGGCTGGCCGGAGATTCTTCAGCGGATGCTGTTACCAGTCGTGGAAATTGGCATGAATCCAGAATCTATGCTCGATCCTCCAATGCAGATGAGTAAGCTTGAAATCGGTTACCTCTCCCTTCCCAGAAAGTCAACAGAGGCTCCCAAGCCTGAAGAAGAAGAAGAAGAGGATCTCGATTCTGCGGCAGATAAAAAGAAGGCCTCTAACGCGGCTGAGTCTTGGCAAATGCAAGTTGCGGCTTCCCCGGCGGGAGGAAGCTTGTCTCTCAACTATAGCAGAAACATCTTTTCAGGACAGGCAGATGAACCTATTCGTTCCGAGTGGAGTTCTGAAGGCTATCATCCCCCTCGACCTACAACTAATGAACGATCTGTCCGACTCGAGATTCAAACGACTGTTGGACTTGATCTTTCCCTTGGATGGAACATCTCGGGAACTCGAAAGATCAGTGATTTCACTCGTATGGGTCTGGGCATTGGCGTCCAAGGAGCAAATGGCCTTGTCTTCACGGTCACTTGGAGCAGACTTGGTCAGAAGATCAAGCTTCCTATCGCGATATGCCCACTCGAATTCGTCAATGTCGATATTGCCGCTCTTGCGGTTATACTCCCGTGGTTAACGTATTGTGGAATCGAGTTTGGCCTAATCCGTCCGCGAGAACGCCGACGCCGGCGGTTGGCTATTGCTAAACGACGAAAGGAGTTGAAGAAATTGATATCGAAAAGAAGAGCTGAGAGCCAGCAAGCAATTGAACTCATGTCCGAGCAGGTGCAGCGACGACAAGCCAAGGAAGCCGCCCAAGACGGGTTGGTTATAACGAAAGCTGAGTATGGGTATTGGGCGCCTGCGGACAAAAAGCTCAAGGGCGATGCCGCTGAAAGCAAGATAATCGATGTGACGATTCCTGTTGCCGCGTTGGTTGACCGCAGCCAGCTGATTATTCCACGCGATACTACAAAGGTAAATCGAAATCTATATTCAAACTACTCTAAATGGCAGGTACTGACTTTTCCAAAGTTCCAGATCCTTGGGTTTTACGACCCGGCTCCGCTCCTCCCTAAAAAGCTGAAGATATGGTATAAATTTGGCGGAAAAGACCATTTTGTGGAAGCGGATGATTCAGAGGGCATAACTGCCCCTATGCGTTCACATTTGGCCTCGGAATGAATCAAAGCCCGCGAGGATCGTCCTATCAAGGCATCCAGATCAACTCTTTTTTGGCATCATTTAATCGAGTTCTCTCCCATCTGATTTTCTGCAAACGTTTTGTCCGCTAAATTTGGACCATAACAACAAAGGGTCACGTGAATTCAGGGTGACATTTTGAGATATCACAGATCCCTCCGAACACCGCCTCGCCCCTCCAAATCGTCATCCTCCATTGGAGGATTTGGCTTTTCCAGCATGGTTCTGCACGTGTAAAACAAGCATTGTAAAATATAGCATCTCCTGTTGGCAGTAGTATATATATCTTTTGCATATCATGCATTTGCCTGATGCTCCGTTAGAATCTAATTCTTCCCTTGTATACACTTCCTAGAGTGTACAGCATAGAGTCATCCTGTGATTAGGAACTGTTCCCTCTATGCTAATGCCAGCAGCTCCTGGAACTGATATCTGGTCTGACATGGGTGCTGTTGCAGTCAATGTTGAACGTCTGGCGCGGTCAACCAAAGTGGCGAAACGCGTCTCTGATTCACCAAAAGAGTACATAGATGAAATCCAGAAATACCTCTTTCTGGTTTACTTTTCAGTTAGAAACAGCTCCCTTTAAAGTTAGCAACACTTTCATACAGAAGTTCTCAGATTATGCTTCACATCGATACCATTGTCTCTCAAACTGAACTGATATTTACGACTACCAGCAGCTGTATGAAAAATGTGCCTCTGGCCATATCGCAACTACATCTTCGATGACGCTCCTAAGCTCAAGGACAAGAAGGAAGAGAAAAAGCCTGACTGGTACCTTGTTAAACCAGGCGACGTCCTCTATCCAGCTGGGGTGAGCAGAACTTCGTCATTCTTCAAATGTTCTCTCGTCATTTCACTTTCTAGCTAGTATCTTTCCCTCCATTCATGAAGGGTGCAGTGGTTTTCACGTGTCTGAATTCGCTATTGCCAGTGAATCTTCACAACGCTCGCTAAGATGTCTGCTTCGCACACTTGTCTTGTTGTCTTCTTTCATTGTTCATCTCACCCCTGCTCCTAGACATCGACATCATCGCACTGCCCTGGTTTCTAGCAAACATCTGACATGAAGACAATATCACGCTTCCTCACGCACATAATCTTCATCTCCCAAACCCTCTTTTTAAGACAATATGTCTTCGAATGAAAGCAAGACCTATTATCAGTATGGGAAGGAGAATCTCTCCAAGCTCTCCTCAGCAGATTCAAAGGAGCCTAAAAAGGAAACATTAAAGGAACCCGTCACTTACACTTATTTGCCCCTTCAAGACCTTCCTAAACAACCGGAGCCAGAGAAAGCCAAGGGGCCCCTCTACAGCTACACCTATGTTCCCCCTCATGTGATGCAACAGTACTCTGTATTGCCTGTTGTTATGGGGCCCTGTTATGCTTCGCTCATGGCTTACGCGCCGATCTCTCTTGTTGTACCCCCATACACCAGAGCTTCAATCTGTTGGTCCGCTGCTAATGCCACTTATAGGACCAGGCCCAGCCGGTTTTGACCCCGTACGTCCCCGTCTACCACTGGGCTTCGCTTCCAGCTTCTCCCCCCCAGTGGCTGTTCCGAACGGTACTGTCCCATGGATGGGTGCGACCAAAGCCGAAGTCGACGCTCAGAACGCCAAGATCGCGGAGGAGGTTGGCGCTACAAAGCCCATCAAGTTGATCCCATATCAAGCGGCTCCGGGACAGCAGTTCTGGGTCAAGGAGTTGGACGGCGGCTTCACCCTGCACACCACAGACGATATCATGGAGAGCTGTCAGCCGGGACGCTGGACCTATGCCAGTGCTGGCTATCCGTACTTTGTGCGCGAGAAGCCAGCTGAGACTGCGGCTGCTGCGTCGACTACCACTGCTCCTGCTTTTTGAATGATCAGGGTATGTATGTTATGTCTGTGTCACCCGTATGGCTGCAAACAGTGACTGACTCGTCTCATGTGTAGACTATTTGGCAATCATTGTTTCAAAGGACGGCTGACGAGGTGCAATGAATCAAAGGGATTTGCCTAGTCTGTGATGTCAAAGACACTAGGTAGCGATGGGTATTAGTCGGTGGATGGATAGCACTTTAGGCAGGAAGGCTGTGATAACATCACGCCCTTTATTTCTTTCATCTTTATTTCTGATAAGTGATGGCTTCTCTGACACTCAGATTTCTCTTGAATGGTTCTCTGCTCGGTTGGGACTCGGTTTTGTTTGACATGGCATTGAGGTGTTAAGGCTGTCCTTTTGAACCTGAGGTTCAAGAGTTGCAACTTGCGACGCCAAGAAGCAAGTTAGTTAATCCAGTCTTGTCTGGCCACTTTACATAGCAGTGGATCGATGGCTCGAAATCCATTTCCTTTATTGTAGCACTAAGTGATTGATGTGCCCTTGTATCAGTAGCCCACGTCGCGGTGTTCTGCCTTATATTAGTTGTTAATCTCATCCTGCAATCATAGACTATAGTATGATAAACTAGAGATATATCACAGGAAATGAGACAAAGAAGTGAGGTTAAGCAACGTTGTGAACACAGTTACAGTAGTAGTTCTCGAGTTGATGTTGCGGCCTCGGTACCGCTCATGTCATCATCGGCGTCCGCTACGGGAGCCCGAACTCGCCACTCCCGCAGTTCTCGCCTCGCCAGCTCCATCAAAAGTTGCTGGCGGCGCAATCGCAACAACCAAACCCAACGCTCTTTACCATCCACCTTCCTCTATCTTAATTTCGACAATGACGTCCGTCGCTGCGGGGCTATTCAACTCCTTGCCGAAGCCAAAATACACCGGCGAAGATGAGGAGCTGCCCGCGCACGCGCAGCCACGCGGTCCTCGCGTGGTCGGCGCCGGCCAGCTCGACGAGACGCAGATCGTAGTCAAGGTGAGTCGTGCCACATCAGGACACATTCATATTTTCTATTGAACAGTATCTAACAGCTGCATTTCTACAGAGAACCGGTCCTCCACCATACGGAAAACGCCAAGGATGGCGGCCACGAGGTCCGGAAGACTTTGGCGACGGTGGCGCGTTCCCCGAGATCCTGGTCGCGCAGTACCCCCTCGACATGGGTCGCAAGGGCGCCTCGACCACGTCCAATGCCCTGCCCGTGCAGGTCGATGCGGAGGGAAAGATCAGATACGATGCCATCGCGCGTCGGGGCCACAGTGAGAATCGCATCGTGCAGGCCTCGTTCAAAGACCTGATTCCGCTGCGGCAGCGCGTCAACATGGGAGAGATCTCGCTGGACCGGCCGTCCGAGGAGGAGGTCGCGAAGCAGATGGAGAAGACGAAGGCTGCGCTAGAGAACTTGGTTTCGAGTGCTGTGGCGGCGCAGAGGCCGAAGAACGTGAAGGGTGGAAAGAGAGCAGAGCCTACCTTTGTTCGGTATACGCCGGCAAACCAAATGGGGGATACGAGCAGGAAGAATGATCGTATCATAAAGATCGTGGAGAGGCAGCAGGATCCGATGGAACCGCCCAAGTTCAAGCACAAGAAGATCCCTCGCGGACCGCCGTCTCCGCCGCCACCCATCCTGCATTCACCTCCCCGAAAGCTTACGGCCGAGGACCAGGAGGCTTGGAAAATTCCTCCACCGGTATCGAATTGGAAGAACCCCAAGGGTTACACCATCCCGTTGGACAAGCGTCTGGCCGCCGATGGCCGTGGTCTACAGGACGTCACTATCAACGACAAATTTGCCCAATTTGCCGAAGCACTGTTTACGGCTGACAGACACGCCCGGGAGGAAGTCAGGTTACGAGCACAGATGCAGCAGAAGCTGGCAGAGAAGGAGAAAGCACAGAAGGAAGAGCATCTGCGCATGCTCGCGCAGAAAGCACGCGAAGAGAGAGCCGCCGCCGCCTCCCGTCGCGAGTCCCGGGCTCGTACTCGCTCTGTGAGTGGCAGTCGAAGCCCGTCGCCATACTCCTCCAGATCCGAAACCCCGAGCGAAGACGAAGAAGCAGCACGCGAGCGCGAACGCATTCGTCGCGAGCGGCGGGCGGAAGCCGAACGGCAACTCCGCCAGTCGCGCATGGGAACAGAGCGGCGGCTCCAGATGCTGGCGCGGGAGCAGAACCGCGACATCTCGGAGAAGATCGCCCTGGGACTGGCCAAGCCGACTCAGAGTGCCGAGACGATGTACGACTCGCGACTGTTCAACCAGACGAGCGGGCTGGAGGCCGGCTTCAACGAGGACAACCCGTACGACAAGCCGCTGTTTGCCGCGCAGGACGCCATAAACAGCATCTACCGCCCACGAGCACAGGTTGACGACTTGGATGATGAGGAGGCGGCCGCTGGGGAGATGAGCAGGATTCAGAAGGCCAACCGGTTCGAGGTGCTTGGAAGGGCGAAGGAAGGATTCAAGGGAACCAAGGACGCTGAGGTAGGACAGACCCCTTTCACGTCTTCTATCCATGACAAACATAGACTAACCACTACTTTGCAACAGGCCCGTGAAGGACCCGTCCAGTTCGAAAAGGACACGACAGATCCTTTTGGAATCGACAGCATGATCGCTGACGTGACGGGTGGAGGAGCCGGTCAGAAGCGGTACGGAATCCAGGAGGCCGACCGCAGCGACCGCGGATCGAAGAGAGCGAAGGTTGATGAGGATGATTGAGCCTGTATTCCTCAGAAGAATTGAGGAAGTCAGCTTTACAACTCTTCCTAATGACCTCGCGGGGATGCGAGGAGAAGAATGCAAATCAGAGTTTTCGATTCGGTCTTCTTGGGTATGGCTAATGCACTGTGGGCGTTTGGTCTGCTCGTTTGTGATTTATTCATCTGCATCAGGTTGTTGCTGAAGACATCTAGAAGATACCTGGTTTCAAGCCAGAGAGGGTCACAACTTCATCCAGCACGTGCAGTATGTATCATGCATTATTTTTATTTTGTTTTGTTGGTCGAGCCGTGCTGTGGTCGCTATAGCTATTTTATTATTGCTTTACATATAAATGGAGGGAACGAGAATCCTGGGAATCAGATCTGCGAAGTTCTAATTCTTATGAATAAAAATAGAAGCCGCATACATACTTTCCGTCAGGTAGATGGACAGCTGATTGACTGCAGCTCGACCGCCCTTGTACTGTACTTTTTCCCACGGCCTACATCTGTATGACTCTAGCCATGTTTGGCAGCAGACTACACCATGCAATGCAATCCAAATCGAGGACTCCTGACCAAAATACCTGGTCCCAGATAGGACCATGTTCTGGACGTAGGACTCTACTGATAGGGAGGGAGGTTAGTATGTATGTACTGTACCTAACAAGCTAGCTGCCTACCTACCGAATGCATCCATGCTTTCATCCTAGTAATATATCTATTGTTCTAACTCTACCAAGAAGTTGAAACTGCCTAGTAGTATAGTACTCCGTAGGTAGAAATTAAAGTGCTTAGGTGTTCCATTCCAGGGGTGCTTTCAGGGCCGTGCCGTGGTGGTTGTCACCCGCAATAGCAGAAACCAGCAGACGCCAGAAGGTACAGTACATGCATGTACTGTACGCTCAAACTTCAATCACCCCGGGACCACTTTGTGTTGTCACTATATAAATCGCCATATAATTAATAGTTGTTGCTACTTTAGATCCATAAGTTGTGTAGGACTTAGCGACACTACTATGTAGGTACGCACGTCTCTCTCTCTCCCCCCCTCCCTTTCCTCTCCTTTTGGAAATACAAGACCGTGTTGGTGCGAATCTGAAAGAGCTCAAACCGCCATGCAGATAGATACTATGACAATAATGTCCAGGGTTATATTACATGCCTAAATTTTGAAGACCTGAAGGAAAGGATTACATCATGTATGCTACCAACCACCTCAGTGCACGTAAATCCATATTTATTACCTTCAGCTAGGTTCGTGATGGATGGTAAAGCAGCATCCATCCAAAAAAAGTTACGTTAGATCTCCACACATCGATCTGAAGTTACAGTACTTATTGTGAAGAAGAAAGAATAACTCATTTAGCTCTTTTTCTTTCTGATATCTAGCTTTTACGGTTCCTGTTCTCATAATCGTGAAAAAAAAAACAATAAACAGAACATCTCAACGTCTCAGAAACTTTACCTTATCTGCCTTATCTTTCTTACCTTTAGGAGTCCTCCATGTAAAGACGACGATGATAGAAACCACCGAGAGAAACATTTACTAGATTAAAAATTAGCACAATCTCTGGATAGCTGGATGGAGCAGTTGGTCGCTTGTCTAGGTTCGGTCCTTACTGGCGATCAACGCAGACACCTTTCTTCAAATACAGTGTCTATCCATCTGTCTATCAGAGTTCGACACTTATGTTTACCTACGTAGAGACATTCTCATTGCTCCGGAGGGAGTTGAGGGAGTTGGAGGAGAATGGATAGAAGAGACAGACAACCTTCCCACACCACACCAAACTACAGTACAGCAAGGCCTTCGCCAAAAGCAGTAAAAGAAGAGCGTAGCTCGCAGTGGCCTGACCCGGAGGCGTAGCAAAGCCGTCAGGAGGAAAAAAAAGAGAAGGTTTAAACTGCGGAGAAGGTGCGCACGGCCTGTGCTGCGTATAGTAGTGTGTTATAGGGTAGCACAGGACGTTTTTTTTCATCGGGGGTTATCGCGGCTAGATCAGGCTGTCAGTCGACGCTAGCACTCCTACATATTAGGTACTATTAGGCATGTAAGTACTAGGAGATAAGTTTGCGGGGTCGACGATAATGGATGAACGGGTTTGGTCGGTTGCATGGGCTGTGAGGGATTGAGCAGGGGTAATAGGACCGCCTGGCGCCCAAAAAAGAGTACGATATACTAGTTACTTAGCTAATGTAGGGACTGCGTGATCGACCCGAGTCTGTCTCATGTTTGCTTTTTCGGTTGCTTTTGCTCGTAATAAATAGAAAGGACAGAGATATGTGGTCGGAAGTGTCGGATCGGGTGGATGGTTAACCTCATCTGGATGTTTATCAACTTGTCTGCTGGCTGCCATGGTGCCTGTCTTGTCTCGGAAGATTCATCCCATAATTAGTCACCACGTTATATGAGGCACAGGAGAGAAGACGTGTCGAGCGCAGCGTTCATGTGAAAATTCTGGTGCCGAATGGACCATGGACTGATCTGCATGCTATATCGCATATGACGAATGCTTGTGCCAGGACAACAGACTACATAACGTACCCACACCCATACGAATCGTCGAAGCGAACCTTAGATAGAAGGATGGTGCAATATGGATGCAGTGCAACGGCCGAACATTGCAGAAAAGTGCGGAGAAGAGAGCGGTTAGTCGTTACACAATGCGCACGGATGCGGCCTACAAGGTGCTCCTGGCGCGCTCCATCCATGAGTCCTCTTCAATGTATGGAGGACACCCATGGAGATGTTCCTGGACGTAGCCAGCTAGCCTGGAAGCGCTGCAAATCTTGTCCAGTGCCGAGTCCTGGAGGGGACACTTGACTGGCCAGGTTTATAGTCCGTGCAGGTTGACAGACGGATCGATGGAGATGTCACAGGACGGACTGCTTTGCAGACGAGCCAGGACAGCACACGTGCGATCGGGAGAGATGTGCGAGGATTATTGCGTAGTGCTGCGGAAGATGCGCGCGACGCGGAGGATTCTGAGTTGATGCTCCGTCGAGCGACTCGAGTCGGCCCGGATGGAGAGCGCATGCGTCCCCGGGATGCCCAAAGGGGCGAGCCGGATAGCGTCTGTGACAGCCTGATACGGCGTAAGATACCCCGTGCAGCAGGAGAAGGGCGATGTGATGCTTCTCTGTCACGACGCTACCGTACGACGGCGTAAACCCGGTGGGATGCACCCCGCGCAGGGAGATATCAGGGCGGTAGTTTCATGGAGGAGCGCCGGTGGCATCATGGAGGCGAGGCAGGGATGGAGAGTTTCCACCACGGGCAGACGGATCTGCCGTCAGGGATCAGGGATCGAGGATGAGACACTGCCAGAGCTGTCTGGCGCGGGGGTGCATGCCTCGCGATCGTGTGCAAGGCACTGTCTGGACATCCTTCCATGCAGAGTTCCAGATATACACACTTTTCAATGCACCCCGTTTTATGCCGGTCTGGTCATGATGACGATTATCTCCAGCTTTGTAGTATGATTGCGCCAAGAGCAACGAGAGTGCCGTGTGGGCCGAAGAGAGCACGAGGAAACGCCGGATCGTCTTTCAGGACAGAGATAGAGCAGCGGTTACAGCATCGGATCAGGTACTGCGTTCGTCCTGGCCGCTATCTCTGCACGACGATCCCTGATAACGGACTCGATGACTCGGACAAGGTCTCCACCCATGCATCTCATCCGCTAGCACCGCCGTGCTGGAGATCCAGAGATCGAGGCTGCATCTCGAGTTGCCAAGTTCTCTCCCGTGGGATCAGAGAAACGAACAGTATCTAGAGTATTCAGTAGTATCTTGTAGAACTCGTCCTGTCTGCTGAAGGTTGCTGTGTCGAGACGATCCCGACGTGAGATCCGGCGCACCGTGCTTGCCGCCGGATGCTTCCCCGCTTGCCTGTGTGGTGTCCGCTATCTCGACGAGCTCTCGACGATCCTCTCGATCTCCTCTCACACTTCAACCATGGTCGTTCTGCGTTCAATCCACTCTTCCTAGACGGCTCTCCTGCCGTGTGACCTTAAAACCATCTGGCTCGTCCGTTGTCCGTCGTGGCTCTGCCAGCTCCACCGGGATGCCTCGTCCACTCGCCACGACCGCTTCTATCAGCGGCTCCATCGCAGCCAGCTCCGGGCCCCAGAGAACGGACGCTGTTCGTCTCCGTCATTGGTGACTCTTATTCTCCCCCTCTCCCAGCCCTGACGCGGCGGGTATCCAGACGTCCAGCTCATCGCGGCGACCCATCATCCATGCCTGCGTCCGTGCCTTAGGGAGCACAACCTTACTTGTACCTTGCTCGCTCCCTCGACGCCGGTACCTGACTCAGAACGGCCCTGCCGGTGGCTCTGCAGCTGCGGCGGACAATCTGAACTGCTGGAATTCTTCAGCGCTGACGGCAGCCATCCCCTCCTCTTCCTCTCGACCCCGGGACCACCTGATAGGGCACAGCTCCCCGTGAGCCCGGTAGCGTGCTGCGCAGGACATTGCTGCATGCACGAGGCAGGCCTGGCGTGGTGGCGCTGGTCAGACCGATCAGTCAGAGCTCTTGATAGCGGCAGTGGAACCTGGGGAGAAAAGAAGCGCAACGAACCGCTCGGGCCAGCAAAGAGGCGAAAAAAGGTGACAACAAAAAGGCGGGTAAAGGAGAAGAAAAAAAATTTCTAGTCTCTGGGAGTCATCAGGGACTGCTGGAAACAAAGGTTGAAAAGGGGAGGAGCTGTGCCGTTCCCTTCAATTTTTGCCTTCTTCTCTTCTTCTAGGGTTCCTGTTAGTGGTCTCCCGCCTCTCTCTCGTTTTGGGTCATTCTGTCATACTCGTGCTCGGTACCGTGACTGACGCCATGGAGATCTCTCTCATCTGACTGCACTCTCTGTCTCCCTGCGCCCTGTCCATGGGTGGTCTCTCTTCTTACATTGCCTCTGTTGCTGGACTTCTTTTTTTCCTTGTTCAATTCACCTGCACGATTGTGTCATATCATCTCATGGGGCTGTGGCGTAAGCGCGGGCAGCAAGTATGAATACAGAACGATCCAAAGTCAACAAGACAAACCTGGTTCTGCTCTTCTGTATCTGAGCATGACTTGATCCGTATACCCAGCTGCCGCGTCCGTCTGTCCCTTCCGTACCTGACTGCACATTCTATTCGACATCCTCCGGCGATCGCCACGACATCTTGCATCCCTTGGCCACTGTCTGGTCGGCTGCCAAACTATTATCCTGTTTTTGATGCCTTTCATCATACAGTCACTTTGTCCTCGGAACAAAGTGCCTGATACCTAAACTGACTGGTCACTTCCTTGCACCCTGCCTCTGCACCCATTCACAGTGTCCTCGGGTCCTTTTCGTGCCCGCAGGTACTTTCACTGCACGCGGGCTGACCGCGGGACCCCACGTACCTGCGTGCAGTGAATCAATCTCAGAAACATGGCTCAGTCATTGTCACTCATCTCTGCCCAAGTCCAGTTCATGGTGAGCCACCACAATGCTCCTTGGTTATCCTTGAAGTACTGGCTACAATCTCGGCCCATATTTCGTTATCCGATGAGTCTATCGAGGCCGTTAGAGCGGGCCAGTGCCCAGATCCAGGCTCAGTATGTGGGGGAAATGTTGCTAACCATTGACCTTGCTGTCCAGGACGACCGGCTTGCCTTGGTGCATATTCCGCTGGAGCTGTATCCGTTCTTCCTGCAGCCAATCCTGCAGCTTGTCTTCAATGAGGTGCCAGCCATCAAGGACTCTAACACCGAGATCGAAGAAGAGCCACCCGAGGCTGCCAGCACCTCTCAGCCGGCCTTTTTGAATCTGTCGATCACTCCGGTGGAGTGTTCCGTCGTGTGTTCCAGGCAGCTGGCCGATCAGCTTTTTGCCCCGCTGGCCAACAAGTTCAACCAGATCACCACGGCCAAGGGGAGTCGCGTGTCCATCAGCAAAGAGGATTTTATCGTCATGCAGGTCGATGGACAGGGTCTGGATGCAAGCCAACGCGTGTTGGAGCTGACCAGCCCGTTGGCAATGGCCGGGATGTACGTCTTCGTTTCTCCTCCGATCTTGACATGTTCTCCAAACTGACATCTGTACAGCTCAATCTTCTTCATTTCAACCTACTTCTCAGACTACATCCTGGTGCCTCTGCGCTCAAAAGCACAGGTAATTCATGCCCTTGAGAAGCGAGGCTTCACCTTCGAGGTCACCGCGGATGCCTTTGTCAACAGCAGCAACCCTCAATACAACGGCACCTTCAGCAGCCCTGCTTCACCTCAGGCACTCACCGCGCAACGCTCCCCGCCTGTCACTCCGCCGCCATCCACCTTGTCCGAGCTGCAGACGCGTACCTTTGCCTCTCTACGAAGGCATAACATCGTCCCACGCGTCGACAAGTCTCTCCGCTTGGTCCAATGCGCGGCCCACCACCGGTTCGGCGAAACGAGCTCCGCGTCCATCCTCCGTCCCGCGCTGACGACCGCACTGGTGGTCGATAAGCCGCGTTTTCTGTCACTGACCTTGACAGCCACAGATCCTGCGGCCTCGATCCTGTTGGAGAAGCGCCTTCTGCCGCGCTTCTCAATGGACCCCACCTCAGGCGTCGCCCCAGACGAGGAGAGCAGCCTGCTGCTCGGATCCAAGGAGGATATTCTGGTCCCGATCATGCTCGACCTGCGTGAGCTCCCTCTGGAGGCGACAGGTATCGTCTGTGGTGTCGCGAGCCGCCTGGCCCAAGCGACGCACAGTCGGGACGAGAAAATGACAAGAAGCGGATCAGTGACCTCCCTATCCAGCCTGAACAGTCATCCTTACTACTTCAATCCGGGTTCGCCACCACTGTTTGCTCTATCACCATCGGTTTCTCTATCCAACTTCAGCACCACGCCTCCTAGCCCCTCGAAGTCAGACTCCTACTTCCACGATCGCCACTATCACCACAGCCATCACAATAGCGACAATAACCACAACGTCCCGCCGTCGACGCATCATCTAGAGCCCGACCCGGAGTCGTATTCTGACGCAGTGGAAATCAGCTTCCTGAGCACCGCGCGAGCCGGGACGGTCCTTGTCGGAGAGCGCGAGCTCAGTCGCGCCGTGGACGCGCTCGACGCGGAGAGCAGGGAGCAAGCGGCGTATGGATATCCGTGAGAAGAAGCAGGAGGCCTCCCGCCTGCTGAACTCTACATGCCACTCGATGATTAAAAAAAGGTTTTCCTTCTTTATTACATCCCGGAAGGGAATGATAAAAAATTCATTTTCATACCTACAAAAAGCAAAAAGGCGCAAGGATAGGAAAAAGCTTCTTAAAAAATTTCAAAGCATTTTGATCTGGCTTTGTTTGATTTCTTGCTTTTTTCCTCTTTTGGCGGTTTGATTGATTGATGCATGATGATTGAATCCGATACGGATGAACGAGACGGAAATGAAAAATGAAGACGAGATGCATGACCTGGAAAAAAAATCAAATTGAATACCCAAAACCCATCTACCAAGGAAGCGAGAGTGCAGTTTCTTGCTTTTCTTTTTTGTCTCTAATTTCTTTTTGTCTGTTCTGTCCATGATAATAATAATTATGGATAGTTATCAGTCTCCGCTACGACCATGCTGCATCTGCTTGGTTCTTTTCTTCGAAAAGCCTAGCTCTCTCTCTTTCTCTCTCTCTGGCGGTTTGCTTTGGTTTGTCTGTTTTTTGTCATGTTGGTTTTTGTTGAGATCAAGGAGATCTGTGTACTCTACTTCCTCTTCCTTTATTTTGCGACCTCTGTTCTGTTCATACAGTACATAGGTACAGCATAGCACGTCGCATACATATATATTCATAAATCAATGCATGATGCATAGGTTTGCCTGTAGCTAGCTAGAGGCTAGGTAGGTAGGTACATAGGTAGCCACCTAATGTGATGTGTGGAGTAATGTATGAGTGTGCCATGCATGCTTGTCGAATCCAGTTTAGCATTATATATGTAATCGTGTAGCAGCATCTCACTGCATGGAGACGGAGCCACGGCGTGTCTCATCAAAAATATATACACAAGTTCAAAAAATCATTCGTTCCATTCATCCATTATTCCGCGGAATAGATGTTATGGTGTATATATTATTATACATATACACATGGAATTTATTCAAATCACACGACAGCCTCATAGACATACATCACCGACTCATGCTGATCCGGGAGACAGTATATCCTTAACTTTCCCCCCACGACAGCCACATCGACCGGGTTCTGCGTCAGCGGTGTGCCCCTGTCGCTCGTCAGCGCGAGCGGAACTTCCCATAATGGCAGCATGGTCTGCACATCGACGAGGGCGATGCCGCCGAGGTTGAATGAGGATATGAATGTAGACGTGGAGGAGGAGGACGAGATGGTCGCGACGCCGGAGCAGAACATGATCGGTCTTGTCTCTGTGTTTTTATTTGCGTCGGTGCTGCGGGGGCTTTGCTGCTGCGTGAGGAGGGAAGTCGGGATGCGGTGGTGCCCCAGGAACTTGCAGTCCTGGTAGTCGACGAAGGAGGTCGGGTTGGGGACTTTTGTCTTCGGCGCCGTGAAGCCAGGTAAGGGGGTGAATCCTTTCGGATAGTTCCTGAGCGACCAGGTGGTCGCATTACGGGCGCCCCAGTTCAGCGTGACGATGTCATCCGTGACGGTGTCGTGGACGATTCCGCCGTTGTGGTCTGCGGTGCGGAATAGGGGCGTTTGCTCCAGCGTCAGTGGGTCGATGCGGACGATGGTCGCGGTCGAGTTGGGCCGGTACTGCGACAACGTGATCCAGATGTATCTGCCGTCGTAGTCGATGCCGCCGCCGTGATACTCGATGTCGCCCGGCTTGGTCAGGTTCGCGTCCGCGATGCGCTGGCCCTGCGCGTCGTAGACGAGGAGGTGCGCGAATCCTGCACCAGGGGTGCGGTCGGTGCCGTTGATGGTGCGGTTGTACTTCTCCGTCGGGACGGTCCAGTCGCCTGCGGAGACGAAGAAGCGGTCTTCACCAAGACGGACCATGCCCTCGGGCTCGCCAGTGTCTCCCTCAAGGGGCGTCTTGGAGATCAGTCTCCATTCCGTGGAGCGGTCAAGGTTGGTGAAAAGCTCGACGATTTCACCGCCGTCAGAGGCGGCGTGGGATGGGGGTAGCTTGTCTCCGGGGACGAATGGCTCCTGACGGAGACCTGTGACGGTTGCAGCGGCGCCTGAAGCGAGCAGCGCTCCTGTCGCAACGATTGCAGAGAGACGCATCTTGGTGAGGTCGAAGGCTGGAGTCAGTGCAGTGGACAGGCTCAGCAGGAAGGCATTCCACGCGGGCAGGTTGTGGCAGCTTTATGACGGCTATTAAATAGTGACCATATAGCCGGTCACAGCCGGTCCTCGGCCACGGACGCCTCAGGTCCAGTCAGACGAGCTGCATGGGACAGCTGCTCGAGACGCGCGGAGAATCGCCGCAGATGCGGTTGAGCGCGGCGGAGGTTGGCGCGCACGTTGCCGGGCGGTGAGCAGCCGTTGGCGGATGACAGCGTCCGCCGGGCTTGTCAAGAACGTGCCGTGCCACGTGCGAGATGGACCTGTCTGCATGGAGGACCATAAACGGTGCTTAAGACCGTGTAGAAGCCTGTAGACGACGCCCTGGTATGGCATGGAGGCTCAATCAATGTCTCTGGATCCGATATAGGAGCCCTGCTGTTCCTCCCAAAGTTGACGAGATACTGATCTCACGTCACCGATTGCCGTGGAGCTTATATCGGGGTCCACCTAACTGTAGACCTTGACAGTACCTGATCGTAGATCATATTAGCAAGAAGGACTTCACCGGAAGCAGACGCGCAATCTTGGAATCTTTGACGGAAGTAGAAACACGCGTAGAACTGAGAACTCACCGTCTGCGCAAGCGCCAGCCCAACAGCCTCCCTTCTCATTCCACGCCACGCAACTGACTACCTTGACGCCCTTGCCTGCAGGCACAGCTGCAATCACCTCCCCGCTGAGAACATCCCACGCAAAGACATAGGCCTCTCCCGAATCTCCAGCCTCACTACCGCTCAGCACGGCCGCATCGGACTTCGCGAAGACTGACCGAATCCGCAGCTCCTTGTTGCGATATTTCGGTCCAGCACCAGCACCACCAGGGTCCTTGCCCTCACTCCCTTCCCCTCCAAAGGCCTTCAGTAACTTCCCGTCCTCCCGGTCCAGCATCCGGATGCGCCCGTCCAGAGTCGACGCGAGCAGCGCGTTCCCGTCCGCGGAGCAGCGCACGCTGGTCACCGGGTGCGCGAGGACGTCGACAGTCGTGCGGCCCTGGCGGACGTCGTAGATGCGCACGCGCCCGTCGTAGCTGCCGCTCGCGATCGAGTAGGTGGGCATGTGGACGTGGAGGCTCGAGACGGTGTCGGTCGCCTCCGTGAGGGTCTGGATAGGCTTGTGTGAGTTGGAGCGGGCATCCCAGAGGTTGATCGTCGTGTCTGCGCTTCCTGCGGTATAGTGTCAGCATATACATGATTCCGTACTTTATATCCGATATGCAATGATCATCGTCGAGGCTGTCGCTGCGGTGTATAGCGTCCAGTATATCCTCTTTTCGTCCAACAACCCCCCTCAACACCCATGCCTGAAAGAAAGAAAAAAAAATACTACTCACCAGAAACGACAACCCAATCCCCCTCCCCAGCGAACTGCACCGCCTCCACCCTCGCCCCATGTCCCGACCACCTCCTCACCGTCCCTCCCTGCTCCACATCCCACAGAAACACCTGCCGATCCCCCCCGACACTCGCGAAGCGCGAATTGTCCGCCGTGACCGCGACATCCAGCACCGAGTACCCGTGGGCCTCATACTTCTGGATCGGGGTGGTGGTCTCAACCACGGCCGCCGAAAACGAGTTGCTCGAGGTCGGGATGGCGCGGGACAGGTGGATGGCGCGGTCGGAGGCGCCGGTGAGGAGGTACGTGCCCGGGTAGCTGGAGAAGGTGACGGTGTTTACGGGGCCTGTCGCAGTTTATATATGTTAGTATCGAGATCATCTAGAGCAGTGCATGATGTCTGTCCGTAGATACGCGGCGTCGTGCGTTTCCTGGGCAGAGGTTGTAGTCTCAGGAGGCCTACCATTGTGGGTTTTGAGGGTATGGACGAGTTTCGTGGGGAACTGTCTTGAAACAGACATGAGGGACCACGGGGACAGGGATGAAGTTTCGCGGTTGAAGAGTCGTATTTTGAGCCGTCGTGGTGAAGGACAACTCGTTCTCGAGTTCGGAGCTCTGGTTTGCGCGGGAAGCCCAGGCCGCCGCGTGCACGCTCCACGGGAACCCACGGTCCACCGCGCATGGATACAACTATATCGGCCATACGCGACCTGATGCTCCACTTAGTAGGACTAAAATCTGGAGTGCATACGCCGAAGAACACGGGCGTTGGACAAAGGAAATTAAATCTGCATTGACACTACAGAATACAAAGTGGGCTATTATCAAGGACATAGAGAACCATAGCTAACTACCAGCGGTAGATAAGAAAGGAAACCTATCACCAGCGCAACCTCCTGCAACGCGGCGGGGCATAGGGCGCCCAACTGTCTTCGTAAGGGTGGTTCTCACCAGATGAATGAGGCAAGGAAACCGGGTAATCAAGATATCTAGAGTCGAGAAGAAAAGTGTACAAATCCCCCCACCACACTCCATCCGCACGAATCCCCATCCACCAAGCATGGCCTTAACGACGTCCATGGCTGCGGGCAGCGTTCTGCATCTGCTCGATCTCCTGCTCGAGTTGCTTGATCCTGTTTGTGGTCAGCAAATAGTTGATTGGAAACGGGATCAACTTTGACATACGCAGCGTGGGTGGCCTCCAAGTCCTTGTTGAGGCGGTCTCTCTCTGCGATGAGCTTCTGCTCCCACTGTCTGAATCTCTGCTCCTCGATCTTGACCTGCTCCGTGAAGCGCTTCCGCAGGGCCTCTTCCTCTTCCTTGAACTTCGGGTTGTCCAGCTTCCGTGGCCGTGCCTCACCGAACTTCCTGGTCTCCATCTGCTGGGCACGGTAGGCCTCGTAGTGCTGCTCCTCGGTCGTGGTGATAAGATCAAGCATGTGAGTTCGGATGAGGATCGAACGGAGCTTCTTGAAATCGCAGTGGTCTTCGTTCTCAACCTCAGCGACACCCCAGAGGTATTGACGGCCTTTGACAACGCGGCCATCGGGGGTCTTGACGTCCTTCTCCGATCCGATCACGGAGAATGGCATGGCGGCAATCAGTGAACGAGCGTGGGCAGCGGCATGTTCATCATCCTCCTCAATTGGCGGCTGGTAGATCTTGATACCCTGGGCCTCGATGACAGCACGGATCTGCGAGAGTTAGCATGTGCTGGGATAGCGGAGTATAGGATTTGCCTTACCCTCTGCTTGAATCTGGCCAGATCGGCAGGGCTAAGGGTGTCTGCCTTGGCGATAACGGGGATCAGGTTGACACGGGTGCACAGCCGCTTCATAACCTCAATGTCGAGCGGCTTCAGGGTGTGTCCAGTGGGGCGAATGAAGTACAGGCAAGCATGGACTCGGAGATCAATCTTGTCTGTACGGCGCGGCTGCTGCTCCTGCAACATGTACGACTCATGCTGGTCGTCCAGGAATTCGATGATGGGCTGCCACGAGTCGCGGTTGTTGACGTAGTCGCCGAAGCCGGGGGTATCAATGACAGTGAGACGAACTAATCGTATTAGCTCGACGACTAGATAGTCTCAGGGGCGCTGTTGCTGTACCTTTGAAGAACTTCTCTTCAAGTTCCGCCTTGGTGATCTCGATCTCGACGGTCTTGTCGACCTGCTTAGCATGGCGCTTCTTGTGATCGGCATAGTTCTTGATCGTCGTCGAGAACAAGGTGTTGATGAACGTAGTCTTTCCCAATCCCGACTCTCCACAAACCTAAGGCGATCAGTCACCTTGGTATCACCGGCAAAGCATCCATTGAACCTACCATGATCGTGAATGACGCACCCCGTTTGGCGACAATCTTGTGTCTGGGTGCTGTCAGTCAGAGCTCGAGCCATCTCTCCAAATGCTAGCCCGCATTCTAAAACATACCGCTGGTTGGGGAGCTGTGGATAGCATTCGTTAGCAGCCGCGGTTCCCACGATCGAGGCCTGTGCAACTTACGTTGGCAATGCCAATGGGAGAGGCGGTTTCCGTGGAAGCGGCCATGTTGAGCTCAATACGGGATTCAGGGAACTCCTAGAAGACGTAAAAGAGGAGCTTGGAGCAGAGATAACCCAGGCTCAAAAGGTGAGCGCGTAGTCGACCCACAGAGAGGAGGGGGGATCCTGGAGAAAGGTCGAGGTGCGCAGACAACGAGGCAAGAGAGAGGAGAGCTGTTCGAGTTGCTCTTGACCTTCCGCTGCCCCTGAACGCCGGGTGGAGAAGCCGTCGAGCCTCAAGCGAACGAGAGCGTCAACAGCCCCCGGACCGCGCTAGGCCCGGAGCGGCTTGGCGCGCCGCTCGGTCTCGGATTATCTTATCGCGCCTTCCGCCGACCGGCCGGCATATCGATACTAAATTTTTGAAGCGCGATGCGACGGCCGTGAAAGGCAGCATCCGGGACGATGAAGACGGATTTCAAGGTCAGTTCTTTTCCCCGGCAGCTTAGGTCGCAGTGCGTCCTGCATTCTAACATTTTTGCAGTTCTCCAATTTACTGGGGACTGTTTACCGCAAAGGAAACCTCCTCTTTAACCCCGATGGCACCTGCTTGCTCTCCCCAGTGGGCAACAGGGTCTCGGTTTTTGACCTTGTACAGTACGTCTGCTTCTGCTGGTTCTTTGGGCGACGCAAGTATACATACTGAGAACTCTCCAACAGCAACACTTCATACACCCTCCCATTCGCCCATCGCACGAATATCGCCCGCCTTGACCTCTCCCCGAGAGGCAATCTTCTCCTCTCGGTTGATGAGAATGGCCGCGCTATCCTGACCAATTTTCACCGAAGGGTTGTCATCTACCACTTTTCCTTCAAGGGTCCCGTTTCAGCGCTCGCATTCTCACCCTCTGGTCGACATTTCGCGGTAGGCGTGGGAAGGCGGTTGCAGATATGGCACACGCCCTCGGCACCCGGCACGGACGGCAGTGGGGAACTGGAGTTTGCGCCGTTCGTCCTCTACCGTGATCTTGCTGGGCACTTCGATGTGATCAACAATATCCAGTGGTCTAGCGACTCGCGCTTCATCCTCACAGCGTCGAAGGATCTGACGGCGAGGATATGGAGCTTGGATCCGGAGGACGGTTTTGAGCCAACCACTCTGGCTGGACATAAGCAAGCTGTGAAGGCGGCTTATTTCTCCGCGGATCAAGAAACTGTAAGTGGTTAAAAGGAGATATTTGAGGCTCTTGACTGATCTGTCGATAGATCTACACAGTTAGCCAGGATGGCGCTCTTTTCAGATGGGAATATGTTGCCAAGGTCGATCCAGAAACTATGGAGGAGAGCTCAGAGCCCCGCTGGAGGATCACAAAGAAGGACTTCTTTAATCAAAATGAAGCTAAACTTAACTGCGCTGCGTTCCACGCGAAGTCGAATCTGTTAGTTGTCGGCTTCTCGAATGGGTTGTTCGGCCTGTACGAGTTGCCCGAGTTCAACATGATCCATCTTTTAAGGTACGTTTAATCCCACTGCCCTTTCTTTGCCAACACTAACTGCATCCAGTGTCTCACAAAGTAATATCGACTACATTACTATAAATAACTCCGGAGAGTGGCTGGCTTTCGGTTCATCGAAGCTAGGGCAGCTGCTGGTTTGGGAATGGCAGTCCGAGTCTTATATCCTGAAGCAGCAGGGGCATCTGGATTCTATGAACGCGCTTGTTTACTCGCCAGATGGCCAGAAAATCATTACTACCGCCGATGATGGCAAGGTCAAAGTTTGGGATGTCAAGTCTGGTTTTTGCATAGTGACATTTACAGAACACACGAGTGGAGTGACGGCCTGTGAATTTTCCAAGCGAGGAAATGTCTTGTTCACGTCCTCACTGGATGGATCGGTGAGAGCGTGGGACTTGATACGGTATCGAAACTTCCGAACTTTCACCGCCCCGTCCCGACTGTCATTTTCTTCTCTGGCGGTAGACCCTAGCGGCGAGGTCGTCTGTGCGGGGTCCCTCGATTCGTTTGATATCCATGTGTGGTCAGTGCAGACTGGACAGTTGCTCGACCAGCTCTCTGGCCATGAGGGACCAGTCTCTTCGCTGGCATTTTCCCCAGATGGAAGCCACCTCGTGAGTGGCAGTTGGGACCATACGGTCAGAATATGGAGCATTTTCGGCAGGACTCAGACGAGCGAGCCCCTGCAGCTCATGTCTGACGTCCTGAGTGTGGCTTTCCGACCGGATGGCAAGCAGATTGCCGCGTCAACGCTGGATGGCCAATTGACATTCTGGTCTGTCTCGAATGCCACTCAAGAAAGTGTCATCGATGGTCGTCGGGACGTGTCAGGTGGGCGTAAGATCACCGACCGCCGAACCGCCGCGAATGTCGCAGGGACAAAATCATTCAATAAGATAACATACAGTGCAGATGGAAGTTGTATCCTGGGCGGAGGAAATAGCAAGTACATCTGTCTCTACGACGTTGGAACGGGCTCTTTGTTGAAGAAGTTTACGGTTTCAGTCAACACTTCACTCGACGGCACCCAAGAGATCCTTAACAGCCGTGACATGACAGAAGCTGGGCCTCGCGGTCTTATCGACGAGACAGGTGAGGCGTCTGATCTTGAAGACCGCATTGATCGCACGCTTCCTGGTGTGAAGCGCGGCGATGCTGCAGCTCGTACCACCAGACCTGAAGTGCGTGTCACCGCTGTGGCCTTCTCTCCCACAGGACGTTCATTCTGTGCCGCCTCAACAGAGGGCCTGTTGATATACAGCCTGGATACTGAGTTTGTCTTTGACCCGTTCGACCTCGACATCGACATCACCCCTGATAGCATTCTCGCTACGCTCGATGCTGCGAAGAAAGCATTCGCCTCAAGGTCATCAGACAATGACGAATCATCCTTTCTGAAAGCCCTCATCATGGCTTTCCGCCTCAACGAGGCCTCTCTTATCCACTCCGTCTACCAGGCAATCCCCCCCTCGCACATCCCTCACATAGTCCGTTCCGTCCCTACCGTCTACCTTCCCCGCCTCCTTCGTTTCGTTGCCAATTGTGCAGACGAGACGCCTCACCTGGAGTTCAACCTTCTCTGGATCGAATCCCTGCTGAGTATCCACGGCCGCTACCTCAAGGACAATGCCGGCATGTTTGCGGCTGAGCTGCGTGCCGTACAGCGGGTCATCGATGAGATCAGGGAGACTCTGAAGAGACTGACAGAAAAGAATCTCTATGACTTGGACTTTCTCCTCGCGAAGCCTGTCCTGGCGGGCAAGAAGACCAACGGCGTCGTGAAGACCATAGATGAAGGCGAACCGGTAGTCGCGAACGGAGACATGCATATGGATGACGCTGATGGAGGGGAGGATGGGGAAGGCGAATGGATCGGTTTTGATGATTGATGGTGCCCATGTCTTGATGTCTACCTTATCTGCATATTGCATCCTCGTCCGGCGTTACATTCAATGTTTCTTCATATACCTTGGAAAAGCATAGGCTCTGTTGTAGAGAAAAGTTAATGGTGAAAAATAAGGAACATGGAGGTTTTGTTCTGGTATTTTGTTTTATTTCCATAGCTGTGAATGACCAGCTCCTTTCGTGGAAGTACTGTAGTTTGTTAATTCGACAAGGTGGTCGTGTCTCTGCATGGAGGCATAGTCAATCAGCAGATAGCCCCAGAGATTTCTCTTGCGAGGATCGTCACTATTCTTCAGGAGAAACAGTGTCATCTTAAAAGTTCACAGAATTACAGCATGATGAAGAGGCGTGCCGCGTGCATGTGCCAGTTGCGCGGAGTCTATTCCATTGTGGATCGACCCGAGCTTGAGCAGATGATGGATCATCGTGACTCTTCTGTCGTCTAGTTCTCCAGTTTCCAGGAAGTAGAAATATCGTTTGAAGTGGAATCATTAAGATGACACTGTGCTGTATGTGTAAAGGGGAAGTCATTACCTATCAAAATCAGATGTACTGCTCTGAACACATGCCAGTGAGGTCACCTTGGCTGTACAGTAGGTTGCCAAAACTTGGGTTACACCTACGTCCCTGCCCACCTGGCTTGGCAGATTGCTGTTTTGCATTCACATGATCTTAAAGCTATTTGACAGTAATCAAACACTACTACTACATGGTAGAAGCCCAAAATTACAGACAGTCCAAGCCTGAGATCATAGTCCAAAGCCTACCTGTGCATTCATGACATCTAGACATCACTGATACATAGCTAATATAGATCACGTGACAGAATAATAGAATCTCTAAGTGAGGTCATCATCTAGTAGGGCGGCAAGGTAGATGGCTTGGACAGGGATGTAGGTGTAACCAAAGTTTTGGCAACCTACTGTATGCCAGATTGAGGTTCTCTAGGAGATATGAATAAAAGCACTGTACCTTCATTGGTCAGAGGGTTCAACACCAACAACACTAACACATCTGGACACAAAGACCAAGTATGAGGCATGCCGTTCTCGTTACACCGGCTTCCCTCCATCTTTCACAGTTAAGCACTAAACACTAGTTGAGACAGTTAACCTTGTAATTCAAAGAATGGCTATACTAGCACAAAGAACGGGATCTATCTTTAGAATGATGGATCTTCCCAGCGAATGAGGGGGCAAATTGTCTGAGGTCTCCTTCACCATCACACAGTGAGTGGGAGTTACCGACCGATGAGCCTTTACAGAGTGACTCAGGTCAGCAAGCTACATATACGACCGTCACTATTCAAAATCTAGCCTCACCAACATTCTTCCTACCCGTGCAAGTCAGGAAATGGTCAGCTCAGGCATTGTCAGAGCAACAACAGACCCAGGACCATCAGCCGTCCAGTCTAACAGGTTGTCAATCATGGTTTCTTCAATAGTTGTCAACATTTACAAATATGGAAAAGCCCTCATCTTGGAGCACCCTGCACTGTTCATCGCCATTTGCACAATTATTGCAGTTTACCATGTATCCTCAAGTGCATCCAAGCATGAACCTGTGAGGGCACCAACAGTCAAATTTTTCGGCCCCGATATTATCAGCAGGCTTTTGTTCAACGTGAAGGCTTCCACACTCATATATCGCGGATACCGAAAGGTACCAATTCTGATGTCCCTGATAGCACCGATGACCATAACTGATGGAAACTAGTACAAGGACACAGCGTATCGACTGCTCAAAGCTGAGGATAACCTGATTGTTTTACCAACAAGATACATTAACGAGCTGAAACATCTGCCAGCGTCAAAGCTTAACTCCTTGGACGCCACATTCAGCGTACGTGCTTCTCGAACTGTATAATTTTAGTCAGAACGAGTGTCTGAAGCTGAACTGAGCTCTTCAGAATGTTGCGGGGGACTACATACAACTCAACGTGGATAGCCAGCTGCCTGCAGAAACAGTTCAAAAACGCCTGACGCCTGCCATAGGTGAGTACCTGTGAAGGAATACTCTCTCAATTTGATTCCGACTGACGCCTGCAAAAATAAAGGCCGGATCCTTCCCCGCATGATCGATGAGCTTCGCTATGCTTTCGAGGTCGAGTTCCCCAAATGTGAAGGTGAGCACCACGGGTTCCTGAGAGAGAAGCAACAACTCATGTCGAGCTCTATAGACGAATGGGTTGCAATACAGCCCTACAAGATCATTCTGCGTCTTGTGGCACGGAGCAGCACGCGAGTTTTCTTGGGTGAGACTGTCTGTCGGAATGAAGAATTCCTGGATGCCATGACCAGTTACTCCCTGAACCTCTTCAAGACTGTGGCGCTGCTGCGACCCTTTCCCGAATTCTCGCGTCCTTTGGTTGCGAAACTCCTTCCGAGCTATAGGACACTCAGGAGACAACTGAACTTCGCGCAAGGGATCTTCATGCCCATTCTTCAGCAGCGTAGAGCTGCTGAGAGTGCAGGGGACGCGGGCTACGAGAAACCGGACGACTTTCTGCAGTGGATGTTGGATCTGGTCGACAACGAAAAGGACGCTAATCCCCGTTTCTTTGCCCATCATTTCTTGCAGCTTTTGGGCTTGGCAGTCTCTCACACGAGTACCATGGCCATGACGCATATCATTTACGACCTGGCAATGATGCCAGAGTATCTGGAGCCGTTGCGAAATGAGATCAGAGAGGCGTTGCCAGACGGTTGGGAGAATGCTAGCCAGTCTGCGCTGCACAAGTTGAAACGTCTGGACAGTTTCATGAAGGAGTCTCAGCGTTGCAATCCTCCTGGACACCGTAAGTAAACCAGAACCCCATCATATGTGATAAGGTCCGAATCTAACCACCGATCCAAACAGTCTCTTTCCATCGTATCGTGAAGGAACCGATAACGCTCTCCGACGGTCTCGAGCTCCCCAAAGGAACTCATGTTTGCATGGCCTCTGGCCCAATCGGCATGGATCCAGAAATTGTGCAGGATCCACACGTCTTTGATGGCTTCCGGTATTTCAGAGAGAACAAGAGCACCTCCAGCTTCACAAGCACCGGGCCGACATCTGTACATTTCGGGATCGGGAGACACTCATGCCCCGGCCGCTTCTTCGCCGCGGATAGTATAAAAGCTATTCTGAGTCGCATCCTGCTCGACTACGACTTCAAATTCGAGCAGGATCAGATACGTCGGCCTAAGAACACGGTTTTCGGGGACGCGATCGTTCCGAATACGACAGTGCGTGTGCTCTTCCGGAAGAGACGTGAAGCCATTTCTCCTGCTACCAACGCTTGAAATGAGTCTCCTTACTGGGAATGGTTGGGGAGATTGTTTCATCAAGTTGACTGAATTATAAAAGTTGAGCAGCAGGTGATATGAGAACTAGGTTTCTCTTTCTTCATTTGAAACATAATGAACCTACCTATTACATACTGTACCCAGCTTAGAACCTAACAGTTAGCTCATGCTCGATTGAAATTCAAACCTCACTTCACTTTCTGGACAACTAAAACATGATAAATTTCAAGTACCTTCACTGTGTTTAATTACTGGGACCCAATGACAATCCATAAACTCATGGTGACAAGATTCTTGCAGGAAAAGATATGCAAGATTGGTGTCTTCAGAATGATGGGGATCAATAGCAACAACACTGCTGATAGGAGTGGTGTTGAACTTGGGTATTTGATGTGAACACAGTAGTATAGGGATACATTCAGAAGATCACTCAATTGCTTTATATAGCTGATCTAGATAAAAGTGATGATTTCGAAGAAGCAAACATCTGGCACGAACTCTGATACCTCTTTTATAGGTATTTTATATCCATGTTTGTTCATCCAACATCGTTTGATCCAAAGAGAACTTGGTCAGCTTAAGAGCCGCGTAGGTAGCAATCACGGTACCGGAATCCTGCAGCATAGAATCTAGATCCCACAAGTCCACACACATAACTAGATTTGGAGTCCAGCACCATATATACCTTTGTGCCAGAAGGTGCATAGTCTTACAACATGATTTATGCTAGATGATTCACAGATGCTCGAAGGAGATAATGAAAAGCCTTGGTAAAGTTCATAATATTGTAATGTGATTCTGCTTGTTGTTTCAGCCATGCTGCTGATGAACAACGCTAATGTTGGCGGCCGCCGCAACCTTCACAGCTGTATTCTGTGTTTTTCAATGATAAATATTTACCTGCCATGTGAAATTAGCTTTCTTCTTCAATATTTTAGTCTCAACTCGTCTGCTCCTTTCCCCCATCTTGGCATCTCAAGAGTACTAACCTACATCATTTGGTCTACTTTGCTCCCGCTCAAGGCAGGAAGGTTCTTATTCTCTTCACAATGATTTCAAACGACAATATCTCTGATACTGTTTCCTTTGCCATCTTATTTGTGGCTGTCAGTCTCTATTGCAGCATCACCATCCTGGTTGTGCAGAACCTGCCTTCTCTTCTTGCATCGGTTGTATCCAGATTTCATCGCGGGTGGTCATGGACTGCAGGGGCTTGTTCGCGCATGGTATCAGCATCAAAGAAGCAGCAGTCAAGGACAGAGGCGTTCTCAAACTCGCATGGAGACATCCTGAAAATGCTATATGAGAAGAATGACTTCGCTACCTTGGTCAGGATGCTGTCGCCCACGCTTAAAGAAAGGAATCCTGCGAAGTGGCGGATGATATTGGAGATTATGGCTGCGATTCATTTCTGCTTCATGATGCTTGAGGCAGTGAGTACCTAGCCTATTAAATGCCAACAAGGCACGCATTCTGTAAACAAGCCTCACTAACATGTTATAAACTAAAACAGTTCCCAGACGATGACTTCCGCAAATGCTGTCCTTTGATGTTTGGCCCAGCAGAAACTGCCAACAGAGCGTACTGGATGCTGACTAAAGTCGCGGACAAAACCATGAAGGAATACCCTCAGCTTGCGCCGTTCCTCTTGCAGAACCTGGAGGATATCTTCGAAGGCGAGGACATATCGCTCGTGTGGCGCAGAGACGGCATCAAGGCTCTGCCGTCCACAAAGAAGGCACGGAACCGGGCCTATCGCCGCTACGCATCATTGAGAAGGGGAGCTCTGTATCGACTCACTGGACAGCTCGTAGCGGAGGATCATTCTTGTGATGATTTGATGAGTAATATGGCGTGAGTTCTTCTCTCTTTACATACCTAATATTGTCCCAGTACATACATATTCTCCCTGGAAAGATCCACAAACAGCTTCTACGTCACGGTCTAACCAAAGAATAATAACTTCTAGATGGCACTCCCATCTCAAAGATGACTGCAGCTACCTCTTCCTGTTCTCTTCCAATCCCTCAAGAGCCAAACGATTCTTCACTGAGGCCCTCCTGAATAACCGCTTTTCCTGGCCGGTTATCCTAGCTCTGAACGATGCCAGCAAGGGTCCAGTAGTGGCTGAGGCGTTGATGACCAAGTCCCCTGAAGCCATCGAAAGGGCTATCGAGGTCATCCAGTGTGAGGGTATTCAATCTACGTGCCGGCAGGAGTTTGTGATAATAGAAAGAACAGTGAAGGATTTGATGGGGATCTGGCGTCGGAAGCAAGAGTACAAATCCAGGGAATGAAGAATGTGAGGAAAGATGATAAACTGTACATCCAGCTAAGGACGGAGGCAACGCCTGTGGTATGTACGGAGTTGGGTTAAAGTGTGATATCTGGAGCTAGTCTGGAAGCATGTTTGGGAAATTAGGTATTCAATGGATTTAGCGTATGCAAAATTTGGTGCAGTCTTGGCACATCAAAACCTCAAAAAATTGCAACTTTTGTACCCGAAGCCCTCCAAACCACCAAAATACTGATTTTTCCCACCAAATCCCATCAATTTTTTACTGAATTTGTCATATCTGAGGTTCTTCTGACTTCCTAATTAGGAAATTATAGCCTATGTCTGTGCTGATATCAAGATGTCTGCAAATCGCACTCCAGCCGCCATACCCTATGACCTTTGCAAGAAGCACATTCCTCACATCCCATCCCCAGCCCCAAACCAGGATCCCGCTGGCAATTATACTCCGATGGCTGCTGCAAGGAAGATAAAAAAAATGAGGCAAAAGAAGGTGTCTGAAGTGTCTAGAGCATCTGGAGCAAGGAGTTCTGCTGAGAGACCTCAGGCAAAGGGCCCGGTGAGCCAAAAATGCTCATTGCCAGCACCTTCCAACACATCAAAATGTGTCAGATTTGAGATATCCAATGAAGCTGTTACTGAGTTGGTTCCTGAAGCTGTTGATGACATGTCTGATGATGCCCTGGTTGATACTCCTGCCAATGCTCCTGACAAAGTATCTGATTTGCAGGAATCCATTGATAATGAGTCCCCTTGTGAGCCTCCTGCTGAGAATGAGGAAGAGGAAGCTGCCAGAGCGCTTTATACCACCAAAGAATGCTTTAAGAAGCTTGTATACAAGAGATGTGTGGAGGAAGCCTGTTGCAGGTTGCAAGAAGCTGAAGAGGACACCTATATTCCAATATCAGATATAGAAGAAGAGATGGATGAGCTCCTATGCACTGCTGACTACCCTGTGGCCTTATATCTACGCATATATCTCAATAAGATGTTGGTTGTTTGCAAGGCTCTGCCTGATTCTACTCACCATATGCTTGATATTGCAGATATTGAAGAGATCTTTCTACAGTCGCTTCAGCCATTTGTTAAGGACAAAGATTATGAAGTTATTAGCTGTACAGCAATTGTGAGACTGGCAACTGGCCGTGGAGGATCAAAAGCTCATGATATCAACAATTTTACCAATGCCGAAGTGGAGCAGATCCTTGCTCTACTGGATAGGCAACATAGGACCTTCCCAAGAAGCCAAATACAGCTTCATTTTGAAATCAAAGTGGTCTGTGAAGCCTTGCAAGGAAATAAAAAGAAGTCAAGACAATCCTCTCAGCCTCCAAAGCAGTCAACAACTGATGAAGCTTCTTCCCCTATATCAAGCTCTCCTCCGGTTGCTTCAACGCATTCTAATTGTACTGGCAGGCTGTTGGAGCAACATTCTCATCGCCTAGAATCCATATGTATTGCAGGAGATTTTCAATGTCAGTTGATGGAGTGATACTGCTGTCTTGATGATAATTGTACAAACAAAAATAATTACTGTTTCCCTGATCCTACAGATCCAAATCTCCATTATAATATTACCACTGCTCAGCATGAGATGTGGGCAAATTCAATTGCAAGTGGAGAAGCAACACTCCAACAGCCTCCCTACAAGCTTATTCAGTATTGGGAGAGGGAACAGGGCCCTATAACTTGTCAATCTTGTGAGCCTTTAAAGCAGTCTTCCCTACAGCAAACCAAGACAGCAATGGAGCGCCTAATGGAGATGCAACAGCAGATGCAGGAACAGATGTTGCAGGCCCAGATGATGGATCAATTAGAGGCAATGGAGGAGAAACAAGAGTGTTGAGAGAAGCACAATAAACACCATCAGATGCAACAGAAACAGCATAGGTTATTGCTTCAACAACAGCAGTTATTGCTGCAGCCTTATTTACAGTCTCTATATAACCCTTTATATCCCTTATTAGGAAGACAGGATCCTCCTAATCTGTCTGCTCCCTTGCATGAATCAACACCAGTTTGACCCAAATCTTCTAGTCCGATTGATGCCAATGAAGACGATGCTGATATACTTGCTGCATTCTTTGACTGGAAGATTAATAATACTAAGAATCCTGAGAGGAAGGCCAAATGGGAACATGCCAAGCAGACTGTTATGACCAATGACTGGTCTATACAGGAACTGCAACAAATGGAGGATGGGTCTTGTGCAATGTATCAACACACAATAAAAGCAGGTATCTCAGATGGCTTTGCTTGCGGTTTCAAATCTGAATTACACAAATTTAAAGATTACTATCGCCATCTAAAAGAGGAAACGAAGGCAGCTATGGTGCTCAATCAGTTGGTTCAGGGAGGAGGCAGTTTTATACCAGGTGATACATTCTGAATCTGTGTCTTTTGTATTGATTTGACTCTATATAGTAATACTATTGTCTTTCTCATACTGCTCAATGAATTGGTGGAAGTGGATGAGCTCTTCTTCTTCTATATAGACACCTCCAGCAGCATGATGGAATTGTTCTTGTGCAAAATGGTCACATCTGCTCTCTCTGATGGCCAGTTCTAGGAAATTGCCATAAGAATCACAATTCTGCTGCAGGAACACCCAATGATGCTTCATCCAAGCCTTCAGAACTGAGAAAGTAAGCTCAATTGGATTGTAATCTGGCAAGTATGGCAGCAAAAATTGTATGAGATGTCCTTCAGCCTCAATCATACAAGTCACCTCCTCGCTAATATGAATAGACACATTATCCATAACAATAACTATGGGCTGACAATGTTGTTGGTTGACTACAGGCAAGAGACATGTTTTTACCCACTCAATGAAATCCTCAGAAGTCCAATATCCCTCTTTGATGCCAGTACAGGGCATCCAACCCTCTAGTGTCATCACTGCACAGATGCTCCATATCCTTCCGCACTGAATATCAGTTCTATAATGAGCTTCATCGCCAATTGGAGTGTAGGTGTGATGACGCCAGCCAGTTTTCTCATTGAATATAGACTCATCCACAAATACAAGGTCTTCCGCTGCAAATTGCCATATGTCATTGAGATATGCGCGATGAAGAGCCTTGCTTTGATCCAGAGAGATACACCTGAGCTGTTTCCTTGTCCAATTCTGACACTTTAGTAAACAAGAGACTGTGGACTGACTGACTGAGACTCCTCACTCATGCCAAAGCCAGTAAACTAGTTCATCTTGGCTCCTCCATCCTTCAGATAGCAAATATTGGAAGAGAGCTTCTTCATCTGTGTCTGACAGCTTATGAGCTCGGCCCAGCTGCCTGTAATGCGGCCTGCAGACGCTTCCATACCTCATTAAGTTGTTCTGGATGTTATAGACAGTGCGGACAGCAACATGACACTCGCTGGCGATGTTATCAGGTCTCCATCCAAGAAGGAGATATCGCAATATCTGAGCACGCTTTACAGGACTCAAACCACGTGTTAGATGGCGACGAGGATGCTCAGGAGGGTATCTATAAGCTCCAGGGATTGCTTTGTTTGCTGGAGGTTGGGGTGCAGAGGATTCTGGAGAGTTGGTCACCTCAGATGCCATTTTTTCTGCAATATGGGGGTAATCTCGATATCGGCACAGATATAGGCTATAATTTCCTAATTAGGAAGTCAGAAGAACCTCAGATATGACAAATTCAGTAAAAAATTGATGGGATTTGGTGAGAAAATCAGTATTTTGGTGGTTTGGAGGGCTTCGGGTACAAAAGTTGCAATTTTTTGAGGTTTTGATGTGCCAAGACTGCACCAAATTTTGCATACGCTAAAT
>Ga0207748_1000335_pt1 | contig 38199 bp, 26 predicted proteins | sample HigsolmetaGSP13D_FD_184841 | JGI IMG/M metagenome (GOLD analysis project Ga0207748, IMG submission 184841) | High solid enriched microbial communities from the Joint BioEnergy Institute, USA - SP1-3-D (SPAdes) | ecosystem: Engineered > Bioreactor > SSF (Solid state fermentation) > Aerobic >...
CCCCCCCCCTCTCAATTCTCATGAGTGGTAAGTGAGCAAAGAAAGAGTAATGTGAAATGTGAAATCAGCTTGATTTTTTTGACGACAAGGTCTGAGAGACCCTCTTTCTGACCTTTGACTCAAGGTTGAGTGTTCCTATTCTTATTATCGTAATGCCGGGTTCTTCCCGCCGAAGCAGAGTAGATTTGTTAGCGTCGGATGGATAGTATATAGAAGGGAGGCCGTCAATCCAGATCTAGATCTCTGGTTCTCAGGTTCCGGATATAATTACTGTCGACAATTTGTGTCATATTACGGGTTCTGTGGTGTCAAGATCATGGCGTTTGATCGTCACTCAGTCTCATAATGCATTATCATATATCATCTATCCATTCGTCTATCCAGTCTGGTCCGAGTCCTTTCCTCGTATCTATCTACCCAGACAACCACCAGAGGATACAACACACGAGCAGCTCACGCATCATCCTCCACGACGATGCGCCCCTCGAGCCGCGGCGCGATGCCCTGCGTCCACGGCGGCGTGAACTCGTCGGCCGCCTCGTCGACCGTGTCGGCCGCCGTGCGCTTCAGCCCCGCCAGGCGCATCCACTTGCGCACGACGCTGCGCGCGACGCGCAGCCGGCGCTCCTCGTCCGCGGGGCTCGTCGCGGGCAGCGTGACGTAGTTCTTGGCCGTCGAGGGGTGCGGCGAGGTCAGCAGCTCCGGGTTCGAGTCTGAGTCCGAGTCCATCGTCTCGTACTCGTCGTCGTCGTTGTTCTCCAGGTTGTGGTTGTCCGGCAGGGCGGACACGGCCTTCTTGTCGATGTACTTGCGCTGGCCGTAGTGGTAGCGCCGCCGGGGGTGGGCGCCGCGCGGTTTCGTTGCCGTCGGGCTGGTGGGCGAGGGCGCGGCGGACGGGTGTCGCAGCCAGCCCTCGCTGTGCATGCGCTTGTGGACGGCCGTCCAGTGCCGGTTGAGACTCTTGCTCCAGCGGTTCCAGCGGCCCAGCACCTTGAGGCTGAGGAAGTACTGGCGCAGGATCGTGCTGATGAGCACGCCGTTCTCCTCCGAGACCAGCTCCTCGACCTCGCCGCCCGCCGACTTGACCAGCAGCGAGGAGAAGCCGTCCTTGCCGCGCGCCATGTATCCCCGCGTCGCGAGCGTGTAGTAGCGGTCCAGCTGGAGCGGCTCGCCGCCGACCTTGGCCCAGGTGACGCGCGAGCCCGGCGGCGCGGACCGCTTGAAGCCGAAGGTGATGTTGGACACCTGCGGGAAGCGGCCGTCCAGCGCGGGGATCTGGCTGACGCCGTTCTCGAGGGCGTCCAGGAGCGCCTGGCCCTTGATGCGGAGCACGACGACGGGGTCCTCAAAGGGGAAGCAGCTCAGCACGTCCCGCAGCCGCAGCATGCCCGGCGGGTAGATCTGGTCGCCGCGCATGGTGCCGGCCGCCATCATGGCGCAGTCGGCGCCGTGGTAGTAGCGCATCAGGTCGCAGACGAAGTTGCCCAGGTTGGACTCGCGCTGGCGGATCGTGGTGAAGCGGCCGTCCAGGGGGCTGGCCGTGTAGCCGACCGGCTTCTCGAGCTTCGCCTTGAGGCTGGAGGTGAGCTTCGCGACGAGGGCCACGCTGGCGGGATCCTCGGGGATCGACCGCACGATGTCGCGGCGGGTGATGTTGAAGTCCCAGCCGCCGCCCTCCCTGCGCCAGGCCTCGATGTAGCTGAGCTGCTTGAAGTCCGTGCCGGAGCGGAGCACGTGGGTGCCGTTGATGACGCTGTGGGCGTAGTAGTGGTCGTGGCCGCCCAGGATGATGTCGATGAGCCCGGGCGGCGTCTTCTCGGCGAGCTTGTTGTCGTTGGGCTCGCGCATGTGCGTCACGGCGACGATCATCTCGGCGCCCTGCTCCCGCAGGGCGGGCACGAGCTCCAGCGCCGTCTCCGTGGCCGACTTGTAGACGATGTCGGGCGGGAGCGAGTTGATGGTGTCCAGCCACTCGCGCTCGCCCAGGCCGATGACGCCGATCTTGATGCCGTTGGACGAGGTCAGCATGCAGGTGCGCTCGCAGTTGGCCAGGGGCACGGTCTCGCCCAGCGCGGGGTCCAGCACGTTGGCCAGCAGCCAGGGGAACCGGCACTGGCTGCGCAGGTGGCGGAACTGCGCGATGCCAAAGTCGAGGTCATGGTTCTGTCGACATCAGCATTGAAACGCACGACCGCAGTGATATATATATATATATATATATATATATGCCGGGAGGCGTACTCACACCCACGCACGCGACGTTCGTCTTGGCCTTGTTGAGGAAGGGCACCATGTGGCGGCCCTTGGTGATGGTGCTCTCCAGGCTGGGGTTGAAGACGTCGCCGGAGAAGAAGGTCAGGATGTCCGGCTGGCCGGCGAACCGCGGGGCCGTGTGGTAGTAGTTGATGACCGACTGGAAGCGCGCCACGCCGCCGACGGGCTCTGCAGAGCCCTCTCTGGAGGCCTGTCAGCAACAGCTCTGGGGGAAGAACAGGGGCAGGACGGGAGGCGGGCGTACTCGACGTGGTAGACATCGTTGAAGTGGATGAAGCGGAGGTCCGGGAGGCCTTGCCGGCCGCACGAGTAGGTGGTTGACAGGCCGGCCGACTCGAGAGCAGCCATGACTGACGACAATTGCGCTGGGATCGCAGAGACGACGCAGGATGATGAGTCCTCCAGCCCAGCTCACGGATCCGAGGCGGGGAGCATGGGCGGGAGCAGCACTCCGCGAGGGACAGCACCGTTGAGCAGAAGACGCAGATGGCGAAACAGGTTCAGACCATGGTCTGGGAGCAGAGGAAGATGAACGACGACACGTCGACGGAGAGAAAGGGAGATAAAAGGGCGCGGGCGATGGGCGATGAACAGCGGAGAGATGCGGAGGCCGCTGACGCTCCGCCTTTGCCTCCGCCCGCCAATCACCCGCCGTGGCTTAGCAATTCCGCCAAGAAGGACAACGCAGTAGCATCGAGGACAGCACGAGATGATGGCCAGCTGGCAGGTCTAGCTGCTTGCAGCATGGAGGGATGCACGATATCCCTGCGTCGTCGCCCGTACGTCCGTGGTCTACGCGTGGCGGTGGAGAGGGATACGATACGGAGAGATAGACAGTAAGATACGCTAGCTATATATATCTACAGACGGGGCGGCAGGAGCATACATGATAGAGCAGCGTCATCCGTGTATTCCAAGCGGTTTCAGACATGCTATCCTACATACGCAGGGACCAGCCAGTCAGATCGCGTGGGTATCCAAGTCAGTCATGCCGTGTGGAGTCGGATCGTCCACCAGGAGGCCCAGCAGCGGAATGTGGTCTTCAACATGCAGAGAAAGTAAGAATGATGATGATGATGATGATGATGATGAAAATTCGTCAGAATATACAGTCCACGGCAGAGTTCCATGCGGAGATCGTCATCAGGAGACATCCGCCTGTCACAACGCCTCGGAGAAACAGAACCAGTATAAAACACATGCCAGGTATCGTGATACAAGAGATGAGAGGATCTGGAACCGAGAAACACTGTATCAACACTAGTCACGACGATCGGTCACTGTCCACCGCCGCTTTCCCGGCTCGCGCCCCGGGGCGAGCGTCGCGCTCCCCCAGAGCCCGTGCTGCGACCTGCTGCGCTCGGGCAGCTGCTTCGTCCACGTCTGCTCCGCCGTCCGCGATCCGCTGGAGGACGAGGTCGGCGGCCGCGGGTCCTCGAAGTTGGGCACCAGGTCCTCGCTCGACTCCGAGGCCGTGTCGCCCGCCGAGAAGGACCCCCACAGGCCGGAGCCGCCCCGGGCGTGCGACAGCTGGCGCGGCCCAGCGCTCGACGACCGCGCGTGGCTGCGCGTCGTGGACTCCCCGAAGGTGAACCCCTCGGCCGGGTTCGACGACCGCGAGTCCAGCCGGTGGCGGTAGGACGAGATCGTCGGCGGCGGAGCGACCTTGGAGAACGGCTGCGGAGGCGCCTGGTGCGGAGTCGACCCGGCGCGCAGGTGCTCCGTCGAGGCCACGAGCTTCATCTCGTACTCGCGGTAGATGGAGGCGTCGACGGACGACCGGCGACGCTGTCCGCCCGGCCGCGGGTCACCGGCCTGCGCTCCGTCCGCGCTGGCAACGGCAGCGTCCTTGCGGACCGCCATGGTCAGCGAGGCCACGCCCACGTCCAGCAGCACGGGCTGGTTCGTCAGCGCCCCGATCAGAGCGTTGCAGCCCGCGCCGTGGGTGACCAGGACCAGCACGGCGTCCTCGTCCTCCTCGCCGCCTTCGTGCTCCGGAGCTTTCGCTCCTTCACGGCTGTTGTGACCGTTGTGCGAGGGACGGGATTCCTGGGAAGGACGGTCGTGCGTTCGGTACCACTCGATCATCTTCTGCAGCCCCTTGCGGAACCGCTGGTGCATGGCGCTCCACTCCTCTCCGTATTCTCCCCCGTCGCCCCAGTTCTGCGGCTCCCGCATGCTGTCCCACTGGTAGTCCACCTCCACGCAGGCGTCCCGCGCGTGGGCCACATATCCGGTCGGGATGGGGTCGGAGGGCGAGATCGCATAGGTCGGGGTCGGCGGGATATAGCCATCACCGCCGTCCCTGCTCACGTCCGTGCAGATCCTCGACAGGCCTTCTCTTCCGAGAGGCTTGCCCGTCGAAGCACCGTGACTCCCGGTGCGGTCCCTCTGTCCCACGGTATAGGCCGCGGGCTTAGGCCGTGCATCGTCATCCGCGTCGGGCGAGACGGGATTCGAGGAGCTTCTCCAGCCGCCGGGGAAGTAACCGGAGACCGACCTATTGCTCGCGTGGTGACCCCGGTGGATCTCTTCCCCACGCCTCAACAATTCCGCTTTCGCACTTGCGACCATCATGACCGAACTAGGGGGCGGAGTGATCTGCTCATAGTAGTCCGGTGAAAGCCACTCCCCCAGAAACGCGTCGATCCGAAGCAGCACCTTGGAACCGGTTTTCCTCGGAACAGCCTGGTCGTTTCCTGAAGGAGCCTGCACCGCCGTGGCTTCGGGCTCCGGGATGGCCGAGAGCGGTGACGGATTACCGTCACTCGTCCGTGATAGAGGCGAGCTTGCATACAGCGCCTTTGATCTGCCCGGTGTGCGACGGTGCTGACTGATCCCAGCGCTGATGGCGATTGCCGTCTGAACGCAGCGGAGAAAGGGCGACGTATGGATGATGATCTTGTACCTCCGTCGAGGACTCCGGGTGGGTTTCGAGTGACCGGGAGGCTGGGTCTCACGCTCAACGGCCGTGACAGGAGCCTCAGAGGCCTCACCGGCTCCAGACGAGCCGCTCCGGGGGGAAACGGGCGACACATGGGAAGACTCCTCTCGGGCGTTCAGGATACTCGCGATGCGGGCCCCGAGGGCGCGGGACTGGGTCCAACCGCCGTAGGTCAGGGGAGGATCGTAGGGGGTCGGAGAGGTGAGATGCCATTCCTTGTCGACCGCGTCGAGACGGGTGCCATGCCTGCGCGGGTCAGGTCGATTCCTTGGACAGCACTGCCGGATCCGACATACCTGGCGATAAAGACCACCGCCGGTGGTTTGCCCATCGCTGTGTCTCTTCCGGGAGGTCGAACTGCTGCAGACAGGTGAGCTGAAGGGATCTAGAGAACGGCAGGGACTCTGAAAAAGATGCTGCGATGCGCCGGGTGCTGTGGCTGCTTGATCAGAGCCCGGTCGACAAGTCATCGCCCTCCCCGCCTCGTCATCGCGTCGTCCGAGTCAGGAGCTAGAAGACCGCCGAAGACCGTTGCTGGGGTAGAGAGACACGGCCCGGCGGGTGACTCAGGCCGCTGATCGCTGCATGACAGAGAGGAAGTAGATAACAGGACTCGGAGTGCGAGACGGAGTCGTCTTTGTTCTTTTGCTCCCCGCGGTGGAGACATGTGATGCGCTGCTTATGTAAGCCCCCGCGGCCTCGACCACGCACTTCGACCGACAACAGATCCTACAGACAGGCCACCATCTTCGACCGCATCTGGCCTGTTCATCTTCTTCAGTTGCATGATCCTTGGCTGTGGCGATTTATGGCCCAGATGTTTGGCCGCATAACCGTTACTCGACCTGCCTAAGCGGCTCCCGTCCAGATTTACATATTGCACAACGTACCCAGCGACTGGTAGACCATCTCCAATGGCCTAAAGCAAATTATATTCGTCCTGTCTGCGTATTTCCCGCTGCTCTACGATCATTTTCTATCTCATAAACACCACTGGACATAGCCTGGAGGCGCGTGATGGCTTGCACTGCCTCGAGGTTTGCATGCCCAAGGACCCTTCTTCTCCGGCCGACGGCCTTCTGGTCCAGGGCCACGACTTACACTCTTTGCTGCAGTTACATTGGCCTCCCAGCATTTAAACCGGGCGAGGAAGTTAGACTGTTGAATAATGATGTTCAACTTTGAGTCAAACATTTTAATGTCAGGCTATCAGCTGGTGGCAAGGCCATATGGCGGAGTCATGTGTCCCTGTGCTCTGCCCTAAGGTTCCCGGCGCTTGCTTCAGTGACCTGCTCAGGCTGCTCTTCACCACTGCATTATTATGCTGATATCCGGCCATGCTGTGGCGGATGGCAGGGTTGATCGTGGCTAGCAGGTCCCAGTACCGTTTACTCGGTATATGCTCTCTGTCAATGACCTTGCTCCCTCTGCAGCGGTTTCTGTTGTAGTCTAGAAGCTTTCTATTTTTAGCCTCCGTTTTCCTTTAGCCGACGAGCCCTATGACACATCGCTGGCACTGAGGCTCCAAGGACGCGCATGTTCGTTTCCAGAAAATTCTCTTTTTGATCGGTCTGGTCATGAGTCTGCCTGAGGTCATCCGGAAGTTGCTCGTCGAGGGGGCTGTTCTGTACTGTCGTCATATTGCATGTGCTCCGACTCTCCATGATAATGGCCTGGAAAGTTCATCCGTGGGGAGCGGGGCTAGGCGGCCTTCAAGGATCTTCTAATTTTCCGTCGACAGATTTCCAGTTCTGTAGACTCGTGCTTCGAGGAATTAGCAGCGCGACCCTCTTCAGATGGGCTCGAGAGGACTTATCGCCAGATTTATTGAACATCGTATCATCCTCAGTTGCTGACGGATTGTTTGGAAATGATCATGATTCTTTATCATGTCCACAACGGCAGCACAGTTGCAAATTTAGTGAGAGGAAGACCGACAGCGGACTGCCGTCCTTATCAATTGCATCATTGACATGGACCGACGTCGTGGATAATTCGATGCTCTTCTGCGGCCGCAATGTATTCACTCGGGTTGAGTCATGCGATAAGGGTCAGTGACCATTCTTGGCAGTTCGTCTTGTCGAGGCTGATGAAGCTTTTCGTAGCAAGTCACGGTCGACGATCTTCCTTGCGTCTCATGACTATCATGTCCGTGGCGAATGTCTCGGGGGAAGCTGTAGAGCTCCTACGAACTGGGAAGGCAGATTAGCCAACGGGCGCCATCTCCAAGACTTGAGACGGACATGGATTAACCCTGTTAGGCTAGACGCAACTCTCCCATGGAAACAGTTCTCTAATCTTGATCTTGTTCCTGCATCAGCCTGCTCACAAGAGGATAGCGCTACCTGGACGTCATTCACAAGACCTGTGGATCTCTATACCAGCCATTCTAACGATGATCAGCCTATCTGCAGTGTGGAGAGATGATCTTCACGCCACTGACGTCGGCTGGGGGCACGTACATCCGATGAATCCAGTATTAAATCTCTCAGATATACGATTTGCAGGTCTATAACACTCGCAGAACGATCTCACATATTCTTGCATACTGTAGCTGTTACTTTCTTGACCATCCTTGTTGCGATGACCTCAAAGGGAGAGTTGACTTATCGAGTTACCGAGACGTAAGTTTTCAATCGTCGATCAGTTCTGTTCTTTACTTACCTCTGGTCTTGCGTTGCAGCCCTACAGACAGTCTAGTCCGCATGCCGGATCCCGACTCTGTACGCCATGCCTCTGAACGACGATCAGAGGCAATCCATTTCTGCTCACTCTGCGGCAAACCACGATCGGCGAGCTACCACGCTAGACACCCCGTGCGGCCCGGAGAGAAGCCTGTCCCTGGCATCTGTTCGCGGCCGCAGTGCGCCAGAGCAAAAGCGCACGCATCGTCATCAGCCTCCTCGGCACCGCCAGTCATCAAAGTCATCTGCGAGGTCCACCATCGCTATGTGCCGGAATCGTCACCGCGCGGATCGCACGCGCCGTTAAGTCTGCCTGAATTGCCGGGAGATGGCGTCAAGAGGGAAAGGATCCGGAGCGCACCCAACCCGCCGTATCCGTTGTCGGAGCCGTTTCCCCCGGTGGTGAACCGGGCCTCGAAGCCGACGTTTACGCTGAGTCGCGTGCGGTAAACCGGAGAGCTGGTTTACTCCATATATCATGCGTTGTGCCGACGCTGGTTGCGTTGACCGGTCACGCGATGTCGGCGTTCTGTTGCGTGTCCTCTTGAGGGATGTCTGCGCCGTGGTGCGGAGTGCTCCATGAGGATCAGATGTTTTGATGCCTGGTATCCGGGTCTGAAGTTTGAGGCGCCTTTACTCTGCGGGGATTTTCTTCTGGCAATTGAGTAATCAATGGTTTGGTTTCGGATGTTTATGTATTATTAGCATGTACATGTACATAGGTCCTTTGTTCTAGCATGGTTATGAATACGGGAGTGTTTCAATTAGCACGTAGGAGTTCTGGAGCCATAACCCGTTCAACCGTCTTTCCTGCCCCGCTGATATCCAGTAATATATCTACAGGCCGTGATATCGCGCAATAGTAATGTGGAGTTTACTAATTAGCAGGAAAGTTGCTTATGATGGGACTCGAGGACAGCTGATGACCAAGTATCTCAGTCGGTAGATTAAACCGGCGACCGTTGACTCCCTACCCTTTCGCCTGCGCATGTTATAACAAGATAGTTCCATACCTTATCTATCGACCTTGCACTACAAGATGGCGACTCCGAGGACGTCCACATGCAACCCTGTCGCGGAACTGACTTCCGACCGCTGACCGGTTCTTCCAATGCCAAGCAGCAGCAGCCCTGTTGACAGTGGATCCGGGGACAGCGTTTCGGCATACCGAACCGGTTTGCTTGCGTGCTATGTATGTGCAAGATGCGGGTGGAAGGTATCGCATCCCTGTGAGGTGTCTGTCGCTCCACTAAGCTCTGACACCATGAGTCTTGTTGTCCAGCTTAAGGATTGAAGGCTTAGGATCACATGTTCGGTGCATGACCGGTTCATGGATCTGCTGTTGGACAATCGTACGACCGAGTCCAGTCACCAGGGGCAGGCAGGCTGTGTCAGCCATATATTGCTGCTGTCGGGGACGAGGATCATACTGCTGACTTCTCATCTGACGGGACCAATCATATGCCCTTGTTGTATGCCTGAAGATCATGATCTTATGAGACATGTCGCAGCATTCGATGAGGATATCCAACCTAGAGAATAGATGATACAGGTGTCTTGTGTTGACTTGTTCTTACTTGTATCCATCTATTTTATCTGATTGGGTCTCTTTACATAGTAATGGAATGTATATCAATTATCGAACCCTCTAGAGAGATCAAAACCAGACCAGACGTCTCCTCTCTATGCTACTGAATCCTAGGTTCAAAGGAAGTCAGCAGGTTGACAGGCCCCTCCAAGTGCCATACACGTATCGCCGGATCCGAGGATCGTGGTAACTATGAGAATCATGAGATGCGCCCTCTGTCAGATAGAACTAAAACCCTGTCTCCGCAGGTGCGAATTTCTAAGCCGTGTATCTCAGCACAAAAGGCAGAGCGGATGTGCCATGTTGTGATACTTCTGCTTTACGCATACATGAGCGGGTCAGAAGGGAATGACGGTCGAGGGGACTGCAGACTCATTTGAGAGGAAACCGAACGTCCAGTGGAATCGAGCTTTGGGGACAGCAGGATGGTGAAAAATCTCATGCCATCACGCATCTCAATGCTGCCAACTGGCCAACCTGCAGACCAGCCAATCAGGCGAGACTACTTGATCGACGTGAGGGCTAGGGCGCGAGCACGCAATCCCGCCAGCGCAAGACGCGCTGGACAGGCGACGTGTTGATATAGAGCAGCGCTTCCTCCTCTCTCGGCCGTATCGAGATCTCTCCGCCGAGCCCGAGACGGCGCTGGTCGTGGAGCGGAGCGGAAACGGATCGCCCTTAGTCAGCCTGCTCCAGTGGCATCGGCCGAAACACTGCAGTCCGCGAGAGAGATACATCGGTCTCTACGAGATTTCTTCAACAGATGAGTCACTAGCCCTGACTAGCTTCGTCGGTGAGATCGGTGATCGAACGGCACGCAGATCCCGAGGTCTGGACATTCACTCCATACGATTCCTTAAAGCGGTCCCAATGCCCGCTCAGACACGATTTGGAACAGCTTCACTTCCCCCTCAATTGTTCTCCTTGTGTCCACTCCAGAATGGGTATCTTCCGCCAGAAGACCAAGGAGGAGGACGTCGATCTGGATTCCCCAGACCCCGTGCCTCCTGACGGCGGGACAACAGCCTGGCTGCAGGTCCTCTGCGGCCACCTGATCGTGTTCAACGCCTGGGGATACATCAACTCCTTCGGCATCTTCCAGCCGTACTACGTCTCGCTGCTGAATCGTCCGCCCTCCGACATCTCCTGGATCGGATCTCTCCAGATCTGCCTCGTCTACGGCGTGGGGACGTTCTCCGGCCGCGCCATGGACGCCGGGTACCTGCGTCCAACGCTGGTCGTGGGCTTCGCCCTGCAGCTGCTGGGCATCTTCATGACGTCCCTGTCGTCGTCGTACTGGCAGTTCATCCTCGCGCAGGGCATCTGCCAGGGCCTGGGCGATGGGCTGCTGTTCTGCCCGATCGTGGCGGTCGTGTCGACGTATTTCTCGAAACGGCGCACGCTGGCCATCTCGTCTGCAGCGTGCGGGGGCGCGACGGGCGGGATGGTCTTCCCTGCGATCGCGCGGCAGCTGCTACCCAAGGTTGGGTTCGCGTGGACGGTCCGGGTCATGGGCTTTGTGGTGATGTTCAACGCCGTGGTCGTCCTGACGCTGGTCCGGCAGAGACTGCCTCCGCGGAAGACGGGGCCGCTGATCGAGTGGGGTGCCTTCACGGAGCTGCCGTACGCGCTGTTCGCATCGGGGACGTTTCTGTGTCTTTGGGCGACGTTCTACGCTTACTATTATGTGAGTATGGACATGCCCCTGAAGACGAGATATTGGCATCTAACACTGTCATAGGTCCGAGCATTCGGCCGAGATGTTCTACATGTATCGGAGAAAACGTCCTTCAATCTCCTGCTCATCATCAACGGGGTCGGCCTCCCCGGCCGCCTGATCCCGGCGCTGCTGTCCGACAGGTTCTTCGGACCAGTGAATACCATCGTCCCGGTAACCGCATCTGCAGCGGTCCTGCTGTACGGCTGGATCGGGGTCTCGTCTCTTGCCGGCCTGGTCGTATTTACCGCCCTCTACGGCTTCTTTGGCGGCGGAGTGCAGAGCCTGTTCCCCTCCGCGCTATCGAGTCTGACGACGGACCTGAGCAAGGCGGGGACCAGGATCGGGATGGTGTTTTCGATCGTCAGTGTTGCGACGCTGACGGGGCCGCCGCTTGCGGGTGTTCTGATCAGCAGAGATCATGGGGGTTATCTCTACGCCCAGCTGTTCGGGGGGACGTCCATGATCCTGGGGAGCCTGTTGCTTGTCGGGGCGCGGGTGTCGCAGACGGGGTTTGCTTTGAAGCGGAGGATGTCATCGCCATCCGCTGACTTTTCCTAATCTACCGAGATAATTGTGGCACTCGGAGAGATGACGGAGATTCTCGAACCTTTAGTCTTGAACATGCCATGTCGAGCCGAAAGGTCACGGGTTTATGGTCGGAATCGGCCCCGGTCTGGGAGATGACGTGGTGTTGGTGTCCCTACAGGGGATTCTGCCGTCACCATCTAGATTTCTGTGCCGAGGGAGGATTCCTCCCTTCCATCATGTTTATATTCCGCAGTTCCGTCGATGTTCCGGTCCATATTTCGCACCTATATACCTGACGCAGCGGTGATGCGGCACAATAGAGTCTGGATGATCCAGCAACGTTATCTTCTGCATATACTCGTGCATTGATTATTCCGAGTCTAGAGCTTCTCCAGATGGTACATGGGAATTTGTAATGGAGATTAACTCGGTATCATACTACCGTGCATGAAGATCTTGGCACGTACGGGTGTCCAGTAGAGACGGTATCCGCGTCTCTCGTTATTTCTGGCCGTCTTTTTTATTATATCTGCGCCATGTGTCGTTATCGATAAATAATATACAGTACGTACCGAGGTCAGTTGGACAGATGTAAAAGCCCAGGAGCGGCCGGTTCGTTAAGATTACATGTGCATTTCCATTCAACCGACATAGACAACGAAGAATACGGTGACCTCCAATATCAGTATTCCAATTGCCTTGCACTACACGCCGGCAGAGCAGTCGGCAACAAACTCCTCGAACAGAGGCAGAAACACGTCCGGCTTCTCCCAGAACGGGCAGTGTCCCAACCCAGGCAGCCTGAAGCACCGTCCTCGCCACAGGTTGCTGTATTGCAGCCGATCCAACGTGTCCAGCTTGATAAAGGCGTCTTCGCTCCCGTTGACCACCGCCAGCGGCGCTGTCATCTCCGCCACGACCCGTCTCTGCTCGGCGCCTCGGCCCTGCAGGAACGCCTCGAGCATGAACTTGCGCGCGCGCCCGTCTGTCCGTCGCACGGCGTCGACCTGCCACGGCTCCCTCTCCCCGCGGTAGCCCGCTCCGATGAAGAGCTCGACTTGGTCGTCGGTCAGCGTCTCGGCGCCGGCGATGTTGTTCTTCGGGTCCATGTTGAAGCCCTCGGTTACCTGTGCCAGGCCCAACGAAGGCGGCGTGCCGGTGATCATCAGGCCTTTGATCCGGATGACGTCTTCGTCTTGGTCTTTCAGCTGCGCGACCATCTCGATGCCCACATGCCCTCCCAGACTGGAGCCGAAGACGACGACCGAGCTGATCTGCAGCTGGCGCAGGACCTCGATGGCCACCGCGCCGTACGCGGCCATGTTGTAACTGCGCTGCGGGTCCGGCGCGTCGCTCGACTCGCCGTGGCCCGGGAGGTCGAACGCGACGAGGCGATGCGAGGACGTCAGTTTCTCGTCGGCGAGGATGTGCTTGAACATGCGCCAGCTGCACGAGTTGGCGTGGAGCAGCAGGATCGCGGGGTCGCCGTGCCCGACGCTGACGGCGTGGATGGTGCCGTGGGAGGTTTGGAGTTTGTGTTCTTGCATGGTGCGATTATCGATCTTCATGATACGTTCTCGGATCTTTTGCTATTGATAGCATGAAATGTCGATAGGCATTTTGAGGAGCTTGGCAACGGCGTTATATCAGCGAAGCGGGCCCCGCAGATCGCGGGGTGCAGAACACCATTGGCCACACATGCAAGGAGTAGGAACCGGCCAGCTGCGGCTGGTGATTTCAAATCCCTGTAGCTTCATATTATCGCCGTCGTCCAGAGAGCCAGCAGGTTACTGGCAAGTCCATCGCAACCGGGGAGCGCGATATGCTTCATCTACAGGCACTTCTGGCCGGTCATCAGATGCGCCTCTCTCGACCATCAAACATCGGAGAAAGAAGCCAGGATATATAGCCAGAGAGTCCTTCCAGAGAACGATGGCTTTCTTGATTCGTCCATTCAAGGCTCCTGAGGCCACGTCGGCCAAGCTTACCGGCACTGTGATGGCGCCGGGGATGACTCACAGCCTAGTTCCACGCCAGTAGCATCCTAACAATCCTGCAGGACTATTCGAAGCCCTGGGCCACGTCGATCAGCGCGATCCACACCAATGGGATGGACAAGAGCAGCTCCCTGGGATGTGGAGAGCTGCCTGCTTGGCTGCCAGACGCAGAGCAACACGTGAGGCAGGCACATGAAGTGCTGCGGTTGAATACATCTTCAGATCGAGGCTGCTCATCATGAGACAAAAGCGTTTCGAGTGAAGATGTCATGTCATCTGCCAGTCAGGATCATTTGCGCCTAGGACAGAGATTCCTGAGCCACTTAGACCTGGCTGTTCCAATGTACAATTCCAAGACGACATAAGGCGCAACTGCTCGAGTTCAACTGTCTACTCTCAGTGAAGGTAGCGATGGTCCACTGATCAACCTACGGATAACAGACATGCGCTTTGCAGAGCTGCCTTGCAAGGTTCGACATGATCTCCGCTAAAGCACCCCGCCAACATGGGATCAGCTCTGCCGGTGTTCCTGCTGTAGGGTCTGGCTTCACCGTACTGTTGATCATTTCCTCTCTGACATGTGGATTCTTTGCTGGAGGTTATGCTGCAACCCAGGGTGCCATATTCATAGAAATGACGCGTGAAGCAAGCGAGAACGTCGAGGTAATCGATACTGACATGCCATACACGCTCCATAAAGGGTGCTCGTGGAGTCGCCGGCGTTGAGTTGCTCAAGAATGATGGGTGCATCAATGGGATCCGAACAGAAAAGTCATTGTTGTCGACTTCTAAAGATCAATCCGAGCAAAGCTGGCATTTCACATGGTTTAAAAGTGACTGGATCTTCCACTTGGACATCTTTCCTCCGCCACATCAAACCAATGCATATAGATGCCTCAGTCGGCTGGGAGCGCTAAATTCAACCCAATTTCAGTGTTGCCAGTTGTCATTAATTGGAGCCTGATCGAGTAATGATGAAGAATCAAAGGAAATAAAATAAAGGGGGATCCCTCTGGGTCAAGCCGCAGGCGCTGTTGGATAGGAAAGCAGATAGCGGAAAAAAGACAGGGGCCGAATGCAGCGCACACAGAGGAAATCCAGCACTGGCATACAACGTACGGTCAAGCAAGCTAAGCAAGCAGCCAAGGCTGCGCGATGAGCTTGAAGCAAGCCACGGTTGCACACATCTTCAACATCACTTTGCAGGTGTCGCTCAAAATCACCCATTAGGTTTCTGTATGACTTGCGTGCTGGCCCTGGGAGCGGAGTCCGAGTCTCCCAAGCGCCTCCTGAACCCCTCGGACGCTGCCATGAGCGATATCCTCGGTCGTCGCAGAGGGAGCTGCCAAGCCGCCAAGGCGGGCGATGCTGGAGGAACGAAATGAGATGCGCCGCGGGACGACGCGAGGACGGCGGGAGCATGGATCAACTCGTGTCTCCTCTGCACGGCGGCGTGCACAATGTGTCAGGCATCTTGGCGCCTCCTCGCAGTCTGACTTGGCGGTGGTAGCGGTTCTGGGCGCTGCTGCGCAACGGTCCTGTGCACGGAAATTCTCCGGCTTGAGATACTACTCCTCTTTGCCTCTTCCTTTCGCCCAGACAGTCTCCGGCGCCACTGTTATGCCTTTCTGTCGGAAGTCCAAGGCTCAGACATGGAGCCCGACGTCGAGACCGAGCTCTTGGGCGTCGTGGCAGTGACGATGAGCCGCAGGATCGGGCTTCGCTTCAGACGTGGCAGCGCTATCACTGATAATCGCCCTCTCCACAACTATCACAGAGCCAATAAGGGGCGGTCCTCGATGAAGATCGCGCGGGCTGGGGATGCCCCCTCGGGGTAGAGCTCGTCGGGGCTCCGCGTTTGATGACTCCCTTGCGCATGTGCTTATATATCCGCTGGCGGCTGTGCTCCCCGTGGGCAGCACCGCTACTACTACTACTACTACGACTACTACGTACTGTACTATATTTTCATTCGTTTCTTCAGGTCTACCGAATCTTCATTTCTTCTCTCCACTCCTTTTCTTTTCGTGTCTGGAACACTGCTTCTTTATATATATCAGTCAACCATGGTTTCGTTTCTCTATGCTTCTTTGCTTCTTTGCGGCGTTCGCTCCGTCGCCGCGTCCTGTGCCCACGGCACGTATCTCTTCCGCAGAGAGACCGGCGAGTCCGTCGAGGTGTCTAATTTCGGTTACGGGACGACCAATGGTCCCATCAATTGGCATGGGATCTCTGCAGAGAACGAGCTCTGCGCCACTGGGACCCAGCAGTCGCCCATTAACATCGACCAGACCATTCAGGTGGTGAACGCAGGCGTCGTGAACGCAAACATACCCGTTCAGCAGAATGTGGCCTTCGAGAATCTGGGGTCGACGGTCGAGGTGGTTGTGAATGGCGAGACCGTCGTCGGCAACCAGACCTTCACCCTGAAGCAGTTCCATTTCCACACGCCCAGCGAGCACCGGATCAACAACGAGCACTTCCCGGTTGAGATTCACATGGTCCACGAGGCTGCTGGTTAGATCCATACCGTCCCTTGCCTAACTGGGAACCGGCTAATTCTTCTCCAGACAACCCCGAGCAGCTGGCCGTCATCGCGATGATCGTGCAGCTGCAGAGCGACGTGACAACGGCAGTCCTGAACAACATCATTTCCCACGTGGAGGAGATCCGGACGCCCGGGAACGTCACGACAATCCCCTCCCTGGACATGACTCCCGTCGTCAACGCGATCAACCAGATGCCGTTCTACACCTACACCGGCAGCCTGACGACGCCTCCGTGCAAGGAGGGGCTCACCTTCCTGGTCTCCACCCAGGCGCTGCCGCTGCAGGTGGAGATGTACAACCGTCTCAAGGCCGTCGTGGGAGCCAACAACCGCCACATCCAGAACAGGGCCGGCGAGCCCAACATCATCGCCGTGGCCGCCCAGAACCTGCACACGTCTGGTAATTCCACTGGAGTTGCTCGACGTGGCAACTGGTAGACGCAAAGGACTTGCGACTTCAGTTGTACTGCCCCTACATGACTAAATTTTGCAGCAGGACTTTACAAGGATATCTAGTGTGGTTTTATTGTATTTAGCGTTCTACTTTTGATATATCGTGTCACTTTTCTTCTTCTGTCTTATATAATCGATGTTGAATTTCTAAGTTATGTTTTTATGGCTGTGGGAGGTGCATGTGTGTGCTAAGGTATGTAGGTTTGGAATAAATATATATAGCTACATGAAGTTGTCTGTTGAATAATTCCCTACTTGATTATATTCCTCCAGCTGAGTGCTATTACCGTTTCGAGATGGAGGCCAAGACCATGACATAGATATGATCTAGCTGACTATCGCGGATGAGATCAATGTTCTGGGAGCAGCATAGACAAGATAGGCAGCTTGTCAAGATTGCCGGGAGAGGAATAACGCCATGTTTTACCGTCATATCGCCCGTCTAGATCTGTCGAGCACAGGCCCCGTTTCTAGCAGCTGTAGTCGTGTGCTCCTCATGGAACATTTTGACCGGTGTCTGTCTCCAAGCACTGACAAGGGGCTACCGCTCTCGCGGGACTGTGAAATGCGTGCTGTGATTTTCGGAATGAGATATGTTCATTAAAGAGACACTCGATTTATAAGAATTGGTATGTTACTTGCTGTCAGACAGCCAAAATACCAGTATTGACTGCAACTAGCATCCTTGGCCTCTTTTTGTAGTCAAGCAGTATTTTTTGGTCAACACTTGTACAGTAACGTAATCCACAAGCCACCCGAACACCCAACCGAGCCGAACACCCCTCCCATCCGCGTCTCCTATATAGAGATTGAAGCTCCATCATCTACCCAAAACAGCAATTAATTACAAAAAATTAAGAATTAGAGCGATTAGGGCATCGAGTTCTCTTATGCCCAAGAATATTACAGTCGCTGCACCTCGGCGGGGCGCGTGTACAAGGTGGAGAAGCCACCTCCCTGGCTGGAGGAATTGGGGCTTCAGGAACCTGATTCTGACTTTGTATAAGCTCCTGAGTTTCCTGAACTGAAAGACCTCCTGTATGAGACAGCTGATTGGTTGATCGCTTGCACTTCTGCTTTTGCTTCTCATTTGCAGCACGTAGATCACGATTTTCTTTGCAAGAAGCACTGCACTATTCATGGCCAATTGACAGCCCTTGATAAGCTGGTCCAAGGCGGCATTTGTAGGGCTCGGAGGGCTCTGAGTACACTGTTTTAGTAAGGCCTTAATTGCAGCTGCTTGATGCTGTAATTCAACAATACTATGAGGTGTTTCTGGTACCCAATTGGCCTGTGGATCCCCAGAACAGCTTCCAGGTGGTGAAGGAGTCTTGAGCTGTATATTGAGCTGTAGAAGAACCTGTTCTGAATTAAATGGCACCAGTCCAGTTGCTGCAAAGCCATTTCTAACATTCTCTGATTTGAAGGCTTCCCAAACAGGCTTTTGGATATGCTGTGAGGAAATCTGCGGAGCATCTGCATGAGCGCCGTCCGGCAGGCGTCTACCAGCGGTGCGTAGTTGGCCATGCCCGAGGACGCCGCGCTCACGAAGGACAGCACGAGCGGCGCGCCGGCCTTGAACTCTTCGGCGCGGAGGGTCAGGAAGAGGCGGAGGTCGTGCCGTGCTTGTGCCTTGAGCTGGTCTCGGCGGTCTATCACCTGGTCTTCGTCGGCACCGCCGCCAGCGCAGGGACATGGTCGAGGTGGTGAAGAGTCGCGAGGGAGAAGCCCGCGTCCACTGACCGCGAGGGCATGACGCGCGTATAGAAGCTCCGTGCGATCATGGATGGGAAGATGTCGAAGTCGGCGGTGTCGGCGTCGTCGGTCCAGTGGACGTCCACGATGGTCGTAGCCAGGGACGTGAAGTCGTTACCTGGTCGGTCGCTGAAGACCAGCTGGATTTGAGACTGAGCATTCAACCTGCCCGTCCGAACGTTGGCTCTGATGATGTGCTCGAACGGTGTGATCCTGTATGCAGAACGTATTAGTATTCTGTCAATACGATAACTGATTCAAAACTATATCGAACGAGAACAGGGAAGCATACGAGTTCTTGCCCTGAGCCGATCCATATTCCACAACCGTGAATGTTCCCGCCGGCCCCTCTGCGGTCTTGTTCGTGATAGCACCGTCCAAGAGCGGCAGCACTCTTTCCATCGCCGCGGCCTGGAGGGCGGAGTTGGAGTTGTAGAAACCAGCACCCTGCATGGGGACGTCATTCGTGATAACACCGTTGACTGCACCTGTGTCCGCTTCGGTGCTGCTCCATGCGGCGGTGTTGCCGAGGACGATTTCTAAAACACCTTTGGCGACCTGATAGACTTGTGCTGAGAAATGTATGTCAGATTTGGTACGGGACCGTCATGTCGGCCCACTGTATATGTAGATATCCATGTTCGGCGAATATTGTACATGGAAAGAGAAACCTCCGATACAGAGTTGGGAGATGGGCTTTTGGATGCCGCATACGTTGGATGAATACTCGGAGATGGACTTATTCTGCATGTTGCAATATATCGGCTCCTTTCCAGTTTGTCGATATTGGCCATATCATCTGATCTGTGAGGTACAAAAATAATCATATCATCATATTCGAGATAGTATATTCGAACAGGCAGCACAATTGCACTGGGATGTACCTCCCTGCCTCGTCACAATCCATACTCGTAGGATTTCTCCACGCTCACAGATGGAATGTCGTTAGCACCGCCGCCAGGAAACTGGCCCAGCTGGGGATATCGGCAACGAAGACGCGGATGCGGTGGATGTCGAGCCAGCGCCTCATATCGCGGGTGCTCTCGCCCCGGGACCGATCCTCGATGATATCCCGGATGGGGAACGCGATGAAGGGGACAAAGGCGAAGTGCAACACGGTGAAGGCGAGCCCGGCGGCGTACCACCGGCTGGACTGCTGCAGCACCGGCCGCGCGGTGGTCAGGAGGTTGGCGGCGGCGGTGCCGATGGTCAGCGAGTTGAGGCCGATGACGATGAAGACGCCCTGGTGGAAGAAGCGGTGGAAGTAGGCGGGCAGCAGGGCGTTGCTCTTCTCGCGGTGGGCGGGCTGGAGGAAGCCGGACAGGAACCAGTGCTCATCCCAGCATTACATGAGCGCCGAGGTGCTGCTCAGCAGCGGCGCCACGCGCAGCAGCTTCAGGGGGTCGTCGAGCAGGCCGGATGCCATGGCGATGTAGACAAGGTGGTGGTGAAGAGACGCTGGACGAGGTCGTCCGTTGGTCCTCCTGCCTGACCATCGGGCTGGAATAAATGACATCGGACAGCAGGGGTCGCTTGCTCGGCGTGTTGTCCGCGAAACCCGCCGACGCAGGCCCTTGCCAGGGGCAGTGCGACATGCCCTGCAGGATCGAGGACAGGTTGATATATATACGTCTCGGGCACCCGCCGGACGGCTTAGGGCTTAGGGCTAGGGCTCCGGTATCTTGCCGCAGACATGTACCTCCTACTGCCACTTCCCTCACGACATATCATAAATTCCTCGTATGACCCATATTGACTATTGGATGCACTGCTGTACCCTACAATATGGTATTGTCTATTGATGACCCAATCCGTTCTGGGCACTATCAAAACCTTTATAATCATACCGCGCCCTTGTAGGGAAAGATGATCAAAGGCGGGGATCAAAATGTATGCTCTCTTCACCCCTGGCTCCTCGGTTGATCCTTCTTCTCTTCCAAGCCAAACTCGGTGTTCAGTTCCTCGCGCAGCTTGAGCCCCTTGACCAACAGCGCGATGGGGATGCCGATCCCGGCGAACGCGATCGACACCTGCCACACTGTCCTTAGGCTGTCGATATAGATCCCCAGGACGATCCTGCGCACGGATGGCCTAAGCGCCCAAGAGCGGAGGAACGCAGCGCGCTCGTACGCACCGCCGTCCACGAGCAGGGCGCGCACGGCCGCATCGGGCACCCGGCCGGCAAGGGCGTTGACGCGCGAGTTGAAGATGGCCGACGGGATTGCCGTGCCCCAGATGGAGCTGAAGCTGCACAGAAATGTCCACGTCGCGGCGGCTGTCGCCACCTCCGACTCGGCAGCGCCGCCAGGATCGCCGGCAAACAGCTGGTGAAGACGATGCCGGCGCCGACGCCGAACAGTAGCTGGAATCCCACCCACTCCCCCGTGGACGAGTGCTGGTCGAGCAGGGTGAAGAGACAGCAGGCCACGGTCATCAGCCCGAAACCGAGGAAGTGGAACGCGCGGTAGTGTCCGGTGACGGTGATGAGGATCCCCGCAAGCACACCAAAGGGCGCCGTGGTGGTTGCGATGGGGAAGAGCATCACTCCCGAACGCGTCGGCGACGCATCCAGCACCGCCTGGAAATAGACGGGGAGGAAGTAGCAGACCCAGAAGGATGGGCATGGTGGGCTCCTTAACCAGCGGCGTGGCCTCGTATCCCAGGAACGCCAGGAGTCCCACGAAGCCCAGGACGAGCGGGACGATGGTCCGCCAGGAGGACCAGGCATGGACCGTCCCGCCCCAGGCCAGGGCCAGCAGGATGGCGACGACCGACAGGATGAGGATGGTGTTGCCGACGATATCCACGCGGAGCAGCCGCTGCCAGATGGTCCCCTCGCGTCAATACCGCAGCCGGAGAAAGGGGATGAGCAGGGCCAGGGCCGCGCCCGCGAGAGGTAGGTTGATATAGAAGATCCAGCGCCAGGTCGCCTTCTGCGCAAACGCTCCGCCGAGCACAGGCCCAACCACGGACCCGATTGCCCACATCGATCCGATGATGCCCACGTATTTCCCCCGTTCCCGCAGGGAGACCAGGTCGTACACGACGATCTCAACCATGGTGTTGATCCCCCCGCCGCCCACGCCCTGGACGCTGCGGCCGGCGATCATCATGGCGGTGTTGTGTTCTCCTCCAGCGACGCCGCTGCCCAGGGCAAACAGCGCCACGGACAGGAGGTTCAAGCTTTGCAGGAGCGGCGGGAGCGTCGTTCTCGCGCGAGGAGCGGCATCGTTGTTCGCCGCGGAGGCAGTATCCGCAGCGGTTTGCTTTGCTTCCATGGCAGTCGGGTTTACGAACAAGTGTCACAGAGGTGTGAGATCTGGGCATCGGGCTGTCATTATCTCTCTTTCGGCGGTCCTGACGTGATCGGAGGGGGATTCGGCGGATTTCGTCGACGCCACGTTTTACCTCATCCACACCTCCATGAAGATCGATCGATCCCATATTAACATCTCCTCGTTGAGCCTTGTGGAGGGAGCTCTGGCTCGTGTCCCTCGGACGATACGCCTTGTGTCGACATGGCCCACGGAGACGCGGGAGCTCTGCTCATGGTGCTATACCGGGTGCGGGATACCGACTATATCTCTGCCAGAACCATCCTCATCCTGTTGCTGCTGTATTTTGTGACACCGCGAATGTGGAAGGTATGTGGCGGGTGACATCTCGGCATGGTTTCCCGACTGATGCAGCTCTTCAGGTCCTGCAAGCGTCATGGTCGCCGCTGAACAGGATCCCGGAGCCGTGGCTGAACAAGCTCTCAGAATGGCCGCTGGTTCTAGCCATCACCAGGGGACAAAGGTAAATAAATCATACGGCTCCTCTCACGATGCAAAAGAATCCGCTGCTAAGGACGGAACAAGTCACGAATGGACGGCGGACCTCCACCGCCGTCACGGGCCCATCGTGGTCCTCGCGCCGGGGATGATTGCTGTGTCGGACCGCGAGGAGATTCGACGAATCCTGGTGACGGAGGATTGGCCCAAGGCGTCTGCCATCTATAACAACTTCCGCCAGAATCCCGATCGACCGACCCTGCTGGCGTTCACCGACAAGAAGGCGTATGCCGTCCGCAAGCGCATGGTCTCGTCCATGTTCGGCATCCGCTACATCCGAGGGATGCAACCGATCATGCGCGAATGTGTGAATATCGCGCTCAAACAGCTCGCCGACGCCTGTGCTGCCAGCCCGTCCGGAGACGCGGTCGTGGACATCAACCGTCTGATCCGCTCCCTGGCTGTGGATATCATCGGCGCGACCACTTTTGGCCAGACGTTCGACGTGGTGAAGAACGGCTCCCATCCGCTGCCGGTCAAGATCGAGAGGAGTCTGCTCCTGTCAGGTATCTTCCAGTTCCTCCCGTGGCTGAAGGGACTGCCATGGTTCCCGACCCGAGATCCCTATATCGACGACTTCACCCGCGGGATTGTTGAGAAGCGACGGGAGACGATGAAGACGACGCCGCGTCATGACCTGCTGCAGACGCTGGTGGAAGCGGTGGATGACTCCCCCCAGTCGCCCTTCCAAACCTCGGACCTGCTGGATGAAGTCGTCGTCCTCCTCACGGCCGGCAGTGAGACAACTGCGAACACAGAGATCATCCTCCTCATGCTGCTGGCCAAGCATCCGGACAAGCTGGCCAAGCTGCACCGGGAGATCGACCAGTTCTACCCGGATCCGGATCGAGAGACCACGGCGGAGCTGGCGCCTCAGATGCGCTACCTCCAGGCCTGTATAGACGAAACCATGCGTCTCTTCCCCGCGATGGCGAGTGGGAGTCCCCGCGAGACGACGGAGAACACCACCGCGCTGGGCTACCACATCCCCAAGGGGACCACCGTCTTTCCCACGACGGCCACGCTGCACCGCCAGCCGGAGCTCTGGGACCGCCCAGACGAGTTCATCCCCGAGCGATGGCTGGAGCTGGCGGCCGACCAGAAGCCGAGCGAGATGCCCTTCTACCCGTTCTCTGCCGGCAGCCGCGTCTGCATCGGCAAGCACTTTGCGCTGCAGGAGATGTACCTCTCGGTGGTGTCCCTCCTGCGCCGGTTCGACCTGGAGTATGTGCCGGGACAGGACGAGTCGACGGTTTTCCGGGTTGCGTTGCAGCTGAAGGCGGGCAAGTATCTGATGAGAGTGAAGCCGAGAAAGACATAGTTTATCTCAGTGTGATGAATAGGATGAGATTGGAATGTGATATGGATGTTGTGGGAAGCAGGAAGCAGGCTGACGCGTACAAGGGCGATGGAGGCCTCCGGGCCGGCGCAATCTGCCTCCGACGTTTGTGTGGGAAAGATGCTCTTGTATGTGATCACGAAATTCTATAACCTGGCAAGATCTTTCTCTTGTCTGATCGTTTTGTCTCTAATGATAAGAATAATGATTTGTCGAGTTGTGAATACAATGACAGAAGGTTTATTACTTTTACTGCTTACCAGATGTGCATATTACTGGGCATTGTTGATTATATATATCGAGGAGAATATGCGCTATATATATATATATATATATATATATATCAAGGCCTGTAAGATAAATATTTTCTCGACATAGCTCTTAAGGAGAGAAATGTAATATATAAAACAGATGTCTCTTCATTGTCGCAACAAACTACACTCATAGCACTGTGTATCTTATATATATATACAGATATATATAAGATCAAGATAACAGTAATTCAGCTTCAGAGTCCATCTTAACAGCATACCATATAAATCTGCACCTACAAATACTGTCAAAAGTAAAGGGATTCGCTACAAACACTGGGAAAGGCTCAACATGGCCTTTGCTAATTGTATACCTTGAGAATTCCTGCTGATCTTGTTGTTCCCTAGATGACACCATCACGCTGTTCGCTATATCTACTGTCCGTAGACTTCAGGCAGGTGATACCTCCGGCCTAGGTGCTGTACTTGCTATGTTGTGCAATTCTACAGTACATTCGCTTCCCGGTGAAGCCACTTTCAAATTTCTGTCCGTGAAACTTTTTGGTCTAGTATGCTGTTAACCGTTGTTCGGGAGCGATATTTATTCAGTTTCAGCCATACATTCTACTTTTACTGCAGTTACTCTTCTAGTTCGTACCTAATTTCAGAAATATTTACGTTGATTTTCAACAGTAAAATGACATTCTTCTTTCTCATGTCTCTACAGAGCATATGAGAGGAAAGCACATTCTAGCGCATTAATCGCGTCCGTTGCATAACGGACCATTATCCCTGGAACGTTCTGCGTTTGGCAACGAACACCTGGTCCTTGAAAACCTCCCTGACGCCGTCCGATTCAATCACGTCCCGAGACAATGCCACCACCCGGGGGTACTTGTCTCCCATCTCCTTGTCGATAACCTGCATGAATCCCCAATACAGCCACGACGCCAGCGACAGATCCGCCAGACTCGTCCTCCGTCGCCAGCCACCTCCTGCCGACCAGATGCCGCTCGAGACAGTCCAGCGACCGCTCCAGGCCGGCGAGTGCTGTCGTCTCGACCGCCTGATCGTAGGGACGCATGCCCACCCGCCACAGCACCAGCTGCACCACCGGGTCCATGACCTCGCTGCCGGCGAAGCAGATCCACTGGCGGATCTGGGCGCGCTGGGCCGGAGTCGCGCCGACAAGCTGCGCTGCCCGCGGTCTGCTCTCGGCCACGTACTGGGCAATGGCGTCGGATTCGAAAATTCAGGTTCCGTCGGGACATTCGAGCGCAGGGATCTTGCCCGGTGGGAACTTGGAGCGGAACTCGCTGGTCCTGTTGGTCTGGCCCATGGAGAAGTCGGGTGCCAGCTGGATGTCGAGGCCGTTGAGGCGGGCGGCCGCTCGGATCTTTAGCGTGTCAGTATCTTCTCGTAACGTAGAGAGTGGTCACGATATCCGGGACGAGGTGCGTACCTTCAAGATGCGTGCATTGGGGACGTAGGTTTAGAGGGTCCTGAATGGAGCCATGTTGGTTCTGGCTCCCCAGTGGACCGTTCCAGTATGGACAGAGAAATCTGCTCAGCTGTCTCAATGAACTATAATGGACTGGACAATAACAATGCTGCGCGGAGTCCAGAAGGTGGAATTATTGAATCGATTGATGTTTTGATCAATATGTAGGAACCCACATCCCTGGACACTCATACCTCGGAGGCTTCGATTCCGCCTCCTATCCGCCGTATCCTCGTGGTAGCGTCCACCGAAAGATGCCGATTTCTCGTACCACGGCAAATCGCCGATCAAGAATTCCACCGAGCCAGGTCCGTCTGTCGAGTTCTGGCGCACTTGGACATGGAACAATCATACTGCACCTCTACAGGCCGCGGTAGATGAGTGGTCCAAGGCCAGCTCATTCCACAGAATCGCCTCGGCCAGCGCTTTGCCGTCCCTCTCTCCGCTGTGAGATCGCAGATGCACTCTGCACGTGCGTTGTCCATGCAGACGCAATATCCGGGCCGGAAGTTTATGTCTCCTTCTTCGGAGGATGTCCGACAGTCAAGCGCCACGTTCAATGGCATATTTCAGTATACCTCTCCAATGGAGACCCTCTGAAGAAAGCGCTCGAGCCATTCCATCGGTGTTTGATAGGCGGCTCGACGTATCCTTTTGCACATTGAGGATTGGTTGGCATGATCATGCTGTTTTCGAGAATCAAGCTTTCCGTGAATAACATGTTCTGGTCATCCATGCATCCATGCCAGTGTGGAGTCGCTGCATGGAGAGACGCGTCACGGCCACCTCTCCAATGTGGGGACGGACGAGCTGAGTATTCTGGAAAAAGAGAAGATCTGGTGCCTGGCTCGGCAGATGGCCATGCAGATACCAGCTGAATGTGTTTCACGCTAGGGTAAGCTTAAGTTGCTGTGTGCTGTGAAGCAGGAGGTGACTGGCCGTCCGGCATTCAGGGGAGCTGGAGATGCTCGTAAGCTTAAGCGGTGAGGCGGCGATCAGGCCGTTTCCAGACTAGATGCCAAGACGTCAACCTCGCCCAGCCTCAATAATGGAGATCACTGATGACGTCCCACGGCAATGGGGCATCAGATAATCCGCGTCTTCTGGTGACAGGTGTCGATGGTTGCGGATTACACAATAACAAAACACATAAAAACCGTCCAGACAGTGTTTGCATGAATCTATAGAGGACATATTATATCCATTGCGACATCATCCAGCAGTGATATAGTTACCCAATACTATGCAACAGATACGCAACATTGAAGGAGTTTCATCAATCTGGACTCTGAGACATGGTACGTATCCTGTGGCTCGTGTCAATTGTTCCCTTCGAAGTTTAGTGATTCCCCGCTGGTGGAGGTGGGTTAGCTAACTAGCCCTACGAGCAGCGTAGCCCTACAAGTCCCACAAGACGGGCCTGCGTGGAGCTCCGGGAAGCGCATTCAATAATATCGACCGTATCAGCTGGCCGTTCCCTGCACGATGGATACAGGAGACATACCGGCCCCAGTCGTGGGGATTGTTTAGGTTGCGCATATCACGACCTGGTCCTATCAAAACTGGCCATTTGGATTCCCCGAACTATGTCTGGCCTTCAGTGGAATCGGTGACCGCTCTCTCCGACAGCGTCTACAGTTGATCCCGCAGGCCTACGAGGCCTCCAACATGGCATGATCTCCTGATCGACACGTGTGTGTGCTGACGCGTTTCCTGCGCACATACTCATCTTCTCGTCCAGCTGAGATGGACGTACAGGCTCTCTCAAGGAGTGGGATTCAGGTATAAAAGGGAGGACAACCACCGCGCAGTCAGCTCCAGAGTCATCAGCATCGACAACACTCGCGATCTTCAGCCATCTGCCTCTCCAGCTCTCAGCCTCGACGCTCTTCTCTCTTCAACAGCTCAATCCTCCAGATTCTCATATCATACACATCTACCAAACCTCTCTCAAAATGCACTTCACCACTGCCGTCGCCGTCCTCGCTGCCGTCTCCGGCGCTGTTGCTCAAAACCACTGCGGAGTTGCACCCGCCGGTACCGCCAACCCTCCTGTCCTCCAGCAGCCCTCGGGCATCCAGACCGCGGAGGCCTGCCGCGCTGCCTGCGAGGCCAACCCGTCCTGCAAGTCTTTCCTCTTTGGCTTGGAGAACAATGCCATTGAGTGCAAGCTGTTCGCGGTCGAGGCGGCGCAGATCCCCAAGCAGGCAACCGCCAACCTGCTCGCATACGACAAGGCCTGCACCGACGTCCCGAACGTGAAGCCCACTGCCGACAACCCGACTGGCAGGGAGCCCGCGAAGCAGGCTCAGAACCCCAAGCTGGTGCCTCGCAACAACTGCGGCGGCACTCCGGCCGGCAAGACGAACGTCCAGCCCCTGGCCGCCCCCGCCAACATTCAGACTGAGAAGGATTGCCTGGCCAAGTGCAAAGCTGAGCCCAGCTGCAAGAGGTATGTCTTGCCTTTATCTCCATTATGGTTTTTAATGCTAACATTAGCCCCCTTCTCCAGCTTCGAGTTCGGAACCGTCAACGGCAAGAAGGTCTGCCGCCTGTTCAGCGTCCCGGCTGCTCAGGCGCCGGCTCCCCAGAACGGTGAGGCCCTCAAGAGCTTCGATGTCGGCTGCTCCCTGTAAACAGCCCGCGTGACGGATTTCCCCTGATCTCTGGTCCGACCAGTCAGGGAACGCCGCGGGTTCCTTGTGGTCAGGAAAAGGGGTCGAGGTGGATAGACCATTGTAGGGAGAAAGGCGGTGGATCCAATAGTTGGATTGTTGGTGTCTTAGTATCGAGTTGTTAGACAGTCGTTCTTTCTTGTTATGTTGTTAGTTAGATTATAGGATCAAACTGCAGTTTTTACTCCTGCAATATCTGGTATTCATCATTCCAGTAGCATCAGGAAATCAATCTCAGTAGACAGCAGTCGAAAAAGGATCGAACAAGCTTCTTACAGTTGGACCTTTCCAGATAAAGTGATAATATAATCTACTCCAGGGATTCCCAATCTGAATCTCCAGGGCTTCTGCCTCTTACCAACTTGACGTCTCGAAAGGATCAGGGATCGCATGTCAAGATCAAGCACTGTAGTAAGAGAGAACAGGTATCCAGAGGATTCTTAAAGTATACCGTAGATAGTATTGTTCAGGATAACTGGACACGCAGCCCGGACCGACAGGACGGACGTAAGTCCAGTTCTCTTGTGACGTTCATCGTGTATTCTTCGGACTCTCTCCAGCCATGAAGAGTCAGCAGTGAGGTCTCCTGTCAATTGATCTGAAATTGTCAAAATATAACGTAATCCACTACCGAGCTGCGCGGCCACCACCTCGGCCACCCCCTATCATCAGATTTATCGCGATTTACCAACGCACCGCGTCATGGCTGATATATCAAAAGAAGGGCGTATGCAATTAGCACTTGAAGCCTATAAGAAAGGTCTTTTTCCATCAAAAACTGCAGCTGCCAAAGCTTTTGACGTGCCTCCAAGGACCTTTATCACATGTATTAATGGGACTACTGCTCGCAAAAATTCAACTGCAAATTGTTGCAAATTGACAGATACTGAAGAATCTACACTTTCAGCATGGATTCTTGATATGGACTGATATGGTTTACCTCCATGAATATCAACAGTATGCTATCTAGCGCAATTGTTGCTTTCTGCGCGGTTATCTTCATCTCAAGAAGCTTCTATTGGGGAGAACTGGGTAAACCAGTTTATCAAGCACCATAAAGAACTTTGCTCTAAATACAGCCGAAAGTACAATTATCAGCGAGCTAAATGCGAAGATCCAGAGCTTATTAAGGGCTGGTTTACACAGTTTCATGATGCTATTCAGAAATATGGGATCCTTGAGCAAGATATCTATAATATGGATGAGACTGGCTTTCAAATGAGTGTGATATCAACTGCTAAAGTTGTCTGCAGTTCAGAGACAAGAGAAAGTCATGCAAAGACTATACAACCTGGAAACCACAAATGGGTTACTACAATTGTAGCAATAAATGCAACTGGATGAGCCTGTAACAACAGGCCTAGATAACTAGACCTAAAGGGGTTGTTGGTTTATCTTAAAGACAAGAAACAAGGGGGTGAGCAATATAAGAGCAAGAATAGACCTGTGTTACTAGCAATGCCTATATGACAGGTTGCTATGTGAGTTGACCACAGGGGTCGGAATCTGTCTGAAAGGAGTGTTTTTATATACATGCTGTCTTCCTGGGTTCCTGGATCATAGAAAGGGATCATGGGGTTAGATTGTAGAATTGAATTATAGAATTGGATCATGGAAATAAATTATAGACAATCCATCACATGACCTCCTTTCTAGTCTATAACACTTAATTCATCATTTGTCCAGCTATTCTCACTGGTGCTGATTTGGTAATCCTTTGGGACAACCTTATACCATTAGGATTGATGGTTCTTTGTGTGATGGCGTGGCAGACAAGTAGGCGGTGGGAGATACTGCTGGGACTACTTGACTATATTAACCACCTCACAATGCCATAATTTCTCTCTTTTTCTTCTCCATGCTTTTGATTCTGTATGACAAGCTACCATAGGTTCAGCTAATAATACTATAACTAAGTGCCATCACATAATCAAAAGCATTAATTCTAAACTTCTTACTTTATCAAACCCTCTTGTTTACCCTAGTTATATGTTGTGTGCAATCCAGAGTGATAAGCTGTCAAAATATAGGGTAATCCGGTAACTGTAATGACAGGCCTAGATAACTAGACCTAAAGGGGTTGTTGGTTTATCTTGAAGACAAGAAACAAGAGGGTGAGCAATATAAGAGCAAGAATAGACCTGTGTTACTAGCAATGCCTATATGACAGGTTGCTATGTGAGTCAACCATGGGGGTCAGAATCTGTCTGAAAGGAGTATTTTTATATACATGCTGTCTTCCTAGGTCTCTGAGGCTTGTGGAATAGCTCATAGTCTTGAATTATTTAGATTAGTAGGACTTTGAACTGATCCTCTGATCCCCGGATCAGTTGAATCAGTATGCCAAGAATTGATTGCACTGATCCAGTCACATAATTGTCCGGAAATAAGTAATTTCTTCTTCTGACTAGAATCTAGAGATGCCCTTGTAACAGTAACCTCCCAGGTAACCAAATGACTTGTAGGCTTCTTAATATGAGTGAAGGTTAATAGAAAGCTTTAATAAGTAACAAGAAGATTCCCTATATTGATTCTAAGATCTGTATAAGAATAAGACATAGTAGACTAAATACATGTCTGGGTAGTTGGGCCTATTTATGTTTATCCTATTATATCACATTCTTTACTTGTCCAATCTCTCAATATAATTTAATTCCTTGGTATGATCCAATTTCTTGATATAATTCAATTTCTTGATATGATCCAATCCCTTAATATGTTGTCATACTTTATGATTTGACTGGTTCAGATTATCTTTATTTCTTGCATTTATGTAATTTTTGCTTTTAGGGTTTTGCTGACAATCCCCCTTTCTCTAAGGCTTTTGTCCTTAAAAGGCATAAGTAGTAATCTTTCCTGTATTAATAAGGTTCTTTCTTTTAGTTTTCTCCATCTTCTCAATGTGCTGGTCAAAATGGCAACTGATTCCAGTATTTGTAGAAACAATCTGAAATGTCAAATTCTTGAGAAGGGGTTCACCATGATTTTTTCTTGCAATTATTGCACTTGTCTTAATAAGTTCTGTGTTAAGTTGGAGGACTCTGCTTGTTGCAGTGAATGCATCTATGCTTATCAGAAATGTGTTAATACTCAATCTGAGTTTTCAGAGGCAGAATGGAAACAATTGATTTAAGCTCAACAAAAAATCTGTGCAAAAGAGATGAAAATTTAAGAGGAGATTGAAGTTCTTATGGCTCAGTCTTGTTGTCTCTGAAAGCAAGAGCAACTTCTTCAAAAAAGAGCTGATGATTTTATTGCTTGGAAAATAAAGAAGATTAAGAAGCTTGAAAAGTTAGAGGAGGAAGAACAAAGAGAGTTGAATTTCAAGACTTAAAATATCTTAATTAATAATTTTTCTTTGTCAGAGAATCCCTTTCTTCTGCAATTATCAGATAGTTAAATTAATAAAATTTTAGCATTCTCACTTTCTTTTTTTGATGTTGAAATTCCTGAATTTTCTCAGGATAATTTAGGTTTCTGACTGGTTTTTAAGTGCTTTCCTTCAGTGGGTATTCTTTTTATTTGATGAGGTAATAAATTCTTTTTTTTTTGACTTCTTTGCTAAGATCTTTTCAACTTCCCATTCTTCTTCAGTTGCTTTGTCTTGGCTTGATTCTTTGTTGGATGTTGATTCAAGTAGGGAGATGTGGAATATTGAGTAAACCTTTATTCTTTCTGGTAGTTTGAGTTTATAATTGTTGTTGAGTAGTTTTCTCTTGATTGTGAATGATCTATATTTGACAGTGTTTAGTTTGTCACTCAGTTATCTGCTTTTCAGGTTGAAATTTTTCTGATCTTTTATTTGTTTTAAGAGGTAGACTCTCTCTCCCTCTTTCAGGTTTGGTGTGTCCTTGCAGTATTAATTGTAGTATTGCTTTATCTGATTTTCAGCTTATTGTATGTCTTTGGCAATCTGCAAGTGTAATTGTTCTAGTTTAGCAGTTATAACTATAGCTTTTTCAGATCCATGTTCTCTTTTAATTTGATTTTATATCATTCTTGGATGCCTTCCTAGATTTGCAAAATGCAGTGTTTTATAGGTGGTTGCATTCTTTGAGTTATTAATAGCAAATTAAGCTATTAATAGAAGTTCAACTCAATTATCCTGCTTATAGTCAAGGTAGTGTTATAAATATTGTTTTACAGTCTGAATTATTCTTTCTGATTGTCCATTGATTTGTGGGTGATTTGCTGTTGATTGTGACGGCGTGGCGGACAAATAGGCGGTGGGAGATACTGCCGGAACTACTTGGTGATATTAACCACTTCATGATGCCATGATTTCTCTCTTTTTCTTCTCCATGCTTTTGATTCTGTATGACAAGCTACCATAGTTTTAGCTAATAATACTATGACTGGGCGCTGTCACATAATCAAAAGCATCAATCCTAAACTTCTTATTTTATCAAACCCTCTTGTTTACCCTAGTTACATGTTATGTGTGATCCAGAGTGATAAGCAACTCTACATGTGTTTGGGGGTAGACAAATCTTCTTTCTTTTAATTTTCAAGACTCCAGAACCTTGCAGCCTAGATCAAGGACCTCCAGAACCCAGAACCCAGAAGAATAATAAGATGGCTCAAACTGCTGACAAGCCTACAAGCCTTAATTTAACCAGTGTGGTTGAGGAATCCCTCAAACCAGAAGAATCTCAACACATTTCTATTCTCCCTTAAGGAATTAATGAGCCAGAAACAATTACCAAGACTGAATTCCTTGCCAAATATCAAAATGATCCAGAAGAACTCTTTGAAGGCCTTCTTTGCATGTGGGAGGCTGATCAGAAGGATAAAAAGCATCAGATTAATTGTGCAGAATATCACACTGAGAACCTCCACCAGCAACTCAATGCCTGAGAAAGTCAGATCATTGAACTCATTATTAAATGAAACAAATATCAAGATGCCTTTGCAGAGATAGCTATAAGAATTCATGGAGATTGTAGAACTACCCCTGTCCCTGATTAACTCAGGCACACTGTCAAGCTTCCAGACCCACCCATTCTAACTGATGAAAAGGAACCCAAGTTTGATGATTAAATAGCCCAGATAAAAGACAAATTAAATGCTAATGCTGATTATTACTCCAGCAATCTGCTTCAAGTTGCATATGTGCAGAGTTGCCTTAATGGGTGCACTGCCAGACATGCAGCTCCCCAATTTCAAGAAGACTCAGTGAACCAGTACTAGACTGCTGATAAGGTCTTCAAGCACCTGAAATCAATCTTCTTTGATCTGAACTACTGTATGATAGCTAGACACCAACTGCACTACCTCCAGATGGAATCACACCAGAAATACCATGACTTTTTAGCAGAATTCATGCATCTGGTAGGTGAATCCCAGCTGCACTTAAAAGACTACAAGGAGGAGCTTTTTAACAAGCTCACTAATAAATTTTAGAATCTGACCACCTAAGACTATCATGTTTTTAGAATCTTTGATGAATTCTCTACTGCCTGTTCTCAGGCAGCATACACTCTGCAGATCAATGCTGAAAAGTCCAAGGCCTGGAACAAGTTCTACAAACCTGCTGGAACTGCTCCTGCTGCTGAACCCTGTGACAAATATACCACCAGGACTGCTGCACCTGCAGCTTCCAAGGCTAGCAGACTAGATGATAAACAAAGGGCAGAACTGATGCAGGAAGGAAAGTGCTTCTACTGCAAGAAAACTGGCTATATCACCCCATACTGCCCCCACAAGAAGGCCTTGGAGATTAAGACCCTGAAAGAGAAAAAGGAAGTATCAGGTGAGAATCAAAATTTAGAAAAAGCTTTACCCTAGAGAAAGTCTCCTTTCTAGGGAAAAGCTATAAGGTTGACCTATCTTTGCTAAACATGAGCAAGTTGCTTGATGGCAATCACTTTATTGTACTTAATCATATATCAAGAAATGAACTAAGTGTGGAACTGAAGGCATTGGTCAACTCTGGAGCCAACAGATCTATATTTATTAATACTTCTTGTGCAAGGGATGTGGCTAAATACTTCCAAACATCAGTAGTGCTCCTGAACTCTGATTGCCACATCCAGGGTTATGATGGCCAGACTGAAGAACAAATCACCCACACAATTATATTGCATCTAGCAGTTGATGGGTGCTGGCAGGCTGATGTGCCTATGCTCATAGCCAACCTTGAGCATCATGACATGATTCTAGGCCAGAAGTGGTGTGAGGAGCAAGATGTTTGGTTGAATGTACAGAATAGATGCTTGATTTGACCAGACCAGCATCCAGAGCTCAATGAGCTCATGGCTGCAGGAGATGAGGCAAATACCCAGCAGCAAGTTCCAGATGCTGGACCTGCTAGGTATTAACTGCCCCAAACTGCTGCTATAGATAGGCATTTGGATTTAGCCAAGATGAACTAAGCCCTTCAAGGGATAGGACCTATTGTAAAACAGCACTGCCTACAGCCTTTAAAGAAACCCCTAAAGAAACCCTTGAAGATTAACATTGCCTTAATTGGGGCTGCAGGCTTCCACTGCTCTGCCCAGGCTTGAGAGAGCAAAACCTTCATTATCAGTCTCCATAAGATTGACCAGATTATTGAGGAAAAAACCTGATCTCCACCAACAGAAGAGGATGAAGAGGCCTATCTGGATAAACATCTTCTGGCATATTACTGTCTCTGGTGGAATGTGTTCTCTAAGAAAGCCTCTGATCAGCTATCACCACACTGTTTTTATAACTACTACATTGAGCTCACTGAGAAGAACTCTCTAGGCTATAGCCCCTTGTACAAGCAATCTGCTGAGGAACTGGAAGCTACCAAGAAATACCTAATGAAGAACCTGAGTAAGAGTTTTATAGTTTTTAGTAAAGCTTTCTTTGCTTCCCTAATCCTCTTTGTCTGCAAGGCTAATGGGGGGTTGCACCTCTGTGTGGATTATCAGAAGCTAAATGCCATCTCAAAGAAGAATCACTACTCTCTGCTATTAATTAATGAGACCCTAGAACACCTAAGTTGAGCAAGAATCTTCACTAAACTTGACATCCAGCAGGTATTTTATAAGATCTGGATGGATCCTGAGTCAGAAGATCTAACAACATTCCAGACTTGCTATAGAGCCTACAAATATTAGGTGATGCCCTTTGGGCTCACCAATGGACCAGCCACTTTCCAGAGATATATAAACAACCTCTTTTTGGATTATCTGGACCAGTTTATGACCATCTTTATTGATGATATACTAGTCTATTCCCAGAATGAACTAGAGCACCAGAAGCATGTTATCAGAGTGCTAAATCAACTTCAAGAGGCAGGGCTTCAAGCAGACATCAGGAAATGTAAATTCCATATTACTCAGATCAAGTATCTAGGCTTCATTGTCAGCACTAATGAAATAGAGGTTGACTCAGAGAAGGTAGCAGTGATCCAGAACTGAGAGTCTCTAACCACAGTTAAGGGAGTGCAATCCTTCCTAGGCTTTTGCAATTTCTACTGGTGGTTTATTAAGAACTATAGCCATATTGCAAGACCTCTGTTTAACCTTACAAGAAAGGACATGCCCTTTAACTTCAACTCCCAGTATCTTTAGGCCTTTAAGTTGCTTAAGAAACAGCTAATATCTGTTTTAATACTGATCTATTATAACCTCTATCAACCAATCAAGCTAGAGACTAATGCTTCAGATAGGGTGGTTGCTGAAGTACTCTCTTAGTTAGATATAGATGAGAATAGACAATGGCACCCAATAACCTATTTTTTAAAAACTATAGCACTGGCAGAGTGCAACTATGCAATCCATAATAAGGAGCTCTTAGCTATCATACAGGCCTTAAAAAAATAGTAATTAAAGCTAAAAAACTTGCAGTAGAAAGACCCCTTTAATATTTTAACTAATTATTAGGCTTTAAAATATTTCATGACAACTAAGGTCCTGATCTCACAGCAGATAAAGTAGGCTAAATATCTCACCTAGTTCTACTTTATAATTTGATACTGCTCAGAGAAACAAAACCCATTAGCAGATACTTTATTTCAGCAGCCAGCAATAGTGGAAGCCTAGAATAGCCTGAAAAAGAAATACTGAACCCAGCAGCTTTTAAAGACAGAATGGCTTGACCCTTACATTATACAAGAAATAAAAAACCCCCATGCAGAGCTAGTGCTAATTCAGAAGAAGTTGCATTTAGCAGACTGTCTGCTATAGATTAACTATATCTATAAATCTCTGACAAACCTCTAGGTGGCAGCTGCTGAAGAAAAGGCTTCATGGTCCCTAAAGAAAAATCTGTTATTGTATAACTAGAATCAGCTGATAGTGCCAAATAAGAGAAACCTTTAAATATAGTTTCTAAATAAGATGCACTGCCAGGCTTCTACTGCCCACCCTGAAAGAAATAAGATGAGGAAACTGCTAACAGAAAGGTATTACTAGCCAGGTATAACTTAAAATATTAATTAGTATATTGCCAACTGCCACATATGCTGGTGAATTCAGAACCTGTGTAATAAGCTTTTTAAACTGTTGCAGTTACTGCCTATATCAGACCAGCTATAAAAACATATTTTAATAAACTTCTAAAGCTTTTCTAAGAACTGACATGGTTACAATACTGTCTTTGCAGTGGTAAACTGCTTAGGGAAAAGGCTAATATCTATTCTATACCACAAGATTACTACAGCTTAAGATATAGCAAGGCTTTTTATAATATATATCTACCAGTGAACTGAACCCCTAAACACTATTATATCAAACCAGAAATCTCAGTTTATTTTAAACTTCTGGAATAAATTCTGTTAAATTTTAGGTGTGAAGCTGAGGCTCTCCACTGCAAACCATACTCAGACAAATAGTTAAACAGAGATAATAAACCAGCATATAGCACAGCACCTTAGACTCTTTATTAACTACTACCAGAATAACTAATCAGATTAGCTACTAATAATAAACTTTGCAGCAGCAGTTCTGCTTCATGAGTTAACTGAGGTCCCACTATTCTTGATTAATCAAGATGTGATACTATAGATCTTTTTTAACTGGCAACAGCCCCAACTCCTAGATCAATCTGCTATAAAGTGTTTAAACTGAAATGATGCCTGAAAATAGGTCCAGCACCTAGAAGCTACCTGAAACTATGCTCAGAAGCTCATTGAGAAGGCTCAGAACTCCCAGCAGCAACAGGCAAATTAGCACTGAAGAGTTATTAATTTCAAGGTAGGAGATATAATATAGGTGTTAGCCTGTATCTAAAAAATAAACTGTTCTAGCTGCAAGCTGAACTACCAGATGGCAGGCCTCTACCACATTGTTGAACAAATTAATAATGTTTATAAGCTGGACTTACTAGCCTTAATCCACATGCATTTAGTATTCTCATCAGATAAGCTTCAGAAAGTAGTTACTGACTTTTTTTAGGCCAGATTGAGAATCCTTCCCCAGCTATAGAGGTTAATAAGAAATATAAATGAGAGATAGAAAAAATTTTAACAGTCTATCTACATTGAGAGAAGCTGCAGTATAAGGTTAAGTAAATAAACTATAATGATGACTCAACATAATACCCAGCAGCAAATTTTATAGGCTCACTGCACTATTTATAAAGCTTTTATAAGTGCTACTCAGACCTGCCTGAACCCTCAAAGCAGCTAAAAGAGTGGTTAAGATGCTGGGAGAATAGTGAGGACCCAGAGAAGCATAGAGATAACAACAAGCTAATTACTTAGACTCTGAACACCTGCGGGCAGGTATTTTTGAAGGGGGGGGGTAATATGACAGCATAGCAAACAAGTAAGCAGTAAAAAATACTGCCAGAACTACTTGGTGATATTAACCACCTTATAATGCTATGATTTCTCTCTTTTTCTTCTCCATGCTTTTGATTTTGTATGACAAGCTACTATAGTTTTAGCTAATAATACTATGACTGAGCGCCGTCACAGCTTATCACTCTGGATCACACACAACATGTAACTAGGGTAAACAAGAGGGTTTGATAAAGTAAGAAGTTTAAAATTAATGCTTTTGATTATGTGACAGTGCTTAGTTATAGTATTATTAGGGTTTAGGGTTTTAGGGTTTAGGGTTTAGGGTTTAGGGTTTAGGGTTTAGGGTTTAGGGTTTAGGGTTTTAGGGTTTTAGGGTTTAGGGTTTAGGGTT
>Ga0207748_1000337_pt1 | contig 37897 bp, 39 predicted proteins | sample HigsolmetaGSP13D_FD_184841 | JGI IMG/M metagenome (GOLD analysis project Ga0207748, IMG submission 184841) | High solid enriched microbial communities from the Joint BioEnergy Institute, USA - SP1-3-D (SPAdes) | ecosystem: Engineered > Bioreactor > SSF (Solid state fermentation) > Aerobic >...
GGGGGGGGGGGGGGGGAAGCGAGAGGAATAATCCGCATATCCGATAAGTAGAATGATCGGACATGCAGGAGACTTGTGACACGCGCCATAAATAGCCGTCAAGACGACATGTCAGATGCGAGCAATAAACATGTGATCCCTAGAAGTATACATATAGTGTCCAATTCATATCCCAAAGACGATATCGACTCCGTCGGAAAACCTCGAATATATGAATACGCTTGTAAAAAGAATAGGGGCTCGACTCCAGGCCGACCTCAAATTATAACAAAGAACCTTTGATGACGCGGAACAGCCAGCCCACGTCCTCCCAGCCACCTTTTTCACCTGGTTTCTCGACCACGGTAGGCGGCTCATGTTCCCCGGCGGTCGGGGTGCTCTCATCATCAGTACCTTCTGTTCCTGAGCCCTCGTCATCGCTGCCTTCACGATGGGACATGACGCCTTCACCGCTGTCATTCGTCTCTCCAGCAGCATCCCGTTGCACGGAGGGAGGCGCGGGCAAATCCTCCTCTACACCGAACAGCGTCCATTCCACGAGCCGATCAATCCAGCTCCCTAGTCCAAAACCGCGCTCACGCGTGAGGCGTTGCATCTCCAACTCGTCGATCTCCTCCTCCGAATCAGGTTCAGAATCGGACGATGATGACGGGTGTCCTTCTTCTCTCTCGGAACCCTGGTTGCGGCCATATACAGCGGCCATCTCGGCGCGGACGTGCTCGTCCACAAAGTCCGGAACCAAGTCGTCGTCGTCACTGCCTGTGCTGCGCCTACGAGAGTGGTACTGCTTCGAGGATGTTCCATCGATGGGAGTCATGGAGAGATTCACCCGGCTGCCTCTCGCGCTGCCTCCACGTGAGCGGGAGGCATGCCTGGAACGGACGACGGGAGTGGACTGGCCAGATCTTGACCTTCGTGCGTGACGCTGATGATGGTGTGCAGGCAGTCCAGCCTGGTCGTCATCCGGTGCGGAGACCAAGCTCGTCGAGCTCTCGCGCTTGGCGAGCCAGCTCTGGCCCTTCTCTTCGCGGATCGAGGTTGCGAGAGCAAGTCCCGCGCGGAGCATCCACTCGGAGTCCTGGCGACCTTCCGCCGTTTGAACCGGCCTGGGGTGGGAGGACGCGGAGCGTTTCCGTGCACCACCACCCTGATGGTGGAGAGGCCTGCTGATTATATCCGCGCTCACCAGATTCGTGTCGCTGAGGGGTACACGGGCCGAGCTCCTGCTCCGCTTGGGCAGTCGCGCGTGCGACCCGCTCCGGGATAGGAGCGGTGGCGTGCTTGGCACCGAGGAGCTGGAGAGGTAGGACGTTCTCAAAAAGCCGGGATGGGAGGTATAATGGTAGTAGCCGGTGTCATCATCATCCTGCCGGGACAGGAACTGTGAGAGCTCGCGGAAGTCATCAGGGGCGAAACGGGGGGTGAGAGGGGCCGGAGAGCTGTGGTGTAACGAGGGATGGGAGCGACGAGAGCGGAACGCGCTCTGGGAAGGGGAAAGCGGCGGGGGGAGAGTTAGCAGATACAGGATCCTGAGGAGAGAGATGACATACGTCCATGGCCATGATGGCGACAGCTTTTGATAATAAAAGTACTCGACTTCACAGCGTCTCGAGGGAGCTCAGGAGGATCGGTGGAAAACACGAGGTGCGGAGCGTGGAGTCCGGCATGGGATGATCAGACCCTACAGATGGGGCATCTGGCCACCACACCGTCCCATGAATGAAGTTCGTTCCTTTGCCCGCTGCAGAGTAAAGCAGAGGGTCGTCTGGAACTTCGATCTCGACCTCGGATGGGCCTGGCGGAGGAGTCTGCCGAGGAGCGGAGAGCGTAACGTGAGCGGTGGGGCAGGCGGAAAGCTCTCCCCGGAGCCCGCAGCCAATGGCAGAGGAGCGGACGGTTGTGGGGTTGACCGTTGTGCGAGATAAACATCGAAAGCCGGTTGCACGGCCGCGCAGAACGGGCGTGCTGTGGAGATCTACGGCCTCAGAGATAGAGCTTCTGGGCCAGACTGATCGCTACCGATGGCGTCTTGAACACCGGCAGTGTGCGCTGTAACGGTGTATCTGCACGTCATCCCCGACCAATCACGCGGCCGGTAGCACCGGAAGCGGAGTACCGAACGAGTGGAGAGATGTTGCAAACCTCCTCCATGATTTGTAATATAAGTCAGTAGAAACAATTAATACATTATCAATTGCATCGTCTGTATTACTCTCTGTATCTCCTGTTTGCAGCAGGTGTGACCCTCCGATACCTCCAGAGCCGCTTCAGCTTTCTCCAAACATCCATAGAAGTACTAAGAACACCGAACCCGCCATGCTCGAAGTAATCGTCCATCCCGGCCCCCAGACGGAGAAAGTCGAGTCTCCCATCCCAGTCCCCAACGACGACCAGGTCGTCATCAAGGTCGTCGTCTCCGGCAGCAACCCCAAGGACTGGAAGGTGCCCGAGCGGCTCAATCGCCACGTCAACGAAGGCGATGACATCGCAGGCATTGTGCACCAGGTCGGCAAGAATGTCACCGAGTTCAAGGTAAATTCGGTTCTCCCATTGATCTGTTACTCTGGGAATTGTTTGTTTTCGACTAACGAAGCCGTAGCCTGGAGATCGAGTCGCAGCTTTTCATCAGATGGGAGAGCCCGGGGGAAGCTATGCCGAGTATGCGGTTGCGTGGGCGCATACGACGTTCCATATACCCGAGAAGACGTCTTTTGAAGGTCAGTCGATTGGCTCTCCCGTTTAATTCATCCTGTGTTTTCCTTGAGCGGCTGACACAATCTTCAGAAGCGGCAACTATCCCGTAATACGACCCCCTGTATATAGCATATTCGCATTCGTCGCCAAGCTCATCGCTAACAGGATGATATCCATCCCACAGTCTCGCAGCCATGACCGCCGCTATTGCTCTCTTCCAGCGCCTTGAGCTTCCCGACCCATGGACCCCCAGCCGCACTCCGACTCCCCTGATCGTCTACGGCGGCTCCACCGCCGTGGGGTCCTACGCGCTCAAGCTCGCTGTCCGCGCCAACATCCATCCTCTCATCGTCGTCGCCGGAGCCGGTGCGCACTACGTCGAGAAACTGATCGACCGCTCCAAGGGCGACACGATCATCGACTACCGCGCCGGCCCAGACGCCGTGGTCGAGGGGATCCAGAATGCGCTGCGCTCGACCGGCCACGACAAGGTGGAGTACGCTCTCGACGCCGTCTCCGAGAAGGGAAGCATCGAGACGCTCCTGCGGGTGCTTGATCCGCACGGAAAGATCACGTTCGTGCTGTGGTACGACGAGGCGGCGAAGACCTTCCCGTCGACGCTGCAGCATAGCTTGACCGTGGTCGGTGCGGTGCATGGGCAGTATGGAGGTACCGAGAAGGAGAAGGATTTCGGGTACGTCTACTTCCGCTATTTTGCCAGAGGTCTTGCGGAGGGATGGTTCTCGGGTCACCCGTATGAGGTGAGAAAGGATGGTTTGGATGGTGTAGAGCAAGCCTTGAAGGATTTGAAGGCCGGTAAGGCGAGCGCGGTGAAGTATGTGTTCAGGATTGCGGAGACGCCTGCTCTGAAAAAGTGAAGTTGTATCCAAATTGTAGTTACCGTTAGGACGGTTCAAAACAAAGATCGTCCTTTGATTCTGCAGCCAAGTATGACATGCTCACAATGGTAGAAGGACGTTTTGACAAATAAATTGAAAGTTCAATGCAAGAACATAGTTCACATCAATGCGTCCATTCGTTGAATTCAGAAACCAACTCACAGAGACAGTCATAGGTGGCAGCCCTTATTAGGCTGCTCAAAGTCTAGATGTCTAGATATTCAGCCCCCTTCTTGCGCAAATCCTCCAACACGTCATACTCCATGATCCACTTCATGCGCTCCAGTAACGCTTCGGGATTGAAAGTATCGGTATACTGATCCGGAAGATCCGCGCTCGCAAGCTTTCCGGCCTCGTAGCTGGTCTTCGTGACACGGTCCGTCCGCGGTTTGCGCAGGTCCTGGTAGAACCTGAAGGAGGCTTCCAGATCGTTTCCCTTCCAGCGCTTCAGGATCGTGGCCAGTGCCACTCCTGATTCGATGGCCATGCATGCGCCTTGACCTATAGACACAGTGAATTAGCGGGCATGTCCACTACAACAAAAGGAAGTCACCAGGAGAATGCTTGCCTTGATGAGGGAGCGTTGAATGGGCGGAATCGCCGAGAAGAACAATCCCAGAGTCCGCTCGGTCCTCGTTTATCCGATACCATTTATCGAGCGGGTCACGGACATAGAGCGCCTGTTTCAGCATCTTGCCGTCTGGAGAACCCTTGCGGAGTCCCGCAATGATATCCTGCACGGCCGGACACCAGTCCTTGACATGCTCGTGCAAGCTATCAATATCAGACCTGGACATCCAGCTCTCGGACTTCCACGCCTCAAGCGGCTCGGTCATGAATCCGATAATGGCCGCCCGGGCAGTCTTGGAATCTTCGTTGCCAATCGGCAGGATCAAAACGTGCTTCTTCGGACCGCGGAAATTGACCGTCTTCCGGAGCAGCTGGGCGGTTTCAGGAGGAAGATCATTGTAGTCCACGAATCCCCGGTACACGACCTGCCCTGAATAATTCGGCGCATCCGTGATGCCCATTTCCTGCCGCACAACGGACTTGATGCCATCGCAGCCGATCACGATATCCGCCTCGGCCGTGCTTCCATCCGTGAAATGCAGAACATACGCCCTCTTGTCGTCGGTTCTGCTGATCGAACTCAACCGCTTCCCCAGGTTCAGCATCGAGTCCGGCACCCGCTCCTTGAGACACTCGAGGAGATGGGCCCGATGCAGCAGCCGCGCATGGGGCTGCGAAAATTCTTCAATGTGACCCAGATACTCCCCCGTGCGGTAGTTGCGGTACTCCATGTAGCACGGCAGCTGCCGCGACGATTTCCACAGCATGCTCTCCCTCAGGCCGTAGGCGTCCAGGATGCGGTTGGCGTTCGAGGTGATGTTCACACCGGCGCCCACCTCGGTGAACTGGGGGGCTTGCTCGTACAGTTGGAGATTGGTGAGGCCGGCATACAGGGCGGCGTTCATGAAGGACATGCCGCCCAGGCCGCCCCCGATGACGGCTATCCTTTGCTTGTCGAAGCCCATTGTTTGTTATTACTTATAGATCAAGGGATGAACTTGCTTCCTGTTGTTAGAAAAGGTACATCGGATAGCAGGATGGTACGTTTGGCAGTACGTACCTTGCTTAGTTGTTTGTACAGTATGTAAATCGCGCAGATGATTCCCCGCGATATGTCACTTAGCAGTAGATAAAACTCCAACGAACCGGAATCCCGCCATCACGACTAAACCAGAGGCAAAATATATAACAGAGGACCTTTCCATTTCGATCTTACCGGCACAGCAGCCGTCGGGTGCGCGAGCCGATTCTATTCACCTATCGGAGTAGGTAGTACGGAGTCGAGTCCGACGTCTTTCATTCCCGAGGTACATATCCGAGCGGGTATCGGATGCGGGACGGCGTCGGTTGGATCGGGCCCGAAGACGTGTCCAAATGCGGGCCAAGCATGGGGATTGACGGTCTTTATCGCTAGAAGACCTATTATTATTAGAGTTGGCGGTGGTAGATGGTCATAGCGGTATGACGAGGCCCGCAGTAGTTCGTGGCCTTTGCGGGGTTCAACGGTTATCGGGTCGACACTAGGTGGTTGGGTGTCTAGTTTCATGAAACAATCTCGATGAACCGAAGGCAATGCTGCCTTATAGATTCTTGGTGGATTCTCATCCTTTAATACGATACAGCGACGGCAGTCGGTGGACAAATTATTCTATTCAGTGGCAGTATTCTCAAGATACATACCTAGGCCATTGTCCATCCTAAGCCAACGGAAAAGCCTAGCGATATCATCAAGAAAGTGCCCGAGGAGACATTGATAGACATACATGTTTTGGAGACATCCACCTCTAAAGAAGCCTTTAAAGATAGAGATACATCTTTTTTTATTAACCATAAACTCCAAAGAACAGAGTTCTTCATTGAATCTTGCCCTTGTTGACGACGAATCCTTCAAGGGCAGCGATAGCAGCCCACAATCGGTTCTCCGCCTCCGGGAAGACGAGAGAGCGCTGGCTGTAGAATACCTCGTCGCTCACTTCCTCGGGATGGCGCGGCAAGCAGTGCATGAACTTCCAGCCCTCCTTGGCGCCACCACGTTTCGCAAGCTCAGACGTGACCTGGAAGCCCTGGAAGGCCTTCATCCTCTCGGCCTTTTCAGCTTCCTGTCCCATAGACACCCAGGTATCTGTCACCAGGATATCTGCGTCTTTCACCGCCTCCTCCGGAACGTTGGTCTGCAGGAGCTTGCCTGGAGACTGGACGCCGGAACGTGCCTGCTCGATGATCTCGAGCATGGAGGGTGGGATCTCATAGCCCTTTGGCGTGGCGACCGCTACGTCGACGCCCATCTTTGCAGCGCCGATTGCCAGGTCGAACAGGACATTATTGGCGTCGCCGATCCAGGCTATCTTCAGGCCCTCCAGACCCAGGCTCGAAAGGCCTGCCGTCCCCTTAGTGGGGAACGTCTCGTAAATCGTCAGGAAGTCCGCAATGATCTGGAGCGGATGAAATGAGTCGCAGAGGGCGTTGATCACTGGCACGGTGGAGTGCTTCGCCAGATCGGCGACGTCCGCGTGCTTTGAGACACGGGCGACGATACAGGATACCATCGATGAAAGCACCACGGCGGTATCGTACAGTGACTCATTGACACCCAGTTGAATATCATCTTTCCCCAAGAACATGGGATGGCCGCCCATTGTCACCACTGCGCCTTCGGTGGACACTCGTGTCCTTGTACTCCTCTTGCTGAACATCATCGCGACCGTTTTTCCTGCCAACGCACCCAGCAGATTCTTAGGGATCGACCCTGACTTGATGGCTCGTTTGTGGGAAGCGGCATTGCGAACCAGAGTCGCAAATTCGGACGGGGTGAGGTCTGCAATGGAGAGAAGATGGCGAGGAGCGAAGGGAGAGGTCGGGGGAGTCGAGAGAGACGAGTTCTGTCGCAGGTGACGAGGGTTGATCGTTCGAGGCACAAATTGGCGACAGCTGCTGCCGGTCAATTGGGTTGCACCCCGCAGTCCCTGTCGGGCTGCGGCATTGAGACTGCAAGCCATTCCGAATATGTGGGAATGTAATTGTGCACCGCTTAGCGGGAGGAGACTTTGAGCAGTGGTCTGAAGGCTCAAAGTCCGGTGGTGACTCAACAATGAGTCGCCTGGACGAGGCGCTCGACAAGACACCACAAATAGGTGCGCGATACAAAATCGGTGACGGTTCGAGTCTTTGCCAACCGCGGAAACGTCATCCCCACGTCCCACCGCCCGGCGGCTCCACGCGTGGCCGATCGTGAGTTGGCAGCGATCAGCGATAGGATGCGTCGAGGTACTTATGAAACAGCTGCGTCCTACGTGGAGGGCCTGGCTGTACATGTACCTCGCCCTCCTCATTGCTGTCCATCCTCCTCTCCACGATCCTCAGGATCATGAGTTATCTGCGATACTCTGGCACAGATTCAACATACGTGCTTTGAGCCGCATTGACTTCCCTTCACCCAGCCTCCGTCATGGCTGACGATTCAAGGGCGCCTCTGCTGGACAGAGCATCAAGGTCACCGTCACCGCACCGGTCATCCTCGCCCGTGAGATCCGAACGGTCGGACCAGCGGCAAAACAAGACCAAATCCTTTGACTTGTCATCGGAGTCGACCCCTCTTCTACAACGCCGCGACGATGATCTGCCTCGGTACGTAGCGGAAGCCGGGGCGAGATCGCGTTTGCCTGCGTCTCGAGACAGCTCCCCATACCGAACACTCAAGGAATCAGAGGGTCCTCGGCGATGGCCGACCATCGTTGCTATTGTGGTGCTTATCGGTGCACTTCTCGCTATCCTCGCATTCGGATTTGTTGTACCAGTCGCGGTCAAGGGGTATGCGGAGCAGGCTGCCGTATTCACGCCTACTGATTTATCTATCGATTCTACAACAGCGGATGGTGTCCGAGCCAGGGTTAAGGGAGATTTCCTGCTCGATGCATCTCGCGTACGGAAGAAGTCTGTCCGGGATATTGGTCGGTTTGCGACATGGATCGCAAGGGAGGTCGAGACCGGTGCATCTGAAGTGCAGGTATACCTGCCAGAATACGGGAACGTCCTCATTGGGACGGCTTCCTTACCATCCCTCAAATTAAATATCAGGAATGGCCGTGTGAACCACGTCGATTTCCTGACAGATCTGACGGCTGGTGATTCCGATGTTATTCGTCCAGTCGTCAGTGCCTGGCTGGAGGGCAGACTTGGACAGTTGCGTATCAAAGGGACAGTCGCAGTTACATTGAGATCAGGTCTACTGAGACTGGGAACTCCAGTGGTATCAAATACCCTTACTTTGACAGGTTCGTTCCAAAGCGGCCTTTATCATTCCTTTGGGTGTGGATACTGAACTCGCCAAACAGACCATGATCTCCCGACTTTCCCGAAGGTCAACGTAACGAAGCTGAATGTGCACGAGGTGGACGTTCCTGACAACAAACAAGCAATGGCAGTAGACGTCTCGATGACCATTTCGAATGGCTATCCTATCGAATTTACAGTCCCGCCCCTTGGTTTCAACATTCTAGTCCCGAATTGCTCTCCAGGCGACCGGTATATCTTGGTGGCCAACGCCACTACAGGAACGGTCTACGTCCGGCCCAAATTGCCCACGGTTATCCATGTCAAAGGCTTGATCAGCGAGCTTTCTAATGAGTTGACAACTGCTTGTCCAGGGAAGAAGAATTCTCCGCTCGATTCACTCGTTGGGAGCTACATCCAGGGACTGAAGACGGTAATCTATATTCGTGGAGCTGACGCCCCGAGCCCTGATACTCCCCGTTGGATAGTAGAACTAATGAAGAGCGTGACGGTGCCCTTGCCGTTCACTGGACATGCTTTCGACAACCTGATCAAGAATTTCTCAATGACAGATGTGCATTTCTCTCTTCCGGATCCTCTCGCTGAACCGAGTACCCCTGAGGCTCAGCCTAAGATATCTACCTTGGTAAAGGCCCTCATTGGTTTACCAAAGCAGATGAATTTTGCCGTGGACATACCTCGTGTACGTGCAAATGCGAGCGTTCATTATCGAGGAAAGGAGCTTGGGTTTTTAGATTTGCACAAGTGGCAAACTGCCAATGCCACTCGCATCAATGATTCCAATGGCGCTCCGGCATTACTTGTGTGGTTCAACGTCGAAAATGCCCCGCTGCAAGTCACCGACGAGGACACATTTACGCAGGCCATTCAGGATTTAATGTTTGGAGGCAAGGCTATAACACTGCGAGTGACCGCCCTTGTCGATGTAGAGGTGAAGACTGCCCTTGGACAATTTGTTATACGTCATATACCAGCAGAAGGAGAGGTGATGGTGAAACGTAAGTCACGAACCCCGGCCGCAATGCATGGACTTAAATTGATTCTCGGATAGCTCCGTATAGTGGCTGGATCAAGGACCTAAATCCCAGGATTGAATCTCTAAAGGTTGGGCACACAACTGCGTCTACTATTCTGGTCCACGCCAAAATCAACTTCACCAATCCAACTAGATACTCGGCGACGATCCCTCTGGCTGACTTTCTGCTACTGCACCATGGAACAGCCGTGGCACAAGTAGTAGCCCGAAATCTCTCAGTCGCTCCAGGCGTGAATTCTGATGTCTGTGTTGATCTTCTGTGGCACCCGAAGGACTTAAGCGGAGCAGATGGAGAGATTTCTGGACGACAGTTGCTCTCACAATATGTATCTGGTCTGTCCAAATATGACACGCCTTCCTTTTCCTTCTCGACTAACCGTTTTCCAGGGCTCAACACTACAGTAACAGTTCAGACCTATGAGGGCACCATACCGGCGTTACCGAACCTTGGCCGGGCGTTATCTACTTTGGGCATCGACGTCCAAGTCCCTAGGCTTCCTCTACCTGGGTCACCAGGTGGTGACAACGAAGGTTCCGGTGACGATGATGATGACCATGACGCAATGCGCTTCATCCAAGATGCAACGGTACTGTCTACCCCCATCGATGTCATATCTTCAAGTAGCCAGCACACTTAATAATATTGTTGGCGGGGTATATTTTCCTCTCCGCCGTAAAAGCTTCACCCTGATCTATTTTGTGTGCAAAAAGTAAGGGCTAACACCTGAATTGAACAGCTGCATCTTTGGTCCTCCACTGCTGTATTTACGTTGCGTTCTCCTTTTTCAGAAAGCACTTTTTTCATAACTTCTGTCGAGGCCGTGGCATATTACAACCATATAGACCCGGTGGGTAGAATTGACTATATACTTCCTTTTGCGGTGCCTCCAGGCGTTTCCAAGACTCCAAGAATTCCAGTGGATTTGGATCTTGGCGGCGTTGGGCATGATGCCTTGAGGAGAGCCCTAGGAGGCTGTCTTAAGATGGATGCGGTGGCGAAGGTAGGCGTTAGGCTTGGAGAATATTCGACGATTATATTTTATCAGGGCAAAGGGATTGGGGCGAAAGTGAGAATATAGTTAGGTTCGTTCGGTTTGGCTGATTGCTTACATTGGTATGTATGATCGCACTGGAATACTGGCGTTCAAGGAGCTATGGAACTACGTTTACCACTTCGGACTGGCTTGGCAGGCCTGGCCTGCTCGTATGAGTAATGTCCTGAATACTGAATGAAACCATGATCGACTCTTGGAAGTACTCATCGTTGGCAGCGACCTGAAAGTTGACAGATCAGCCTCTTTGGTGCTTTCCTTAAGGTTCCGCTCATGCAGTTTTCCCGCCCCCATTGCCCTTCTTCAAGTTCTTCACATGTAGGGACATGCCTATACATGCTTCGAATGTCGCTCACGTGCTCCCCTTACCCGACAAGAACGGTTTATCCAGCATCAATCACCACGCGGCTCTTCTTTTCAGCTGTTTGAAGGCGCCGGCTCGATACAGCCTTCCAATCAATTTTTTGACCAAGTTGGACGACCATCCATTCATATGCTCGTGCGTTCGGATCACCGGAAACAAGCAGTCCTCGAGGAGTTCCAGCCAGTGGTGAGACCTGTCGGGCGACTGGTACCCTCCAATGTTATGAGCTGCACTTGCATTATTAACTAACATTCCTCTGCCAACGTGTCCCGAATATCCTCCGTGGGCTATGGATTTTTGCTAGCGACGGGGAGTGAGTGATACGGTTTTCCGAGCGCCTGCCTGGGCGGCCTCTACTCTACCAAGTTTTTCCCCCAATCTCCTCCTGCCTATCAGCCTTGCTCCATCAAATGGGAATGACCGGGGAGAAGCCACGCTTCACAAGCGCTCGGATCCTGTCGCTTCCAGCTGAGGTGATATTTCTCTCCTGTTGGGTTTAACAGCCTTTGAAGGTGTGGGTGACCTCCGTGCTCGGTATTTTGCACTTCTTTTTTCAAAGAGGTCTCACCTTGGAGGCTTATTTCTCCAATATGAGGTCACTTTGAAGTCAACTGTGGCCGTTATCCTCTCTATTTGTCGCAATTCCTTAGGATCACCCTGAAACAGAGCCGAGTGCACCTGCAGCTGCTGTGCAATGTCCTTTCTTTGTTGCGGCTTGTCACACTTCAACCTAGTTACCCAGCTCCTCACCTGACCGTATCTTGTCCTCCGTTGCCTTTTATTTATGCAGTGCACGTACCAAGTGGCTCTGCTGATGTTACCTTCTAGCTAGTGTTGTCATTAGACTGACAATGTCGGCTACAGCTGCCCACGAGTGGTAAAGGCAACCTACCTAGCTATCCATGTCCCTCTGACTAGCCAAAGTACTTTTACCCGTTGGAACACAGAGACTTTAGTTCAGCCTCCAGAAAATTACACTACTAGCGGAGTGAATACGCTTATTTGCTGCTACTTGTGCGGCTTCCTTTTCAGGATGGTTACAGTTCTTCGTAGGTTGAAAACCAAGCCGGGCTGAATGACCCGATGACGGAGCAGGTGCAGATTAGACTTGTTCAGAAGAACGTGCCCTGCTATTATGTCGTCATTGTCCTTATCTCTGCAAACAGGCCAAGGCCCAACCGGCTCTTGGGGAACGTTGGCTTGCCGGTTGAAAACTTGATTTTTATCATATGCCATTCCTGGACATGCTAGGCGAAGCGCGATCACAGTGTGTCTGTGTGTGCCCAATGTCAGGATGACAGATGTTGCCCATATCCAAAATGCCCTATATGCTTGCCGGCTCGAGAGGGAATTCAAAACCTGTTCTGTGCATCCTTGATGTGCTAGTGACTGAGCAATCGAGCTGTGGAACTAGTGTTTGCTTTTCTGGAGGCTTACTATATAATCGCCAAAGATCCCTGTGCTTTCTATCACAGTCCTGAACAACCTGCTAATCCTTTAGCACCATACACTACACTTTTCAAAGACATTCTAAGCTTTATATCTACTTATACTGTACGATATCAGTTTCCCTGCCATTGATTCTGCCCGCAAGCTGTCCAATCCTAACGTGATAACCGCCTCTATCTATAGTCAGCTTCCGCTTCCAGCCTATATAAGCATCAGTCAGAATCCACCACATGTTATCTCACTCTGGAATTTAAATTTGAATTGATCTGACATCAGTTACGAAGGTAAGCTTAAGGGTCAAAGTCCCAGGTCCAGCTTCTCTTTATTCGTCCATCCATCAGGGAGCTTATCATATTCCAATCACATAGAACGTCTTCGGCTGCATAGCTAGAGTAACAATCGGCAAAGCATCGTTCTCCATCATTGTCCAAAATCTATCGACCCCTTTCTATCGACTTCATTCAAACCCGTGGCACATACATACAGACATACATACCTACCAGGCAACAAGCCATCAATCACCACCTCCGAGACACTTCCCCGCTAGAGCTGAGCTAGAACTAAAAAGAAGATTCAACAGAAGCAGAATCGATAAACGCAGCAAAATCAAATCAAAAGAAAAGAAAAAAGAAAAAGAAAAAAAATGTGCCACAAAATCATCCACTACCAGTGCGGCGCCGTCGAGACCGTCTTCTCCGAGACCTGCAACTGCGGACACAGGGTCGAGGAGAGCTACAGCCAGCGCTACTGCGGCATCTGCAGGGTCTGCAACAGGAGACGTGCCTGACCTCTGATGATTATGATGATGATTATGATGCCTTCTCTCTAGAAGAGGAGGTGAAGAGGATTCGAAAAGAGGGTTGATGTTGTGATCATGATCATACATACATCTCCATACATCTCATCTCAGGAAGTGAGGTCTTCAGACTCGACTCGTGCATCGTGCGGGGAATATATACCTATGGAACGTACGGCATGGGATATAACATGGCATGAGCATGGAATGGGGTACGGGGTGCGAGGTATGGCCAGGTGCCGGTTTCATTCACACCACACGTCCGTCTTCTGAGAAAGAAAGGAAGGAATGAAGCATCCTAGGCTAGTGGCGCATTATTAGGGACTTTCGTTTTGCTGACTTTTTTGATCTTAACTCTCTTGGTTGGAAGCTGGGACTTCGAGAGCGATACCCATCTACCTATCCATCTGGTCCATCTGGTTCTGGTCCTTGATCGATCATCGGCGTTGCCGCGAGACTTCGGGAGTCTCGTTCGTTATACATATACATGGCATGTCCTTCTTTTTTTCTTTCTATTTCACAGCTGGACCTGGTCTCGCTTGGTTTCCTTCAGACAAGAAAGAAAGGCCGCCTCTTCTCATGATTTTTTTTTCCTCGTTTGTTTGAAATCACCTTCTCAATCCAATCCATCTGACAGATATGAGACTTTTGCCTGCTCCAGCCTTTTCTTGTTTTACTTTACTTTCTTTTTCTGTTTTGCTACATATATCCCTTGTTTCGCTCTACATACCTTATCTAGTATCTTCCCATTTCCAAATTCTCCTCCTTCGTTAGACGTTATATATATACATACACAGGTATATATATCCGCTCACTCACCCGCTCGCCACGCGTCCGCGGGGGAATAAATGAAATGAAATACAAATTAAGATGAAGTGGAAATGGAATTGTTATTTATTTTATTTTACATCCCTGACTCGACACCTCTGTTTTTATATATATGACCGGAATCATACCTAAACTACCTAAGCTTTATTTTGATACTAGTCTCTTGCCACGGCCATCCATCCGTCGTATGGCGTGTCAAACAGACCTACCTGGTTTTCCGCTATGGTAGGTACCTAGGTAAGAGGCGCGCTGCATTTCCACTTCTCATGAACGTCAAGGATCTCGGGGGTCTGTGTGCTGTACACGGAACAGAAGTGGAGGAACAGGTTGACCAAGGATGGGACAACTTGCAAAACAGGTTGTAACAATGGATTTACCACCGTATACACTGTGATATGGTATCATACGACATGACACCGAGAAACGAGGGCTCATCAAAGCAGATACACATGGGAGTTTGATTTTTACCAGTACAACATCATATATGCTGGAAAAATTGTCATTTATTGTTATGTGATGTTCCGGCAAAAACAACCAATCACATCCCTTGCTCCCGTTCTCATCGTTGAACGGGTGATGGTATCTGGTAAACTTTTTTTAACCTGGGGGCATGGTGCTCGCGTCAACAACATCAGCGGCCTCCTTCTCGAGCTCTTCGTCCTGCTCGGATAGCGGAGAACGAGGCAGGGCCATCAGTCCAGTCCGGCTAGATTCAAGGATACCAAATGGAGCGATCAATTTCAGGAAGGAATCGATACGGGAAGGCTTGGCGGAGCTGCAAGATAAGGTTACGAGTCAGCTTCTCTGAAGTGGACGGCACAAAGAGAGAGAGGGAAAAGATGGGGACGTAGTAGAAATTAAAACTTACAGTTCAACGATGCAGTTGTTCGTGCTGATATCGACCACCTTTCCACCGAACTGGTGAGTCAGGCGTGTGATGGCGTCGAGATGCTCGTGCTTGTGTCTCAAGGCCTGGCTTGGGGGCAGATTGCGCGGGTGGAAATCAGAGCTGTCTGCCAGCGATCCCTTGACCTTCTGCTGCTCTCGCTTCTGGGCTTCGCCCTCGGGTTCCTTCTTGGCGACTCCGTCATCCGGGGTGGTAATCTCCCTGTGGTGCTGGAGCAACTCCTCGAAGACCTCCGGACCCAGGAGGCTGACCTTGGCCAGGAGCAGCTCACGCTGCACCAGTGCAGCATTGGTGTAGTCCAGAACGGCCCAGACGGGGACGAGGTCATCCAGCTGGCGACGGGCCTGTTCGACGACGGCGTCCTGCCCGCGCAGGACGATGGTCATGCGCGAGAGGTCCTCAACCTCGGTGTTGCAGACGACAAGGCTGTCGATGTTGAAGCCTCTAGCGGCGAGAATACCCGAGATTCGGGAGAGCACCCCGGGCTCATTTTGGACGAGGCAGTTCAAAATATGGCGCTTGGGAGGGTTGGCCGGAGGGAGCGGGGTCTCGTAGAGGATGGACGACACCGCGGCCGGGGCGTCCCACTGGGGAGAATATTCGGGGGTTGGCAGAGGCAGAGGAGCACGGCGGTGGAGGGCTTTGTATGCGAGCGCCGAGGTCGACGAGCTGGAGGAGGAAGAAGAGGAGGAGGAGGAGGAGTTTCTGTACGAGGTGAAGCGGGGAAGCACCGCAGCCGCCCTGGAGGTCGCAGCAGAAGTTGATAAAGGCGAAGACGCTGAGGACAGCGTCAAAGCACGCCGAAAAGCCATGCTGCCTACCTGGCCTGCAAGGGGAGGCAGGCGGAGAGTGGTTGTAGGTCCTCGCCTGTCAGTTAGTGATGAGGGAGGAACTCACACTGATGGGGGTTGCTGGAGGCCATCGGAGCGGAGGAAGTCGACGATAATTATTTTTGCTCCGACCTCGGGGTGAGTCACTGCGCAGGCGGTCAAGATGTCCGTACGGCCAGGACCGGTACCTTACCGCTAGTATGTTCATGGACTAGTGCTTGAAGCTCTTGCATGGGAGAGTGAGAAAGAGAGGATCCTGAAGCGTCAAAATGCTATTTAATATTGTACCCTTAATCCTCCCTTTGTTGGGGACTTGCCTACGGGGAATAGCATGCATGCATACACCCAGATATGGGGTGCTCCTTTTTTGCTTTATGTATAAGTGGCAGCACAGCAGGGCGTACCTGTATTACACGGTTATGTACTATATCTTGATACCTTACCATACGCATGTACCTCACAGCGAAGTACATGGACATCAGCAAAACAGAAAAGCCTTTGAGCTGAAGCAGAGTTTCCAATTGCAGTGTATTCAATTATTTATTTTAGATGTGTCCCACGGAGCTAGGATGTTTGATAAACCGCCGACGGTTGAAACCATGGTGTTTGCAACACGAACACCTTGCCAGATACACTGTACGCCGGTCCTGCCTGGCGTGTCCTGTACTGTACGCTAGTACCGTACGAGCGCCGGCGCGCTAACACGCATCTGGTACAGGCATGCTACTTTTTTGAACGCAGCTGTGTCTCTCTTCTCCTCGCACAGACTCAGCATCCTCCCGATATCAGCCCTCATTCTGCTCTCTAGACTCATACTCATCTGCCACCATGGGTGACGAGGAGCGCCGCACAAAGCGCTCGCGGTTTGATCAGACCGAGCCTGAGCCGCGCCGGCAATCCAGGTTTGATCGCCGTTCGCGTTCTCCGTCTTCTCGACAGTCTGAATCTACTCGAACTCGCAGCCCTTTGAGCCACGAGCCACGCAGTCCCGGTGCAGAGGCTCAGAAAGAAGCTCCGAAAGAAGCTCCGAAGAGGCCTTCTGACCCTGCTGCAGCTGCAGGTGAGGGATCTTGTTCCCCTGAACGTCTGCGCCTTTCAACTGACAGCCTCGGGATCCAGCTGCCGCGGCCGCCAAAATCAACGCTCAGCTGCAGGCAAAGAAGGGCATCCAACATGTTGATGTCCCGCCGATCCGCTCTGTGAGCTGCGCGTGCTTCACTGTTCCCTCCATTTTACTGACCTGCCGTAGACCTCCAGTCCTTCCACGAAACCCGCTCCTTCTACCGGAGGCCAGAGCTCCTCCAGCCTCATGGACGGTATCTACATCGCAGATGGAGACTACATCAAGGACATCGAGGTCAACGATCTGCGCAATCGCTACATACTGACAAAGGGTTCTACGCAGAAGATGGTAAATACTCCTGTCGTATCTGCTGATATTCCCAGGCACTTGGTCCAGGGCCTTTTAGGACTGCGGCCACCGACCTCAACTTCTGTCTTTTTGTCTCCCATGCTTTCCTTGTGATAGTCGTTGAAGCTTACCCAAACATCCATAGCATCTCACATTCCCTCTTTTGCATCTGCTGACCTCGGCTGCGTGACATTTAGATCAAAGAAGAAACTGGCGCTGGTACGCCTTACTCCATATCATACTGTCTATCAACTTTAGTGAGAAAGGAAGCTCATCAGTTTTTCAAGATGTCACGACCCGAGGAAGTTATTATCCGGACAAGAGTCTAGCCACCCCATCGGTATGTGACCCACTACGAGCTGTTGCTTCGATGTATCCAGCTAGTCTAACTGGGATTTCGACAGAACCCTCCGCTCTACCTCCATGTCACGAGCACTACTAGGGAAGGCCTCGAAAAGGCTCTTGCCAAGATCGAGGAACTCATGAAGCAGGAGCTCCCAAACCTCGTGGACGAACGGAGATTCCGCCGGCGGGAGCATGATAATGTCGAACGTGATGAGTTCGGTCGAGTACGTTGCGGCAACCCTCGTCTGCGTCTCAAAAAGCTAACGTCCATAGCGCAAATGGCCTGAAGAGAAAATCCCCATTGGCCTTGAACCGATTCCCGGGTTCAACCTGCGAGCACAGGTTGTCGGCCAGGGTGGTGCTTACGTCAAACATATCCAGCAGAAAACCCGTTGCAAGGTCCAGATAAAGGGCCGTGGCTCTGGTTTCACGGAGGCGAGCACTGGCAAGGAAAGTGACGAGCCCATGTATCTGCACGTTGCGTATGTGACCCTCACCCCTTTTGTCACGTCGTCCACGCTGACCAGGATATAGCGGTCCCAATCCAGAAGACGTCAAGGCTGCGAAAGAGTTGTGCGAAGACCTCTTGGCCAATGTCAGGGAACAGTATCAGCGATTCAAGGAGAACCCTCATCAGCACGGTTATGGTGGTTATGGCCGTGGCGATCGTCATCACTATGGCGGCTACGGTGGATACGGCAACCATCAGCAGCAGCCACCTGTGTCGGCTGGTCAATCAGCTCAAGGACCACCAGGAGTATCTGGAGCTCCGGGCACTACCAGTGCTCCTGATTACAGTGCCCAGTATGCTCAATACTATGGTTCTGACCCTTATGCAGCATACGGCGGATACCAGAACTATCTTGCCTACTATCAGTACTACCAGCAGGCTGCTCAGCAACAGCAGCAGCAGCAGCAACAGCAACAGCCACAAGGGCAGCAACAGCAATCACAGAGCCCTGCGCCTCCACCCCCACCTCCATCTAGCGAGGCTCCCCCACCACCTCCACCCCCCGGTGCTGGTTCGCCGCCTCCGCCACCACCAGGGACTACTACTAGCTACAACGCTGTAAGATATCCTTATTAGATTAATTTAAATGTCAATACACTAACTAGGCTGTGACGCAGGTTCCACCACCCCCTGGGCTGTAGTTCACGAGTGGTTGCTGTTAATTTATAGATCTGGAGAAGATAATATGTGGAAAACGAGATGCCCAAGTTTTTCAACTGCGGAAGTTCTTCTTCGCTGCATCTCGTCTTGTAGCATGATAGTGCCATTTTTGAGTGTTTGTTTCTGAAATGCAGATGCATTTCCTTGGCCATTTGTGCTCTTCTTGATGTCAGTATTGGAATGCGGCCTCTGGGAATTTGATCCACCCACCATTCCCAAGTAGTCGACATGTTTTCTAGGCGAATGGGGTATGGTTGGTGCTCAGAACCGTCTCGCCACTTTTTACTTTGTTCTTTTTTCTTTTTTTTCTTTTTTTTTGCTTGCTTGCTCCCTAAACTGAAGTTTCTCTGCTCTATCATGGTCCTATAAACAAAAAGAAAAAGCTTGCTGCTATCCCGTCTTGTGTTTATCATGCTACCTATGGCATTGCGAGCCCTCTTGTGTCCAGTTTTTCCGCGGGTCCTTGTACGGCTCTTCTTTTCCAGTGGCTCATTTCTTTTCCATGTTCTCTCAAATACTATCCTGGAACCGGCGGTGCGGTGTCAACCTTCAGCCTTCCTGCATTTTGCTCTCTGGCGTCTGGGAGAGCATTTTCTGTACTGCACGACGTGTCCAAGAAGAGAACCTCCCACACGAGCAGAAATGTTTATAGGCAGATGGCAGGAACGGCTCTGAGGGATGTGACGAGCCTAAATACTTGTTGTACTGGATGCGGCCCGATCAAGTGTGTGCATAACTAGCTTGGTTTTTCTCAGATGGCTCAAACTCCGCTTCGATCTCGTCCTGTGTAATCTATGGACCCATATATCTTTGCGTCCAGACCACTGTATGTCCAACCACAGTCCTATTTTGTCTCTATTTCTATCATGTAATTATCTAGTATCATTAAGCCACAGAGAACTCCAGCTCCGGTCATATAAGGCTCGTTTAAACTAGCCGATAAAAATGTAATGCATGCAAAAGAGACAGAACCCCCTTTCTCCCGATCTCTCGTGTGAACAACGCCATACAATGCAAAACTGATTTGAAACATAGCCCCCATAATACCCTTATTAATAATACTACCCCGGATCATGGACACTCATGGCACTGCGCGCCAGACGCAACAGCCTCCGACCGGGACTCGGAACGGAAGGCGGACGGATACATCATCCGCATCGCAGGCACCATGTCCATGTCCATGAAGGCGTCCGGTGAACTTTCGGCCGCCATCTTCGCCTTGCGCTGCGCCAGGGCCTCAGGGCCCTCCTTGCAGAAATCACAGGCGAAGTCGCAGGGAGATGTTGCTTGCGTCGTGTCCTGCCCATTTCTATTCCCTTGGTTATTATGCGGACGCGGCGGTTGCGAGGATATGCTCCCCATCTGCTCCAGCTCCAGGTCTCCAGAGTATTCCCTGATGATCTCGTGTCTGCACCGCGTCGTCGTTTCGCAGTATTTGACGACCTTCTGGAAGCTCTCGAGGCGAGCGAGATGACTGCGGAACTTGGAGGAGTTCGTACCACCGTCCTTGTTTGCCATCTCCGAGGCGGCCTTTTCCAGGTCTCTTTGAATGCGGTCGAAGACTCGGTCCCGTTCCTGAGTGTTATAGTAGACGAGGGAGACGGCGGCACGTCCGTCACGACCTGCACGGCCGGACTCTTGGACGAAACCTTCAAAGCTCCGCGGCGGGGTCCAGTGGACGACGAATCGCACATGGGGATTGTCAATGCCCATTCCGAACGCATTGGTCGCCACAACTATGAGGAATGTAGGAGGTGGCCGGTCATCTGCTGGAAACGGCTTTGCTGACGTCCACATGGCCTGAATGCGGGCTCGGTCTGCAGCCGGAAGACCCGCGTGATAGGGTACGGCGTAGATACTCTCATCTGAGGCTGTGAGAGAATTTGCAAGCGTTTCGCTGATCGAGCGAAGAGGAACATAGATTATCCCAGACATCGGTGGAAGGCTTGCAGTAGTAGAGTTCGTTTGATTACCGTCAGTTCCTGCTGTCGAGCGTAGTCTAGCTTCGCGTCGGCTCTTGATGGATTTCAGCCACGAGACAAGGTCATCTATCTGAAATTGCTCAGGAACGGTGGGATCGCTGACAAAATCCGTGAGATACCGAACCTCGTAGTGGATATTCGGACGGGCAGACGGCGTGTTGAACGTCTTCAAAGTAGCCGGGTTCAGCCCGAGCAGGTTGATGATATCCGCGCGCACCTGCGGAGTAGCCGTAGCTGTCAGGGCGCTGATCGGGACGGTCTTCAACGTCCGCTTGAACCAGGAAAGTTCCTTGTACGCGGGGCGGAAATCATGACCCCACTCGCTGATGCAGTGGGCTTCGTCGATGGCGATACGGTTCAGCTCCCCCTGCGCATGGATGGTCTGGAGGTTGCGCCGGAAAGTCTCCGTCTGGCAGAGCTCAGGCGTCACGTAGAGCAGACGGATCCTTGGATGCCCCGACAAGAGGTCTTCCAGGATGGCTCGTCTCTCGGACAAGGGAGTGGTAGAGTTGATCGTGGCAACTGCGACGCCGATTGCCTCCAGTGCCGCGACTTGGTCCATCTGCATGGTCAAAAGCAAATAAGAACACGTACTACTTCAAAAGAGTGAGAATAACTGGTCATACTGACCACTAATGCAAGAAGGGGAGAAACAACAACCGTGACTGTAGCAGAACCCGTGAGCTGAATTCTGTGACTCCGTGAAAATAATAGGTACTAGGCCAATTAGCAGCAGACATGCTTACCTCCATGGCTGACGACAGCAGGCAACTGGAAGCATAAACTCTTCCCGAACGACGTCGCTGCCTGCAGGTAAACATCGTGTCCCTCGACAGCAGCGAGAATAATTTCTCGTTGAAGCGGTCTGCGCACGTGATGAACCTCATCAGCTTGAAAACCTCGGAAGCTGTTGTCGTCGTATAACCCCAAGGGAGGAGTTTCTAGTATCTCACCTGAACGACTTCTTACCAAAGACGCGACGCAGGGTGAACTCTAGGTCCACCCTAGGGCGCCGGAGGCTACGATCTGCCATCTCTGCATTGTAGAAGGATCATTCTTCTCGGAGTGACGTACTTGACCGTCCAATTGATGATCCAGATGATCCATAGGTAGACTCCGGCGATACGGGATCGAGACACGTCCCGCGCGGTGCAACGCGAAGTCACGTGAAAATCTTACTGGAGAAAGAGTCACCCGTCGCATAGAGCCTGAGAGGTTGGCAGACCTACGAAGCAGGGGATATTATCATTGTTACACACGGTCAAAAAAGGACAAAGGGGCGAGCTCCAGATTATAATGTATGCTCTCATGTAAACTCTCAGCGCCTATCCCAGGAGGTATTAAACAGGGAAGCTCATGACGTAGTAGGTATCCTCCAAGTAGATACAATCAAATCCATAGAATGTACAGAGTAAATGAATAAATTAAAGCAATTGAATATAGTCTTTACGTTTAGTGGATATCACGTACTATACTGTACATATGTACTTAAGTTCATACTAAATACAACCGCAGTGCCCTCAGATGTCAAGCTCTTTTCTTTGACAATTGCCTCTCCAGCTCTTCCTTGACGGCAGCGACATCCGAAGCTTTCCGCTTCTTCGGCTGCCAAATACGTTCAATCTTGGTCCAGACGTCCATCACTGCATCTGGTCCACAGCAGACGCCAAAAGCGCGCAAAATGGCAATGATGACTCTGCGACCGAGAAAGACGCCGTTCTCAACTCGCCGCTCGAGGTCTTCCAGTTCATTGCGAAGCTCGACGCTACGTGACCGGCCACGAAGCATGTCATCCGCATCATCCTCATCGTAATCATCATCATCATCATACTCATCCTCCTCCTCATCCTCCTCCTCTGGTTTGGACTCTTCCTTGCTCCCAGCGCTTTTGGTTGGTAATGGGGTATATATGTCATCTGGCGTGGCTTCCACCCTGAGCTCCATGCTTTTTGCAAGTGGATTCTCCCAACCAAGCCTTTCTCTTCGAAGGTAAAACCGGTCATTCAACCTCATTCTTGAATCATAGAGCGCGCGGAGATATGCTTTCCAGGTATCCTGAAGCCTCTCAGCAGACCAGCGTTTGTTCCTCTTGCCGTGACGACCGAATGCTTCGAATAGGAACAGATACACCATGCCGCGAGGAGGGATCGGGAAGGTTCGTTCCATATCTCTGAGGACTTGCATAAACTTGTAAATATTCCCTGTGTGATAGGCGTGATGAGAGAGAAAAATATGGAAAGTCCTGGTGTCTGGCGTCAACGGCAAAGCTTCTTGTAGAGTACGATGAACTTCAGGAAAGCTGTCCTTGAGAGAAGCCGATAATTTCAGAATCTGGCCAAGTTTCCTTCTCCTCTTCCGATAAACAGAGAAGTCAGAGGATAGACTCGGATGGTGAAGATGATGCTGGTTACCGTAAGGGAATTCCCTTTCCAGCTTCTTCTGCGCCTCCATCATGCGCTCATATATCTGCTCCGCAGTCTGAAGCTCCCCTGCTCTGATGAAAGAAACAATGAGACAGTTCAAAACAACCGTGTCAACGAGCTCCCCAGACCTAACGAATTCATCAAAGGTTTGTCGGATACCATCAACATCTTTCTTGACGCCGTGGTAATAAATCTTGGACACCTTCCCACATCGATCAAAGTCAAGACCACGGTTCTTCATTTCTTCCATCAAGCGATCTGCAACTGTATATTGGCCGGCCTTTATGGATATGTCAAAAAGAGTGCCGAAAACAACACTGTCCGATTTGATACCAGCCACGTGCTCCATTTTATGCCAGATGCCGATAGCTCTCTGTAGGTCTCTTTTGAATATTCGGCCGGCGGCACGCCCAGCAAGATGAATGGCAGAAGTCCATAATGAACGAGACAGTGGGTAGCCGGCCGCACACATGTCTTCCACCAGAGCCAGATAGCGACGAGCATCAACCCAACGCCGGTTTGGCGGATCTGCAAACCGACGTAATAGTGCGCCACGCGAGCGCTTCGATAGCTGAGACACTCCCGGTGATGGAAGTTCTCTATAGAGCCTAAAGACATACTGATTAGATTTTGTCTCATCGAACAGCGCAGTAAGAAACCGCTCAACAGCGGGATTTTCGACTGCATCCCGCGATGTATCGTGACGTGAGGTATGAGAAGCCGGGATCGGTTTATCGTTAGGATCCTCAGTTACGGCTTTCATAGCATCCTCCCATTTCATCTTCGTACCAATTGCGCTACTGTAAAATTCCGAAATAGCTTCAAATCTCTCCGTTGCCGGGCTTGATTTCCCATAGTAGCAAAATCTGTCCTTTGCGGCGTGAGGTGATTGTTGATCTGGAGGCTCATTTTGGCGGACCTCCCGTACAAGTATGTCCCCTCTTCCTTCAACAGGGAATGGCACACTCAATAGCGAACTGGCACCTTGCCCGGCGTCCTCGCCCTCAGAGGGTCCGTCAGGTTGCAAATCTGGACTATTTGTATTCGTGTCATCTTTGCATCCCGTAGATGAAGCCTTTTTTGAGGCATCGCCCTCTGAGAGATTATCCAATTTTGGCGCAACTTGGGTAGAAAACATTCTCTGCGTCTTCGGACATTTTCCACCAAGATACCCCGCCGGCACCCTCGAGTATTCCAGGTCTCTTCTGCACGATAAGTATCTCTGATTTGTCATGCTCCTGTCGCGCCAGCATTCTGATCTATCTCTCCAAGGGTGCACGAACGCTGTAGACAAGCCTCTGCCACGCGGGGAGTGTTCGCGGCAGAAGCCTGCTATCACCAGCGAATTGACGAAGATATCGGCAATTGAGACGACTGTTGGACGATGACATCGGGAACGGAACCTTCTAAGGGAGGACGTATAGGTGTACAACTTGGTATCTGGCATCGAACAAGATCTTGAGGACAAAGAGGCGTCCAAGCCCAGCTTGGAGATGAATCGGCTGCCCGTCGCGCGTTCGGAGCTATTGAGACGAGGCATGAGACGGACATTGTGGCATTGGGTTAGTCATGCATATCCAGCGACGGAATTGGCAGCTTCAAGAAACAAATGGACCGCCCCTCGTGGTGATAGGGGTGGAACGGAGTGGGGAGAGTGTACGATGGGCCTGCAGGCTGTTCTATACCGGTGTGGGAGCTCCACGAAATTATGTGGAAGGCGGGGAGTCGGGGTTGGCCAATCGGAGCCCCGTATTTGGCGATCGCCTTTTTTCACGACAGCCGTGCGCTACATAGGGTTCGAGTCTTCGCCGGCGACCATCATCTACCGGCTCGCGAATTCAACGGAGATAGACGCTGCATTTGATTCCCTGGCTTTAATTGGAGGATTGCCGGTGTCTTTACTGGTCTCTCTCCATTTGAGCCTGAGATCCCTGCAGTGAGGCTGACGGTTCCGACCGTCTTCCAGATCCGCCATGGGCAAATACAACCTCACAGCGCTGCGTGTCCGACAGACTGCTCTCAATCAGAAGGCATGCGGCAAGATTTCAAAGCTCCCGAAATGGGTGGACGTCGTGGGCGACATCCCTCCGGCCACGGTTCTGGTCCGTAATCAGCCTATCCAGCACCAGCTCGTCAGACAACGTGTGAAGACGCTGCCCGGTTACGAAGAGCCGCAGGTTGTTTATGAGATCGAAGAGAAGCGTCCCGCAAAAAAGAAGCCGAGTCGTCTATTCCAGCCGGTTGAGATCAAGTACGAGGAGGACCAGCTGCGGAAGGAGTTCTTCCGTGACCATCCTTGGGAGCTCGCGAGACCGCGAATCGTCCTCGAGACTACCGGCAAGGATTTCCAGAAATATGATTGGAGCAGCATCCAGCAACCTGGAAAGAGATTGGATGGCGAGAGGTTCGTATTCGAAGAATTCACGATGCACACCATCATTCCCGTATATAGATATGCTCTCTGTAGCTACGAACCAGTCCGCTGACGTCTATGGTCTACCAGTGTCGTCCAACGGCAGCTCTGGCTCCTTAACAATACACCGGACATAACAAAGAGTGAAGCGTACGATATCGCACGCCGTGAATTCTACAAGCTCCGTCATCAGGAAGATATTGAGCGGCGAGTAGCGGCCGAGGAAGCGGAAGCGACCGGAGCCACCTTCGGTCCCACCATGCTGGAAGTTGGAATGGAGCTGGAGAACCAACAGTACGAACGCTGGAAGCAGTGGGCTAAGATGGAGGCGCAAGTGCAGGACCAGAGGGCGGCGGCATTTGCCGGTGCACCGGAGACCGCAGCGGCTGATGACAGTTTTGGCGTGGAGTCTTTGGAGGGCGAAGCGTCCGAGGAGAAAGCTGAGCAGCAGGCCTAAGATAGACGGACAGGACCGGATTTTCATTCCCTACCATCACACTTGCTATCCATGACGACCCGTGTCAATGTATATTACAAAGTATGTACCATTTACAGGTTTCAGATTCCCCGTTCATCTCTGGTTCGTGTGGGACGCATTGGAATCCATAAAAAGATAGACTATTGATTTCATCTCAAGTTCATTACTAAAAGAAATAACTTGTAGATGCCCTCATAAGAGCAGTTCCAAATCTCATATACATCGGGTCCAGAAATTATGCGCACTTGATCCAGGAGAAATGTGGAGCTGAGTTCGTTAGCATCCAATGACTTTAGCCCCCAGGTTTAACTAGGAACCCGGTGGCATCGACCCTAGGCATACGTTTGACGAATATAGCGGTCCTGGGAAATGAAAGGAACAAAGCCCAAAATGCATATATACGCGAGATGACGGGATCTAGGTCAAATTCCTCATAAAGCAAATATCTGGTTCTTTATTAATTAATAAGTATGTTTGCTAAGTCCCAGTAGGTAATTCAGCCTTATATGCAGCCATGTGGGATCAGACGAAAAGATATGAGGAGCTATCAAAGTTTTAGGCGGATTTATCTATAAAAGATCGCGAAATTCCCCTGCCCATTGCTCTTCCTTCTCAGTACTGTTCAGTGCTCTAGTCATCATCTAGGTGTGTTCTATTGCTTCCGGGTGCCACTCGATTGCTTTCGCGCTCTAATTTCTTCAGCTTTCCCCTGTCCGCTTTCCACGGCCCAAGACCTTCCAAGTGTTATGGAGTGAAATTCATTACCCTTATACTTTTACCTAGATATACTCGGAGCTCTTCCGGGATCAGCAGTCACCTAGCTCGAACATACCTCAAGAGATGTATAGCCAGGTTTCTTAGGCTGTCATACAAAGAGCGTGGAGCCAGCATCCGAAGACCGGCCCTCGGGAGAAACTGCCAAATATCATAGTCAACCAGGTCTTATGGTCCATTCCACTAGTGGACCGTGAGACCTAGTGGCAGGAGGAATGATGAGACATGTGGGATGTGATATACCACCTCAACGGTCTCGAGTTTCGTCTGGACTAGACCAGGCGTGGTGCCCGAGAGGGTGAGGCGTTTCATGGAGCAGAATGAAACGGAACAACCTGGATCTGGAGGGGCCCACGGCCACGTTGAAACCCAGAAGTCAATGGCTGCAGCTCCGTTGATTCAGATGCAAACGCAGTCCAGCATGCATGCCAATATGGCCCGATGACCGCTGCAGGTCTCACCAGGCGGTCGTCCAGAGTTGAATCGGCGCAGATCACGTGCACCAACCGTCTGCGGTCCCTGCCGAGTCAGCACAGCAGCCGGCGAATGGGCGGCGGCGGCGCCGCGCCGGCCAGCGCCGTTACCCGTTCCTGAGGCACAACGGCCGGGATCATCCCAGGCGCTGGCGGCCTCTATCGCCATGATACACGTCTGTCGGCCCCCCGGCGGCTCCCCAGACCCCCCCGGATCCAAAGCAGCCCGCCGCCATATCGGCTGTTAATCTGCAATCGACAAGGCAATCAGTAGCGGCTCCAGAAGCCGCGGTCTGCCGTCTGACTGCCGCTCTGTTCAGCAGCCCTTCGTCGCAGCCGTCCGGGTCTTACTCCGGAGGTCCTTGCACCCCCTGTCAGCTTGGACCACCAGAATACCTCTACGTTCACATTCTTTGGAACTTTAAGGGTCCCTCTGACTTAATCCTGGGAGCCCTTCCCGCGTGCAATCCTCGAGTCCAACCGACGTTGAAGGAGCCAAGGCCGTGCTCGTTCCTTTGACTGGTCCTCCTGCCCGCCAAAGTTCGGGCAGCCAAATCTTTTATCCAAAAAGTCCCTACACCTAACAACACTGCAAATGGACTGACTGATAGTCCACGACCTTGTCGGGCTCGAAGTTGTACTTCATAGACGTTTTTCGCCATTTGCAAGTCTCTCATACTGTACATGCAGCACTCCTCGATGGCTCCTCCCTGCCTTTCGACCTAACAGGCCAGTCGTGAGCCGATTATGCCGCATCGCAACCTCGATCCGGCCCCTAGGCACGAATTGACCCCTTGGAGGATCCGCTGAGATTTTGCAAGCGGTCCGGTCACCAGAAACGCACCCGTGGACTGTACGTTTGAGTGGGACGCCCGGCTGATAGCCGTCTCCGTCGTCGTCAGTCATGCTTTCCGCCATGGCCCTCCCGGAGGACACGATCAGAATCCCGCGATTCTACCGTAGTGAAGCGACTGATAACGATAGAGCCAGGGCGATCCGAGAACGAAGCTGCCCTCCACCGACTTTGAAACACAATGGAACCTCCCGCTATGGAGAAGCCACGCGGACGAATAATACCGGTGGAGATGATGGCAGCAGCAGAAATCACATTGAGCCAAGACATCTCACGCCGGAGGAGACCATCGAGCTCGCCCGTCGAGCCGTCGAAAATGGGATTCTCGAGACCAAACGTTCGCTGGCCGGGAGTGAGGCCGTCAGTGACGTGGTGCGGCCAAAGCTGACAATTGATCTGGGCTATTCAAACATCGGTCGGATTCCAGAGTCAGTGGTGGATATCATCAAGGATGAAGTTGAGAGGTATACCATCTCCTCACAGACGTTATTGCGCGAAGATAATGCTTCAGTCGCATTCGACTGCTTTCCTTGCTTGTGAACCACGCTCTAACATTCAGCAGGCTCTCTCTGTCGAATAACCACATCTCTCACATCCCATACCGCTTCGCAGAATGTTCTCATCTTCGTTACCTGAACATTCGGGCAAACAATTTCCGTGAATTTCCCCAGGGGGTTCGTAAGGAAGTTGCGCCTATTTCTCAGAAATCAGGGCTGACGCAAAATAGGTGTTGAAACTGCCTCTGCTGGAAATTTTGGATCTGAGCCGGAATAAGATCAGCAAGATCCCCGAGGAAATTCGGCAATTGAAGTCGCTGCGAGTGTTCTCGATTATGCAGAACCGCCTTGATGACTTGCCCACCGGACTTTCAGAAATGAACAAGCTGCAGATTTTGAAAGTTGCCGGAAATTCTTTCAAATATCCTTTGCGACGAGTTCTGGAGACCAAGGAGGCAGAACTGGCCGATTTGCCAATGACAGATAACGAGAAGGAGGTTGCAGTCACTGCCGAGCTAAAAAGATTTTTGAAGAGTAGGCAACCCGTAGCAACACCGGATCCAGAAAGTGGGAGCGAGGCCAGGTATGGATCCTTGATATGATGTCCGTCGTTTGTTCTGGGTGAGCTAAACCGGATCGTACAGTGAACATATGATAGACACTCCCAAGCCCATCAAACGTGGAATGAATAGCCGCTTTCCGGTAATCCCTAGCACTGGTGATGGTCCCGCAGACCCAAGGTCACCAACTTTTTCGAGGCCTCCGCCAATTCCAATGAGATCTCACTACCGTATAGCATCCGGCCAGAGTTCCACAGCCCAGAACGGCAGCCATCAGCGACCTGGTATTAGTCCTATCTCCGGGCCTAATGAGCGCAATCGAAGTAACAGCGAGGGTATCATCCAGTCCTCCATCGTCGCGAGGAGTAAGCGTATGGGGGTGATCAGCAGGAAGAACACTGACCTGGACACACTGGACGAGGGGCGACCGTATCGCAACAGTCATCTGCGCGGTCTCAGCCATGGCTCTCTCTTGAAAACAAAACCTTCCAATCAGGCGAGCGGCGGCAGCAGTTCCTCAAGTCCGAGTAGCCCGAGGGAACGGAGGCGGTTGAGAGATGGCTTTGTTCATCGAATGTCAAGCTTGCCTGAACACAGGAATGAGGGAGAGACCAGGGGGCCAATCACTGAAGGTGCAAAAGGGATCTTGTACGCTTTGTTCCAGATCCAACCTCACATTTCCACTTTAATCAATGTTATCAAAGGCGACGATTCCAGGCGGAACAGTCTGGAGATTGTCTTCTACAATGCTTCCACTCACATGGATCAGCTCAACGAAGCTTTGGAGAACGCGGAGAAAGTCCAGCCGGAGAACACAGACTCTGTGAAGATGTCAAATGAGGCTGTCAAGCGAGAATGTGAGACGTGTCTGATGGCGTACATGCACGTCGGCACGCAGCTACGCAACAACATTGACAAAATCGTTGCCCACGGTGATGCACGCTACGTGCGCTCACTAATGCTCATGATATATGGTAGCTTGCTTGAGCTCCGGAACGCGTGTATCAGCCTCGGGATTCCACTGCAGACGCAGAAACAGGGCACCAATAATTTGACAGATAAGCGTCCTGTACCAGAGACAACCCAGGAAGGGGTTGGAGGCGACCGCCATGTCGGGCCAGCAGTTACTCCCACGAGAGAACGCCCTCAACCCATGCGCCGGCTTCGAAGCGATATCACGATTCAGCATTCTCACGGTACATCTGCAGTGTCATATCCTCCTACTCCGAGCTATCAAGCTCCAGCCAGCTCCCCCGGTTTTCCTCCAAGCTCCTCCGTGCCCCTCAACTATGGCGGACGGAGTCGGTCCAGTAGCAGATCCAATACCCTTTGGAATACGTCAATACCGTCGTCGCTCGCAACTCCCCGTTCAGGGGAGTCATTTCCTTCGATACCAACCTCAACCGTAAGCCGCATCAATCCGGTCACCGGCTTGGATGAGCTGGAAGAGGAGCGGATATTTGAGAAAATATTTCACCAACTCACTGCAGCCTATACCGCAGCTCTTCAAGCACTACCTCTGGCTCGTCGTCAGTTTACAAGATGTCTCGAGCTGGCAGAGGAAACTCGAGAGCCTGAAGAGATTCGAAGGCTCTGGAGCAATTTGATCCGTCGTTGCCGCGTGTGCTTGGATGCTTCTGAAGCGCTTGGTCTCCGTCTCTCAAACATGAGAGTGAAGGAACCAGGTGGTGGCATGCGCAACCAGCGTGAATTCTGGCAGCTCTGCAAGGCTTTCATGCAGTCTTTCGTTGATCTCGTGACGGATATGCGAGATGCGAGAAGTATGCAGCTTCTCCCATCTGATATAATCATAATGCTCCGTCCCGTTCAAAAGGCGAGCAGAGAAGCTGGCAGGTTGATTGAGGCTTCACCATGGTCCTATCTTGCCGACATGAATTCGGCGAATCCCCCTCCTAACATTTACGGCCCGCCTCTGCAGACGCAGCACTCACAACATCACCCATCCGTATCGGCCCCTGGGCTTGTATCACATACTGCCTCCGCCAACTCCAGCGCTTCTCCCCAATCTGTACCTCTGCCAGCGACGCCATTGAGTGCTGCTCTCGGTCCTGCAGCTCAAGCAACTGTGCCATCTACACCTGCAAGTGCGTACAGTGAAAAATTCTTTGCAGGAGATGTATTTCAGAGAGCCGATACATTACTTTCGATGCAAAATCAAGCACCATTCTTCAATCGGCGGTGATTTGGCACAAAGAAAAAAGGCCTTTCGTCGCTAATCTCCATGCCTCCGCAATCTCTCTCATTGGCATATATTGCCTGCTACAACATAAGTTTGTTCACCTTCGCTTCCCCTTGGCCTTCGATGAACAAATGGTTCCCATGGTCTACTATATTCTGTTCACAACCTTCAGCGCTTTCTTATCGGGTGTTCAACAATGTCAACTCCAAAATTTACTTCTCCATGTCGACTAACATCGCATCTTCACGATCTTGCCACACGATCCAATCATATCTCCCAAGAATCATCAGTCAGGTTTTTGACATCCTGCAATGTCATTCTACCTCTTGTTTTCTATGTTATCGCTGGGGATGTCGACGGTGTTAATGGCTTAATCTGCTCATAGCTTGCATTGTTTTCGTTTCGTTTTCTGGATTTTCTGGGCAATGCAAGGTCTGGTTACTTGACATTCGAGGGCTGAGTATGTACGGTTTCTGTGCGCAACTTCTATCTCTTTTGTTGCATCACTTTTTGTTTTTCACGGGACGTCATGCATGGACAGGAGCAGAGAATTTCATTGTTGTCTTTTCATTTCTTTTTTATTTTGATTAATGCTCTGTGAATCTATAAAAGTGCAAAGCAAGAAATATATATATAATGGTGGCTTTCCAGTTGCTCGGTTTCTCAGCGCCGTGCTCTACCAGGTCTTGAATTCAGGAGTATAAGTTCCAGGAAAGTGAGACTAAAAAGGAGTTCGATCTTAGAGGGTTGTCTTTTATATACATATATGTATCGTGCTCTCCGTTGATCATAATTAGTCTGACCGGGGTGTCTGCTTGTTCTGTGTTTCACAATGCAAAATGTACATACATGTATGTACTTAAATACTGAGCAGTGTCATAGTCCGTACATTATTCGAATTGAGAAGTGAGATATAGGGAAAGTGAAGAGGAGTGTGGATGGAAATTGGTCCCATTGAACTGTATTGTACATATAGCATGTAGTACTTATATAGATAACATTACAGTCAGTGTGTATCGGAATTGGCTGTTTCTGACCATCGATACATACATTATATGGAATCTCGCTCTGGAGTTAACGATCCTTCATATCTATCTGTAGGCTACAAGCAAGCTATGGATGTCGGCTCAGGGTAATAAATATTAGGACTAGCTAAGAGTCTCATATAACAACACAGGTGGGTGAACTTGAGGTTTTTCTTTGTTTGTTTGCAGCATGGTGTCCTCTTGAGACGTTACGGGGGGAGATTTCTTGAAATAGTAGTAGACGTGGTATCTTGTCCTATTTTCTTTATCTAGAACAATTGTCTAAAGGTCCCAATTATTACTCCCGATTCTTCCGATAGTAAGAATATATCCATCGACGCCAGTTAGACTGCGACAACAACGTCCCGTACATAAGCGAACATCTCCCGCGGCTTATCTGCCGCAACGAAGTGGCCTGCCCCCCGGAACAAGTGGTACGTCAAACCGCGCTCTGAGATCCAGGTGCCTGCTACCTGAGGTTCGTCCGCTGTATCCGCATCATAGGAACGAGTATCCTCTTCTTCCTCTTGTCGAGGGCGGACGGGTCTGGTCTTGGACACTGGGGCGGCATCGTCGCGGAAAAATGCGCGGCTCGGTTTCTGGGAGAATCCACGCGCTCCATTCCAGGTCATGTTCTGCAGACAGAGCTCGACGCCGAAGTGATTGATCAGCATGTCGTATTCGCCCTGGTAGAAGTGCAGGGAGAGGTTGGCGCCTGTGGTCGAGGTTAGGGTTGGGAGTATGGAGTAGGCGGGTGGGACGGGCTGGGTCGGGGACGTGAGGAGGGTGGAGAGGATGTTGGAGTTGCAGGGGGTGAAAGGCCTGGTCTTGTTGCTGCTCCTCTTGCTGCTGCTGGAAGGAAGGATATTGAGCGCGGCTTGCACATCTGCGCGGCTGAAGTACGAGGCGAGCAGTGGGTCTGCGTCGATTGTTCCACAGTCGTGTTTGATGTTGTACACGTCGAAGCAGGCCTTGCCTTTGCCGAAGGCGGGGGCCGTCTGCATGTAGTCCATGGCGGTGGGGAAGGTCGCGCATGGTCCGTAGCAGCTCGAGTTCAGGATCGAGGACTTCACTTGCTCCGGCGTGACGGGATGGATGTTGCACGTCCCATTGAGGATCGGCTCGAGGTCACGGCGGAACAGGAGGCTTTGGTCGCGCTTGAAGTTGAGATTCCCTGGATTGCCAGGGATATGGATCACACCTTTGGGCGAAAAGGTATTTGCCTGCTCCATGACCTGATCAAAGCCACAGATGGCGTCCGCTTCGGAGAAAGCGTCGAGGATATCGTCAGGGATTCCGAGAATCGAGCTCTGCGATCTGAGGTAGCTCCCCGTCGCCACGGAGGACATGGCTGCGTTGTTCCCAAACGTGCCGTCGCCCAGGGATATGGATTTCAGATTTACCGGGAGCGAATCGTGATTGTCCATGATTTTGGAGGCGAAATAGGGGATATAGATCCCGGCATAGGATTCACCCATCATATGGGTCCGCTTCCCAAGTAGCTGCGGGAAGAGCTTGTAGAATGATCCGAGCCATGCATAGAAATCCGACGTCACGCGAGCGTTGTCCTTCACCGGGTAGGGTTCGCTCGCAGTCGAGAAGCCAGTCCCGACTGGTTGGTCAATATAGAGGACGTGACCCAGCTTCGTCCAAGAATACGGGTTCGAGGTCAGCGTTGTGTTTCCGACAAAGGAAATAGGGCCGTTGGCCGTTGCCATTCCGATCAAGGACGAGCAGCCGGGGCCTCCATTAAACCACACTATGAACCCATTATTAGCCCATCTCAGATCTCATGATCTTGTAGATCAATCGATATGCAGAGTTCTTACTGATGAGATTATCGCCGTACACAGGATCCTCCGCCTCGAATAGCCAGAAGAAGAGGGAGTTCCCGACAGCCGTTCCTGGGACGGGGAGCCGGCCAGCCCAGCTACGAGGCAAGGAGGGACCATCAGGAAGCGAATGAACTTCAAAGCGTGATGCGTTGAAGACCGGATCGGGAAGATGAGGCGTAACTAACTCGGGCACAGCCCGGGCAAGCGACACGAGGGAAAAGAGAGTGGTGAAGTTCATAATTTCCAATCTCTTGGTATTTGAAACCGAAGCAAAGAGCTAGAGGAAAAATACAATGAAGATCCAACAAGAAGAAGTAGAGAAACAAGAACGAAAAGAAATCCGGATATGTCAATTCATGAAACAGATGCAAAGAGGCATATCACCGGCCAGCGGCGCTGGTGACCCGCTGAGCGTCAATAGCTATTCGTAAATAAAGCCAGAATAAAACTCATGGCGAGTGAAAAGGCCCCGCGACCGTCGTTTGCCGTGGGGAGCCATCATGGATTATTATGCCCGCTGGCACGGGAGTCAGTACAAGGGGCCTCCATTGGACATGCAATGATGTACCTCAACGGCGGTATGTAAACAGCAGCAGCAGCAGCAGTGTCTTGTGGTGAATGTCCACTGCACCAGTGAGCTGCAGATGCTCAGTGGTTTGAAATGCAGGTTGCCTGGCTGCCCAAGACCTCGCGGAGCTTCAGAAGGGAGCAGCGGGCACAAGGGAAACATCAGCGGCAGCTATCATGTATGAAGGGCGGGCACACTGACACAAAAGCGACAAAGGAAAGGACAAACAGATGGATCTATAAAAAGCCATCAAGACTGGAACAAAACTGGCCACCTGGCACAAAATTCCTCCACCAATACTTCCAAGTGGCGGAAACAGACAAGGCGACCCTGGGACTGTCGAGCTCCAGTTCCGCGCTGAGGACACTTTGCATCTCTCCGCAGCGGAGGGCGGTCCTGATGCCAAACACACCCGGAAGGGGCATAACGTAATCCACAAGCCACCCGAACACCCAACCGAGCCGAACACCCCTCCCATCCACGTCTCCTATACAGAAATCTATGAATTTCAACACGTCACCATGCCACCAAAAATGCATATAAATTTGCAAAAATTAGTTAAGCAAGAGGGGAGAATCTCATTGGCAATATCCACTTTGAAAAATAAACAAATCCCTCATATTTGTGAAGCAGCATATCTTTATGATGTTTCTCTTGTCACTCTATATGACTGACTTCACAGCCGTGTTGCAAGGACTGAGAAACATGCCAATGAGCATAAATTGACAATTACTGAAGAGAATATGCTTCTACAATGAATATTATCTTTGGATAGACATGGAGCAGCTCCTTGGCCAGCCTCTGTACAAGATATGACTAATATTCTTTTTGAATGCAGTCCGCAGATACTCCATACCATGTTGGCAAGAACTGTCAACAGAACCCTGAGTGCAAGGGTTAATGAGCAGCCAAGAAAGGAAAAAGGATAATCCGCTACCGGGCATGTCAACAACATGATGCGACATGGCAATGACATGACAAGGCATGTTGGCAACATGATATATAACATGTCGATGACATGATATAGCAGGACGATGACATGATATGGCATGGCAGTGACATGAAAGGAAAGGAACATAAAAGGAGACTCTTGCCCAGGCATGTATCTAGTCTACCGCGTCTTATTCTCATACAGATCTTAGGATCAATATAGGGAATCTACTTGTTACTCTCGAAGTTCCTACCGAATCCGCTCACATTAAGAAGCCTACGGGTTATCCAGTTACCTGTCAGGTTACCGGATTACCCTATATTTTGACAAGAACTGGGTCTACAACTTTATCAACTGCCATAAAGAGCTAAAAACATGATATTTGCAAAGATACAATCATCAGTGTGCCAAATGTAAGGATCCAAAAATTATTCATGAGTGGTTTGAGCTGTAACGACAGGCCTAGATAACTAGACCTAAAACGGCCGTTGGTTTATCTTGAAGACAAGAAACAAGGGGGTGAGCAGTATAATAGTGAGAATAAGCCTGTGTTACTAGCAATGTCTATTTGACAGGTTGCTATGTGAGTCGACCACGGGGGTCGGAATCTGTCTGAAAGGAGCGTTATTACATACATGCTGTCTTCCTGAGTCTCTGAGGTCTGTGAAATGGGCTCACAGTCTTGGATCATTGGATCAGTAGGATTCTGAACTGATCCTCTAATCCCCGGATCAGTTGGATCAGTATGCCGAGAGTTGATCGCACTGATCCAGTCACATGACTATCCTGGAAATAAGTAATTCCGTCCTCCGACTAGGATCTGGCGATGCCTTTGTAACAGTAAATAAGACGCGGTAGACTAGATACATGTCTGAATAGATGGTCCTATTTATCTCCAACCTCATCATGTCACTGCCATGCCTCTTCAGGTCGGTGCCCCGCAATATCCTGTCACTGACATGCTATATCATGTCATCAACATGTTGTATCCTGTTGTCAGCAGAACCCCAGGACAAGGGTTGAAACAAGGCAACTCGAAGGAGAAAAGATAACCCAGACCGATCATGTCTGAGGACATGAGGAGAAAAGTAATACCGAACTGAGCAGGTCTAGAGACATGATATTGCAGGTCTAGGGACATGATATTGCAGGACAAGGGACAGGACAGGATGGACATAAAAAGGGCTGTATATCCAAGCATGTATCTAGTCTACCGCATCTTATTTAAAAAGCAGATCTTAGGATCTATAGGGAATCAACTAGTCTCTCTGTGGCTCCTATCTATTTCACTCACATTAAGAAGCCTTATATCAACTTCTAGTCAGTTGATACCCCTATATTTTGACACCTGTCACTGACATGGCATGTCATGCTGTTGACATGCTCGGCTCAGATTATCTTTTTCCCTTTCACTGCTTTGTGCCAACTCTTGCACTCAGGGTTTCGTTGATGTGACGGCGCCCAGTCATAGTATTATTAGCTAAAACTATGGTAGCTTGTCATACAGAATCAAAAGCATGGAGAAGAAAAAGAGAGAAATCATGGCATCGTGGGGTGGTTGATATCACCAAGTAGTCCCGGCAGTATCTCCCACCGCCTACTTGTCCGCCACGCCGTCACAGTTGACATCTCAGGGAATGATCCAAGCAGGCAATCATGTATATAAGAACATCTGTTCTAGACAGATCCAGGCCCTTGTAGTCAACTCATATAATAATAGAACACCCCAGAATAGCAATAGCACTTTGTCTTTTATCTATATCTGGTGCCCTTGTTTCTTGTCTTCAAGATAAACCAACGGCCCCTTTTGGTCTAGTTATCTAGGCCTGTTGTTACAATGGTTGAGCAGTCAGATCCACAGCCAGCAAAGCAGGCACCACTGCAGTGCAGCACATGCAATATACTAGGTCATACCGGAGTTCAATGTCCTAGTTGCTAAGCAATTGATTTCTACTGTATATAGCTTCAATTTTTGGGGTTGCTGTTGTATAATTAGTTATTGAACATAACGTAATCGATCACCGAGCGAAACAGATCACCGAGCGAAACAGATCACCGAGCGAAACAGATCACCGAGCGAAACAGATCACCGAGCGAAACACCCCACCAAACTACGCGACGCGCTCATCAACTTCAACCACCAAAATGCCACGCAAAACAGCAGATTCAGCAGTTCATAAAGAGGGCCATATCTTGCTTGCAATTAAAGCTTTCAATGATGGTCAATTTAAAAGCATACGGGC
>Ga0207748_1000339_pt1 | contig 37826 bp, 38 predicted proteins | sample HigsolmetaGSP13D_FD_184841 | JGI IMG/M metagenome (GOLD analysis project Ga0207748, IMG submission 184841) | High solid enriched microbial communities from the Joint BioEnergy Institute, USA - SP1-3-D (SPAdes) | ecosystem: Engineered > Bioreactor > SSF (Solid state fermentation) > Aerobic >...
GGGGGGGGGGGGGGGGGGGGGGGCGACCAGCGCGTTCTCCAGAGGCCTCGAGGCGTCGACGCGACGGCGGAGAGCCGCGGTGACGAGGCAGTCGACGATTCGTGAGAGGTGGTATGGGACAGAGGAGACACAGCGGTCTCGCTGGATCGAGCCTCGGGGCTCCGCGGACCGCTGGAGGGGAGTCGAGAGGTGAACGGGGGCGGTCAGGTGTGGGAAGGGGTTCTGGGCCGGAGACGGCGGGACGGCATCGTTTCGAGGGCGGAGGCAGGGAGGATGGAGCGGGGGGCAGACAGCACCCACACGACCTGTGGCCGGTGATAAAGATGGTCTCTTCTGGAAGAGTTGCCGTCGGAGGAAAGGAGGCACGAGAACGGGCGTTGTCGAGCAACGGAGGAGCGCGCTGAGGGTCCGGGCACTGGGAGTCGGAGTCCAGGGAGGTGGGCGGACCAGCGAGGGCCACGGACGCAGAGCGCGCAATGCTGGAGGCAGGACGGAGAGAGAGAGAGAAGAGAGAGAGAGAGCAACGTACTGTAGACGATGGAGAGAGGACGAGGAAGAGAGAAAGAGGCTCGCTGGACGGCCGGCAGGGGACGACGGGACGGGGAGCGGGAGGTGATAAGATGGGCCCGAGGCCGGGGGACGCGCCTCCTGTTCGCCAGCGCCCGAGTCAAGCTTCTGCCCGGCGAGTCTTGGTGCGTATCCACCGGCGGCGTGCAGCCATCGCAATCGTGGCCGTTCCTGTGTCCTCTCGATCCGTCCGGAGGCCAACGCACGGAGCCTGAAACGCCTTTGCTGGAGAGATATACGGAGTATACGGCATATGCGCACAACGGCTGGACTCGCGGACGGCGGATATCTGGAGCCAAGGTCCTCCTATGGCATCTCTTTTCCATGCCAACACACGAGGGATCGACGGTGCGGACGGACATGCAAATCAGATGCAATGAGCAAGTCATCCCAACGACCGCATTTATAATAATAATATCCATATTAATTGTCATTAGCGCTCGGTGAGTCTGCACAGCCCTCAACCCCAGCTCAGACGCGTGTTCAAGCAGTCGCCGTTCGCCGTGAAAGCAACCTGCTCGACTCTCCTTCAAAACAAAAAGGAAACCCATCCCATTCCATACTGCTGGAGGCTGGAGATGCTTGCTGGAATGCCTGGCGCTGCGTTGCCAAGATGGTCAACCGTTGCAGGCGTAGAGACGGAGTCCAGACAGGTCTACAAGTCTCCCGCCTCACATCCGCTGTAGAACGATTGCTACTGGCTGCAAGCAGTACTTCCGAGATCTCCCTTTCTCTGGGGTCGTCACATCCCTCGGAACGGAGGGAAAACGTACTCGCGACGCTTCCCGGGCGCCACAGCGGCGTGATCTCTCTCTGTCTGCTCCGTCCGGGTACGGGGTGTGGTCCTCATACACGGGGCGTCGTCCCCGAGCAACCCCCGCGCGCTCTTGCTCGCTTCCAGAAAAGCTGATCCTGTCGGGCCTCCGGCTGGCCCGGGGGAACGTGGCCGCCCGCCAGCGCCGGCCTGACGGTCGTGGACTCGTGGTCGCGGACGAAGAAGCTTCCCAAGCTTTGGTGCCAAGTGGGGGGATGGGCCGTCGGGCCCACGAGTTACGTATGCTCCTCCACGCGAAGGGCCCGGCGGATACGGAGTACGCAGACAAGCACTGCTTGTCTCCTGCTCCTCTGCGTCGGTGACGCTGGGGTATCAATAGAATAGAATATCGCGCGACAGCTCCATGTACGGAGTAGCACGCTGCGGTCTGGCCCGGGCGTTGCAGGGGATCCAAACAGGCGACCACGGCCGCTCGCGTGAGAATGAAGAGGCGAGTTCCGATTCCATCCTGGCCTCCTTAAAATTTTCGACGCGCTAGGCGAGTTAGTGCATGATGCCCCCATTGGCTTGATTCCTGAGGCTCCACGAGCAGATCTCGCTGGTCCCCTTCCCCGGAGCGACTCCGATTGACGAGTCGTTTATGATTCCATCCCATCCGCGTGTCAAACCAGCATAACCGCCCAGCACCACAAACATCTCAACATCAACAATGCATCAACCATAACAACACATATCTGCTGCAGATCGAAAGAAAAAGAAAAGAGGCAGAACTAGAATTCCAACTCCCGCAACCCCTCCCCCTCGACATACTCCTCCCCGTAGCACTCCCTCCGCACCGCATCCACAAGCTCCCGATCCCCACCCGCCAGCCTCCCCAGATACTCCTCCAGGATGTAGATGTTGTCCGTCCAGAGGCTCGCATCCCGCCTATAGGCCTGGATCTCCTCCGTCTTCCTCTTCAGCCCTCCCGCCCCATCAGCGCCTGCCAGCGCCTCCTCCTCCGCCCTTAACTTCCTCACTTCCGCCCCCAACTCCGCCTTCCTCTTAAGCAGCTCCTCCCTCTCCGCCTCCTCCGCCTCCTTATCATCCCCCGCTGCCTTAGCAGCCTCCTCCCGCGCCTTCTCAACCGCCCCCTCCAGCTCCCTGCAGACCTTAACAGCCCTCTCCACCTCCCTCTCCAACCCGGCCCGGATCTTCTCTCTCTCGCGCCTCTCCTCGCTCGCAAAGCACCAGTACCAGTTCCCGCTGCCGATCTTCTCGACGCGCAGCTTCCCTTCGTCCGTCAGCGCCTGGATGTGCTCCTTGACCTGCATCGCGTTGACCGAGGGCACGGCGCTCGGGAGGCTCTTCTCGAGGTCCTTGAGCGTGTGGCAGGTGCGCGTCGAGCGGATGTGGGACAGGATGAGGGCCTGTTTGGCGGCGGGGGAGAGGTGGGTGGATTTGGGGGGCTGGTACTTTACGTTAGATTTATTTGATATGGAAGGATAGGGAATGGTTGGATTGATGGAGAGGGAGATGGAGATGGGGGGGGTGGAGTTGTTCTGTTCCGTTTTATTGAATGTGAACAAGGCTTACTTACCATGATGATAGAACAGAGATTGAGATGAGATGAGGTGAAACGAAATGAGATGGTGGTCAGACGAGAGACGAAATGACGATGGTGGTGCCTGCTGTATATAAGAGGGTGTTGAACCCTCGATGAGATGTAGCAGCAATAATTACGGGTGCGCAGGATGGCTCCGAGCCGCAAGGTGAGATGGAAGAAACGTCGACGTCGAGACCAGAATCAACTCCAATGGCACCTTGGTGGAAGATAGTATCAGATTACCAGCTCGAAGGCATATTAATATTAGACGGGCTGCAACGAACTGATGTAGGCAGGTTGTCCGTCCTGCGATGTTCTGTGGAAGACGAAGGGAAGTTCTACGCTTGCAGGTGACCATCGAAGCTTTCTCGCTGTCTTGCCCTCTCGAGCGTTATTTCTTGACCGGGAGGACAACAACCAGCTCACACCATCTCCACTTACAGCTCTGCTATACACGCGTAAACTGCAATTCGAAGAGAATTTTCATTTCATTTCATTCATTTCAATCGACAAGGTCGAATGAGGAAAGCGGAGACAAATGACCAGACTCGACATAGACCTCTCCCACGCCGTCCAAACACCTCCATGGACCCTTCACATCCCCCCTTCTTCCACCCATGCGTCCATCCATCCCATCCCCGCTCGAGTCAACAGAAAACTCCACAGAAAACTCCACTTACATACAGCACTTAACTTAGACCTTCGACTCCGCAACGTTCCCGCCCTCCTTACTTTCAGGCTGCGTATCCTCGATGTGCAGCGTCGCTGCCATCTGCCGGCCCTTCTCCGTGCCGCCCAGGCCGCCGATGATCGCGGCGTCGCCGTCGAAGTGCCTGGCGATCTCCTCGAGGGGGGTGTTGCGGGTCTCGATGTAGAACCACCAGACGACGGCGAGCTCGACGGCCAGCCAGGCGCAGTAGAAGATGTAGTACTTCCAGCCGATGTTGTCGAGCGCGATGGGGTTGATGTATTGGTTGAAGAAGACTATTTATTAACATAGGGGAAGGAAGTGGGGTCAGCGCCGGGGCATATACTATGAATTTCAATTGCATGGTAGGTATTGTAGGTTACTTACGTGCCGCATCGATCATCAGAAAGACGATCGTCATGCCCTTGGCGCGGATGTTGTACGGAAGGATCTCCACCGTGTATCCGATCAGGAGACCAGACCAGGCGGTGTTGTAGAACACGTAGTAGATGTAGATCATGGCAACGACGGCCCTGGCCGCAGCATGGTTCCCGGCGATCGAGTACCGGGCGGAGCAGATGGTCCAGACGATGAAGGCCCCGAGCATACCACCGGTGGAGATGAGGAAGAGCTTGCGACGACCAACCTTGTCGACAACGAAGCACATGCCCAGGGCGACGATGAAGTTGCAGATCTGGAGGAAGCCGTTGATGAGGTTCTGCGTGACGGAGTCGGTATATCCGATGCTGTCGAGGATGGTGTGGATATAGTAGGAGACGAGGCCGTTGCCGGACCACTGGGAGAACAGGCCGGCGCTAACGAGGATGACCAGACGATGCCTATTTCCTTTGGTCTTGATCAGTTCGAGCCAACCGTTGCTTTCAAACTCTTGCTCGAGCTTGATCGTCTCCTTAATCTCGAGCATCTCGAGCTTAACCACCTCGTCCTCCTGGTTCCCGTTTGCATGGCAGTCGGCGAGGACTTTCAACGCCTGTTGGTGCTTCCCCTTGGAGATCAAGAATCGAGGCGATTCCGGAACGAACCAGACGAAGAAAAGCTGCAGAGCTGAAGGGAGGGCCTGGACGACGGTTGGCGCTCTCCACTGCCAATCATTGTCGATGTGGTTAGTGCCAAAGGTGAGCCACGCTGCGATAATACTTCCAAAGTACCAGGTTGCTACAAAAAGTCAGTGTGGTAGGCTCGCATTATGGACGATGCACGTACTGTTGTAGATTGTTGTGAAAATAGCCCGATGTTGGGTGTGCACCAATTCTGTGATCAACAATGGGGAAGCTCCATGGGCGATAGCCACTCCAAATCCGATCAAGAATCGAGCAGCAAGGAACATCCCATAGTTGGCGCTGATGCTCTGCAGGATGACGCCCAGAATCCTGCCCGGATAGGTAAGCATTTGCATTCAGAGAGGACATTGCACGTCGCACATTATCAGACAGCCAATTACCACACCCAGTCGGCGTCCAAGAAGATCAGCAGTATATGGCACAACCGGGAGAGCAACCAGAGACCCGAGAGACATAATGGCACTCAGAATCCCAAGGAGCGAGCCTGTAGGATGATGGAAGTAGTCCTGCCAATGCGCGAGGGTCTGGAGACCGTTCATCATCGAGCTATCGTATCCATTCGTAGCCTGAAAATTCATGCTACAGTCAGAAATGATGCAAAATGAATATGGAGGGGATGTCATACGCACCGACGTCAAAACGACAAACATCAGACAGATGTAGGTCTTCCTCATTCCGGGGTTCTTGTACCAGGTCACCCTGGGGAACTGGCGTCCCGCCAATACAAAAGTCTTGCCAGATGCCATGATGGAAAACGTGCTGAGAGCCCGATTCTGTCTCGATACCACCGGCGCCTATGATCGCATCTAAACTGCCGAGGCGTGCTCGACCCCGAGAATTTCCAAGCAGAATAGGCCATTTTAAGAGCTTGGGGACCTCGACCTAGCTTCGCGTGTCGCACCGCATCTTCGGTTATTTACTGACGCCACAGTTCCTAAACGAAGCTTTGGGCGAGCGCTCCAGCAGCAGCATACCCAGATGTTGGGAAGCATGACGGGCCGAAATACCGTCGCATCAGTTGATGGGTAGGGAGGCTACAGGGTGAGCACCGTCTTGGCAAAGCAGCTCGAGGCCTGATCTTATACCCCAGAGTTGTAGAAGGAGTTCAGCCACCGGCTGACTATCCCACTTGAAGAAAGGTGTTGGCAGCCATGCAAGGGTAAGCATCCGCTGGCGTCGAGTCTGGATGGCAACTTGACGGGCGTCCAACTTAAAGCAGAATAATGGCCCGCCTAAGGTTCTGATTTATCCACCACACACGTGGTGTCATCATTTCCTTGAAGAAGCCGACTTCAGGCTATTTTGTTCAAACAGCCGGGGTAATGGAATGCCCAGAACTTCGGGGTCGAGAACATGGGGGGACTTGCGGGGTGAGCACGGACACCCCGGCGTAGTCTAATGCTCGCTTGCCCCTAAAATGTAACACGAGTAAACAACAACTCCCCAGCTTGGCTTCGACCGTCCGTCCAACATCTGGAATCAGGATAAATGGTCAGGTTTCGTAATTGACTAGTCACCAAGCGAAACTGTGTCCCAGTGTCCCCAAAGGTCAAGCTATGGATTCGTTTGAGCCTCGAAGCTATCAGGCTGTTCAGACAGTTGCATCTTTAATCTTAGCTGCAGGAGAGCAGAGGCACCACATGGAGGTAGTAAGACGGCGCAGGGCCATTTACCCTCTCGAGGTCTTAATTGGGTAAATGGCCTGGGATCATAAATCCTGGATTAGGCTTCAGTGAACGACAGGCCAGGTCGCGCGTCGACAGGCTAATGCTGCAGTAGAACTCATTTTTCGGCTTGGCACCCGACACGGAGATCAATTCAGACGATGAGATCTTACCCAAGCAGTAGGTGGTTGTGGTTGCCCTGCCCCCTCGTCTAAGCTGGCAGCATTAGCCCTGCCAAACAAAGAATTTGGAGGAGCGCGCAGTGGGCAAAACAGGGGTGCATAGAGTCTCATACCACAACCTTTGAGGAATGTAGGAAATCCTCACGGAGGTTACTCACGCGAGATACCAGTAACATTGGCAGAACAGCCGTCATCCCATGTTGGGGAAGAGTAATCGCCCAAAAGATGCACTTCTGGCGAAGGGGGATTCTAGACTCTGTAGTAGCAGCACTTGCGGCTTTTGGTCCACAGTCACTCGGAAACATGGCTCCTCAGATGTCTCCATCTGCTTCAGTATCATTAGCAACAGAAGGCACGCGGTGCATTTTGCGCTTCTTTTTCTTCCGGACTTTCCGCAAGTCATCTCCTGAGCTTGCAGGAACGCTACTAGCACCGGTGTTTGTCCTCTTCCGGCGAAACTTCGGCGCCGACGTGATGCTGGACTGGCCATCAGTGTCAGAGATCTCCTCACCTTCCACGAGGACCATATCTCCCGTTTCGCCGAGAGACTCCTGTGCCATTTCTTCTAAAAGAATACCCATTGCGATCAAGGCCGTTTCATCCATGCTCCGAAAATCGTCCTGCCCCCGATCCATTGTCGCGTTATCATAGAAGTCAGAGGCGTAGGCATGGATTGCCTGGAGCATATCGGAGCTTGGGAGAGGGCAGTCTGGAGGAAGCGATTCGTTGGCAAAGTAGAAGTCATTCTCCTCATAGCGTACAGGAGCATTGAGACGACGGAATAGAACCTCTTCTGGACGGACGGCTGCGGTGCTGGAGGAGGTGGTATCTCTGTACTTAGAAGGGTATGGTGCTGTTGCAAGGAAACCGTCTGCAGATACACGGCCTATGACAGTCAGAAAGGAAAACCCAATTCCTGCAGATTGGAGACTAACCAGCGACAGCATCATAGACGGTGGCTAGCCGTCTCTGTCTCCCTATTGAGGGCTCGTAGTCATCTTGCTTATCTTCCTGGCCTTCCGAAGGAGGCTTGAGGAAAGCATTTTGGCTAAGCGCCAGGGACTTTGCGTAGGACATAATAATGGCCTGCAGCAGCAGCTCCTAACAGAGCTCCGTATTGGGCCGATGACGGCCTATCAAGGCCTCCTGGTCGGGTAGTGGGTGCTTCTAATGCTGCTCCTCGAGGTTCAAATAAACTCGGCGCAACCTTTCTCCAGCTCCGGCGTTCGCGCGGCATCCGGAGACGCGCCGCGCTCCTAATTATTTCCTTCCACGGTCTTGAAGTTGGACCGCCGCGAGGTCTATTCTCCTTCTGGTCTCTATGTCACTGATGAATGAATTCATACCTTTTAAACAGGGCGTTAGGGACTATAAGCCCTTCAGCCTTCCATGTTGCTCAAACATCGCGGCTGGTTCACCTCCTTGAACCAGCGCCCGGTATTCGGTTCACCAGTTGGAAAGGCGCTACCTCAGCACTGAACCGCGCAGAAGAAGAAACGGCTGAGCATTTCCAGAGGGAGGATTCTGTGTATGAAATTTTCGCTCATCGAGCTGGCGTAAATGTCCTGGCCATTGACCACTATGAGGGCCGATAGTATGTTTGCGCCTGTCCACCTTACTCCTTGTACTAGGGCTAAGCTTGAACGTAAGCATGGTCTCTGGCGGCGCTGATCCGTCAATTCATCTCTGGGATCTCGAGAGTCGAGGTTCGGAGCTGGACCATCTGCATAAGTCGATCGCTTCGGTTGACAAGTCAGTCTCACTTGTTTTTAAACTGATGAACGAAGTCCTGACCGCAATAGATCTTCCCATGCATCGGCACATAGACATGCGATAACTTCAATTTCGATATATCCTTTCGACCCGACTCCATCTACTATTTTCACTACGTCGCATGACAGTACACTGAAGCTGTCGACTTTGGAGCCCGCGTCAATAATTCCGGCTCATACATTCAATCTCGATGCAACGCCATATTCACATTCATTCTCGTCGCATCCGTCATCGACGCTGCTTATCGCTGTAGGCACATCGGAGAAATCAGTGCGGCTTCTAGATCTCCGTTCTGGTCTATCCACCCATGGGCTTCCAGGTCATAACTCTTCGGTCCTGTCAGTCTCCTGGGCTCCTCACAATCCTTATATCCTGGCCTCTGGGTCTACCGATAATCGGGTGATCCTCTTTGATGTTCGCCGCGCCGGCCATAATTCAGCAATAGCCACACTTGATATGGATGATGCCGTCGGCGTTATTGCCCCCATCTCAGCGCCAGCATCCCATCAGAGCCGTCAACCATTCTCCCGCCAAGCTCGCGCCCACAATGGTGCCGTGACCGGCGTCCGATGGACGTCGAATGGCGATTATCTGGTGACAGCTGGCCAGGATGCGCGTATCCGCGTGTGGGATGCATCGACCGGAGCGAACACGCTTGCCCATTTTGGCCCCCGAGTCCGCAATAGCGTGTCCTCGCACCTGGCGGAAAGGGTGCCATTGATCGTACCAAGCGGCGTCATGTCTCCCGGTCATGAGACGCTGTTGTGGCCAAACTACAACGACCAGGATGACCGGGGCGAGATCTTCATGTTCGGACTGCGGGAAGGCACCTTTATCAAGCTCCTCAAAGTGCCGGGTCTGATTTCTGCGTCACGGCAGCAGCAGCGCGGCCGATCCAGCGCGCTCACCGCAGCGAGGATTAACGCATTGGCATGGCGAGGGAACGGCGCCTCTGGAGAGGGGCTGGAGATGTTTTCGGCGCACGGAGACGGGACGATCAGAGCCTGGGTATCGAGAGTCCCCGAAGGTGAGCCAGATGAGGCGGAGGAAGCGGAGCAAGAGGAAAGGAAGCGAAAGAGAGACGTCCTCGACGAGATCTACCAGGGGTTGATGGCACCGTCGGTGAGGTTTACCTAGACTGTCTAAGATGATCTGGCTTTGCTTGGGGCTTACCCGGGAATACACTTATTGCAACCGTCATCTCGGATAACTTTGAGGTCGAATCTTATTGACTTCCATATATTTTTCTTACAGTCTCATCGGGTGGAACAGAAAGACACACAATTCAGCTGGAAACAGAACTGATAGTATACACATAATACATGCACCGCGCACAAACCCGTCACCGAATCCCCTCAATCTCGCACACAACCGAACCACCCATCCAGTCGTGCTTCAGTGAATAAATAACTGACTGACTGACTGACTGACTGACTGAATGAATGAATGAATGAATGAACAAACTCAAGCATTCCTCCACTCATGCTCCCCAATCTTCTCCGTCGCATCGCGATCCTCGCCCGCATACTTGTTGAAATAACTCTTCGTCTTAATCGCATGCTTCAGGTTCCTCGGATCCCCCTTCGCGCCGGGGTCATGCCCCTGGAAATGCATCCGCTTCGTCTCGACCTCGGCGGGGAGCACGTCGCCCATGCCCGTGATGACCTCGTGCGAGGCGTGCGCGTCGCGCGTGGAGCGCGGCACGTCTTTCGCGTTGTCGGCGGCCATGGCGAGATCGGGCGCGGCGATCCCCTCGTTGTCGAACTGGTGGTGCTCGGCGCGCTGGTCGGGGCGGGGGACGGAGGGGATGGTGTTCTGCAGCCCCGCGTCGTTGGGCATAGTGGTGCCCGTGGGCGCCATGTCGGAGAGTTTGCCGCCGGCGTGGGGGTCGGTGGTGAAGATCGAGGACATGGTGGTCTTTTCTGTCTATTTATCTAGGTAGCTAGCTGGTGGATTTTTTTGGTTGGGGAATAGGTTAGATGGGAGGGTCGAGTGTAGGAGGTTGGTTTGGGTATGTAGGTATGAAAGTGAAGCAGGAGAAAAGAGGACGTAAGAACACACAGAATTTTGAGAGATCTTGCTCAAGAATTGAATTTTTCAAACAAAGAAGCGTATATATGTACCGTATCCTATGTAAGTACTCTCCATGAAAAGAAGTAAAGCACCGTCCTGTATGATGTAGGAAGATTTATCCACATAACAAGTTGTGGATGGAGTGGAGAGGTGTGTGGTTCTCCGCTGATGTCATCCCTGCGGGCAAGTTGCCAACGGGGTGCTCTGGGGATGATGGGATGATGACATGGAGGCGAAAACAAGAACAAGAACCTTGCTGAGAGAAAGCATCCATGAAGAGAAAGGCAATACAGATACGAACAGTAATGAGAGGGGGGAAAAAGACATCTTGGGAAGAAAGACGTATAGAATAGTAGATGGAGGGAACTTCAGGATTCATGGTTTATGCTTTCTTCTCTCCAATCTGGGATTGCTCAAGGTCGGATGGCGTTCAGAAATGCTCTCTGTCTACGGAGTACAGTACAGATTGTCGACACACCCGCGTTAGCTGATATAATCGGACACAGTTAACTAAAGCCCTGTACTTGAGTAATGATTGTGATATCGAATGCCTGCTGTCACTTGCTCCAAAGGTGGAAGATCCCTAGATCTCTAGCTACATTCCTTCTCCTCCCAGGTCTAACATAACATGACGTAACATACCTCGGGAGCTGAGGTTGACATCGATCGAGCAGCACAGGGGCCAGAAGATGCGAACCAAGCCTGACGGGGACCGAAACGAAGCGTCAAGCACAAAGCAGTCAGCCCATTGACCTGTTTTCTCTCGGCCAGGTCGAGGAGGTATGTGAGCCGGGTGGCGACCCACAATTCGCCTGTTGTTTCGATCCCTGTCCCTTTCCCTGCCGCGTGCCGTTTGTGCAGATGAGGGCTTCACCACGCTCCTTGTTCGTTCTTTCTCCAACGACCCCGATAACGGATCGACTGAAAAGATTATTGAAAAAATTCCGCCACCGCTTGTCTGCCTGCCTGCCTGCCTGCATCCTACTCTCGACCCGTCCCGGGATCAGCTCACTACGGCCCATCGCTGGACCTAACCCTTTCTCCTCCCAATATCTCAAGAACCCTGTATCCTGCTGCGGATGTGTAAGTAGCTGCAGACTGGGGAGGAAAGAAACAAATCAGGAGTATATGATATCACGAAGATAGGCGACCCGAAAGTTGTTGTTTTTTGTTTTTCAGGAGATAAGACACGGACACGACCAGCCTACCCTAGGCCCGTAGGGGTTGTCTAAAGTAACATAAACTGCGAAGAATCATATGCATAGATAGATATAAATATAGAATATGGAAAGAAAAGAAAAGGGAAAAAAAAGCGGAGAGGGAATCGAATCCAAATATCAACTCTCCTGTTCATGAATTTGCACTTGCATCACTGCGTACATGCAAAATCGCTAACGCTAACGGCTAACGCTAAGAATGGGGGAATCATCGTCAAAATATGTAAATGTAATGTATGACGCCAAACCAAACCGACATGCTTGGAGTGCGCAAGGGGGAGTTGTTGAAATCGTGGAGGGGGAAAAATGCAAGGTCTTTCTTTCTCTCCACGGCTGATATACGTTGTTTAGAAGTAAATGTAAAGGTCATCTGTAGGGTCATCTAATCATCTCATTTGTCGTGACATGTTTCTTCTTTAACTTCCGTTCCGCTGAACAGCCGGTCAAGCCTTCTTCGCCGCAACATACGGCATCGTCTCGTGCGGCGCAAACGAGAACGGGCTGCGCGGGAGGTCCGGACTGCGCGGGCTCAGCGCCTTCGCGAACAGGTCGTCGTCGCCGTCGTCGTCGCCCGAGCCCGAGCCCGCGTTCGCCGCGTTCGACGTGCGCGCGATCGAGTCCAATGACCCAAACTCGCTGGCGTTGGCGGGGTCCTGCTGCGCCTGTTGGATGGACGGGGGAGGGTGATGCGCGACGATCTTTTTGGCGCCGCTGCTCGTAGAACTGCTCGTGCTTGTCGCCGTGCTAGGTGCGGCCGCTGGAGCTGGGACGGAGGAGGTGGTGGTGTTGTGGAACGAACTGAAGGAGGATACGGCGACGTCGGGGGATTGCGGGGAGAGGAGATGCGCTGCGTTCACGTTGTTGTTCGCTGTTATTTCGTTATATAAGTGAATCCGTCAAACCCAGCAGATGATATGATGACTCCTTACCTTCCGCCCTCCTGGCCAGGTCCTTCTCGCTCGTCTCCAGCCTCAGCCCCTTGAGTTTCTCACTCAACTTGCTCCCGCTGGTCGGTGAGATGGGCGTCGTGGGCGGCATCGGACCCGTCGGTGGTGAGGTCCCCGTGTTCAACGGCTGAGACTGAGAATGAGATTCACCGCGCGCGGACACGCCAAAGTTGGACTCGATCCACTCCTTTTCCTGAATGGCCATCTGCAGGGCGACGCCCTCGGGGTTCTTGCGGAACTCGTCGCGGATCTCCTTCTCGAGCACCTGCAGGCGCTTCTTGGCCCAGATGGTGTGCAGCACGCCCTTCTTGCCGGCGGCGCGGGCGGTCGCGCCCAGCTCCGGAGGGAAGATGGCGGGCAGGGGGTTAAGCTGGAGGGCATCGCGCTTCTTGCTGCCGTTGCGCGCGTTCGGGGGCGGCTCGTAGGTCAGCGTGACGACGGGGGGGATGGTGACGCCGGGGGGCAGGAGGAAGTAGAAGCGGCGGGTGTGCTCGCTGGTCTTCTCGTCGGCGGGCAGGACGGTCTTCTTGCCCTCCCACGAGACGTGCCACGAGCCGGCGGGTTCGCGGGAGACATCGTCGTCCTCCCACTCGACCATAAGGATCTTGGTGCCCTCATTGCCCTTGCCGGCCTCGAACTCGAAGCGCGCGAAGGCGGTGATGGAGAGGCTGCTGCCGGTGCTGCTGGCGGAGGGCGGGACGCTCTCCAGGGCAGCGAGGTCGCTGTCGGCGGCGAAGGACGGGGACTGCGACATGACGACTCGAGGAGCCCTCGACAGTGAGGTGGTGAGGGAGTGAGGATCACGGGGCTGGAGACAAAGGCATCCTCAGAAGAACAGAAGAACAGAACAGATCGCAAGACGAGACGGAGGTTGATCGGGTCGCCGTCGTGCACCCCGGCGGCCCGCGCCTAAATATAGCCTCCCGCCGGCCGGCGACGATCCCGCCGCGCACCGGCCATACAACTTTCTGCGTCTACAGCATACTCAGAGGCGTTACTCTCTCTCCCGTCGACATCTACAGCATCGAGACACTCGATATCTTCATTCTCAGGCCCCGCACGGCCACTGTGTCGGTCGTCCGTCCGAAGATACGAGGATCGCCGCACTGCCACAGGTCGTGCTTCTTGGGTCGCCAGGCCCCCGCTCTTGGCGCCTGTCTGACATCATTGGCGCCCACTCGGTTCTGTTCTGCTGTGATGGTTGGGCTTCATTCTCGGAACAGTGCATCTATCGAGAACCTCCGGGGACTTATGATCCAGTCACAGACTGCATCTTATGCAAGACCTCATGGCTAGGCACCCGGTTGCTTTTCTCTTGCAAGAATATAGACCTATCCATTTGCAAGCAGATACTTCCTGAGTTATGAGTCTATAAACCATTTCAGACCCCTTAGGTTCGGTACTGCGAGCTGTTTGACGATGTTTACACCTAAGGCATTTATCATCAACGTTTCTTTTCTTATGATTTTTGGGTGAACTCCATGAATCGTCTCGTCCTACTCCAATAATGGCTCCTTGCAAGTCCGACTGTATAGAAGGATGACAAACTAAAGTCAACTCTGGAAACCCACAATGAGATCTCTCACCCATCCCTCTGATCCCTTGGCTGTGAACGCATATATACATAAGCAAATATTAGGTGCACAGACCTATCTAGCAACTGGAATCTCCTTCGTCCCCTCGCACGCCTTGTTCAGATAGCTCCGACGCCGCGTGCAGAACAGCTTCCGCTTGGGGCCGGAACCGCTCAAGTCTGTTGTCTATTGAAATCCATCCAAATCCTCCATGTTAGCTCATACAGACTATGTCTCTTCTTCCGTACTAATGAGGTAGATAGATAGCAGCCAAAACCAGGCAAACAGGCAGGTTTTTCTCCAGTCATCCTTTTAATATTGATATTTGATACTGACATATCTGCGTTGTGCGGACGATTATATATCGTACCCTATTAGAGTTTCTATTTAACCCACTCTCGATATTGGACCGAGACATCCACGTGTACACGTATGACGTACATTACATATACGTCTGGACAGTATATACTACTTAGTAACTACCTAGGCATCTAGGGTTAGAGGTGACATCTCTCCAGAACACCCAGATCTGGTCTGTACAGGAAGAGGAACAGGTTAAACCCAAAGAAAGGCACCTGTGGCACCCTTACCTGGAAAGTAAATATCGACATCAGACCTGCTGCCTTGGTCACAAACCTCTCATTTAGAGGTGATTGATTGCTCATTTTATATACATAAGCTTTTTTATCTATTTGTTGCAGGAGAATAGTTGCAAAGTTCCAAGGTAGAATATGAATGCCTACCTCGTGTATACAGGACTTGAGAGACTACCCAATTCCATCTATCGCAGCACATATATATATATGGTTTATCTCCCAAATAAACAAAGAAAAAAAATATTCCCCCGTACGCTACGACACGTTTGGATATGGTCTCCAATCGGACTTTTTTTCAGCTATAGTAAAGGTGTTTGATATGATGATGGTGACGTAGCTTTTAATAAAATCCCTCCAGTTTCGCAGGTGAGGTAAGATAAGATACATAGAGACCCAATCTAATCTAAGCTCGCTCGCGCGGAGGATATTCAGCCTCTATCTAGGTAAGTGCTCCAGTTCTCATTCACAGACTCCTTAATCACCTTGATCACAGCCATAGCAGGTAGGGAACAGAACGAGGTCAAGTGAAGTTTAATCCATGCAGGCATTGATCTGATCTTGAGAAGCACTCCAATTCTGACCACTGGCAATGCCAAGATAGACGAGATCATGATAACGGCTAGGCATTCGTGGTTACATAAAGTAGGGATAAGTTCGTGTGATTATTACACCGTATATACTGGTTGTTGAGGCTCTCCAAATATATAAGCATGCACTGTTTTAATCCAAACATTGATTAGACCAAAGCTGAGCTGAAATGTGCTTGAAATTCTCCCGGATGGCTTCCAAACTTAGATATATGCACCTAGGCATAGTATGTGCAGTTCCAAAGGCTATGTGCGTGCAAGCGGACATAAAATGGCCCTTTGGTGGTCCATTCATGGGAACAACACCCTCGTCTATGGAAAACCCAAATGGACAACCATTGCAGCAAAATAGCATTCTGAACTGAAGATACTGAGCGCTCAGAGCAATGAAGGGCCGGTCAGTGTAGATAATGTCCTTGTACTCATCTCGTAGACACTTCCAGCAACTATTACTCTGCGAACAGACTCATTTGAATCGGCATTAGCTTCGAGATAAAAGCTTCCAGGTGACAACATTTTCATATCCCCGTGACCGCAAGTTAGCAAGCAAGGATCAGACACGCCAGTTTTAGCCAGCTAGAAAGAATGAAGTGACTTGAGTTAAAAATAACAGCCGTGCCATGATACAATACTGTATCATACATGATAACGAGCGTAGATACGATCTGTATGTATGTACAGTACCAGACGACCAGGGGAGATCTCGGTTAGTATATATCGACATGAAGCGCCGTGGACGTGTTCCATTGAAAATCTGTATATAGAGACAAGCCAGCCATTGGACACAGGAGAGGAGGATGTCTAGGAAGGAGAGGGGAGAATCACCAAGAACTTATTGTACATGTATTCTCCGCGCATTTCTGTTCTAAATATATCATAGAGACCATCGAAGAAGTCTAAAAATAAACAAGACGAGAATGTAGTATCTGATTCGCAGGTTAGGAAGCTAGCAAGGAGCTCCAAGACTTCTTGAACCGTTAAAAGAGAGAGAAGCTGTGACTCTTCATAGGTACCATGCATATACGCAGTAGATCACAGCACAGAAGAGAGAGGTTCTCCGCTTGTGGCGGCGCGGCGCGTTGTCTCTAAATACTTCGACAGCAGCCGGAGCTATTCTTAGAATTAGCGATGTTTGTTTGGCCAGTTAAAGACGGAGAAGTATACCTCAAGCTAGCCAAGGAATCTCGAGCGTCTACGGGATTGGCCGTTCGTAAAGGGCGGCACGCCCCGTAAACGCCTTCTTCCCGAGATCAGTAGAGGCGGAAGCGTCGCAGTAACTCAGACCAGATAGCTTCCAAGTGACAAGCCATATAGCGAGCATTCTGCCTTTCGTATCCACATTCGGGACCCCTGCAGTAGTCAGGTGGAGAAGCGGCACATTGAATGAGGTTAAGCTGGCGGCTGGTTAAAAATATATTGTCCCCAGGGTGAAGATAGACCATGTGTCCTTTCTCCTCATCTCGACCATGGAGACTTGGCAATTATTCAAATAATGACTGTTTCCTTTCTCATATCAAAAGGAGATATCCTGTCCTCGATTCTGGGGCGTGAGAGAAGCGTATATATGTGCTATATTGCTGTAGCTTGTATGCATTATACGACGCTGTCGCGATGCGATGTGGTCGACGCTGATTCCAAAAATATCTCCCAGTCGCCGATTGCATGAGGATCCTGGGAGCTGCATGCAATTAAATCTCCGGAGCCAAGATTCTCTCATACATAAGCACAAGAATAGCTAGGGATGCCCCATGATCGTCCAGAAATTGGCAGGCGCCTAACTGGGAAGGTCGATAGACAGAACCCAAACATCGCTAAACAAGAAGTAGGGAGTCTGGTATGGTCTCCCAGTCTGGGTACTCCCTTGAGAAGCTGGAAGCTCACCACTCAACAATGCAGACAAGGTGCAAGACGTGCCTTGCATATCACAGTCTTCACCTTGCTGGATTCCTGACAGGGATTTCCACCACTGCCTTGAGCTTAAGCATCATGTCTGGTAGAACCCACTGGAGCCTGACGAGTTACGATCCCTGCCTCGGCCTCTGATTTGCCTCCTGCGTCGTTAGCCCATACGCGACGGGAGGTGACCACCGCACTTGTCCGTCACAAACGTGCTGGCGGATGCTCCGCACAAGGACGGAAATCTGGTCTTTTGGAGCTGTTGTCGTCATGTCAATAAGCCGTTGCGCTTTGTTGAAACCAGATACCCCTCCTGATGAGACAAGGGTGAGGAAGAATGCTTTAGTAGTTCGAAATCAACAAGGCAGGACTAGAGGCTGCCAGGCAAATCAAAGTAGCAGAAAGCTTCATCTGAATATCACCACCCCCTGGTGCAATGTCCGCAGCAGACAAATCACCAGTACGTAAAGGACGATAGGCACAGACGAAAGCAGACGGATCCAGGCAGTGGCGCTTCGCTCATCGTGCCAATAATCAGCAGGACATCATTGTCGCTCCTCACTCGTCAGCCGGAGATGGATCCCGTCACGGGAGATGGATCATTGGAACATAGCAGCAACTTCTGACTGCTGCCAAAAATAGTGAGGCAGGGCCCTCCTCCAGGTCACACCGCAGTCACATCTGCACCTTGCTTTTTCCTGTTCTTTTCTTGGCGTTCAGGGAATCAGAGCACTTCCCCATTTGTCTGTCCCCAGCCCTGCGTCTCAAAGTAAGGTCATGTTCCTAATCACCGCATCCCTGCAGAAGTAGCCAAGGGCCAATTGTCTGGCGCGACAAGATGCGGTCGCGCAGAGGGAGGCCCGCTAGCAACGGAGGAGGAAAGGTGCCGGCGCTTAAGATGAGATTCGGGCTGGATGGAATGGTGAACCTGGGCGATCGCTCGACACGATTGGCGCTAGTGTTACGTGCCAGCGGCACATCTTCAGTTGCCTTACTTGGACACAGCAGTCAGTCACAAGTGTACGCGGTAATCAGTATTTATCTGTATTTTTGCCCCCTCCCGCGGTGTGAGAAGCGGATGAACAGGTTACTGTACGGAAGAGAAAGAGTAAAGACCATAGGTTAAACAAGGGGTGAGGTTGCCGAGCTCAGTCTGGAGAAGCCGACCGGGGCGGGATCCGCCCTTGCCCTATCATACAGCAGCATATCGCAGTACATAGAAGAAGCCCAGCAAAAGCGGACACAAAACAAAGACAGACAGGTACAGGGCACTTTCTTCATAAAGAGACTTCCGATCCATCTACCGAGTACCAGTTACTACTGGCTTCCATTCCCCTAACCCGCGTGATCACCACATCCACAGCCTTCTATGTGACAAGATCCCCGATTCTGCAGACATCTCGCGACACGACGATCACAGCAGCAAAACAGGGAGGGCCGGACCCCTTAAGAACTTTTCTTTTTTTTACTTCCCACTCCTCCTTCTTTTTTCTGTTCTTTTTTTTTCTTTTCCCTTTTCTCCTGAAGTGACTTGAAGTCGCAGGGATAGTCTACATCTGTAACGAGCCATACCGTAATATACACGTAATACGATAAGTACCGTACACAACTGCCATCATCTCTTCCCATCCCATCCCGTCGTAACTAGTAGATAGACACTCATGGTCCCTGACCTTAGGGATTTTAGGTAGCATGGTCTCGACGGCGGGTTGAGCCGCCCGTCCATCCCCGGCTATCGAGATGGCCGCAACCCCAGCCTTGCAACCCCAGCCAGGGACCAGGTCGGGGATCCTGAAATACCGCATGAAACTATACTGTACGCGGCAGCAGGTCCAGGTCCAGGACCGTATTCGGTACCGTCGCCCGTATGGTCACAAGCAGGAGGTCTGGTCGTCGGTCGCAGCGAGAGATAGCATAGCCATAATAGCTCATTGTTATAGGCCAACTAACTGCCATGCACCTCTCTGTAAATCGAAAGAAAAGCAAAACCGATTACCGGCCAGGAGCTCGGTGGCGGACGTTTCCATCAATGCTTATCTGCGGCCTGCCTAAGCTGTGAGCTTGTGTCGGATAAATGAGTACCATTTCCATGGTGAGTATACACTAACGATATCCTTTCGAGTCAGCCGCTTGACTAGAATTTGGTCTGCATCTCCGTCTGAGGTCGACGACTACATAAGAACCCCATTGTATGTAAATGTGAGGCGGACGGAGGAGCGGTCGGACCGCGCCCAGGCGTGGAGGTGTTGGAACCACTAGCAAGTTCACCTTAATCTTGACAGCGTTGGTCATGACTCGTGATATCTCAGCTCGGGTCCGTATACATTATGCACATTCCTCTGGCGAATGTGGCAGTATGGAATAACCCAAAAGACCTGTTTCTACGGCATAAAGAGCTTGTTGGAAGGGTGCTCCAAGTGGGACATAGGCTGTATCTAATTGATGTTGTTCCTCAAGTTGTTGCCTAGATTAGATAGATATATCTACAGAACACCATGCGACTCGCACGAGTAGACCAAATAAGCAGACCCAGCAGCTTGTCATTCCTTCTATTTCCTCAAATGGAAATGTAGAAGCGACTGATAAATTTAGTGCGACGAGGCGCTAGTTTGATCTCTTTTGTCGTCCCAACGGCAGGGCAGCGGCGGTTCTGTTGGTTGCTACCAGCTCTTTCATTAGCTACCGTGCCATGCGGCTGATGCGTAGAAGAGACCGCGAAGCGACCGTGGCGCGGGCCGCGGCCCCGAGACACATGGCATCAAAGGAAGCGGAGTCTCGACAAGTTGTCTGAAAGAATGGATGGCCAACCTTCACACAGATTGGCACAGACAAATGTCCGTCGCCGAGCCGGTTGATCCCAGTCGACTCGATATCGGGGCCATTTTAACTCTCATTCCTCAAGATTCCTTTCGCCAATCCGTCCTGTTGGTCTTGGTAGGATCGAGACGCAGCCAACTCCTATCGTGCTCACACAGGTAACTGTTTGGGTCCTGGTCGTTGCCGCAGCTATTTGGAATATGATACATAGGATCAGGCGGGGCAGACGAGAAGTCTAGGCATGAGCGTCCACGACGGGACAACTCAACAACCTGTTCGTAACTGGCCGACTGGAGAAGGGGCACCTGTTGTCCTAAGCCAAAGAATCCTCCTCCCAAGACCAGCTGACAACCTCTGAACTCCTAGTGGTAGACAACAGGAAACGATTTCAAGCGGACCGAAGCCCCAACAAACAAGTGCTCAAGAATGAAAATCATTTTCCCCTCTTTCAAGATTTAAAACCAACAACACCATGAGAAGTGGAAAAGAATCCTGCAAACTCCGATTTTCCACAGCCATAATCGTAACATCGTAAGAAGTCTTTGTGACACGTAGAAACAGAGCAGGTAATATTGCATCGCATGTTAGACCCCCAGGGTTTCAATGCGAGCATTCTAGATTACTATTGTCAACGAAATTGACCCGACCTTCAGAGCCTAGACAGAACATCGTACAAGATTTCAGAATGCCGATTCGACTGGCCGAAGAAATAGAGAAGCTGCCACTTTCAACATGTAACTAGCCCTCAGGATTCGTTGGTTCTCCTCCGCTTTCCCTTTCCCTTGGGGGGAGGGTCGAGCGGCGTGCGCTTGTAGGTTACTGTCCGAGTGACGACCTGTCGTACACAGACAGGCTTCCCACACGCACTGCTTGGCGCCTCAAAGTACCGGAGTTTCCACTCCGATGGAGAAAACGGAGATCGAATGGTCGTCGCGCTCTTTGGAGAGTCAGTTACCGGCGAGTACGCCAGCGACTGCGGGATCCGTAGGCGGCGTAGAGCGCCCGGTGACTTCGCAGAATGCGGAGCTGCGAACGGGGAGGGAGGCGGCAGAGAAGCAGAAGCAGACTTTATCGCATCGCCGCTTGAGAAGGAACCACTTGTTGCGGGTGATGGTTGTGTTGTGGACTGCTCTGACTTTTCAATGGGGAACTTTGGAAAGGTGACTCCGGCGCTCACTGGACTGGTAAAGACGGGAGTGAGGGCTTTCAGGAACTCCGTATATGCGAGCGGAGGAGTGATTGGAGTTGAACTGCTATCTTCACGCTTGATAGAGTCAGAACGACCCGTATGGAGTTCTGACGGAAATGTCGCGCTCTTGGGTGTTTTGAGCGGAGGGAGAGTTGGCTTCGTAGGCCCCATGGCGCCTGGTAGTTGACAGACAACGATAGTCGAGAGAAAACAAATGGCCGTGACTCCGAGTCAATAATTTTGAAAAGAAGAAGAGATCCGAATGTTGTCAAAAGAACTAGAACGAATGTAGAGGAACGACTGTCAGCACGTCCGATGTGAATGAACCACGCGGGAGGCGGGCAGGCGACTGGGAGATTTGGCTTTTAAAGGAGTGATACAGGACGGAGTCAGAGAGGAGGCGTATCCCACTACAGACACGAGTGGGCATCGTCCAGCCAGTCGCAGCAGGCGATGGGTGGCCAGCGGTGGGTGCGGGCGTGGAGGATGCGTGCCAGCGGACTTGTGACGGAGATGATCTATATGGACGGAGGGGCGTACCGTAAGGGTATTACCGTTACAGCACCGATCTGCGCCCGCGTCAGATTCAGCATGGCGGGCGAGAGGGACAGGGGCGTGTTGCTGCAGAAGTGCGCGGCCACCAGCAGCGAAACAACTCACCTTGTCCGTTTCAGCCGTGGTCAAAGCCCAACTGTCGGTGGATTTTCCCCCGCTGACGCGATTAGGAGTCTTTGGGCGTGCTTCGGATCTCCCACTGTCGGGTCTGCTTCCCAACTGGGGCTAAATCGGGAGTTGTTGGAAAAGGGACGAGGAAACAGGCTCTTCGAAGGATGGAGAACAGCGTGTATCAGAAAAGGACTCGACGTTTGTCACGCGTGAATGTGAACAAGATGTGAATAAGGGTCCCGTACTGGAGGATCGCCGTTGACCGGATCTCACGCTGCTGTTATATCTCGTGCTGCCCAGCCTCGCAACCGCCCAGCTGGGTCAGGAACAGAGAGAATTGATTCTCGCGCGCGATCTGAATCAAGCCTCAATCGATGCCTTACGAATCGCCTTTGATCGATGATCGCTCTCCGAGGAGGCTTGACTTGTCCAGCCCCCTAGTCTTTCCCAGCGCAGCGTCCGGGGGCCTCCTGGTTTGCGGAGCGCAAAGCGCGCGGCTCTCGAACTCTTTGGCGGCTCGCTCACGAGCGCCAGCCTGGGGCTGAGAAACATAAGCAGCTGGCTGTCAGTCGTCGACCAGATGCCGCCGCATTTGCTAGCTTTTCATGCGGTTCCCCTCTGACTACCTCCTATGTAGTCATGGCAGGGAGAGCAGACGCGCCCAGATGAACCTGCAAAATTGCCGTCAGGGCGGAGGCATGGATGCTGCCATCCATAGCCAATGCTTGAACGAACGGCGACCGCACCCCAGACCTAGAAGAACGGTGATCTGTGTACCTTCTTCTATCGTTTATCCTTCAAAAATGCCATGTTTGAAACACGTTTCGAAGTCCCAGAAACCCCCTTGACATTGTGTTTGCATCTTCTGGCTTCATGCCAAATTCGATCGCTACACGATAACTCTCAATTGCACTCGCGAAGTCAGTACTCCATACTACCCTAATGGCGGCCATGTTTACTTGGCTGCTTTCCTCATACCTCCTTCCACCAACATGTATACTTTCTGCCCCCAGCAAATATACGAACCGATGCTTTCCAAGCCTCCAGAGATAGCCTTCTAGGCTCCTTAGCTATCTACTCATCCTTCCTAAGCCGACACTGCCCTGGTCCCGTTTGTATAGTTGCTGCGCCTTGGTTGCTCCAATTCCACACCTACCAGGCAGCCGCTGCACAGGCGCTTACAACGGCCTGGCCACCTCCGTTGTAGAATTGGCACGGCAACGGAGATTAGCACTTCAGATATGCATCAGGGAACATGCATGCCACGCGCCGGCCCGCCAGGGGCATAGGAGATAACCAATTATCCGACGTGAAACAAGATTTCTCCAGACGAACACACGGAGATGCGGACCATGTAGTTTTTTTTTTCCATAAATAGACATGGGATTGGCGCTCTATGAAGCCATTTCACTGTGACGAGTCTGCTATCAAAGCAACCAGCTTTGTCCTTGCAGGGGAGAGTCGATATAGACTGGAGATCAAATGATTTGTGTTCCTCTGACGCTTCTGAGATATGCACTGTCTTATAGGTGACCTTTGTTTGTCTGTTTGTTGGTCATTAGCATACATTCACGGATCCAGTTAGTGAGAAGAACAGACAAATTTGCCTAGCCTGGGCCCATGAATGTCTCAACTAGGCTATACAGCAATGGCAGGATTCTTTGGACTGATGAGACCTATTTTTATGTTGGACGGCGCATATCTAGACCTACTGCACTGGAAATGTGGGAGAGGAACCGAATCCCACAAAAAAAAAGTAGCAGAGGATGGCCGTTTGGAGGCTTAGCTTTTTGGATAGCAAAAGGACCCTATGTCTATTCTGGAAAAAATGACTAGTGAACAGTTCCCTTTGTTCATTGTTGGCTTCAACTTCATCCAGAATTGATGTCGATGCAAGATAAAGCTGCTAGACATTCACCCAAAGAAAGAAGCTCTATGAAGACTTCAATCTAGAGGCATCTGCCCAATTGACTGCTATCCATACCCGTCTGTTTTCAATTCGATAGAGACTGTACAGGATATCATGGAGGATTGAATTTTAAAGCACCATCCGGATCCAAAATTGTCATATGATCAGCTTCGCAAGGCAGTTCAGGAGGAGTAGGATGCCGTATTGTCTGACGCGCTTAGAGAACTGCTTTAAATGCATGCTCACCTCTACGCGGTAATAGATGCCAATGGGGAGGCCATATCATGCTGATTAGTTGGGTATATAGGCAGGCGGAAACCAACTCAGAGCGAATACTTCCTGTCGCATAGCTATCATTGCGGCGGCACGGTCCTAAGTCCCAGATAGTGAAGGTGGCTGGAAGCAAGGTCAAAGGACAGGCATCAACATTTGACCCTGTCAGTGGCTCGGCATTTATGCTAACATTCCAAATCACCAACATGTACGCCGCGGCAAGGTCTCTCTACCTGATAGTTAGGCTACTGTATATGCCATCCCTTGAACTCCCAAATCGAATGCTTAATACAGCTGATAACAAGGGCCTCAAGGAAAACTAAGTACCAGTCACTTTGGTAGGGAATATCGTTATTTCTCTTTGGCGGACAGTCTTCCCAACTCAGGTGCCTTGACAACGCCTGTAAGTCTGATTGACTGAGTGATTATACTCTCCCGATGTCACATCATATGATCTCCTTCCTGACTACATACTAACCAAACCATCTTTTCAGCATGAATAGATACATAAACAGCCTCTATCATGACTTCAAGAAGTTTCATCAAAATAAAAGTGAATATCCTGGTCGAACAATATCTACTATCTGACGACGCCACAGACGGCCCTCATCTAATATCCCACACATTAGTACTGCACTAGTAGAAGTTCCACACGGATCTCGAGTAAGAAGTGCCGCGGAAGATTGACTCGCAGGCCCTTGGAAGAGAGTTGGCAAAGTATAAGGCAACCTTGCAGAGCTGCTGGCCCTGATTATGATGGTGTTGCCAGCACCAACGCCAACAATGGGTAATGTCCGATCCTTCATCATCGACGGAGTAGGCTTATAGTGAGTATGAGTGGATAGCACTGGGTCTCCTTATTCTGGCAGTGGTGATCTGAAAGAAGTAGGCTGCAATAGAAGCTATTCTGCTTGGCAGACGGCGCGGATTTTGAGATCAGCCGCTTTGGTTAACTACATTGTCAATCTCTACATCTCAGATATGACTGTGATAATGCCGGCTTTGGAGAAAGTCCATGATGATGATCATGATGATGCGGGTATTTTGCATACCCCTTGACTGCCTACGCATTAAATTCTTCTTTCGACATTTTTGCCTACTGATGACGAGTCCTTGAAGGCAATTCCTTTTGCATATACATATAAGAGTTGAACTGACAGGGTGATTAGACTAGGGAATGTTATGAAGACCGACCAAGTTGAAAAGGGTCATGTTTCTGTAACTAGATACTTCGAGGCCATTTTCAGGATCATTTCCACACCCCGCCCGCCGATGAGGTCTTGATTTATTCTGACCCTCCAGTGCATGATTTCTGTCCTTTCTTTCTCATATCCTCTTCAGGAAGAAAAGAAAGCACGGATGTCAAGAAGGCAAGAAGTGAGCGCCAACTGAATCCAAAATAGAGGGACTCATGCAGTTCCCTTCTTCCAACTCCAACGCTAAAAGTTCTAGCGTATATGGCACGTAAGATTCCCAAATCTTAAGCGTAATTGCAGCGGATTCAGACCACCCACGGGGCTCAACCTTGCCGCGGTCCCGTTTCGTCCCAAATCGAGACCAATACATTCCTTTCCCGATCAACCTGTTCTTCTGCATGCACCTCTCCCTATCCACTAACAGCAGACAGTATCTCCCGAGGGGCGGGCCCGGCTGCGACTTGTTTCGCAGCAGAATGTTCCCATTCTCAAGAAGCGACTCCAGAGGCTTAGGGAGTTTGAACAAGGCCGGGGTATCTTCAACAGAGCTCGGTGCTGCGACGGACAAAGTTGATGTGCGAAAAAATTTTGAATCTGTATCAGGATCCGGGATCTTCAGCCCAGCACTAGCGAAGAAATCTGCAGGCCGCCAGGTCTCTTCTTCGTAGGTATCTTTGATCCACAGCTTTAACTCATGACAGCCATCTCCCGGATTCGACTCAGACTCGATAGAACCGTCCCAAGAGGCGGGCAAGTAACCTTCCTCGTCAGGATATAACGATTTCGGCCCGTCGAGCTCCCAATGAAGTTGGAGCATCGCCGCAGTCACAGACCAGAAATTCCACGTACGGAACTTGGCAAGCGTGTGTTCAAGATCTTGATGTGGGACGCGCCAGATATATTCTTCTTTAACTGCAGCAGGTGTGATTGAATCGGAAATTGACCGCATTTTCTCCAATGCTGAAGCACTAGCAGTCAAGCAATTAAGCTGCTTTACAATGGCCAGGATTCTATATAGAAGAATGTCTTGAAGAATATGCGAGAAAATAATTTTTCCTTAGAGGGCAACAGGTGTATATCCGAGCAATGAGAATGTCGCTCCCCAGTCCAACAATTCTCAAGGCGACAGATGATATCCCAATCTGCAATGCATGTCTTCTCGTTAAATAGTTGAGGTAACGTGCGAGCGCCGTTCGTTCTGTCTGATGGAGGATATAGATCATCCAAGAGAGATTCGATGCGTTCATCTGTGATATGCAGATTTGTGAAGTAGTACTGGATATGAGGTTTTAACGTCAATATCCTCGCAGCGGATGGATATGGCAGCGCATCTATTTGCCATCGCCATGATTGCGGGCACTTTTTGGATACCTTCCAATGTTGCGCAGTCAACATTCGGAGTGAAATAGATATCTAATTTTGTTTTTGACTCTTTGACAGGGTCTTTTTTACCGCGTATCAGATGAACTAACAATTGCTTAGGATATGACATGATGAAACCGCCTTCTACTCTGTTCGTATGTACGGTTGGAACTAGAGAAACTTCGGCGCTGTCGGCAAGAGAGCCGATCCTGCTGTCAGAGGGAGTCACCCCCCTCAACCCCCAACCGGGGTTTTCAAGGCAGCGAAGGACATTCGAGCGATAGATGTCGCGTTCCCAGTCGTAGATGAAGTCAACAACGTGTAAGAGTCGCAGCGCATCATCCCTATCCACGATATAGGCGTGCCAAAGGTCAAAGATTTGCTCATTGGAATCAGTCTACAGAGTAATACCATCCGAGATAGTCGTCTATGGATACTCACAAACTTCTTTCATCCACTACGCAAGCGTAGAGACGCCACTCACTCCCCTCATAGGCAAAGAACCAAACAAGTGGACGGAAAGATCCGTCTTCCGCAAAGTCGGAGACTAGAGCCATTTGGATTTTCAACGTTGTCCGAATTGGAAATGCAGTCTGTCTCTCGATAGATTCCCATCCAGGGGATCCCTTCTCAGACTTTGCTTCAACGATTAGGAAGGGAAATATGGGCGTCTGTTCACGAAACGGGCTACAGGTGATTTTATTTTGCCATTTGCCCAGAAGTCGATTAAAGGCCTTAGATCGTTGGAGTCCAAAGACACGATCTGGTTCTCTGTTTGGCAGGCGCCGATCAGCAGAATCTTCTTTGTCATAGAAGACTCCCACTGATCCTTGGTCATCAAAGATAAATCTGTCGAAATCCTCTTGCCTACATTGACGAGTTAGCAAGAGAACAATACAACCATGAATGGCAAATCCTGCTCAGTCTTACATAGCTTCATCGTCTGCTGTAGGCTCACAGTAGCATAGAGAACGCTTTATCCGTTTCCTCCGCAGTCGGCTTGCGGCTTCCGGGTCATCAGGCATTGCCTGTATTTCCGACTTCCATCGCTTTCGTGGCAAATAGGACTATGGCATCCATCAGCGATGAGCAAGCGCAAGCTTAGAATTACCAGGTGATGTTCTGTTCAAAACGATCCAAAACAAGTGGTTCAATCTTTAGTCTCCATTGCTGTTCGTTTGCCCGTTTACCAACAAGATGGTATGCAAGGGAGCTTAACCTCCTCGCTCGAGTTTTCATCCGCAGTCTATGCGGTAGTTCTTGATCATCGCCTCCGACATTGCCCTTAGTGGGAGACACATAGGTATCCGAAAGTGAACGCCTCTACCTCAAGGACATTTGCGAAAATTCTCGCATATTGCTGAGGCCACTGTTTTCGCGGAACTCGACGATTGAAGGTGATCCCGTATTCCCTGAGGAACTCAGTCTCCTCGAACGGCGTCATTTCGGATCAAGCCTGTTGAGAAGGCTCCGTGAATATCCTCATTGATCCCGTCGTCTCTGTGGAGAGAGGAGCTGTAGATTCGATGTTTGGGCAAGTTCAGGACGCCGTAACATGAGTTTCTGATCACATCGTTTGAACAGCAGTGAGCCCCTTGATAAATTACTGATATCCTGCGGCTAGAATAGTAGATGAAACAACCTTACAGCGGCTAAGCAGCACCACTGCAGGGGTCCTGCTATGCTGCCTGCTTAACCACTGTCCCGACTCGATTGATAGGTCGGGGAGTACGGACTAGCCGCCTTATTTGCCAGGGTCCAGTAGCCTGCAAGGTCTACAATCTGTCAAGCAACTTATCTCGGTGCTTTTGATATATCGTGATTTGGTATGGCTTTGCTTTATCATCTATTATCTACCATCACGTTGAATTATCTTTTGAATGACTTCAAGGTCATACGGCCATGAAATAGCAACCTATCAAAATTAAATGTTAAGGAGAACACCTAATGTCCTTGGTTACATAGGCACGATTATGATTTTCAACCATGCATGTTCTGGATGCTGAGAACGTCGTGGACTTCCTGCTTGGTTTACCTACCTACCTATCAATGCCTATCCACCTCGCAGATGGCGATCTCGGTGCCACCGTCATCGTCGTCACCTTTCTTCTTTTCACACAACCTCAAATCGATCCACAAATTCAAAAATGCAGAATGAAAAGAATCCAAATCCGAATCTGCATGCGACGAGATTCTCTCCGACGCACTATAAAAGTGAGATAGGGACGCGCGAGAGATGAGTCCTCCCATCCCCGTTCCTATATGCCCCCTTGCTGCTACTGCTGCTGCACCTGCCCTTGCGCCTGTCCCTCATCATCCTTCGTCGACACAATTACTCGACTAGAACCCCTTCCGTCCGTCAAGAACGGGCGCGCAGACCTAGCGATGTTCAGGAGCCGAAGATGGCGCGACCGCCCGGGATAGTCTCCGGGGGGGATTATAGGACTGACATAATATACTCCCATTCTCGTTTTGATCATGCATCTTGTTCCCGTTCCGTTGCCGAGCGCGGGACTGGGTGCGATGGGCGCTTCCAATTGTTGTGCCTGCTCCTCTTCCTCCTTCTCCTGTGCATCCTGAAAGCTGGTAGATATATCTATATTTCTTTCTCCATCTCTATCCGTACCTCGGTCGCCGTCAAGGTCACGACTGCTCAAGACGGGTCCGTCGACGGTTCTTCGATTCCCGGTTAGATGCATGCCTTGCTGTCTCATCTCTTGTCCCACGGCGTTTGGGTCCGGATCCAGAGGGTCGTCTGCGTCACTGGTGTTCGTCGTAGATGTCCCAACAGTAACGACTGCAGAAGGTGCTTGTTCCTGTTCCGGTTCTTGCTCAGGCGATACCTGGGAACGGGTTTTGAGGGGCCCGTCGTTCGAAGCCGGGTGATGCTCTTGTTCTTGTTGTTGCTGTTTCTGTTGTTCTTTCTTTGGCTGTTTTCTGCGACGAGTAAAACATCCTCTCCATGACTGGATTACCGCTGCCTTCATAGCGCTGAAGGAGACGGGGTAGGGGAGCCGGTATAGATTAGGTGTGGATGTAGTCATAGATGTAGATCAGGTACGCTGATATCGAAATCCTTTTTTCCTCTTCTTTTTTGTAGCTAGTGCTATATGTGAATGGCGGAAGGCAAGAAAAAAAAGCGTGCGATGAGGGGATGGACTTACAAACTTATTCCCCAGCTAGAAGCGGACGTGTTTATCCGTCTATTTATGTATAAGGTTTTATTCTTTCCGTATATCTATTCTATTCTTCTAAACAGCTCAGCTCTACAAGGAGGTACTTACCTATTGTATTCGACGGCACCTACCGACTAAGTATTCCTGGATGGATAATTAACCCTAGCGGCGTTATCCAACCCATTCCATTGCATATTACGATTATCTTCGCCTTCCCTCTCTTTTAGACGGCAAAAAGAAAACAAAGCAAAATTTTTTTTAAAAAAGATGAGAGACAAAAGACAAAGAATAAGAAGATAAAAGACGTAACCAGACTAGTATTATCCGGATTCGTCCATCTATCTATCTAAGTACCTAGAGATAGATTATTTTCCTAAGGGTGGTAGGCGGCCCCGTTGACTCGCCCGATCCGAAGGGGAAAATGAATGAGTGAAGGCAGAGTTCAATTTTATCATTATCCTTTATGGAAGGGAATTTCCTAAATAAATTTTCTAGGAATATTGAATACCTCGGTAATGTACCTCAGGAATTAAGGGAAATTAATTCCGGAAAGGAAGGATCAGATAAATAGATGAAATGCTCCTGGCGATTAGGTGCAGTACATAGACCGGTAGATAGCTAGAGGTGTCTTAAGGGGGTTTTTAACGAGCATCATACTGCGCCTCTTGTGCATAGTGAAATGAATTAAGATGGCGCTGTGAGAACGCTATTTTCATAGAGAGATTGATGTATGGGGGGCATTTATTTAATCGTCGGTTTGCTGCAAGGAATAGATAGGTCGAATACAGAGAGGCTGAAAGGGCCTTCGAAAGGACTGATATCATTGTCTATGGTTCGTCGAGACTTTGCCGCTGGCCTGGAATGCAGAGGTCTGTGGAACAAGAAAACAAGTAACGAGCAAAAAGAGAGTGCAATCTTGACGAGAATGCCGTCAAGAATGGGCACGAAAAGCTGACACTGGAGCTGAGAAGCAAAATCATTTCATGCATCCTTGTAGATGCATGACGGATTGCCTTAATATGCAATGTTGCAACATTCCACACGCCCTCACTGTCGATATTCATTGCAGATAACTGGCATGGATAGCAACCACAGAGCACCAAGCATTCCTGATGTCTGGCCTATTCAGCATGTCCGGGAGGCACTGTATGCCACACTACAAGGGCGATGAGGCTTGACGCAGCCTGGCTAAGATCTTGACAGCCGAATATTACCACTATGACCTATCGGTATGCCAAGAATTTTATCAGCCTAGTCAGCACCAGCCGATCCGGACTATCATAGGTCATAACCCCTGCCATATCATACTACCCCGGTCTATATTCGCTTATAATCGCACATTTTCCTTTGTTATGGCCCCCTAGTTCATGGGATAAATAGCTAGTCAGATAGGTAGATTAAGAAAATCAGAGCTTTCATCATCATACCTTCGGATTACGAGGTTCGAACAGTCCGACATAAGCCTACTTACTTACGGACCTAAGCCTGAGTAGTAGTAATTAATCCCTGTCGGGCGACAAGCGGGCGTAGCATGGAACAAGCCACCCGCTCTTCCAAACCTGGGTATAAGTCTACCTATCTATCGGCGGGGGTGGCTGGGGAGTACTGGTCCTTGTCTAGTATATATGTATATAAATCTGACTTTGAGATTGAAAGAACCATATGATATTCCAACAGTCTTATACTACATGTACAACTATAAGTGGCCAGTAGGTATGTATGTACATACAGTGCACACATACTTAGCTGCCGCCCGCTCTCAGTAACCGCTGATCTATCTATCCAAGTCTACACTACTGTGTATAACACTATCACGATCAGCTCGGGCGATCGGCGGCGGCCCGTGCGACTGCATTATTAGATACAGTACTGCGTGCAGTAGACTCTATAATCAATATAAAGACTCGGCATGACATAGCCACAAAAAAATCACTACATCTGGGAATCATTTATCCGACACTGATTGACGCTTTTTTTTTGCAGCCTTTTGTTTGCCAGCGTCCAGGGATCTGGTCCGGTTGCGGTCCATGAGGGCTTCCACACCGGACCTTGGTCTTGGTTCTAGAACGTCGGACCCGGGCCGGAGTGCCGGATGCACGAGTGTCCGAAAGTGGAAAGAGACGGGAATATCGTTATGAATGTACATACAGTACATATGGATAGGACATGCCTACCTGGTACCTGCGGCCGGAAGGATGGGCGTAGAAAATTCTTCATTAGTAGCTAAAGTAGGTTCTACTAATTAGTGGCTGTGTGGTTTATGTCGATCGCGATGCGATGAAGTTCATGTCCTTGGACGAGAAGCTGGTGACTTGGATTTGGTATTGCATCGCTTAAATAATAATAGGCGGGTATTGCGCATTCCTTTAGTACAGTACTCATTTAGATAGGGAGGTAGTGTACAAGTACTTGAGAGCAAGAAGCATCGAACTTATTATAGATGTGTTGAAAGAGGGGAAAACAAGGCTTGGTCATTGACTACCTACCTACTACGTACTTTTTTTTTGACGAGGCTGTAGAGAATCCCCTCTCCTCAGAAGTTCAATCACATGTGAAGCATGCACTGCAGCATCTACCTCCTATCTAGTTACCTACCTAGCTAATTGAAAAGTATATACCCCAGGCTAAATAGGTACCTAAGGTATGCACATAGCTGCCTGCCTAAGTACTCTGTAGGCATACACACACGCAGTGCACTCATGCACACCAGCATACATAACATATACACCCTGCGGCCCAAGTCCAGCCGAGCCCAGCCGGACCCAGCCGCAGCTGAGGCTGTTGCGCAGCATGCTAGGTGCGTCCCGCCGGACTCCCGGCAGATGAAGAATGGCCTGCCGCTGCATGCATGCAATGCCTGTACTCCACACAGGTGCCTTGAAAAGGGTTCTAGACGCCAGATGTCGGGGCACCTCGCGCTTATGCGCGCAGGTTATGTTTATGGTCCAGTTGTGATTGGTCTCCTTTCTGTGGGTGCTGTATTTGTGTTGATATTCCTGCTTTGCGATATATTAGTAAGTAATCTGAGAGGTACTTATCGCCCATATATCAATCTCATCTCAGCCTTGTGATTGAATGGGAATGAGAATGCGGGTTTTGTTTGTGCCGACTGAGAATCGAATTGATGGATAGATAGAGTGAAGCTCTACTGCAGCATGATGATCGCATGGTATTTTTGTTTTTATTGCCTTGAGAGAGAGAGGAATGGATAGATGTATGAATGCCGCGACGATCGATGTCTTTGCGGGACCTTGGTGGTCAGAAAGAATGAATTTTGTCCCTTGTGTATATACAGTCCGCCATAAGTAGCGGACTATTTATACATGAGGGATAAAATTCGATTTGACCTATTTTCGCGGCCGAACTCACCTGAGGTACTCGGTACGGTACTTGTCCTAGAAATACAATTTTAATATTTCCATCTCATTGCTGTACTGAGGCATTTCGTCGGGACGGTTCCCGGTCCCATCGGGGAGACGGACCCTCGGCGAATAGCCTCCTTTTATTAGACGACCCTATCCCTTCCATATTATCAAGCTTCGCGCGCGCGCGCGTGTGTGTGTGTTGTGTTACTATGTATTCGTTCCTCTCCTCTTGCTGAGATGTCTTTTAGAGGATTCTCGCTGGGCATACGGCAGACCCAAGTGTCCTCTGAATTACCGCTTTTCTCTTATTTCTGGATATTCAGTTGCTAAGGGAGAATTCCCTAAATTAAGCCCTTTATTTCTTGTCTCAGAAGCCAACTTATAGCCAGCCTCACAGTCTTGTTACCCTTCTGCTCCCGCCTCCTATAACGAGGCTTCGCGAATTACGACAGTTTATTACTTACAGTGTCCGAATCTCATACAGCACGAATTGTGTAATGAGTGTCTCGTGGAGCAAATAATATATCTTAATCTAGTCAAATATGCGCAAGGTGTGTGGTCTGTTCTGCACATGGACATATATGATGGGAATAGCTTCTCGATCTTCCGCTGATGCCTTCCAGTGGAGTAGACCGAGTCTATGCATTTGGACATCTTTGTACACTGTTCTCTTATCATACGGCTCTCCTGAGCCGACTTGGATACTTCACTCCCCTCCTTGTCTGACAAGCAACTGGACTCACCCCAGTTGCTTATGTGTCTAGTCCTGTAGCTAGATATTCTATTCGTCGTTAGTCGGTATTCCGGACGGATGTAAATGACCGGCTTTCCCCGCACGTCCTATTCAACGCCCCATACCCCCAACGGGTCTGGCCCGCCAGACTTCTCCCGCCGATTCTGCAGCGTCTTCACCCTCTTGACGAGCGTCCCGACGGACACCGGCCCGATCAGGGTACACACACTGATGGCCCACACGACGACAAGATAGATCTCCGTATTGCTCGGCTTATGAGGGCCGTTGGTCCTATGTGTGAATATGCTGTTCGTCTCTGCAACTGAGGCAATGAGGTACCCGATCTCGCCTCTCGCGACCATTGCCAGCCCCAGGATAGCGGATGGATAGAGAGAGCGTGGTTTCGGCGGTATGACGGTGCTACCAGTTTCGCTGGTTCGTTCTGATTCAGGGCCTCCGTCGGTATTTTCTGCTTCTGTAGCTGTCACTTGCTGTTGTTCCGATTGCGGTGCTGGGTTGTTGTCACTGTGCTGACTGCCCTGTGGTGCTTGATTGCATTGGGGCGCTTGGGTCTGACTGCTTCGGCTCTGGGGGCTATCTTCCTTTTCCTTGTGTTCCGTTGCTCCCCTCCGACGAGCTGGGAAGAGAGAGAGTCCAGCTATGGCTGCTGGCTTCAGTTTCTCCAACGCTGGTTTAAAAGAAATCCTAACGAGCCAGAAACCGGTGATCACTTTGCCAAAGGCCATCAGAATGGAATATACTACGCCGCGCCAGATAATGTCTCCTTTGAACATCTCTGTGATGGGGATTGAGAATCCGATGGACGCCTGCCGTAGATTAGCAACAGTTACTGGTGAACGTCGCATGAGACTTACAAAGAAGAGAGGCTTCAGTATTCTGTTGAGCGGCTCTTGATAGAACTTCTCGTAGACTACCGCGCCCGTAGGAGCAAATTCCTTTGTTGTACTGACTGGCCTTAAATGGCCATCTCCTGCCGCCTGCTCTGTTTCGGTATTGTCTGTGGATAAATGGTCACGACATTCTCGCGAGGGAGAGCGTCTGGTTTCGTGCTCGTGATGAACCTGCATCTCGATGACTTCTACTGGCTTTCGAAAGATACCTTCCTTCTCCATGTTGGTGGCAGCCATGCCCGACGCTTCATCAAACCAGCCAATCAAGGCTCCTGCAAGGTAGGCTGCAAAGAGATTGGATGTACCTGCATACGTTGCGCCAGTGACTAGTCCAATAAGTATGCACGTATGAACGAGGAATACAAAATGGAATGACCTCAGTGCGTGCGGGATCCGTATGTTCGAGGCGAGAACCTTGTTCAGCATCGGTCTGACAATGAACCGGCAAAATAGCAACAAGCCCACAGCGAAACCAAGAGAGACAAGAAGAGGCCTGACGACGGTGACCGCCCTAAATCTTCCCGCGCTGGCACCGCCGAGATTGGCAATGACTTGAACCATGACGAGTCCCGCGACATCGTCCATGATTGCTGCACCGGTAAGTACCACGCCAACTCGCGTTCTGATGAGCCCAGTGGTGGTAAGGATAGTGAAAGTAGTCCCTAGGCTGGTCGTACAGAGAGCCGCGCCAGCAGCAAATGCCTGGAGTGGATTTGCTGACAAGAGGGGCATGAGTACATATGACAGTCCAATAGGGACGCAGATTCCAGTGAAGGCCACCACGGTCGAAAACATGAAATTTGCTTGTAATGAAGAAAAGGAAGTTGAAAGGCCACCTGGAACGAGTGTCAGTGTACAATATCTTGTTCCTTTTTCTGTTCTTTAAACATGGCTATTGGGTATATAGACCTTCATAAACCAGGAGGATCAACCCAATAAATCCAAGTTGCTGGATAATGTGCTGGGCCTCTAGAGTAAGCCAGTTCCCGCCTGGAATACCCCAAGCAATACCAATGAAGAGCTGCCCAATCAGACCGCAGTATATCACCTTATCGAGCACAGAATTGACGACGTTGAGGACCAAGAGAAGACAGGACTGGACAAGGATTGTGACGATGTCCGGCTCATGGTAGGGCAGAGATGCCTGGTCGCCTCCAGCCATACCTCAGGTAGGTGCGTACCCAGGGACTCACTGGGGCAGACCGATAGTATGCAAAACAATAGCAACGAACGATGAATCCTGAACGATTCAATAATCTATTTATTCCGCTCGAGCCAATTGGTAATTTTCACATGAATGGAGCGTCGCCAGCGAGCAGTTTCACTTTCGCATGGAATTTGCATAGCCATGAAGGTTCCGTCGGTACCGAAGTCTGAAGTCATGATTCAGTCATAGAGTTCCGTTCATACCTTGACATGATGAGTTGGGGCTTCAAGAAGCTAAAATCGGACATGAGAAGAAGCTATATTAATTTTCTGCATGTGAACCAAGAACAAATAATTTCTGGAGTTCGAAGGCCGCTGAGTAAAAGGTTGAAGGGTTGTCCCTAAGGCGCTTGGCAAAAGGGGCACATTGTCTGCTTAAAAACTTCGGAAAGGCATCCATTGAAACGCTGTGTTGACCACGTCATCTGTCTGGTGTCTCTTTAAATCTACAGCTGATCACTGTAGATTGGATGTTCACATTGACAGTATCTATCTGGCAGTTTAGCTCCGTCCGCGGCGAGGATCTCCCGATCTCCGCCCGTGCCATCACGTGGTCGTGTCTTGGCGTCCAGGGATCCCTCTCGTCCTCCAAGACTCGAAACGGGATAACTCCAACTCTCCGTAGACGTCTCTCCTCGGCCTGTGGCCTCGCAGAGCCGCTGTTCCATTCGTGTGTCGTGGCCGGCCACAATTCATGCATATCAATATTCTCAGTGGCCACATCTCAAGATGATATTTGGCTACAAGGCGACGTGACTGTTGCAGACTTTCGATTCCATAGTAGGTAATAGTACCTTGCCAAGACCTTGAGCACAACCACCGTCGCCATGTCTCCAAGCAGACACCTGCCAAGCCTGCTTCACTGTAAATCCATGCCCTATTTCTGCAGTTCTGCCTGCTGACTGCGGTCATAGTTGACTGAAATGAGAGGCTGCTGGACCCTGAACGCTCTGCAATATGGCCAACCAACAACCTTCCCTCAGCAGCATCCAGAAGCGAGTGTGGGAGGGAAGGCTGCCACTAGAGATCCGCCTGGCCCCCTCGGAATGTCGAACTTACGACCAAGCTGAGCCGTATCTTGTAATGATACCCTGTTGTTTTCCTTTCCTCTGCTTTGTGGCTTCGATTTTGCGTATAGGCCAGATTCTCATTATTTAACTTGCTGCAGATCTCTTATCCGCGGCTCTCTTATCTCCCTTTCTTGCTACCCAGACTTCACGCATTCTTCTCTTCCTCACTCATTGAACCCAACTCCCAGCCCCACGAGGGGTGGTTCTCGTTCGAAGGCGTGCCTCTGAAATGGCATTACCCGGTCGGTCTCCTCTACGACATCTACGCGGGTGCCGATCCCGCTTCCAAGTCGAGTGCAGGGGAACATTATCCCTCTCACTCAATTTCTGCGACACGGAAAGATGGAGGACAGCCCGGGGGTGAAGAAGAAGAAGAAGAAGAAGAAGAAGAAGAACGTGTCAAAGAGCCTCTCCCATGGCGATTGACGGTGCATTTCAGCGACTGGCCGGATGATCTTGTCCGCCTTGATCCTGATGGCATGGTCATGCATGATGCCTTTATCAACAGTGTCAAGGAGGCGGACTTTCTTCGGAATGGCACTGCCAAGGGAATAATGAGCCTGTCGAAAGAAGACTCGTCCGGTCTCTGGAAGGCCGTGCAAGAACGTGGGTGCCTCTGCTTTTCCCCTCCCCCCCCCCCCCTTCCCGCTCATCTCTTTTATTTCATTTCTTTCCCCTTCTTCAACTAGACCCAAACAGACCCCAATTCCTGATCTCCAACGTCTCCGCCATCTTCGCCACCAAGGC